>JGI2924J29684_1078527_pt1 | contig 62254 bp, 57 predicted proteins | sample BenlonsequencITS_FD_29684 | JGI IMG/M metagenome (IMG submission 29684) | reverse complement strand
ATTCATTCTTTATTTCATTATAGGTAATTCCATTCTCAGGATTCACGGGACTATCACCCCAAAACTGAAATGCTATATTCCGAATCGTTGCCTCTTCCGGGGTATCATTATTGTTATTGATTTCTACATAGAGAAGGTGCTGATAGTTTTCTGAAGCAGCCCGACAATTACAAGAAAGGTAGCTTATCTGATATTTTGTATAATTGTCTATCTCATATTCGTAAAGAATTACGGCTGCATAAGGCTCAGAAAGACCATGCTTAAGATGTTGATATTCGATGATTCCGTTACTATCAAAGTTTGGATACTGAGCCTCTTTAGTTGAACTACTGCAACCATTAAAGAAAAGAAAAGCGATAAGCAGTATGCTAAAAACCAGATACAATGTAATTTTTCTCATTTTGTTTTACCTTGACCTATTCTTCAACCTTGTGAAGTTGATTGAATTGGATCAGATGATAATTAAGCCGGTGCAGGGCATTGTAGTCATATTTATTATTTTCGCCATACGATACTTTTACGTGCTCCAGATTCTTACCTTTATAGGTCCAAAAACCTCCTATGTTGTAAAGTTTTTCAGGGTCATATCCTAGCTTGATCAGCAACCCTCTGGTCATACCTGCATAACCCCCTCCTCCACACATAAGAAAAATCGCCTTATCTTCAGGAAACAGATCTTTTATGATCATTTCAGATTCTTTAAAATTGGCTTTGACAGTATCGATGGCACCAGTGTCATTCCATGTCAAGGTAAAAAGGGTCGGACCATTATATTGGGTAGCGGCAACAGCCTCGGGTAGGCCACTCAAATTTGCCAGAAAAGGATACGGAACGACCTCAAACCCCTCAATTGTTCCCGATAATACAGGATCTCCTCCAATGGCCGAATAGTCACCCGGATCAATAAGCATTCGTACATCAACATAAGCAACATCATCTCTTCCGACCCAGTCATCAATAGTATTGATATTGATGTTTTTGTCGACACCGAACTGGCTCGTTTCGTCTACAGTAGCTTTAGGAAGTGTCTTCACCGCAGCTTCATTATCATTACTGCAAGTCGCCAACAGAATAAACAAAGCAAGGATTGAAACTATTGGTACAAACTTCTTCATATGGATTTACCTACTCCTTTGATATTTTTTATATACAGTCTAATTTTATTTATTATCATTCAAAATTGGTTTTTATACAACTACTTTTATGTTATTGTTATATGTATAACTATATTGTGATATAATTATGGATATTATCAAAAAATATAATAAAATAGCTGCGGCCATTCATACTTGAAAAAGCCGCAGCTATACAATCACTTAGAGCAATCAACCAAAATACAAAGCAGTGATTACCAAATGTATCTATTATCTTCGAGAACAGCTCCCGTAAAGGTGTGGTTACTTGATGTTATTTCTATATAGTCATATTCTGCATCAATTAGCCATGCCACATAACCATCATAATCGTAATATTCCATATAGCAGGTATAATCTCCGAAAATGGGACAATCTACAGTACCTCTTGCGGACCATGGATCAACACTCTCATCATAAAGATCATCATCATCGGTATCCTGCCAGAGCGCTAATACAATCTCATCCATATCTTCAGGAGATAAGGATGAGGCATCTATCGACAGGCTAAAAGGTACATCATCCTCTGCAGTTGTGGAATTCCCTAGATTAACAACATTACTCACAATTTGGTAATCTGAACTGAACCCATCACCAACAAAGAATGCAGCAAACTTTATATCAGGTTCATCCTCAGATGAACAACCGGAAAAATCAATCGTGCCACTTATTGTCCAAGTCTTTTGTACACTCTGGTCATCATCGTCGGAACCGCCCAGGTCACAAGAAAAAAGCAAAAACACAGTCAGAATTGTTAGTACACTACCTTTAATGAACTTACTCAACTTACTCATAGCATCATCCTTTTTATAAAATTTTTATAGATAATATCCCCAACTATAAGGTTTTGCAAGATTAAAAATTAGAAAACGAATAACAGGTTCTCAGAAATCGACAAATCGACTTACAACAACGATGTCGATATAATGGAGTAAGAAGAGATAATGACCCTATCAGGCTTGGACTTGCCGAGGTTAACAGCTAAAAACTATTCTTGATGATGACACCGTCGATTTGAAGCGATGATTCCTGTGAAAACGATTAGCATACCGATTACTTGCCGAGTGACGATACGTTCATTAAAAAAAGCTACTCCCAAAACCATCGCCGTAATGGGAATAAGGAACGTTACGAGAAGAAGATTCGTGGCGCCTACGCGAGATAGTAAAAGGAAATAGATCGTATAGGCTATTGCGGTAGAAAATAGTCCGAGGCCAATTAATGATCCAAATACTGGCAGTGAAGTCGTAGCCTGTCTTAGAAACGAGTAATTTGTTAACAGCGTGATCGGAACAAGAATCGCCGTCGAAGATATAACTTGGCCAGTTGCGGTAACAAGAGGATCCAACCCTAAGGTATGGAAGCGACGTCCAAAAACACCAGCAATTGCATATGAACACGTAGCGGTAAGTACCGCAAGTTGTGGAGTTATATCGGCTATCGACAACGCGGTAGGACCAATTACCAAGAATACACCGATGAAACCAACTATCAAACCGATGGCTTTATGAATCGTGATTTTTTCATCGGGCGTAAACAGATGGGCAATCAGAATTGTAAAAAGAGGAGTCGTTGCATTCAGGATAGAAGCAAGACCGCTGGCAATTGAAGTTTGTCCCCAGACAATAAGGCTGAAAGGGATCACGTTGTTTACAAGTCCCATAAAAATCAATTGAGACCAGATACCTATAGATCGTGGGAGTTTTTGCTTCTTTACATGTACGAAGAATAGTAAGAAAACGGAACCGATACTGACACGCGACGTGACGATCACGAACGGAGGAAGTTCTGTGACAGCGATTCGATTAAAGAAAAAAGAACCACCCCATAGGATAGAAAGGGAAATAAGAAGGAGCCAATCAATTGGGGTCATCAAAAAACTGTTTTTCGATTTCATATGCTTTCTCCGAGATTTCCTTGTTATTCCCAGAGTATAGTGAGGAACTATAGCGATTAACAACCGAAAAATTAACAAGCAAGTATCAAATAGCACAACCTTTGCATGGCATTCATGCAGATAACCAAACGAAAACGAACAACCATACTTTTACGATGGCGGAGACGGCCTGGACAGCTACTCTGGCGTTAAGGCCCCCCTACCTTGGTTCGGCCCTTCTTTTCTTCATTTGTTCAGAGCTCCCGGCAGGCAAATATACAGTAAATGTAGCGCCATATCCCGGACTACTTTCAACCGATATCTTCCCGTTATAAAGATCCACAATCCGTTTGACAATGGAGAGCCCAAGTCCGTTTCCCTGTGAGGCGTGTGATGTATCTCCCTGATAGAATTTGTCAAAGATATGCTTTAATTCAGTGTTATCCATACCCTTACCGTTATCAGTTATTGCAACCCTGATATCGCTCAACGTTTTTTCACACGTAATAGAAATCCGGCCGTTATCATGAGCATACTTTATTGCATTGTCAATCAGGTTTATCCAGAGATGTGAGAGCATTTCCTCGTTGCCGAAAATCTTTACAGTATCAAGATGTAGATCGATCTTTAGATTTCTTCTGCTCCAATCTTTTTCCAGCAGGATAACGCAGTTTCGAATCTGTTCATCAAGCTCATATTCTATTTTATCCGTGATTATCTGTTGATTATCCAGATTATTAAGTAGCAGAATATTGGATGCCATGTTGGTTAACCGTTCCGACTCCTTGATGATAATATCCGTGTACTCTGTTCGTTTTTCCGGTGAAAGGTTCTCATTCTGCAGTTGCCTTGCAAATCCGCGTATTGAACCAATTGGTGTCTTGAATTCATGTGAAAAATCGTTGATAAAATTGTTGCGGAACATTTCAATACCGCTAAGCTCTTCCGCCATATGGTTAAATCCCCGCAGCAGATTCGCTATTTCAGAATTATCGTTTATTTCCGCAACACGTACACTGAAGTCTCCGGTGGAGATCCTTTTCGTTGCTGTTACCAGCTGGTTAAGCGGCTTGAGTATCCTTTCGCTTGCCATAGCAGATATGGAAGTGCCTATTGCACTGCTTATGAGCAATGCAATCAGAGGAGAAAATACAGGAGTCAGCACAAAGAAAGGGAAAATTCCAAATACGTAAAAAAGAAAAAATAAGAACGATGTCAGAACTCCTGCAAATATCATGATGACGAAGACATAGAATACGACTATCTTGTTAATCGATTTTACTCTGTGCATACCTTGCTCACCGCCTTGTAACCGAGTCCGCGAACAGTCACTATTCCAAAATCCGGGTTATCCTTGAACCTGTCGCGCAGACGATTTATATGAACATCCACTGTGCGGATGTCGCTTTCGGAGTTTATATCCCATAGTTCATCCATCAGGCTGCGCCTGGTAAAAATCTTGTTTGGATAGGAGAGAAGCTTATACAGCAGCATAAACTCCTTATTGGGCAGTTCAATGCCTGTTCCCTCCCGGAAAACAGTAAATGAATCATAATCAAGCTCTGTTCCGCCTATCGTCAACCTGTGCTCATTCACAATACGGGAGCGTCGTAGAAGGGCTTTCACCCGAAGCAGCATCTCTTCCTCATCGACCGGCTTAACCATGTAGTCGTCTGTACCGACGAGAAATCCTTTTTTTTTGTCGGCAGGCGCCTCTTTTGCCGTAACCATCAGAATTGGAACATTGTTGTTGGCCTTTCTGAGGGTTGTCGTGAACTCATACCCATCCATCCTCGGCATCATCAGATCAAGCACTATCAGATCGATATGATGGTCTTGTATTTTATCAAGGGCATCTATCCCGTCTTTAGCAACAAAGACTTTATAACCGTTAAGAAGGAATATCGTCTTCATCAATTTTCTTGTGTTTTCATCATCTTCCACAACAAGAATGCAGAACATATTAATACCTCGGGACAAGTATACACGATTTTTTCTCTTTTTTACCTTGGTTTACATTGAGTTAATATTTCTTCGGTATATTACTTTCATTCACACGTTGTACATTCAGTTACTTAAGGTCATAGGAGATTTTATGCCTAAGATTATCGGTATCGATTTGGGAACGACCAATTCCTGTGTTGCGATCATGGAAGGGAGTGAGTCTGTTATAATAACGAACTCGGAAGGAGAACGCACCACGCCCTCTGTGGTTGCCTTTTCTGAAAACGGCGAACGCCTCGTCGGAAGAGCGGCCCTTAATCAGGCGGTAATCAATCACGAACGCACCGTAAGTTCAATCAAGCGGGAGATGGGAAACGATTACAGGGTCAATATCGACGGGAAAAAATATTCACCGCAGGAAATTTCCGCCATGATATTACAAAAACTGAAGGCGGATGCAGAAGCCTATTTGGGAGAAAAGGTTACCGATGCAGTAATTACCGTACCGGCGTATTTTACCGACGCCCAGCGGCAGGCAACCAAGGACGCAGGCAAAATAGCAGGCCTTAATGTGCAGAGGATCATAAACGAACCTACGGCCGCAGCGGTGGCCTACGGTGTTGATAAGGAAGCGTCTCAAAAGGTCATGGTATACGATCTGGGCGGGGGAACCTTTGATGTTTCTATTCTGGATATAAACAGCGGACTTATCGAAGTTCTGGCTACGGCAGGGAACAATCGGCTCGGCGGAGATGATTTCGACAACTGCATAATCGAATACATCGTCAATGAATTCAAAAAGGACCAGCATTTCAATTTGTCCAAGGATCCTGTTGCCATGCAGCGTGTAAAAGAGGCCGCGGCAAAGGCAAAAATTGAACTGAGCAGCCTGAGCTCAAGCACAATCAATCTTCCTTTTATCACAGCAAAATCATCAAAACCCCTTAATTTGGAGATGAGCCTGACCCGCCGGAAATTCGACGAGCTGACGTCACACCTTGTGGATTCCACCATGGGACCTATGCAACAGGCCATACGCGATTCCGGCCTAAGCAAAGAACAGATAAACAAGGTCCTGCTTGTAGGCGGCTCAACCCGAATTCCGGCTGTACAAAACGCCGTAAAGCAGTTCACAGGCAAAGAACCTTCCAAAGGCATCAATCCGGATGAATGCGTGGCAAGAGGGGCTGCTCTCCAGGGGGGCGTTCTTATTGGGAAGGTAAAGGATCTGCTTCTCCTGGATGTAACACCGCTTTCATTGGGTATTGAAACCATGGGAGGGGTTTGTTCAAAGATAATAGAGCGCAACACCACTCTACCCACCCAAAAAAGCCAGATTTTTACAACGGCCGCAAACTTTCAAACTTCTGTAGATATCCATGTTCTGCAGGGCGAACGGGATATGGCCAAACACAACAAAACGCTTGGAAAATTCAAGCTTAATGGTATCCGGCGGGCGCCCCGAGGAGTTCCGCAGATTGAAGTCACGTTTACCATTGATGCAAATGGCATTGTAAAGGTGTCGGCAAAGGATCTCGGAACAGGAAAGGAACAAAATATCACTATCACATCTTCCTCGAACCTGAGTCAGGAGGAAATCGACAGGGCTATCCGCGAAGCCAAAGAGTATGAAGCCGAGGATGCAAAGAACAAGGAAGAGGCCACAGCAAAAAACAACGCTGAGCAGCTGATCTACCGGGCATCGGCGCTTATGAAAAAACTCGATAAAGACGACAAGATCAAACTCGGGGGATCGGTAAAGGTCGTACGAAAGGCGTTGAAAAGCAAAGACAAGCGCCAGATAGCTGATGCATGCAACGAACTTTCGGTCATACTGGAAACCATGGAGCAAAAGTTCCCGCAGGACGACGGCACTAAAGAAAAGGAGTGAGGTTCAAGGATGTTCGGCTACGTAGTCGCAAACCTGGATAAATTAACTCAAGAAGAGACGGAACGGTACCGCTCGTGTTACTGTGGCTTATGCAATGCGCTGGGAAAGCGACACGGAACAACAAGTCGTATTACAATCAACTACGATATGACCTTCCTTGTTCTGTTCCTTTCCTCTCTGTACAAAAAAGGATACACTTTCTCTACGGAACGCTGTATTGTCCACCCTTCCAAAAAACATAATTTTCTCAGAAATGATATAACAGACTTTGCCGCAGATATGAATGTAGCGCTTACCTATTACAATTTTCTGGATGACTGGAAGGATGACAAAAAGATTCTATCACTTATTGAAGCGAAACTGTTTGAGAAGGAATATAAAAAGGTTGCGGAAAAGCATCCTGATCAATGTTCGGCCATATACAGGGGGCTTGAAGAACTCTCTGCCATCGAAAAATCAGGAGAACTTAATCCGGATATCCCTGCGAACTGCTTCGGTAAACTGATGGGAGAGATTACGGTTATTCAGAAAGATGAATACTCGGAGCGGTTGCGGAGATTCGGTAATGCCCTGGGCAGATTCATCTATATAATGGACGCCTGCATTGATCTAAAATCGGACATAAAAAAGAAATGCTATAATCCCATGATTGCAACGCCGTCGGAAAATTTTACCGCTATTTTAAACCTGCTTATGGCCGATTGTATCGAAAAATACCGATTACTGCCCATCTATCAGGACAAAAATATGATAGAAAACATCCTCTATTCTGGTGTCTGGACAAAATATGAGGCTAAAAAAAGAAAGAAGAGGCCTGGCAAAGCGAAATGATTTCTGATCCATACAAAATTCTCGGTGTTTCTCCCGGGGCATCAAACGAAGAAATAACAAAAGCCTATCGAAAACTGGCCAGGAAATACCATCCTGATGTGAACCACGGCAACGAAGAAGAAGCGGCTAAAAGGATGAGCGAGATAAATGCCGCCTATGATCAGATAAAAAGCGGAACCGCATCATCGTATAGCAGTAGTAATACAGGAAGTTATCAGTCCCGGAATACTGGCAATGGCGGAAATTCATCACAGCAGACAGAGGATCCTTTCGGCTTTGGGTTTGATCCGTTTGAATGGTTTACAGGAGCATACGGACAGAACCGGCAGGGAAACAGGGCTTCTGAATATGATCAGATAAAAAGTTTTATTAACGCCGGATATTACGAGCGGGCGCTCAAAGCACTTAACAATATTGCAGACAGAAGTGCTCAGTGGTTTTATTACAGCGCTATTGTGAACTCGCAGTGCGAAAACAGGATAACGGCGCTGAAACATGCAAAAACCGCAGTACAGATGGAGCCGGACAACCTGGAATATCAGCTCGTGCTGAACCGGATACAAAACGGCGGGCGTGTATATCAGCAGCAAAGCAAAAACTATGGCATGCCTAATGCTAGTCTCGACAGAATTTGTCTGGGAATGATCTTATCTAATTTGTGCTGCATGCTCTGCGGCCGACCCTTTTGAGGAGGAAGAATGAAAAAAATTGATTTTGGAGAGAAAATCACACAGTTCATGAGCGGCAGATACGGCATGGATCAACTGAACAAGAGCCTGATAGGCATTGCTTTTATTCTGATTATTCTGGAAACATTCATTACATCTCAAGTTCTCAACGTAACCGGAGTAATGGTAATGTTCTACACGATATACCGAACCTATTCCAGGGATCTTTCAAAACGAGCCAGGGAAAATGAAAAGTTCATGAAGCTTGTTAAACCGGTTAGAAGGAGCTTCTCGTTGCTGAAATTGAGGATAAGAGAAGGCAGGACACACCGCTTCAGGACCTGCCCCAACTGCAAGGTAGTAATACGAACCTCGAAAAAAAGGGGCACCAGAATTTTGGTATGCCCCCGCTGTAAGACTAAATTCAAGACGCATATTTATTTGTGAGGAAAATGATCATATAAAGTTATCGTTTTTATCTTTATCTCATTAGATCCCTTTTATTTTCAATAGCTATTTCTTATAATTATGATCAGTAAAGTGACTGCAATTCATGGTGAGGATCATGGAGTACACGCAAGATGTCAAATGACACTGTTGATGCTCAAATTCTATTGGTCGAGGATGAAGCTTTAATAGCCATGGCAGAAGCCCATATGCTTGAAAAGCAGGGGTTTAGTGTAAAAACCGTCTTAAATGGAACAGATGCCATTAGAGAAGGTATCAAAAACGAGATCGACCTGATTCTGATGGATATTGATCTCGGCAGAAATAGGATGGACGGGACCGAAGCATCAAAAAAGATATTAGAACAACGCGACGTCCCTATTATATTCCTTACAAGTCACTCAGAGAAGGAGTATGTTTCTCGTGTTAAGGGTATCACGCAATATGGCTATATACTAAAAAATAGCGGTGTGTTCGTGCTTTTCCAAGCAATTGAAAAGGCATTGAAATTGTTTAACAAAACATAAGGACAATCGGAAGAAATCATCCGTTTAGATTATCGTAAGGATAAAAGACGTTCTGCCTTCAAATTCTGAATTTGATCAAAAAAACGGCACCACCTGCATTCCGTATTTCAAGAGAGCCACCTAATTGTTTCACTAATAACCTTACTATTTTTAACCCAAGTTTTGCGTCAGTTTCCATGCTATATGATGATGGGATCCCAATACCGGAATCAGAAACCGATAATGCAACCTCTTGGTTTAATAGTTTTTTCAGTACGACGTGAATAGTACCGGATGCTCCATGAGGAAATGCAAATTTGATTGCATTCGTGAGAAGTTCATGAACGATGAGGCAGCAGGCAATAGCATCCCTATTTTCCATCTTGATCTCATCTATGTCCATCAGTAATTGCTTTTCAGCAGGTTCTGAGGACATAGTATTGAACACTTGCAGAATAAGCGCCTGCAGAGATCCATGGATATTTGTTTCCTTGATATGCTTCTTATTACTTAATTCTTCATGCACCAGTGCCAAAGTTTGAAGCCGACCAACTACATTTTCAAGTTGCTGTTTCGTTGTTTTATTCTTAATTTCATTGATTTGCAATATAATCATACTTGATAATATGGTTAGGTTATTCTTGATTCGGTTATTCATTTCATTGTAAAGAAGCTCTTTTTCTTTGAGAGCATTTTGTAGCTCTTCAGCCTTGATGCAAAGTTGCCGGTTGATTGCGAGATTACGTCGAAACTGAATAAACATAATAATGAAACCCAATATGAATAAAATGGATACAACCGTCACCGTTTCTACGTAGTATTTCACCAAAAAAGGCTCCGGCCTATTAAGGATAATTGCGTTCTGGGGAATAGTACGGGGACTTATCTTGTAACGTTTTAGGAGCTTCCAGTTTATGTAGGTTTGCGTCGTACCATACTTAGTACCGAATTCCCCTGTCGTAAGATAGTTAAGGATAGCCTTTATCCCCTCATATGCGATAACCTGTGCATCTAACATTGTGCCCCCGGTGCTACCGCTATCCGCAAGTGTTCCCCAAAACGTATAAATGGGGATGGCACTCACTTCGGCAAGTTTATCGAGAACTTCCTGAGGAATAAATTTCTTGCCGGTACGGTCCCGAAGAACAAGTGTATAAAAGGCCATGCTGTTCGGTTTACAGGTGGATAAATAATCTTGGATTTCAGGAAGCGTGAAGTTGCTTACTGTTTGAACGTCGACACCGTATCCATTTAGGGTCTCGTGCAGAAGTTTGATTGTCGAACCCGTAGCCGGGTTTCCACCGTCGATTATTATTGCTTTCTTGGCCTTTGGGTTTTGTGCGATGGCAAGCTTTGCGGTTCCGATTATGGCTGCCTCAATTTGCGGAGTGACAGAGAGTTGATAGTTTGCTGTCTTGTGAGGTACCGGGGAATACATGACCTGCGGGATTGGTCCAAACAGTTCGGGATAGGAGTAAAGAATATTGGCAGCTGGTCCGGATTCACTGATAATTGCATCAATTTTAACAGAGTGATATTTTGCACGAAGGTATTCGGCCCATTGTTGATGAGACAATGAATCACCAACCCTAGAGGCATCAAGATATTCGGTATAATATTGAAGTTCCGGATATTGGGCTTGCGCATCATGAAGCCCTTCATCGAAGCCTTTTGTCCAAGGCAGCTCACTATGGTAGGAATGAAGCACAAGGACATGAACAGGCACAGCAGCGGCTACCGAAAGCGTGGAAAAGAATATGATAGCAAGTACGCCAATGTGCCACTTCATACCATAAGTATAGGAAACTGTTTGAGGGAATTCCCCTTTTTGAGGCTATTTCCTGTTCAACTCCATCCATCTGACCGAATAATCTACTAATTCTTTTTGTCGAATTAATCTTGAATTAGCCGACCCTATCAAGCCGATTTTGATGGGATTCTCCTTTTCATATGACTGGCCTATCGATTCAAAATCATCGCAGTCAAATGCTATATCATGATAAGCCTTCCAGACCCGCCTGCCTTTTTCCATAACCGGAGCATATTCGAGAACCTCTTCTTTCCCGCTGTAGTCGGCTTTATACTCTGCCAGGTGAAAAGATGTATTATTCATGTAATCAACGCCGAGCAAGAGAATATATCCATCCAACTCGTATAGCCTTCCTATGGGACTTTTCTCATTCATTTGGTAATCAAGATGATTATCCTGAATCAGGTATGTATTGTTTTTTCCCCAGGCAGCAAAAGACGCATTCGGATGAGAACTCCTTATGACCCCTTTTTGCTTTCTGAACGTTTCGGGAATGATTCCCATGCCTCGTGTGGGGGTAAGAGCCGGATCGAATGCAGGCATCTCAGCCCTGATTGTATCCCACCACGCCTCAGGGACAGCAGGGTTTCCCCAATTTTTCGGATCAGATAAGTCGCCTGAATGGGTAGGCATGAGCAGCGTTCCTGTTTTTCCTAAAACCTTTTCCAAGGCAAGAATGACACTTACGGCTCCACCGCATACCCACCCTATCGAACTCAGAGAGGAATGAACAAGAACTGTCATGCCGCTCTGTACCCCAAGTTTTCTCAAATCAGATATCAGGCTTGTAATAGTATGGGGCCTTTCTTCTGTTGCGTTTATGGTGTCTTTTTCAGACAAATCATCCTCCAATTGCATAGTAAATGAAGCCAGTTGTTATGTTCTTTTGTGTTTTACAACTTCGTTTATGTTATCACAAAAAAAAATCAACAGAAAGTGTGTTGACATGTACTATATTGCTGACTATAGTCAGATATATGAATGATATTTCTATTGTTAGGAAGTTCAACAGAACTGTTACGCAAAGGATTGGTGTACTTGATGCCCAGTTTCTGGGAAGGCACAGGTCCCTTGGTGCTTCTCGGTTACTGTATGAAATCGGCATATCAGGTGCAGAAGTTAGAGACTTGCGTAGCCGCCTCGGTCTCGATTCCGGCTATATGAGTCGCTTACTGCGTACGTTAGAGGCCGAAGGTTTGATAATGCTGCGTCCCTCTCCGAATGATTCGCGGGTACGAACTGCCTCGCTGACAAAAGATGGTGAGCGAGAATTGAAGCGGCTTGATGTGCTTTCGGATGAGGCTGCAGCTTTCATATTGGAACCCTTGTCAGAAAAACAGCGTCGTAGGCTACTTGAAGGGATGGAGATTGTTGAAAGGATGCTGACTGCTGGATTGATTGTCATGGAAGTGGTGCCGCCTGAAAGCCGCGATGCACGCTTATGTATTGAAAGCTATTTTACGGAACTTAACGATCGTTTTGAAAATGGATTTGATCCCGGTGATAGTATCTCGGCAAGTGATAATGAGTTAACGCCGCCAAACGGATATTTTGTTGTCGCACGGATTCACGATGAAGCCATAGGGTGTGGTGCGATCAAATGCTATCCCGACCATGGTGAAATCAAACGTATGTGGGTAGCAAAGACATGTAGAGGTCTTGGAGCGGGCCGGAAGATACTCGGCTATCTGGAACAGATAGCTCGGGAGAATCATATACCGTTGTTACGGCTGGAGACGAACAAGGTATTGACGGAAGCACAGGCAATGTACAGAAGTAGCGGCTATGAGGAGGTGGTAGCATTTAATAATGAACGCTATGCCCATCACTGGTTTCAGAAGTATATTTGAATACAAACCCTATAGAGGAAAAAATTTCGGGCGGGTATAATAACATACAGTAATTTCAAAAGGAAGCGGTATGCAAAAACGAAGCACCATTTTGACCCTACTGACAATACCGGTCGGGATTATCATTCTTGTTCTTACACAGCTGGTAGCGGGCTTTGCATATACGATTCCGGTACCCGACTGGGGAACATCATTACTGTTTACGCTCATCTACATAACACTTGCATGGCTGGCCGTACGAATATACAGTGCCAAGATTCTGAAGGTGTCATTACAGGAATGTTATATCAGAAAACCACATCATTATCTGCGTTGGCTTATCTGTGCTTTTCTGCTTCCACTTCTTGTCTCGTTGGCTTTGCTCTGTATAAAGGGTGATCTCACAGTAAATACAATGTCGATGACTCAGAAATATACCATAATGTTGAGTTCTATCTTTACGGTTGGTTTCGGAGCCGGAATCGGTGAAGAGATGATATTCAGAGGTCTGATCATGAGTACGATCGAGCGAAAATGGGGGAAAAAAGCCGCACTTCTTATCCCGTCTGTCCTCTTCGGGATCCTGCATGTTTTTAATGGAAAACTGGGATGTATGGATTTTCTGTTCTTGATAATATCAGGCTCGTTTGTTGGAATTATGTTTTCATTAATCGTTTACGATAGCGGCTCCATTTTTGCAAGTGCAACGGTTCACGGTATATGGAACATCATTATAATCGGGCATATTCTGGATATTGATACTGCGTATAATGCTCAAGCCATAATTTCATACAGGCTGCAGTCGCATTCGATGCTGTTGACGGGAGGAAAATTCGGAGTCGAATCCTCCCTGTTTGCAACAGCAGGATACATCATAGTCATCGCAATAACGTTGTTGCATTCAGGATTACTTCATCGGCGCGATACGTAAAGCATTTGCAACGATTTCCATATTATATTTTCGCAAAGAGTATCCCTGTGACTATTAAGGCCAAAGCTGCAATTTTCGTCTTGGTTACCGATCGCTTTTGTAGATGGAATAGTCCCACCTGATCAATTATTAATGACATTGCTATCTGACCCAGTATAAAGACCATACTGGTTAAAACGGAACCAAGGATTGGGATCAGTATGATATTGCCACCAACGATGATAATGCCAAATATTCCTGATAGATAGTAATAAACCGGTATACGCTGTTTGTTTTCATCGAAGATGGGGAATTCCAGTCTTTTTTCCGAGAGTAAAATTAATGCAATCAAAATAAGTGTTCCGACAAAGAAAGAGATACATGTTGCACTTAAGATTGATCCCGTAGCATAGCGCAGTTTTGCATTAATCGCCGCTTGCAGTGGCGGTAAAGAACCTGAGAAAACCCCCATCACTATCCATCCTATTTGCGATGACCGTTTGAAATTTCCTTTCTCCTTCTGTATTAAATAGACAGCATACAGCATGATGAGGATTCCTATCACTCGTTGTGCGCTGATTACCTTTTCCGTGATACCAAATAGGCCAAAATGATCAATGATAATTCCGGCCGCCATTTGTCCTGTAATTGTTATAATTGCGGCAATAGAAGCCCCTATCTTTGAGAAGAGGAGTATATTGGCTACGTTATAGCCTACCCCAGCCAATGCTCCACCTATGTATATGTATGCTGGATATGAAAAATCTATTCCTCCCAATAATGATGCAGGGTTAATTATCAGGTTTAGAAGAAGTGATAACATTGTTCCTACTCCAAATGCAATGAAAGATGGCGTTAATGGGGTTTTTGAGTAAGAGCTTAAATGGCTACTAAAAGAAGCCGGAACGGGAAAAAGCATTCCTATCAGTATTCCAAATGATAGATAAAGAATCGTTTGCATACAGTGTCTCCTGATTTGTTATAAATAATGTTGTTTATTACGGATATTAAAGAGTTATTATATCTGTAATTTGATAAAAATATATATGATACCTATCGAATAAGATCAGAAATCCTTGTTCCTTTCAAATCTGCTTCCATCTTTTCTTCGGCTAAAAGCATTACTTTTTTTATGCTGCATTCCTCTTCTTCATTCAAACAACATTCAAACAAGGAGGATTTTCCCTCCATGCAATGAATGATATCTAAAAATGATATGTTCTCCCAATTCTGGGGAAGCGCATAACCTCCATGAGCACCTGAAAAAGAGCTGATAAACCCGCCTTTTACTAGTTTTGTCAAGATTTTTGACAAATACGTAGGTGAAAGATCCTGTTTTTCTGCCAAATGCTGTACACTTATGCGTTTATCCGCATTTTTTGCCATTATGAGCATTGTATGAAGCGCATAGTTGGTTGCCTTTGTATATTTCATGTGCTTCCTTAAAAAAAGTAGATATTGTGTATCTATAATATCTACTTTTAAAATATATGTCAATGATGATAGAAGGCCGATTAGAATCTTTTTCTGCCGCTATACACTACTTGGTGTTTCTTCGGCGGTTTTGAACTGAGAAACCGAATCCGAAAGTACACCGATTTCTTTGGAATTCTGCTCTCCCTCTTCCATGATCTCTTCTGCCTGTGATCGAATGGAATTCAAGAATTGTTCCATATTGGTGATGGTATTTCGCAGATTAATCGATAATTCGGCAAGATTGGAAGCAGAATGGGAGACATTCAGGATCTTTTCATGGGCCTCGGTAGAGGAGGTTTGGACCTTATCCGAACTGTCGATGAGCGCCGTGAGGGCTTGATCAACCTGTTGCCCCATGGTCTGTAGCGTGTATGTTATCGCGGTAATCGATTCCATTCCGCTGAGAACTTGTTCCGAATGTTCGATGATATCGATAAAGGTACTATTTGCGTGCTTGGTTGATTCTTTACTGGATACAATGGCGCTTGCAATATCATTAAGGCGGGAAGCCACACTTTCCGCACTGTCGCTTGATCCTTTTGCAAGGGTTCTGATTTCATTGGCGACGACGGCAAAGCCCTTTCCAACCTCTCCTGCATGGGCCGCTTCGATTGAGGCGTTGATGGCCAAAATATTGGTCCGTTCGGCAATGGTATCAATCATAGAAACTGCTTCATTAATAGCTACAGCCGCGGTGTCCGCAAGCTCAAGACTCTTTACTGCCTCACCGATACTTTTTTCTCCGGATTTTGCTGCCTTATCAAGGGCCTGCGCCGTTATCGTATAGCGTCCTGCGCTTTGGGCAATAACCTCTATCTCGCTACTCATCCTCCGGACCGAGTCCGAAGCATCGCCTACATCCTTCGACTGCATCTGTGCAAGGTGATTCGTTCCCGCAATGAATTGTTCAAGATCATCACTGAGCTTTTGGTTTGCCTGAGCCTCTGCAGATAGCTGTTTTTCCGAGGCCGAGAGATTTTCCAGGGATATTTGGGCTTCCTTCAGCGAGTCATTGATCGTTGTAATGGAGCTGTTCATTCCGGTCCCTCTTCTCCTGGACCGGTCGACTGCTACCTGGACATTTCGGATTACCTTACTGAATTGGCTGAACAATTCGGAAAAACTTCTTTCAAGTACCGTAACCTCATCTGGAAACCGTCGAGCAGTTATCTCGGGGATCTCCCGAAAGTCGGTTCCTGCCGAACGTTGAGCAATGTCGCTGAGCCTTGTTATCGGTCCCACAACGTTACGTATTCGCCTGAAAATCAGAAGAAACATTACCAGGGGAGCCGCAAGAAGGAAAATTAAAAGAATGATGGTCATTTTTCGGGCGAAACTGGCATAATATGCGGTCAACTTTGTCACTGCAGAATCTATTTCGTCGATATAAGCCCCGGTCCCTACCCAAATAGTGGTTCCTGGGACCATAAGAGCTGTCCCCAGTTTTGGAAAAACCTCCTGAGGGTCGTGGTTAGGTTTCGACCAATAAAAATCCACAAACAGATCGCCGTCTCTCGCCGCTTTGTCCAAATCTCGGATGATATACTGCTTTTTATCAGGCGATTGGAGGTTCCAAAGCGATTTTCCTTCATTGGCAGGTGTCGAGCCGTGGATGATATTTTCCCCTGTTCCTGCCCGGTATGCATAAAAATAGCCGTCCGTACCAAAGCGTAAAGGCCTCACGGCCGTTCTGGCCGCTTCCAGCTTCTCTTCATCGGATCGCTCTTGATCGGCGTAGATGGATTGAATAAGAGAAGCAGCAATTTCCGTTGCACTTTTTAACTCTTTCTTATATCCGTCAAGTAATTCTTGCCGGGCTGTTGTCAGAGCGAAATTTTCGTATTGATGAAGGCCCATCGTCATGAGAAAAAATAATATGATGTAAAGAAAAAAGGATAAACCGATGATAGGCAGAGAAAGCTTTAAGCGTAATTTCATGTTCGGGCTCCATATTCTCTGTATGGTCAAGTTGACGTAGTATATACAAGAAGGGGGATTTGTTGAAGTGGCGGAAAATAGCAATAGTTGCTATTTTCCGATATCACTCATGGTGTGTTACTTTTCTCGGTTTGGAGAAACCGCTTGCCGAAGCATAGAAATAATACGTATAGCTTTTTTTAGGAAGCGTATGAGCACGAACGGATCTCTCCGATACATGTTTCCGTCAATGGAAAACTCTGTTTGGAAGAAACCTTTGAGATGATCTACCCGTTTGATGAAATCGTGTAGGTTTTTCGCCTCTGCATCCGTCCAGCAGGATTCTGCCACTGCAAGGATTCTTGGAAAGAGCTGCTTGTCCCTACTCCTTCTATCAGATATGTGTTCGCTCCACAGGGGAGCCTCGATGCCAAGAATGGCATGCTCCTGCGCCGCCTCTTTGCCGGCATGTAAGTGGCCTGTATACGCATAGGTGGCTTTTAGCGGTACTACTGCTTGTGACAGATCAAGATAGGTGGAGAAATAGTCAGACATAATGAATTTTCTTCCCCGTTTGGATTCTGCCACTGCTTTTTCGTAGGCATTATGATATGGGAACCAGAATTGACAAATAATATCACGGGAAAGCTTCTCATCGATGCCGTCGTTCCATGTTATGAGGTTTTTCCCTTTTGCCGCTGCATATTCCTGGAGCCTATTGGCGAACCATGTATGGAGTTCTCTGCTATTCGACAGGTGTTCTTCCTTCATACGCTCTTGGCACTTGGGGCACTCCTTCCAGCGTCTCGTCGGAATTTCATCACCGCCAATATGAATCCATGGACCTGGAAAAATATCGCAGATATAATCGATGAGTCGCTTTGAAAAGCTTAATGCGTCATCATTGCCGAGGCACAGGAGTTCATAAAAAATGCCAGGCTCCGATGGAATGACATAGGGACCGCCGCTACATCCCAGCTCTGGATAAGCGGCAAGTAACGAAAGACAATGGCCGGGCAGGTCGACCTCAGGTATAACGGTAATTCCTCGTTTCTCGGCATAGGAGACGATGTAATGAAGTTCTTCGGTAGTGTAAAAACCGGGAGAAGGAGCAGAAAGTCCGCCGACCTGTGATAGTAGCGGATAGTCGTTTATCTCCATTCGCCAGCCCTGATCGTCTGTGAGGTGCCAATGGAATTTGTTCATTTTGAGATACAACATCATGTCCAGAATCCGCTCGATTTCCCCTACTGGGCAAAAATGACGAGCGGAGTCGAGCATAAAGCCTCTCCAGCGGTATAAGGGTTCATCGTACACTTTTACTGCAGGAAGCTCCGGTACTGCGGAATGAAACAGTTGTTTTATGGTTTGAACGGCGTATAAAGCACCTGTCGCGGTTTGTGCGGTAATATCGCAGATTCCGTTTGCGATTGTGATTTGATATCCTTCTGGGTGAACCATACCACTGTCATGGCAGAAATTAATGATCCCAGCTTGTGTATGCTCAAAGATAGGCAAGGCTGTATGGCTTGATATGGTCAGCCTCAAATTGTAATGGCGTTCGAGAAAGCGAAGCAGATCTTCCGCTGCGAATTCAAATCCCGGTTCTATCTGAATAAGTGAATCTGAGGAAAGCGCAAAGCGTGTCCTTTCGTCGGCTATGTTTCCATTGACTTGTGGTATGAGTGATAGGCTGTGTTTCATGATGATAATGTACTACTCCTTGGAAACACCTGCGGAAAATCCCTTCGCAAGCTGGTCATGAAAAAAGAGATAGAAGACAATCATGGGGGCGGTTCCTACTACCAGGGCTGCAAACTGTAGACCGTAATCTCTTGACATCCCTCCTGCAAAGCTATTAATGCCGACAGGCAGAGAGCGGATGGCTACCCTGCTGGTCAAGGTCAGAACCAATATGAATTCGTTCCAATTACTCAGGAATGTAAAGATAGTCATTGTCGCTATGATCGGAGTGGCGACAGGAATAATGATTTTCATGAAAATTGCAAGATAGGATGCCCCGTCGATGAGTGCAGCCTCTTCTAAAGAATCGGGGATGCCTTTTATGTAGCTTGTTGATAGAAAGATTTGGAACGGAAGCGCAAAGGCAATATAGGGAATGATCACGCCCAGACGTGTATTATCGATTCCAATCCTGGTCTCAAGGATAAATAGCGGCACAATGACAGAGTGGACGGTTACAAGGAGTCCGGTGAGATATATGCCGTATAGAAAATGCGAAGAGTGAAAATGGAATTTCGAGAAAGCATAACCGGAGGACATGGCGAAAAAAACGGTTATGATTGTGGGAACTGTTGCATAGATTATGCTGTTTAAAAAATAAATTCCCAACTTTCCCAGTCGCCATGACCTTATATAGTTCTCAACATAGAATCCGGTGGGAAAAGCAAGAGGGCTTCGAACGATCGCGGCATGAGGCTTAAAAGAACTGTACAGAAGCCACAAAAGTGGCCCGATGGTTAGTATCGAAAAGAGAATCATCACAAAATAGGAAAAAAATTTCCAAAGATTTTTCGATTGTAACATCACTTCATTTCCTCACGAATATTTTCTGTCGAGGCGTCGGGAAAGTATCTGTAAAAGCAAAATCAGCCCGACACTCAGCAATACGATGATGATCGAGACTGCACTACCGAAGCCGTACTTGTAGTATTTAAAGGTGTTTGTATACATATAAATTGCAATCACTTCGGTAAAATGGGCAGGGCCGCCTCCCGTCATGGCATAGATGAGGTCGAAAGATTTTAGGCTGCCTGTTATTGCAAATATTGTGGTGGTCATAATGACACCTTGCATGAAAGGAAAAATAATATGAAGAAGGATTTGGCTTTCGCTTGCACCATCAATTTCGGCTGCTTCCAAGATTGATGGGGAAATTTTTTGGAGGTTTGCAAGATACATTACCATATACATGCCGGTGTACATCCAGAGAATAACAAAGAGGATGGGAATGATTGCAAGGCTCTGGTTCTCAAAAATTGAGACAACATAGCGGGGATTATTGCTGATTTTCCGTATAATACTCGTATAGAGACCGGACGTCGAGAAAATTTGATTCCACAAAATGGCTATAACAACAGGGGAAATGGTGATTGGTAGGAAAATCATCGTCTCAAAGAATTTTTCCCGCTTTACTATTTTTCGATAAAGAATATAGGCAAGGACAAATCCAAGAGGAATTTGTCCTAAGACAGAGATTGCAACGATTAAGAGATTGTTTCGTAAACCGTGAAAGAAAATTCTATCGTGAAGGATTTCGATATAATTTTTTAACCCGACCCACTGAAGGCTACCGGAACCACTCCAGTCACTGAGGCTGATAATAAGTGAAAAAAGGATTGGAAAAAGAATAACGGATAAAAAAAGAATGAGCGGTGGTCCGGCCAGGATCCAATAGCTTATGATTTTTGTTTTTCTCTGGTTCATTATAATCGTTCCTGGATAAAACACAGGTCGGGGAGAATACCCCGACCTGCATGTATTGCGTTAGTTGGATCTATCGTTTTCTTTTACCCATTCCTCAAGTTTGCTTGCGACATCCTTTGGTGTGGTCAATCCAAACATCATTTCCTGAAGATCGTTATTAAATATCCCGATTCCCTCTGCTCCGACAACAGAATCAAGAACGTATCCCATTGGGATTGAACCAACATAATTGATAAGTTTTTTTATCATGGGATCAACATCGTCAGGAGCCTTCAGGGTATAGGCAGGGAGCCTTCCGAACCTTTGTCTGATGGCTGAGCCTTCTGGGCCGGAATAAAACCAAATCCATTTCCAAGCTGCTTCGGCCTTCTCGCCGCTTAAATCCGAGTTCATGCCGAATCCGGTTCCTGCAACTCCCGATGCCGAACCGCTTTCGCCTTTCTGATTCGGAATATCGGGGAAAGACTCCAGGGACATGTATTCTTTCTGCTCATCGGATAGTTCCCCGACCATATTATTAACCATCCATCCGCCGTCGATGAAGTAAACGGCTCGCTCATTCACAAAATCGTCTAGTCCCTGCATGTAGGCAAGCTGGTTTATGCCGGGAGAAAACATCTCTTTTTCATGTAAGAGATTGATAATCTCCAAGGCATGAACAAAGACATCATCATCAAATCCTGCTCCGTCGCCTTTTACGGCCTTATCGAACCATTCCATTCCACCTGTCCGTTCTGCAAGCATACTTGCAAGACAGGACTGCATTGGCCAGGCGTCCTTATTTGCCATTGAAATAGGGATTAACCCTGCCTTTCTAATGGTTTCTCCCTGAGCAATCAGTTCGTCCAATGTTTTGGGAAAGGCGAGTCCCAATTCTTTCAACAGCTTATTGTTTGTATACATGATTGAAGTAACGCTGATGTCCTCGGGAATCTCCCACATTTCCCCATTGGGGCCCTGTGGTTTCAAGGCAATTGAAGCAAATTCACTTTCGTGACCGGAAAACCAGGGGCGAAGGTCCTGAACATGACCCTCTGAAGTAATGTAGGCAGTTCGTTTTCCAGGATAGACAACCATCATATCCGGTAACTGACCTGAGGCTGCAAGGGTTTGTAACTTCGTGTGATAGGCTTCACCGTATCCGAATTCAAAATTTATTTTGATATTCGGATACTCTTTATTAAACGCCTCGACCAGTGCCTGGAAATTGGGAGCCGTGGTTTTATCGGTTTGATCAAGATAATGATAAGCCGACAAGGTAATTGTATCCGATTCTTGTGTAGTTGCCTCCTCTCCTTTTTTATTACACCCCACGAGAAGAGCTGTGGTAACACAAAAGCTACATAGTACGAATAGTCGTACTATCTCTCTCTTTTTCATGACCTTCCTCCTTTTTATTCTTTTATCCCGTAGCTTTGTAGCCGGGATAGAAATTGCTATTCCTCCATGAAGTAAAGTGGTTGTATCTTTGGCCGGCTGGAAGGTTCATCCAAAGCTTCCAGATTCATAAATACCCTATCAAGGATAAGTCCGGCTGCGCCAAAGGCTACAGCTTGATGCCCCAAGGCCGAGAATTGAATTTCACAACGGGGAGGTGCCGTGGTAAGAGTATTGGCACGAAGCTCCTCATTCAGCATGGTGGAAATAAAAGATTTAAACTCTTCAATATCTCCGCCAATAAAAAGGTTTCCAATATCAAGGGTGTTCACTAAGAAGGCGACGTTACGGCAAAGCTCCCGAATATACTCTTGTAACGCGGCTCTGTCTTTCGCCAGGGGAAGTACATCGGAGTCATGCTTCCAACGTATCTGAGCAGAACTGTTGGGATCATCATTCAGCAGGCTTTTGAATTCACCGGCCGAGCTATAGGTTCCATGGTATATTTTTCCGTTGAAACCAAAGCCCAATCCGATTGTGGGACGCGGCAATTCTTCCTCGGAAGAACAGTATTTCCAGAATTCGATGAGGAGAAATAAGAAATTCTTTACTTGATGTTTTCTACGGAAGACCACTTCTCCCCAGGCCCCGCAGTTTGCATCATTTTCAATGATGATGGGTATGTCACAGTGTGAGGCAACTTCCCTGTTGAAATCAAAAGGTGCATGGAAATCCAAAAAAACGGAGTGTTCTATGATTTGCTTGCCTGCGTCAATGATACCGGAAAATCCAAGACCTATCCCCAACAATGTCCTATTAAGTCTTGTTTCTTCCTGTTTCAGGCTTTTTATGAGTGCCAGTATATCAGAACTAAAACTTTCTGCAGAGAATTGTTGTTTCACAGTGCGGGAAAAAAGAACCCTTCCCTCTATGTCGATAGCAAGCAGGAGCACCGAATCACAACGAATTTCCATCCCTACGACATAAAGCCAGTCACTGTTGAGGAATAACTTTGTGGCTTTCCTTCCGCCCTTCGGCCCCGGGTCCATTTCGGGACCTTCACTGATAACCTCTTTTTTTATAAGCTCATCGATAATGCTGCTTATGCTGGATTTTGTTAATCCAAGACGCTGAGCAAGAGCCGCCCGGCTGAGACCGCCGTGGATCCACATTTCACGAATGACACGAGAGGAATTTATTATCCTTGTTCTTTTGGGCTGTCCCATGGCTATATCCAGTTAGTTCGTTTTTGTACCAACCTCGTAAAAGTATATGACCTATCTGCTCATCTGTCAAGCATTATAACTCGGAAGATGCTTCCAAACGCTCCATTGCCTCGGCTACTTCTCTGAATTTTTGCGCATTTCCGCCGCGGTCGGGATGATGTTTCATGACTAAACGATGATATCGCTCTTTGATTTCCTGCTTACCGGCTCCGTGGTCAAGTCCGAGTACCTTTAAATCCATATCTCTGTTTTCCCAGGATGCAAAACGCCTAAAAAAGTCCTCCAACATATTCCGGACGTCGCTGCCACTGACCGCTTCCATGTTTTGTAGATTGAGATAATAGGCTTCCATCGGATCGGCTTCCTCAAGGGACCCTTTGTTCTCTGTGGTTTGGCATAGCTGGGGGATAAGTCGAATTTCGAGGCAGAAAACGGTAAGGGAACCGCTTTTTGTACTGCGTAATCGTTCTTTCAGTCGGTAGAGAAGATGAAAAAGCAGGAAATGCGAGCAAAAAAGAATGCGATCGGAATCTTCACTACAGAAGAGATCCGGAACCAGCTTATTTCTCAGTTCTTCCCAACCCAGTTCCTGCATCAGATGGAATTCGTCGATACCGTCGGGAAAGCGGAATAGAACGGCACGAATCTTTTCAAGAATCACATTTTCTTCCGCCATGTGCCAATGGTAGTACAGCCGAGGATAAAGCTCAAGCGCATTGAGCTGGATTGTGATACGGGCTATGATATTTGTTATGGAGTTTAGCAAAGCCTTTGCCGATGCGGTCGTTGATTACCGAGGGCTTTTGGATAAGGGATATCCTACGAAAGCTACTTTAAAGCTGGTTGGAGACCGTTATAGACTGGCGAAAGCAGAGCGGATGATTCTCTTCCGGGGGGTATTGAGCCGTTTCGTATCGAATTTGATAGCTTCAAAACTTGTGTACTCTGTTGAGAAGCGGTCACGACTTGCCGTAGATGGCCATAATGTCTTGCTTACCCTGGTAAACTATCATCGAGGGCTTCCCCTGTTTATCGCCAGCGACGGATTGCTTCGTGATGCCGGGGCGGCGTTCGGCAGGAGTCGAAGCACTACCTACATGGAACGCTCTATTTCCCTCTTTATTCAGGGGATCGTCGAACTTGATCCGGAGTATCTGTTGATATGTCTTGACAGGCCTGTCTCTGGTAGCGGAAACTTGGCACAAGCATTACGAAATGCTCTTTCGATTTCCGGAGTGCAGGCAACGGTTGATCTTTTTCCCTCTGCGGACCCAATTGTTCGGGACTTTGAGGGGGATTGCATAACAAGTTCTGATTCGGCGCTTGTTATGAAAGCCGTGTCACCTACCTTTGATCTTGCTATGTGGCTTTTGGGCTGCCGGTACAAATCGACGTTTCCTGATATCAGAGCGTTGCTTAATGGATAAAGCTATGAAAGAGACAAAACAGTGGGCGCTGGTCGGTCTTGGCCGAATCGGTAGCAGCCTTGAAATGGATGAGCGAAGGGAGAAGCCGTGTACTCATGCAGGTGCCATCGTTGTAACGAAGGGGGTCTGTTTGGCAGGTGCTTGCGATACAAGTCGTGAGGCACGAGAGCTATTTTCCCGACAGTGGAAGCATCTCGATCCTGCTCCGTTACTTTTTTCAGACGCCGAAGCCATGCTGGAGAAACTTCGGCCCGATCTTCTTACCATTGCGACTCCTCCTGATACCCATCTGGCACTTGTCCGGCTTGCTCTTTCTGCGGGTGTTCCCGTTATTGTTTGCGAAAAGCCCATCGCATGGACATTACATCAGGCCTCAACAATTCGTTCGTTGGCGCGACAATCGAAAAGTAGAATTATTGTAAATCACGAGAGGAGATTTTCCGCCGACTACCGTGCAGTAAAAGATGCAATCGATCAGAAGCGATATGGAAACTTGCTTTCCATACACGGCACGCTCTATTTCGGTCGGAGTGCGCCACACAAGGCCGTGCTTATCCATGACGGAACCCACATGATCGATGCCGTTAATTTCCTCTGTGATGCCCATTTCATATCAAAACGACGGTTGGGCAATCCTAAAAGCAACAAAGGTACGCTTCAGCTATGCGGGTATGCAGGCGCTGTCGCTGTCTCTCTCGATATCGGTGGAGAACGAGACCATCTTGTATTTCGTCTTGACCTCAATTTTGAAAGGGGGAAGATTGAGATTGGAAACGGGCTCCTTCGCTTCCTTAAAAGCGTGGAGAGCCCGTTTTACTCCGGCTTTCACTCTTTGATGCCCGACATCACACCCCGTTTTCGAAAGACCGGCTATTTTTCCACTATGGCAGCTACTGCCGCAGCCATGGTGGACCAAAACGGAATGCCATCACCCTCCTCTGCCGAAGACGGATGGGCCGTTTTGCGGGCCATATACAGGGTTTGAAAGGGCATGGAACATAGACTTCTTACAAATATTATCTCTGTTCGGGAATTTGAAAAAGCGCTGCGAAAGGGCTTTTTCGGCCAACTTATCGATCTGTTTCGTTTCGGAACAAGTCACCTGATTCCCATGGATGCAGTAACATCGATGCTCGGCTTTTCCTCTCAACGAGCCATCGGGAGAATGATGGTCCCTGTTAAAAAGATTATCGGTTCGGAGGGCCGGGCCTACCAGTTTTCCCGCAGATTTCGTCCGAAATCCACGAGCTTGAAATCGAGATGGATTCGAATTCATCAGGCAATGGAGGAGTATCGGCCCCTGCCTCCCGTTCAATTGTACGAAATCGGTGGATATTATTTTGTCAGAGACGGTAACCACCGTGTGTCGGTGGCTGTGGCCGAGGGCATCCCGTCGGTTGAAGCAGAGGTCTACTCCGTGGATTTTCCCGGTTCGCTGGAAGGTGCGAACAACCTGAAGGAAATCGAAGAGCGTATCAGAGTGGTACAGCAAAAGAGTTTTTTCAACGAAACCGGGTTTTCGACACAAAACAACGACATTTTTGAGACGACATTCCTATTGGGTTATGAAAAACTGTACAGGGCCATTAGGGAATCTGGGCTGAGCGCAGAGAGGTGGTATGGGGAACTCTTTCTACCGGCAATTCGACTTATGCGGGAGAAAGAGATCTGTAAGGCCTTTCCTGGCCGAACTTGTGCCGATATTTTTTTGCTGTTTTACGGGTTTCTGCGGGAAGCGGATGATAAAGATTTGGCAAAACGGGTTTTTATCGAAACGGCAAGAAGACAAAGGAGAAAGCCCCGCTTCTCTCTTTTTATGCCGGGGAAATGAGAAGTCTGGGCCGTGGGCTCGAGGGCAGAAGATGCAGCCTGACAGAGCCTGGCGAGCCGATACGTTCGAGAGATCTGCTACTCAACTCAACGGTACCGAGCCTGCACTCATTTTTTTGGACTACGATTCCTTCAATTGCTACTGCCGATCCATTATGGAGCATATCGATCGAATCGCCGAGAAAGAGACTAACAGGTGCTTCCGTCATCATGAGGCCAATATCAAAACCATCGTTCGGGTTGATTACAATGTGTTGTTCCGAAATATTAAAATCGGCCAAGACCTTCAAGACACCCGTCTCACGCATATTGTCCATAACTCCTCCGCTGCAATTGATGGTATGAATTTTCCCTAAAAAAGCAAATTTTTCATCACCATTTTTGCACCTCGGAGGGGCGGAAATCTTCAAGAAGAGAAAAAACTTCATTACAACTTTGGGAAACAAGAAGTTGCCTACGATGTGCTTCTTTCAGAAACCCTTCGCTTACCGCATGGTCGAGCATTGCCAAAAGCGGGTCATAAAAGCCGCAGATATTCAAAAGCGCTACCGGTTTTTGATGATAGCCCAGTTGCAGCCAGGTAAATACCTCAAGAATCTCCTCCCAGGTACCAATCCCCCCGGGAAGAGCGATAAAAGCATCGGCAAGGGCATACATCCTTGCCTTACGAACATGCATATCCGCCACCACTTCGAGGCGAACCCCCGGCTGAGGGGCAACATGACGGTGTATTGCTTCGGGAATTACACCGATAACCTCGGCAGAACGTGAGAGAGCGGCCCTTGCAACCTGGCCCATCAGTCCAACACTGCTTCCCCCATAGACAAGGGCCAGTCCCCGTTCGGCGACGGCATACCCCAGCTTTTCAGCCCACTGCATATAGATAGGCCTATTTCCTCCGCTGGAGCCGGAAAAGACTGCAACACGCCGCAAGCCATTCATCTGTCTGTAGGATTCAAGCGATGCCCACCAGCGCTTTTATATATTGACTCCGCTCGTAGGCTTCCGGACGATTACTTCGTTCCTGACAAAGCATACCGTTGAAATCGGCAATGGTCCCAAACCCTTTACGGTCCATCCAGTCGCTAAGAAAATCGAGAATTTCCGTAATAGTTCCGGTTCCGTTTTGGATCAGCGAGGAACAGAGCTGGACGGTTTTTGCACCGGCCAAAAGCTGTTTGACAGCTGCGGCTCCATCGTAGATTCCCGTAGAAGCCGAAAGATCGCTTTCGACCTCACCACTCATGAGGGCGATCCATTGAAGTACCATACCCATCTCTTCGGGAACGCTCAAAACAGGGCCCGCAGAAAGCTTCAGCTTCTCGATGTCAAGATCGGGGCGGTAGAATCGATTAAAGAGGGTTATACCGGATGCTCCTGCCTTGGAAAGTTCTGAAATGGTCTTTGCCATGCCGCTGAAATAGGGACCGAGCTTGACCGAAAGAGGGATCGAAACCTGTTTTTTCACCTTTTTAAGAATCGAAAAATATTCCTTCTCAATTTCGCTACCGTCGGTTCCCGCATCGGAAGGGATGATAAAGATATTAAGTTCAAGGGCATCGGCTCCGACTGCCTCAAAACGCTGGGCATATTCCGTCCAGTTTCCGGCGGAAACACAGTTGACACTGGCGATAACCGGTATGGAAAGCTTCTCTTTCGCTTTTTCCACCAAAGCAAGGTATTCATTTAAGTAATAGTCTCTGCTGCTATCTCGCAAGAAATCATATGCATCGGCGTGGGCATCAAAATCGAGACCACCAATCATCCTTGAAGCATCATGGGAGATCTGTTCTTCAAAGAGACTCTTCAGCACAACAGCCCCTGCACCTGCTGCCTCGCATTTCTCCAACCCACGCAGATTGGCGGTCAAGGGAGAACTGGAAACCATTATGGGATTTTTCATCGGGATATTCATATAGGTGGTCGAAAGATCAGCCATGTATTCCTCCTCACTCACTCATGTTTTTTAACGTATTTGACGCGTCGATCATTGTATACACTCAGCCCTCTTTGAGCAAGCGACTCTTTTTGTAAGGAGGACAAGATGATACTACTATACATGAAGACAGCGACCGGATTATTCCGGCCGCCAGGCTACAATAGGATGTTTTGCCGCCTGTACTTCATCGACTCTCCGTACCGGTGTCTGGTGAGGAGCATCATGGAGCTTTTGAGGATCGACAGCCGCCTGTTTGGCTATCGACTCCATGACCTCAACGAAGCGATCCAAGGTCTCTTTTGATTCGCTTTCCGTCGGCTCAATCATCAGTGCTTCAGGAACGATGAGGGGAAAGTAGATTGTTGGGGGATGAATTCCCGCATCGAGAAGGGCCTTGGCAACATCCAGGGCGGAAATACCGAACTCTTCCTTTATGTTCTTGGCGCTTAGGACGAATTCGTGCTTGCAGATCCCCTCGAAGGGAATGGAAAAACTCGTTTTCAGGCGTGAGCGGAGATAATTGGCATTAAGAACAGCCATCTCGCTGGCAGCGGTAAGCCCATCCGAACCCATGGCAAGCAGAAAAGCGTAGGCCCGTGTCAAGACCCCGATGTTGCCGTAGAAGCCGCTGATTCTTCCTATCGACTCGGGATGAGCAAAACAGAAATCGTAGGCCTCTCCCTGTTTCTCCACATCTGGAACCGGCAAAAACTTTACCAGGCGCTTTGAGACCAGAACCGGTCCAGCTCCCGGTCCTCCGCCGCCATGCGGGGTGGAAAAGGTTTTATGGAGATTCATATGGATAACATCGAAGCCCATATCCCCGGGGCGCACCTTCCCCATGATGGCGTTCAGGTTTGCACCGTCGTAGTAAAGCAGGCCGCCGGCATCATGGACCAACGTTGCAATGGTTTCGATATCTTTTTCGAAAAGCCCAAGGGTATTGGGATTCGTCAGCATGATTCCCGCAAGGTTTTCATCAAGGTGCTTTTTCAGGTCTTCGATGGAAACAAGACCTCGGTGATCAGCTTCGATCTCCTGGACCTCAAAGCCGGATATATGGGCGGATGCGGGATTCGTTCCATGAGCACTGGTCGGAACAAGAATTTTTCGACGGTCGTGCTCTCCCCTGCTTTTAAAATAGGCCTTGAAGAGTTTCATGCCGGTAAACTCCCCATGTGCACCAGCGAAGGGCTGGAGCGTGCCCCATTGCATTCCGGTAAGCTCGCACAAGCCTTTGGTAAGCTTGTACATGAGTTCGAGGATACCTTGTACATCTTCGCTCGGCTGGAGGGGATGTAAGGAGGTAAATCCGGAAAGAGCGGCAATATCCTCATTTACCTTGGGATTGTACTTCATGGTACAGCTTCCCAGGGGATAGAACCCTGCATCAACACCAAAACTACGGGATGCCAGTTCGGTGAAATGTCGAACGACATCCACTTCACTCACTTCCGGCAGGCATGTCTCACCATTGCGTCGATAGTTCTCTGGTATGAGATTATCGATAGGCTTTGTTTCCACATCGTTTTCGGGAAAGAGGAAGCCACGCCGTCCGGCTACCGATCGTTCGAAAATCAACTGTGTTTCCCCGTCCATTACAACACCTCCCGGGCAATGTCAACATAGCGGTCCATTTCTTGCTTTGTCCGCTTCTCGGTGACGGCAATGGTCACAAGCCCCTGATACCGTTCATCAAGATTTTCAACCCGGACACCTCCGTAGATTCCTCCCGATCGAAGAGCCTTGATCAGATCGTCCGTTTTGCTACCAATATTCAAGGTAAATTCGTTGAAAAAGGGCTCGGCAGAGAGGGCTTCGGCTCCAAGCTCTTTTACAAGTCGATCGTGCAGGTAATGGGCCTTTTGCAGACAGAGATTTCCAGCCTCTTTAAGGCCTTGCTTGCCGATAAGCGACAGGTAGATGGTTGTTCCTAGGGCTGCGAGGGCCTGGTTCGAACAAATATTACTTGTCGCCCGTTCCCGTTTTATATGTTGTTCCCGAGCCTGAAGGGTCAGAACAAAGGCCCGCTTTCCCTCCGCGTCCGTCGTCTGTCCGACGATTCTACCCGGCAGTTTTCGCATAAGCTTTTCCCGTGTTGCTATATAACCGACGGAAGGGCCTCCGAAATAGGAGGGAAGACCGAAAGGCTGGGTATCACCAACGGCTATGTCCGCATTCCATTCTGCTTGGGAACGTGCAATACCGAGGCTCATGGGATTCGAAGAGACGATAAGCTTGCTCTTATTATCGTGTACCGCATCGGCAAGGCCTGTAAGATCCTCCAGATAGCCGAAAATGTTCGGTGTCTGAACCAGGACCGCTGCCACTTCGGACTTCAGCGCATCCCTGATCGCGGCAAAATTGCTTCGCCCCTTTTCTGCCGGCACTTCGACGATATTTATGCCAAGATCACCAAAATAGGTTCGAAGGACAGCCTTGGTAGAGGGATGTACCGTTTCGGATACCAGAATGGTATCGCTGTTTCTGGATGAATTGACCGCCATAGCCGCCGCTTCGACCGCTGCCGTGGCGCCATCGTAAAGTGAGGCATTTGCGACATCCATGCCGGTAATCGAACAGATCATCGACTGGAACTCGAAAATTGCCTGCAGGACACCCTGGCTGATTTCGGCTTGATAGGGAGTATAGCTGGTATAGAACATGGGAAGGCCCATGATCCGCCCGACAACGGAAGGAATAATATGGTCGTACGAACCACAACCGAGAAAGGATATCGCTGACCGGTTTTTTTCTGCCAGATGAGAAAGCTCCTGATAGACTTCCCACTCTGTTTTTGTTTTGGGGAGATTAAGCTCTTTCTGGAGTAAAACCGAAGGTGCAATATCAGAAAAGAGATCATCGATGCTCGAGACCCCGATGGTTTCGAGCATCGATTTGATCTCATCCTCGGTCTGGGGAAGATAAGGATGTTGGATCATTTTGAGTTTATTCCTCCTCTTTGAGGAATGCCTCGTATGCGGCGGCGTCCATGAGATCGTCGAGCTCAGAAGTGTCGCTCAGCTCAAGGGCGAAAATGAAGGTATCGTAGGGGGCTTCGTTAATGGTTTCAGGAGCATCCTCAAGTGCATCATTGACCTCTGTTATCTTGCCGGACACCGGAGCATATACAGGGGCTGCAGCCTTTACCGATTCGATGTTGACGACTTCGTCACCTTTCGAAACCTCGTCATCAAGCTCGGGGAGTTCCACAAATACGATATCACCGAGTTCTTCCTGGGCATGATCGCTGATTCCCACATAAGCAACCTCGCCCTTTACCTTCACCCATTCATGATTTTCAGTATATTTCAGTGATTTGTCTACGCTCATTGCCATACCTCCTTTGGCTCTATTATTTCTTACCAGTATTCTTATAAAATGGTGTTTTGGCCAGTCTGGCACGCTTCTTTTTCTTGCCGATTTCAATTTCGATTTCATCGCCTATCTCAAGGCCGATTCCCCGTTCGATGAGTACAAGGCCGAGGAAAGAGTCGAGCATAGGACTTTTGGTCCCGCTTGTTACATAACCGATCTCACGATCGCCGAGGAAAACCTTGTATCCTTCTCTGGGGACTCCTTTATCGACCATTTCACAGCCTCTCAGACTGCGGGGAATTCCCTTTTCCTTCTGTTTCAGCAAAGCGGACTTTCCACAAAAATCTGAATGCTTATCGAATTTTACGAAGAAAGAGAGATTCGCTTCAAGCGGAGAGATAGTATCGGAGAGTTCATGGCCGTACAACGGAAGTTTTGCCTCGAATCGCAGGGTATCCCTGGCCCCAAGTCCACAGGGAAGAACACCCCGTTCCTTTGTTTTATCCAAAATAAAGGTCCAAATATCCGCTGCATCGTCAGCATTACAGTAGATCTCGAAGCCATCCTCACCGGTGTAGCCAGTCCGGCTTATAATACAGGACTTACCGGCGACAGGAATATCGGTTCGAAAACGGAAAAAGGTAATCTCATCTACGGCCTGACCAAGCAGTTCCCTGAAATAATCATTGGCCTTCGGTCCTTGAAATGCAATTTGGGCATAGCGATCGGACTGGTTACTCACCTTAGGCTTATCGCTTTCACGCTGCATCCAGGGATTCGCCGAGCTGATCCAGACAAAGTCTTTTTCTACATTGGCGGCATTCGCGACGATGAGAATTTTCTCGGCGGAAAGACGGTAGATCATGAGGTCGTCCACGACTCCTCCGTCGGGCCTGCACATGAGAGCATAAAGGCATTTGCCGTCGTTCATCTTCGAAATATCATTGGTAACAAGATAATCGACAAATTCGACGGCCCGAGGGCCCTCCACCATGATTTCTCCCATGTGTGATACATCAAAGAGACCTGCATTCTTCCGTACAGCCATATGTTCGGCTATGATACCGGTTTCAAACTGAACAGGAAGTTCCCATCCCCCGAAGTCTATCAATTTTACTCCGTCGTACTGTTTATAGACGTCGTAGAGGGGCGTTCGTTTCAACATCCTATAACCTCCTATATAATATAGGGAACCCGAAGGTTGTACCCCTGATAGACGACAAAGGTTTCGACCTCTTGAATTTCACCGACTTTGGACAACTCCTCGGTGAAAAACTCAAGCAGTCCAAACCCTTCGTTTTCATCCAGCAAGACCTGGACAATAAGATCGTAACGACCGGTGACAACACTGACGGATACCGATCCTCTCAGATTGCTGAATTCTTTTCCTTTTCTAACCAACTCGGTGGTCGAAAGCTTCACTCCGCAAATGATCAGTCGATGACCAGGCAGAGATTCCGGGTCCACAAGACCCGAAATCTCCAGAATTCCTTCCTCAATCAACTTATTGACCCGGGAACGAACCGTATTTTCCGTAATGGAAAGCTCATCGGCTATCGCTGAAAAACTCTTTCGGCCGTCGCGAAGATGCTTGATGATTGCTATGTTCGTTTCGTCGATCTTCATGACAACTCAGCCGTTTTTGCGCTGAAACTCCTTCATAAATTGTGCAAGGGTGGAAACCGCATCCTCGGGAAGGCTATTGTAGATTGATGCACGACAACCACCCACACTTCTATGTCCCTTAAGACCAAGCATTCCAGCCTCTTCACTCTCTTTCAGGAATTTTGCTTCAAGCTCTTCGTTCGGCAGTCTGAAAACCACATTCATTGTCGAGCGATACTTCTCGTCCACTGGGCAGCGGTAGAAGCCATTGCTTTCGGCCATGGTACCGTAAAGCAGTGCCGATTTCTTTTCGGCTCGCTTTGCCATTGCTTCTGCACCGCCTGTCTTTTTTATCCACTCAAGCACGAGCTTGATTCCCCAGATACTGAAGACGGGAGGGGTGTTGTAGAGGGCGTTGCTCTTGGTGTGGGTCTTGTAATTAAGATATGCGGTAAGATGATCACCACATCGCTCAAGCAGGTCATTGCGGATGATCGCAATGGTAGCACCGGCCGGTCCGAGGTTTTTCTGGGCTCCCGCGTAGATCATGGCAAATTTATCAACAGGTACAGGGCGGCTGAGAATATCACTGGACATATCGGCGATCAGCGGTACATCTCCGGTTTCGGGCCAATGTTTCCACTCGAGCCCCCCGATGGTCTCATTACTGGTGAGATGAAGATAGGCGGAATTTGCGGAAGGTTTAACAGAGGAGGCCTCGGGAAGGGTGGTATAGTTCTTATCTTTCCCGTCGAAAACGGCATGTACCTTCCCTATCTTTTCCGCGTCGGTATAGGCCTTTTTCGCCCAGGTACCGGTCAGGGTATAATCCCCGACCTTACCGTCGACGAGGAAGTTCATCGGAACCATGCTGAATTGAAGGGTTGCACCGCCTCCGAGAAAGATGACGCTATAGTCGTCGGAAATTCCCATAAGCTCTTTTATTAAAGCGATGGCCTCGTTGTGGACCTTATCGTAGACCTTCCCGCGATGGGAGGCTTCGATCAATGAGAATCCGTTGCCCTGATAGTCCACAATATTTGCCTGTAGCTCTTCAAGCACTTCCACGGGCAACACGGAAGGTCCGGCATAAAAATTAAGTTTTCGGCTCACAGTTTTCCTCCATCAATAAGTTCCTTGATCGTTGCATACGCCTCGTCTCCGATTCGCAGGAGATTTTCTTTGCTGCTGGCCCCAATGTGAGGCGTAAGCACTACATTCGGCGCCTTCAGTATCGGATAATCATCTGCAGGCGGATCCGAAGGATAGACATCGGTGGCATAGGCTTTTACCTTGCCCTCCTCCAGGGCCTTTACCATGTCGTCGGCCTTAACGCAGGGGCCTCGTCCCGTGTTGATAACCACGGGATTCTTGCCACAGACCGCAAAGATTTTGCTGTTCAGCATTCCCTCGGTTTCGGGAGTCAAAGGAAGGTGAAGAGAGATGTAATCGGCATCCCGTACCGCTTCTTCCAAAGAAGGCTTCATCTCTGCATAGGGGCTGGAAGAAACGAACTTGTCGAAAGCAACTACCTTCATGCCGAAAGCAGCGGCGCGTTTTGCAACCTCGGTGGCGATGTTGCCGATACCGACAAGACAGAGGGTCTTTCCAAAAAGCTCTGTACGTTTCAGCTCTTTTTTCAGCCACTTTCCCTCTTGCATTCCGTTATGTGCCTCAATAATCCTGTTGGGAATCTGGATCATGAGCGCAAAGGCAAGTTCCGCAACAGCAATGGAGCTGGCTTTGGGAGTATTGCGGACAATGATTCCCTTGCTTTCCGCGTAGGTTTTATCGATGTTATCGATTCCTACGCCACCTCGGATAATGAGCTTTAGTTTTTTTGCTTGATCGATCCATTCGGCGGTACATTTCGTTTTGCTTCTGACAAGCACGATGTCCGCTTCCGCAAGCCGACTTTTGTCGTCGGTAACCTCTCCAAAACTCGAAAGTTTTTCTGGGAGGGCCGCGTCAAACGCATCGGAGATTAATATCAGCATGGATGCCTCCTGTCACTATTTATACGGAAAAAGACTATCTTATTTTTAGGTTAATGTCAAATAAATATTACTTATTTTATGTTTTCGGTAATTATTTCCCCTAATTTAAGGGGTGGCTAATTATTATGATATTCAGTGACCATAAAAAACGGTCGAATCAACACGATTCGACCGTCTGCCAATCAATAGTTCTTCATTGACTGAATTTTCCGAAGCTTCTTCATTTGTTTCCGCTCCAGAGCTTTTTTCTTGCGGTTATTGATGGTAGAAGGTTTCTCGTAGTACTCCCGCTTCTTCCACTCCCGAATAATACCCTCTTTTTCCACCATTCGTTTGAAACGTTTGATTGCTTTTTCCAGAGGTTCGCTATCGTCTACTCGAACAAAGGCTATGTGAATCACCCCCTTCTTTCCCAAATTAATTTATTGTATCGGCGATGAAGAAGCCATGTCAAGAGGAGTAGCCAGCAGACTAAGGGGATCAATTGGGATGCCTGCGACCCTAATTTCCCAGTGAAGGTGGGGACCGGTGGCAAGACCTGTCATTCCCACGACGCCAATGTGGGTATCGGCATCGACCGTGCTCCCCTCCTCGATATCGATTCTATCCAAGTGGAAAAAGACGCCGTATACGCCCGGGCCATATTCGATAACCACCGTATTGCCGGTAACGATTCGTGGGCCTGTAAAGACAACAGTACCCTCGCCCCCTGCGGATATCGGCGTTCCCACGGGAGCGGCAATATCGACCCCAGAATGTATCGACAGGGCACTGGTGCCGTCGGAGTAGCAATACCTCCTTCGATCTCCGTACCAGGCGGAAAAGCGCCCCCCCGTTACCGGTAGGTGCAAGCTAAGCTTCTCGTCAAACGGCCTTCTATGGAATGTGTTATAGATCGCATGGATGGCTATTGCCTCTTCTACCTTTTGGGGATCATCATCGCTTCGTAGATCGCTCATCTTCTGGTTTAGGGGTATATCCTCTTTAAGAAAGCTTCCCATCTCAACTGAGAGTTCTTGCTGCCAAAGAAGAGTTTTCCCGGAATAAAGCATCAGGAGAAAACTACCGCTTTGAAGGGTGGAGGGAAGACCCAGCAATGCAATTTCTTCCCTCATTCCTTCCTTTCGCGAATTTTTAGCTGGGAAGGTATTGGACGAGATAATATCCTTGCCCGCCATGTCACGAAGAGCAACGGTAAGCCCGTTTTCGCTTTGGGTGTGGATACTCAGGCTTACAAGGGTCCCTGCGACAGCTTTTTTCGGTGCTTCGACCCAAAGCGTCTGCTCTGCAGCCACCATCGTGATCGGTAACAAAAAGAGGTTGAAAATCATCATGTAGCGTTTCATATGGATGCTTGTCTCACATCGAGAATGGTAAGCTGCGGTTGTTCTCTGTTCTGAAAATAATTCCGGCCTAAACGAAATAGGATATCAACCTGGTCTCCCTGTTGGAAATCGACACCGACACGATCGGCGGAACGCCAAAAAACGGCAGGCCACTTGAAACTTCCGGAATCAACCAGCAGTTTTAGATGAATGGGATCCGGCTTTCCTATAAGAGAAATTTCGGCAAGTCTGACCCGTTTTGCCATGAAAACAAGGGGGGGACTCTTTTCTCCATAGGGTTCGAATCGTTCGACAATGTCACAAAGCTCCGGTTTCATGTACGAAGGAGGAAGTTCTGCATCAATTTGAATGGCTTCTTCTTCATTTTGGGGAACCTCCATTCTTTCCACCATTTCGGCAAAGCGTTGCAGAAAGGAGGGAAAGTTTTCGAATGTAAGGCTAAAGCCCGCGGCAAGATCATGCCCGCCAAAATCAAGGAGAAGATCAGAAAAGGATTCGAGAAAGGTTTTGGCATTTATTCCCTTCACACTTCTAATAGAACCGACAAGGTGGGTATCAAGGTGGGCGATAACCGCTGAAGGGACGCCAAAGCTTTGCACAAGTCGTGAAGCAAGGATGCCGGTGATACCGCGGTGGAAGCTTTTGTCTTCCACGAGAATAAAGCGTTCGCCATACTGGGTAAGACTCTTTTTTGCCAAGGGAACGACTGTCTTCCAGGCACTTTCCCCAAGCTTCTTTCTCTTCCGGTTGAGCGATACCACCTCATCGGCAAGGGCCGCCCGTTTCATGGCATCGGTCTCCAGCAGCAGATCCGCCGCTTTTTCCGGTACGCCAAGCCTTCCCGTGGCATTAATGATCGGACTAATCTGCCAACCTACGTCGGTAGTAGAGAGCCGTTTGCCAAGAAGGTTTTGGCGTACCAGGAGTTCCTGTATCCCCCCTCTTCGGGCTTCCGAAAGGAGTTTCATTCCCCGCTTAACGAGAATCCTATTTTCATCTTCAAGAGGCATCATATCGGCAAGGGTCCCGAGAGCAACAAGGTCCAAAATCGATTCATAGGCCCCAGAAAGACATTCATACCGCTTCATTACCCATGCGTTAAAAATGGAGAGAAAGGTATCTATTTCTCCCTTCCTTTCCCCTTCGTAACGGTTGCTTCTGCTCCTTTCCCGCAGTCGAAGAAGGCTTTCCCCCTTTGTCTTGGGAAAACTTTTCCATATTTCGGGAGCGACATCGACAACCCCGATATCGACATTCGGACCGAAAAGTTTCTTCATCAGGGCGATCTGACTCTGTTCGTCGTAGACTAAAATCTGCTTGCCGACCAAAAAATCCGCCAACCTGGTTTGATCGAAGCGTACTATGTTGGGTACCAAGTTTTCCACGATCCTATCCTGTTCAACAAGATTTTCCAGTTTCACCGCTTCGAAAATGACCGTTTCGTTGCCCGGTCGAACATTGAGCAGAACAATTTCTTCTTTATAAAAATCGGTCTTGGCGAATTCGAGAGCCCAGATAACCTTGGAGACCACGCCGACGGCCGCGAGCCCTGAAAAAGGATAACCGCAATCGGCTATTTTGGGGTTGATAATGGCAAGGGCACAGGGTAACTCATCCGAAGGATTGTGATGGTCAATTATCAGGGTATCTATCCCTTTTTCCCTTGCATATGCAATTTCACGATAGTTAGAGATACCACAGTCGACGGTAATAAGCAGAGTTTCTTCATTGCGTTCCATGAGATCAATAAGCTCCATGGTCAGACCGTAGGGATCATCCCCCTTTGGTAAAGACCATGAAACCTCCAAGCCCATCCCCTCAAGCTGCTGCTTCATAAGAACGGTGCTGGTGATACCGTCGACATCTCTGTCTCCAAATATCCTTAATTTCTCACCTTCGTCGAGGGCGAGAAACAGACGATCGACCACCTCTGTCATCTCATCGAAAAGAAAGGGATTATGGGTAAAAGAAAGTTCTTCCTCGATATGAAACTTTACATCATCGGGTGAAAGAACCCCTCTCCTGGCCATAATCGAAGCAATCAAAAGATCAATTCCGTATTGCCGGGAAAGATCACGAACCACTTCGGGATCAATATCACTTTTCTTCCAAATCATCCTGCCTCCCCAAAGATAACGAACCAAAATTGCTGTAGCAGGCCCCATTCTGGCGGAGCTGTGAGCGATAAAGGATGATACGATCGACAACACTTCCGCCTTGTATCGAGGCCCCCAGCTTACATAACATTTCTCTCTTGATCTGCCTCTCTCCGCTTTTTCCTTTGACCCTTGCCACCGTAATATGGGGAAAAAACCGTCCTCCGCGTTTTTCTTTCCAAAGGGTATGGTTGATCACCCCATGTAGACGTCGAACCTCATCGCTCCCCTCTTGTACGGGGAGATGGAGTACCCGCGGAGGGCCTCCGCTCGGGAAAGTTCCTATTCCTTTCCAAGTTATAGAAAAAGGATGCGCGGCATGATCTATGCGAAGAAAACGCTCCCGTAAGGAATACGCTTCATCATCGCCGCACTCTCCAACAAACATCAAGGTTATGTGGAGATTTTGCGATGGTATCCATTTGAGCGTCGGATATTGCCGACGTAACGGAGCAAGCCCTCGCATGATTTCCTCCCGCGCATTATCGGCAAGCGGAAGTGCGAAAAAGAGTCTCACAGCAACTCCGCAGTCTTAAGGGGTTGATCAAGTGCCTCTCCTAAAACCCTACGAAGGATCTTTGTTAACTGACGCTCCGTTTGGAGATCGGTATGGACCTTTACCGCTTTCTCGAAGGGAAGCGCCTCCGTAAAACGGAGATACCGCACTCCACCCGGTCCAAGAGGCAGATCGGAGGCTCCCTTACAATGGCCACATAAAAACCCTCTGGCAAGGGTATCAAGAAAAACCCCTTCGCCTTCCGTCGCAACATGTCCGCAGGATGCACACTCTTCCACTTCACTTCTTACACCGAGGAGTCCAAGAAATCTCCAGCCGAACTGAATGAAGACGTGCCATCGATCTTCACTTTGCATGGTATCGAGTCGGGTTAAGGCCTCCAGTAACAGGGGGAACAGCAATGAACTCTCTCCTCCCGCTCCGAAACTTGCCAGAATGAGTTCGGCCCAATAACAGGCAATGTAAAACCGTGAAAGATCGCCGCGAATTGCTTCAAAGATCGAATAGCTCTCGATATCGTTAATTTTTGTCCGACCTCTGACCGGATCCCGATAGCAGTAGAAATGCCCCCAGGTAAAGGGATCGGTACTTCCTCCAAGCTTTCCCTTTCCCTTGTAGGCGCCATAGGCAACTGCATCGACCAAACCACTGTCGGAAGAGAGAAACGTGACTCCTTTATGGATATCTCCAACTCGGAAAGTCCTCAGTACAATGGCGTCGGTCTGAAAGGTTCGACTCATCGACTTATCATACGGGATCGAAAGCTTCATGTACAGACTTTACTTGCTATAGCTCTTTTTTATGATTACATTTTTACTGCCCGGACGCCGACTGCGGTGTCTTAACCGGTAGTACACGAATGTAACGAGCAAGCAAGCTATAAGGGGGACAGCATGTCAGACAAGCAAATTATTCCCGCAGATCAGATACTTCCGAGCAGGCTTCATATCATTCCTCTCCAAGGCAAGCCTATTTTTCCCGGAATTTTTACTCCGCTGATGATTCAGGCGGTCGAAGAGATCCACGTTGTTGAAGAGGCTCTTAGTTCAGACAGTATGATCGGGTTGGTCTTGGTGCGTGATGAATCGGAAGAACGACAATTAATGGGAGACGATCTCTACCGAGTCGGTACCGTCGCAAAAATTGTAAAAAAAATCAATCTTCCCGACGGCGGTATCAATATCTTTATATCGACCTTAAAGCGATTTCGAATCAAGAAATTCCTTAACAACGAGACTCCTTTAAACGGTGCCGTCGATTATCTTGATGATGAAGACGATAGCGGGATTGAAGTAAAGGCCCTAACCCGTTCTCTTATCAGCGAGATGAAGCAGCTTTCGGAAAACAATCCCCTCTTTTCAGAGGAGATGCGCCTGAATATGGTCAATATCGACCATCCCGGAAAGATCGCGGATTTCATCACCAGTATTCTCAATATCGATCGGCAGGAACAGCAGAAGATCCTGGAAACCTTGAATGTACGTGAACGGATGGAACAGGTCCTTATGTTCATCAAGAAGGAACAGGAGTTGCTGCGTATCCAGAAGAGGATACAGAAGCAGATCAATGAAAAAATCGAGAAGAGTCAGCGGGAGTATTTTCTCAAAGAGGAACTGAAGGCTATCAAGCAGGAGCTGGGAATCCCTACCGACTCGAAAAGCAGCGAATATAACCGCTTCAAAGAGACAATAGATGCTCTCGATTTTGAGGGAGAGGTGAAGGAACAGGTAGAACAGGAGCTTGAAAAGTTCAGCATGATGGACCCCAACTCCAGTGAGTTTATTGTGACCAGAAACTACCTTGACACCATCGTTAACCTCCCCTGGAAACATGAGGTCGCTAAGGAGCTTGATCTCGATGAGGCAAAAAAGATCCTGGATCGGGATCATTACGGTCTTGAAGATGTAAAAAACAGGATTCTCGAGTTTCTTGCCGTCAGGAAACTGAAAAAGGACAGCAAGGGATCGATTATCTGCCTTGTCGGTGCCCCTGGTGTGGGCAAAACCTCGGTCGGGAAATCGATTGCCGATGCCCTTGGAAAGAAATTCTTCCGCTTTTCCGTCGGTGGTATGAGGGATGAGGCCGAAATAAAGGGGCATCGGAGGACCTATGTCGGCGCCATGCCTGGTAAAATCATTCAAGGATTGAAGATTGTGAAAACCGACAATCCCGTTTTTATGATCGACGAGATTGATAAGTTGGGAGCCAGTTATCAGGGAGACCCCTCTTCCGCCCTTCTTGAGGTGCTTGATCCGGAACAGAATGTAAATTTCAGGGATCACTATCTGGACCTGCCCTTCGATATCAGTAACATTTTTTTTATCGCAACGGCAAATTCTCTTGATACCATTCCACGGCCGCTTTTGGATCGTATGGAGGTCATCCATCTTTCCGGTTACATCAACGAAGAGAAGATGGCAATAGCAAAGCAGTACCTTATCCCCAAGAGCCTTGATCGTTCCGGCCTGAAAAAAAGCCAGATTCGTTACAGCAAGAGTACCTTGTCGGCGATTGCCGACCACTATGCCAGGGAAGCTGGAGTGCGTAATTTTGAGAAGGCCCTTGACCGCATTCATCGGAAGATCGCTAAGAAGGTTGTCCTGGAAGAGCATGCACTGCCGATTTCGGTAAAACCCGAAGACCTTGAAGAGTATTTGGGCCCTCCGATTTTCCGGGAGGACGAGGTAAAGAAGGTGACCCGGGCCGGCATGGCCATAGGACTTGCCTGGACCAATTTTGGTGGGGATACCCTTATCATCGAGGCTGTCAACAATCCCGGCAAAGAGGGCTTTCGCCTTACCGGGCAAATGGGAAATGTCATGCAGGAATCAGCAAATATTGCCTATACCCATGTTCGGCACGTTGCGGAGAACTATGGTGTCGATGCCTCTTTTTTTGAGAAGAACATCATCCATCTCCATATTCCCGAAGGTGCTACGCCGAAAGATGGGCCTTCTGCTGGCATCACCATGGCGATAACCCTTCTCAGCCTTGCCACCGGTAAGCAGATAAAAAAGAACCTTGCCATGACCGGAGAATTGAGCCTTGTCGGTAAGGTACTTCCCATCGGAGGTTTAAAGGAAAAGACCATTGCCGCCAGACGCAACAAGATTAAGCAGATTATCATTCCCAAGGCAAACGAACGGGATCTGAAAGAGATTCCCGATCATGTGAAAAAGGGAATAAGCTTTCACCCCGTGGAAACGATGGCAGAAGTGATCGAGTTGGCTCTGTGAGAAACAGCAAGAAACCGATAGAGCTTCTTGCCCCAGCAGGCAACATAGAAAAACTCCATTATGCCTATCGCTACGGGGCAGATGCGGTGTATGTCGGTCTGGACAAATTCTCGCTTCGGCAGAAGGCCGATAATTTTTCTGCCGAAGCGTTACAAAAAGCCGGTGAGATCAAAGGAGAGAGAAAACTTTACTGCGCCGTCAATGCCCTTTTTCACCAGAAAGAGATATCACGACTCGAAGAGAGCCTCGATGAGATCGGAAGCTTTCCTTTCGATGCTTTTATTGTCAGCGACCTTGGCGCGGCGCGGCTGCTCAGAAGCCGATTTCCCGAAACCCAGCTTCATCTTTCAACCCAAGCAAGCTGTTTGAATGCGGAGGCCGTAAAGACATACCAGGAGCTCGGTTTTTCCAGGATTATTCTGGGACGGGAGGTACGGCTCGAGGAGATTGCCGATATAAAAGCGGCGGTTCCCGAAATGGAACTGGAGTGCTTTGTCCACGGGGCCATGTGCCTGGCCTACTCCGGCAGGTGCTTTCTTTCTGCCTACCTTGCAGATCGAAGCGGCAACGAGGGCTCCTGTGCCCACTCCTGCAGGTGGAACTGGCGGGTCCTGGAGGAATCGCAACGGCCGGGGGAATATCTTCCAATCGTCGAAGATCCCGATGGAGGGTATACAACCATACTTAGTTCCAAGGACCTTTGTATGATCGATCATGTGGCAGAGCTTCGCGATGCGGGCATCGATAGCCTCAAGATCGAAGGAAGGATGAAGAGCCTTTACTATACTGCGGTGGTGACCAGAGCATATAGAAAGACCATAGACGCTTTGGAAAAGCCTGGTTCCGTAGATGCAGAAAGCCTTGCGGCCTTTCGCGATGAACTCTTTCGGGTGAGTCATAGGGAGTATTCTACCGGCTTTTTCTTTTCAAAGCAGGATATCGAAGCCCCGTGTATGGAAAGTTATCAGCGGGAATATCTCTTTCTGGGTACCGTCGGTGAGGAACTTGAATCCGGACGCTTTCTGTTTCATCCTAAAAACCATATTGAGGCAGGGACGGCAATCGAATTTGTCGGTCCTGAGATTCCTTTTTTAGAAGATGAGGCCTTTCGTCTTTATGATGATGATGGTAACGAGCTTGCTTTCGCAGATCATGGCAAGTCGTATCGGATATGTCCCTCGGTAGAGGTTAAGCCAGGCTATATTGTACGAAGGAAAATATAAGTGCAGTGCCCACCGACGGCGGGCACTGACTCTTGGATTGCGTTTATTCCAAAGCACCGGAAAGCCGGATGCATTAGGACAAAAACTCCGAAGCGAGAAAGGTCAGATCAATCTCCGGGTAAACGGGATAGCGCTCGAGGAGTGTATGCACCCTTTTCTTTGCCTTTTCCACAACCTCTTCTTCGATGCCGTATTTCGCCTTTGAAGGTTTGCCCGCGTTTTTACCACTTTCGATAATCTGTGGTCTGGCTGCAGAAAGCACATCTTTGATAATCGAGGCGATCTCTTGCATCTCGGGTTTCCCCATTCCAAGGGTTGTTACCGCCGGGGTTCCGATTCGAAGGCCGCTGGTATACCAAGGGCCGTTGGGATCGAAGGGAAGTGCATTACGATTCAGGGTGATTCCGCACTCCCTAAGCACACTTTCGGCCTGGCGCCCGTTGATGCCGAAACCGGTCACATCGAGGAGAAGCAGATGGTTGTCGGTCCCTCCGGTAGCGACAACCATTCCCTCCGCAATACAGGCTTCTGCAAGGGCCTTTGAATTCTCCACAATCTGTTTTGCGTAGTTCTGAAATTCAGGCCGATTGGCTTCGGTAAAGGCAACGGCCTTTGCGGCAATGACATGAGGCAGGGGACCACCGATTACAAGGGGACATCCCTTGTCCACGTTTTCCGCGTATTCCGCCTTTGAGAGAATCAAACCACCACGGGGACCCCGTAGGGTTTTATGGGTGGTGCTGGTAACCACATCGGCGAAAGCAACGGGGTTGTAATCTCCTGTCATCACCTTACCGGCAACAAGGCCTGCAAAGTGGGCCATATCAACCATGAGGACCGCCCCTACCTTATCGGCAATCTCACGCATACGGCGAAAATTGATCAGCCTCGGATAGGCGCTGTAGCCGGCCAGCAGAATCAACGGTTTTACCTTTTCCGCCATTTTCTCGATTTCATCGTAGTCGAGTAAGCCGGTTTCCCTATCGACACTGTAGCTGTAGGCATCAAACATCTGTGCGGAGACGTTGAAACGGTAACCGTGGGTAAGATGGCCGCCGGAATAGTAATCGAGACCAAGCAACCTTTGATTGCCAAGTTCGACTCTTATCCTATCCCAATCTTCCCGGGAAAGATGTGCAGGATTGGTCTCTCCCATATCTTCGAGAATCGGTGCCTGAATCTTTGTTGTCAGTATAGCCCAGTAAGCGATTAAGTTGGCGTCTGCGCCACTGTGTGGTTGGACATAGGCATGTTCGGCTCCGAAAAGTTTTTTTGCTTCTTCGACAGTGTAGCTTTCGATGGCATCCACATTGTCGCATCCTGCATAAAAACGATGGTATGCAAAGCCTTCGGCATATTTATCGGTCAAGAGGTTTCCCATTGCCAGCTGGGTGGATAGGCTTGAGTAATTTTCGCTGGCAATCAGCTTAAGATTACTCCGTTGATCGGCCAATTCCTGTACAATTGAGGCGGCGGTCTGGGGGGATACCTCCCCGACCTTTTCCAACGAAGCGACATATGCAAGAAATCCGGCGTCAATGGTTTCCGGATCACGGCCTTTGAGATATGCACTCAGTGCTTTGTTTCCCATCAGAAGCTCCTTGTAAAATTTGGATTTGCGCAATCTTTTGTCAATAAAACAATGTATATGTAAAAAAAAACAGCGAACAATTCGCTTTTCGTAAACAGTATATCGGAAAGAAATTTTCTGTTCAAGTCCCTTAGCCCGTACGATCTGCCAAAAGAAAAAATGATTATTATATGCGATTAAAAAAGCCGTCGGACAGGGACCGACGGCTTTTTTATGCTATCCACGCAGATCGTGAAGATAGCTTCTGATCTTTTTCGTACGATCGGAAAACTCCTGAAGCTTCATCCTTTCTTTTTCGACAACATCGACAGGCGCATTGGCAAGGAATTTTTCATTGGCAAGCTTCTTTTGGGTCGAAGATTCCAGACCTTCGAGCTTTGCAAGCTCTTTTTCAAGTTTACCCAACTCTTTTTCTACATCGATAGCACCGCGAAGATCGACAAACACCTCAAAACCAACCCCCGCAACAGGGATGGCTCCGCCGCTTTTGGGTCGAGCGTCGGAAAATACAAGCGCTCCTGCACCGGTCAGACGGCGAATCAATTCTTCATGCTGGGTAAAGAAATCGGTAGCGAAGAAATCTTTATCCGTGCGAACATGGACATCGACCTTTTTTTCAGGAGAAACGGTAAATTCGCTGCGAACGGTTCTGGTAAAACGAATAAGCTCTTGGAGGGCCGAAAAACAGCGCGCCGTCTTTTCATCCCTGCGCGATTCTCTCCAGACGGGATAGGCGGCGGTAATGACATCACCTTTTGTTCCCGGCAGCTTTTGGTAGATTTCCTCGGTGATAAAACTGAGAAAGGGATGCGCAAGACGCATCGACTCTTCCAGCACCTGCATGAGAAGCGTCACTGCCCGGTTCTTTTCATCATCGTCATCACTGTAAAGGCTGAGTTTACTGGCCTCTATATACCAGTCGCAAAAATCGCTCCAGAAAAATTCATATACAGCATTGGCAGCATCGTTAAACCGGTAACTCTCCATGGCCTTTGCCACGGCGGCTGAGGCCTCATTTAATCGGTGGAAAATCCAACGATCAAGAGGCTTTCGTTCAACACTTTCAGGATCTAAAAGTTCCCGTCCTTCCAGGTTCATCAGGAGAAAACGAGTAGCGTTCCATATTTTGTTTGCGAACTTCGATCCAAATTTAAAATCATCCTTGGCGAGAAGAATATCCTGCCCCTGAGCGGCAAGGAAGGCAAGCGTGAATTTCATGGCGTCGGCACCGAACTCATCGACGATCTCCAAGGGGTCCATGCCGTTACCAAGGCTCTTGGACATCTTTCGTCCCTGCTTATCCCTCACAAGGCCCGTTATGTAGATGTCGCGGAAAGGCACCTCACCGAGAAACTCAAGACTGGACATGATCATCCTTGCGACCCAGAAAAAGATGATGTCGTAGCCCGTTACAAGGCTACTGGTCGGAAAAAATCGTTTCAAATCCTCGCTTTTTTCCGGCCATCCGAGGGTCGAAAAAGGCCAAAGCCAGCTGGAAAACCAGGTATCCAGTACATCCGGATCCTGCCGAAGCGAAGAGGAACCACAGGCGCTACAGGTCGAAGGATCTTCACGGCAGACCATCATCTGGCCGCAGTCGTTACAATACCAAACGGGAATACGGTGCCCCCACCAAAGCTGGCGGCTTATACACCAGTCCCGAATGTTTTTCAGCCAACTTGTATAGGTGTTCTCCCATTTTTTCGGATAAAAGCGAACCTCATCCTTTTCCCACGCTGCCAGTGCCTTATCCGCGAGGCTCTTCATGCGTACGAACCACTGCTCGCTCATATAGGGTTCGATGACGGTATCGCAACGGTAGCAATGGCCGACCTGATGGAGGTGTTCCTTGTCTCCGATATAAACGCCCTCGGCCTTCAGTGCCTCGATAACCGCCTTTCTTGCGGTACTCACGTCCATACCGCGAAAAGGCTCGGGAACGGCGTCCGACAGGAGCCCGTCCGGTGTAAGAATGTTGATTTTTTCAAGGTTGTGGCGTCCTGCAATTTCCCAGTCGTTTGGATCATGGGCCGGTGTGATCTTTACCGCACCACTGCCGAACTCCCGATCGACATAGGCATCGGCAATAACGGGAATCTCACGGTTCGTAAGAGGAAGCTTCACCATTTTACCGACTACACTGCGGTAACGATCGTCTTCGGGATGAACAGCCACAGCGGTATCACCAAACATGGTTTCGGGACGGGTTGTTGCGATCTCCAGTTTACCGCTGCCATCGGCAAGGGGGTAATAGTAGCGGTAGAGCCTTCCCGCAACCTCTTTGTGATCGACCTCATCGTCAGAGAGAGCGGTTCCACAACTGGGGCACCAGTTTACGAGGTAGTTGCCTCGATAGATCAGTCCCCGCTCGTAGAGGCTAACGAACACCTCTCTGACAGCCTTGCTCAGCCCCTCATCCAGGGTAAAGCGTTCTCTGCTCCAATCGCAGGAAGCCCCAATTTTCTTGAGCTGGCGGATAATGACTGCATGGTGTTCCTCTTTTACCTTCCAGGTCTCCTCAAGAAACTTTTCCCGTCCCAGTTCTCTACGGCTGGTTCCCTTTGCACGCAGCCGTTTTTCCACAACATTTTGGGTGGCGATACCTGCATGATCGGTTCCCGGAAGCCAAAGGGTCGGTCTACCGGTCATGCGGTAGTAACGGATCAAAATATCCTGAAGTGAATTATTCAAACCGTGTCCCATATGGAGGACACCGGTAACATTTGGAGGAGGTATGACAATGACAAAGGGTTTTCCTTTTCCATCAGAAGGCTTAAACGCCCCTTCGTCCATCCAGTGTTGATAAATTCGTTCTTCAAACTCCTTTGGGTCATACGCCTTTGCAAGCTCAATAGCTTTCATCATACCTCTCCTTATCGGCGAACAGAATGCCAAAAATAGTAGCAGAATCACCGTCTATGGGCAACACGGTTTGCCACGGAGTCTGAGACTGATATATACTTGTCTTCATGAGTGATCTTCATCGGAAAAGCTTTTCCATATTTTTTTTCATTACGTTATCGGCGTTATCGGTAGTTTCATTGTTTGTCACAGGTGGACTGTGGGCTCAGCAGCAGACAGAAACGCATTCCCTTGTTGAATCCGTCAGGGAAAATCACTTTATCAGTGAAGCAATGGCTCGCGCCATTGCTGCGGTTCCAAGAGGTCGCTTTTTCCCCGAAACCCTTGCCGATTTTATCGATGAAGATCGTCCCCTTCCTGATTCAGATGCAGGGATTACTCCGGCCCCCTCTTTTGTTGCTGTGATTTTGGATCATTTGGAAATAGGCAAGGGAACGAGGCTGCTGATCATCGGAAGAGGAGGAGGATATACGGCCGCCGTTGCAGCGACGCTGGGTGCTGATGTGCTGTTGATCGAAGAAAGCAAAGGTGCGGCACGTTATCGTGCAATTCTGAATGAACTGGAACTTCCCGTTACCGTTATTGAGGGAAGTTGGAACGACGAAGCCGTACAAAACCGTCTTAACCGTGAAAAGGGAAAATTCGATGCCCTCTTTGTTCATGCCGGGGTCGATCAGATACCCGAACAGATGTCGTCTCTTCTTGCTCCAAGGGGGGCGGCAGCCTTTCCTTTTAACGATAATGACGGCATGCAGAATTGCATCATTTACAAAAAAGAGGAGGAGCCAAGCTTCTCTATCGAGCATGTGCCGCAAACCATTTTTGAGATGCTGGAAAATCCATGGTCGCTTTTATAAGCGGGCTTAGCGGTTGAGCACGCTCCCGCGCTTTCTTGCCCTGGCGATTTTTTCCATCTTACGATAGTACTTTGCCTGTTTTTCGATCTCTTCAATGTCGGTAATGTGAATCTTATTATCGATGATTTTCAGCCGCTGGTTGCTGAAAAGTTGTTTTACAACTTGATTCCCTTCTCCCTTACTGAGCCCGACCATGTTGACAAGTTCTTTGGGTCCAAAATCAAAGGTATATGCCTTGTTGCTGATCGGGACCCGAAGTTTTTCCAGCTGGATCGAAAGGGCGTCGTACATCCGCCCCATGGGATCGGAAATCTGGGTATTGGCAAGCTGTTTGTAGATAAACCAAATTCGTTCGGAAAGAAGTTGCGTCAGGCGGGTAATCAGCTGAGGCTGACTGGCAACCATACGTTTGAAGTTGGCCTTGTTAACGGCAAGAAGAACCGCCTCTTCGTGAGCGATGGCTGAAGCACTTCGGGGTTTATTTTCCAAAAGGCTCATCTCCCCGAAGATATCTCCCGGCTTCAAAAGGGCAAGCATTACCTCGTTATTGTTGACAATCTTGGTTATCTTTACGTTTCCCTTCTGAATAATATAGAGCTCTTTCCCTGGCTGCCCTTCAGAAAAAATCATCGTCTCTTTCGGATATGTACGGTTAAACTCGTCGGTGCTTCCGTCGAGGTATACGGCCTTTGCGTAGGGGTGAATTTTCGCCATTCGTTCCTTCGCAACCCGTATGTTTTCTCCGGTCGGACAATACTTTATGTATTGATGATAGGCATAATAGGCCTGATTGTAACTGCTTTGTTTTGCATAATACTCGGCAACCTCAAAAAGGTGTTTTTCGTTAACCAGGCCGCTGTTCCCTTTAAGCGTAAGGCGTGCAAGAGCTTCGTCGAGATAGCGCATCTTTTTGCTGAATTGCTGGATGATTTTCATCGCCACCGGAGTATTACGCTCAATGAGAAGGCCATACTGATCGCGATGTACCTGAATGAGCATAACATCGCTTAAAGCACGTGCCGTCTCTATATGGCTATGGCTGGACATTGTCGAAACAACGCCGAAGAAATCTCCTGGATGAAGAAGATTCCCCCCTTCCTCTTCGACAACTTCGATTTCTTTACTGATCCGAACGGTTCCGGACCTGATGATATAAAAATAGTCGGCCTTTTGTTTGCCTTCGACGATGATATAAGAGTCTTTCTTAAAATTAACCAACGAAAGCTGTAACGGATTATTCATACACTTCCCGGTTTATCTGGTTAGGGTCAAGTATAGGATTGCGAACGTTCATTTGTCAATGATGGGAGCACCTTTCGCTACCACCACCCCACTACTTCCATATCTTTCCACACTGCACGGTAACTTTCAATACTCCGGCTGTACTCTTCATGTATCGATTGGAGAGAATAGTTGCGTTCATAGCGAACGACCCGCGCCTGAGGATCTGCGGGACGTAGTTCGATGATTCCCCTCGAAAGATCGATATGCTGATTATCCAGGTTCCCGAAGTAATAGTCACGAGGATTATCTATCAAGACGACCTCTCCGCTCTGCATACCATCCCCAAGAGCGGGATCGACAGGAACCCAGCCAAACTTCTCAAGGTAGAATTCGGCCCAATAATGGCGACGGCTCTTTTTGTCCCCATAAACAATAAAACCTGCGACAGGTCTTGCTGGGATCCCGGCGGCACGACAAAGGGTCACATAGGCCATGGCGTAGTCATAGGAATCGCCTCTCCCCTGTTCAACTGCATCGCGTACATTTTTGGCGGGGGCACGAGAGTACGTAAGCTTTTCCAGAAGATAGTCATAAAGGGCCCGGGCCGCTGCCCAGGGCGAAGCCGCCCTTCTCGCCTGTCTGGATGCCGCTGCGGTAAAAAACTCATCGTCTGCGGGTATTATGACATTCGAAGCGGTGTACCGGCGAAACAGCGAACTTTCTCTATCGTATGTTGCGACCGATCGCTCGTGTATATCGGTTTCGATGCTGTAGCGGTCGAACCAATAGGTCTGTTCAAGTCGATACGTAGTCCAGGGGTCAAAATCGGAGAGGTGATAGCGCATCACCCCTCGATAGTCCCTCCACAACGGTTCCGGTTCATGGATCCCTTCGATTCCCCGTTGGGCACAGGATTTACTGATGGCGGGCACCCATATCTCCATGGAAGCCTGACCAGATGATCTGACCTGGCTGATTTCAACCCCGTAAGCGACCTGATATCCCTTCATCCTGGGATATCGCTTTGTTCCTACGGGATTAGTTACCTCAAAGTAAATGCTGTTGCTCTCCCCTCGGTCTGTTGTTACCACAACCCCTCCGGGGGATGCCCCATCTGGTACCCTGACCCGGAGTTCCTGATCATTCCAGGAAAGATAATCAAAATCGATGGAAGAGCAGGCAATAGTGGTATCGGTACGTTCCTCTTCCCGCTTCTCATTCTCGGCACCGCTAAAAAACTGAAAAAGGACCTCTCCTTCCTGCCTCTCAAAACCGAAATTCATGCCGCGGATGGTAATTTCTGTTCCCACCGGTCCGGTTTCCGGTGAAATGGAATCGATATAGGGAACTCCAGGTTCTACCGGCCCCTCAAGGACAAGAGGAATATGGCTCTTGTTGGTAAAAAGCAAACCATTACTAGCGCCCTTATCATTCTTTACAAAAACTCGTCCCGAACCTACATCTTCCGGAATAATCAGAATGATCTGATTCTCACTCCAGCTTTTGTAGGCAGAACGAGTGGGACGTATTCCCGCAATGATCACCTCGCTGTCCCGGTCGAAGTTCCCGAAATGGGATCCTGAAATGGTCAGCAGGGCCCCAGGAAGAGCTGCAGCAGGTTCGATGCTCTCTATTGCCGGTTTTACGGAGCTATGTAGATAGACCTGAAGAAAAAGGGCTATCAGAGCCAGCAAAAATACAACGGGAAGCAATGCAGAATGAAAAATCAAGTGGTGTGCGCTTTTTTTGAAGTTCATGGTGTATAAGGTACTACGCTAATCTCCAATTGTATGGTGTATATATTCTGTTTTTGATCCATGGCCCTGCCCAACGGGAAAAAAATAACCGGTTCTCCGGGTCTTACGGGCAGGCTCTTCATTGTGCTGTAATATCTTACCCCGGATGATGCCTCTGACTGGGCCCAAACCTCTCCCTTTGCCACGAGCAAAATGGTCCTGTCCTCGTTCATGTAAGGGATAATATCGGCAAAGATAATAACATTTTCCCCGGTCAGTTTCACCTGTACCGCCCGACCGCTGATGGTAACCTTTTTACTTTCGGTATGCCACACATTCTTGTTGTTTGGTTCGCTCACGCTGGCGGCAATATAAACGGAAAGGGCATTTTCCTGGAGGTAATGAAGCAACTCCCCCGGCCCCTCAGGACCGGGAGCCTGATTTTCCTGTGCAAAACCTGGTACAAGGAACGATAGCATCGACAGAATGACAAGGTTCAGAGTCGTTACCCTGGCAACCATCACCTTGATTCGCCCCCTCTATAATCAGCAGCCCTCAGCAACTGAGGTTCTCCATGAACGGTAAAATTCGATTTCCGAGGAAGTTCTATCCTGACTTCAATAGACCCACCGCTGTTTTCAAGCAAATCGAAGATCTGCTGTACATTTGGGTTTTCAGACATGGAAGACGCAGACGATGATGTCAATGTTTCAAGTCCCTGAGAATAGCCCTTTTCATCGGCAATTGGCATGCCCACTTCTCCGGTCCCGGAGGGCGTAATCCCCCGAATAAAAATAAAGCCCGAAAGAAAAACCAGACAAAGCAGGGCCGCCATAGCCATCGGAGCGGGAATAGAAAAGCGCCTGTTCCAGAATCCCCGCTCGGAACCGGGCAACAGGAGGTGATCCAAACGAGCGGCAACCCTCCTCTCTATCCTATCGATTACCTCGGGGCGAGGCTCGGCGGCAGAAAGATCGGCCGAAAGCTTTTGAAGGCGAGAAACTCGTAAACGGCACTGCTCACACTGTGCTATATGAGCCTCGACCTTCTCTTTCCAATGGGCGTCAAGCTCACCATCAACATAAGAAGATAGAATCTGATCATCAACGCACATCAACATCTTCCCCCTGAATCAGTGTCTCCAGCTGCAAACGGGCACGATGTACCCGAACCTTTACATTTCCTTCACTTATCCGCAGGACCCTTCCGATTTCCTGGTAATTCAGACCCGCATACTCCTTCAAAATCAACACTGACCGGTATTTTTCCGGCAGCTGTTCCAGTGCTTCTTGTACGATTCGTACCGTTTCCTTTTCAATGAGCAGATCCTCGCCTGAAGCCTCTATCCTCTCCGGTTCTTGTTTGATTTTATCCATGGCCCGATACTCGGTAACCTTTCGCTTCCGATAATTGAAGGAAAGATTCTTCACCACCCGGATCAGCCAATATAGAGCCTGATCTTCAGAGGGAAACGAGAAAGGTCTGTTATAAAATCGAATAAATGCTTCCTGACAAATATCCTCCGCCGCATCCATATCGAGCGTGATATGATACGCAACTTTCAGCAGGGTCGAAAAAGACTTCGTATAGAATTTTCTGAACGAATCCCCGCCCTTCTCCGGTACGCTCATAGGTTAAACAACTCTGCCGGCCCTGCCGTTACAGCGTTCGGCTCCATTTTGTGCCATTTGGGGTATCTTTTATGCTGATTCCCCTCGCCGAAAGCTTATCACGGATTTCATCGGCGAGGTGAAAATCTTTCCGGCTGCGCGCTGCGTTTCGCTGCTCGATAAGCTCTTCTATTTCTCGGTCTTCCGAGCTGTCGGTAGCGTGCTGCGGAAGGGCAAGAAGATTCAGGCCGAGGACCCGATCCATGGCCGACACAACGGAGAGCTTCTCTCCCGGTTGAAGTTCGGACTTAAGGAGCTGCCATAATTCGGCAAGGGCCTTAGGCATATTCATATCCTGCCCAACGGCCGCCTCAAAGCGTTCGAGGAACTTCGATCCGGCAGCAGAAGGTGGCAGTGCGATTGCCTCCTTCCAGCAATCGCCAAGCTCCTCTCTTAATACGGCGATTCTTGAAACAAGGCGCTCTCGTGCACTTTTTGCAGCATCGAGGCTCTCAAAGGAGAATTGCAATTGGCTTCGATAATGGCCCCCAAGGCAAAAATAGCGGTAATCAAGGGGATGATAGCCCTTATCGACCAGGGATTGCAGGGTAAGAAAGTTCCCGGCGGACTTTGCCATCTTTCCCTTGTTCATAAGGAGAAATTCACCATGGACCCAGTATTGCACCCATTGCTTGCCTGTTGCGGCCTCTGCCTGGGCAATTTCATTTGTGTGATGAACGGGTATATGGTCGACACCTCCGCAATGGATGTCGAACTGTTCTCCAAGATAACGGATACTCATTGCGCTGCATTCGATGTGCCAGCCTGGATAGCCTTTTCCCCAGGGACTGTCCCACAACATTGCATGGTTTTCAAATTTGGAATTGGTGAACCATAAGACAAAATCATGAGGATTTCGTTTATTGGAATCGACCTCAATCCGTGCGCCGGCCTGTAAGTCCTGCCGGTCGAGAAGTGCCAAACGGCCGTAATCGGGAAATGTGTCGATGCTGAAGTAGACATTGCCTCCGGCCTGATAGGTGTGGCCCCCCTCTTCAAGTCGTTTGATAAGGGCGATCATATCATCAATATGTTCGGTGGCCCGGGGCGCAACCGTCGGCCTGATAATATTGAGCCGATCGGTGTCGCGAAAAAAGGCATCGGTATAATACTTTGCGATTTCCCAGACGCTTTTCCCGCTTTCACGGGAACTCTTTTCCATCTTATCTTCGCCCTCATCGGCGTCGTCGGTAAGATGGCCCACATCGGTGATGTTCATAACATGTTCGACCTTAAAGCCTGCATATTCGAACACACGGCGGAGAACATCCTCAAATACATAGGTGCGTAGATTCCCGATATGCGCAAAGTTATACACCGTGGGGCCACAGGTATACATCTTTACAAGCCCATCTTCGATCGGTTTGAATTCCTGAACCTCTCTTCCCATGGTGTTGTAAAGTAAGATCTTCACCCTTGATTCCCCCTTCCCAGTAGCGTAAAACCCGCATTCCGAGATATGATGTCTACGTGAAAACTAATGTACGGAATATCCTGAAAAAGATCAACAACAGCAGCTTTCACGGCATAGCCTCTCTTGACGAGAAGATGTCGAAACATACTACCTTCAAGGTTGGAGGGGCCGCAGATCTTTATCTCAAACCGACGGATGAGTCATCACTCCTCCAGGTCGCAACGGTATTGCGGGAACAGAACCTTGCAAGCAGCCATGAGCTTCCCCTTTTTTTTCTTGGCGGCGGGGCGAATATTGTAGTATCGGATAAAGGGATCCGGGGGGTCGTTATCGACCTCACCGAACTGAGAGAATATAGGGTTGATGCCGGCAGCATATACACGGGAAGCGGTATGCCGGTGGATCTTTTTGTGGAAAAGGCTGCGGAAGCGGGACTTTCCGGTGCGGAATTCCTTGCCGGTATGCCGGGAAGTGTGGGAGGGGCGGTCTGGATGAATGCGCGATGCTATGGTTCCTCTATTTCCGATATTCTCTGCTCTGTCCGGTACCTCGACCTTTCTTCCACTCCGACGATCTGCGAATATCAGATCGAACAGGAGGATTTCGGCTATAAACGAAGCCCTTTTCAGAAAAAGAGTGATTACATTATTCTTTCTGCACGTTTCAAACTCCACCCGGAGAACGATCTTACGATTTATCGCAGAATGGAGGAATACCGGGCAGATCGCAGGCAAAAGGGGCATTACCGGTTTCCGTCTGCCGGTTCGGTATTTAAAAACGATCATGCCTTTGGGGCGCCTACAGGGCGGCTTTTGGACACATTAGGTCTTCGGGGGAAAAAAGTCGGAGATGCGGCGGTCTCCGATTTTCATGCGAATATTATTGTCAACCTCGGAGCCGCAACCGCTACGGATATCTATACCTTGACCGAAATGTGCCGCGCCACGGCTAAAAGCGAACTTGGTATTGATCTCGAACCGGAAATCCGTTTTGTCGGAGATTGGAGTGACACATGACAGATCCCATTGCATACTACCGGGAATATCGCCCCATGATGGACAACCAGCAGGTAAAGGAGCTCTTTAGCGATTTCTCCTTCGACCAGCTTTTGGATGTTTGGAGATCCCTCTCCGATGATGAGGCAACGGATATTTTTCTCCATCTATCTCCCGAGGTGAAACTCGATCTTATCACGGAACTGGAGATTGAAGATCAGGAAAAAATCATCGGCAAGCTTTCCGCTCAGGGAAAACGTAGTCTTTTCCAAGCAATGGAGCCGGACGACCTTGTCGATATTGTTCAGTCGGTAAGCAAGGAAGTGCGCAGAACCGTTTGGGAGAACCTTGATGACGAGTCCAAGAGGGAGACTCTCTTTCTGCTGCGGTTCGATGAGGACGATGCAGCCGGTTTGATGACACCCAGGTATCTGGCCGTACGATCCGACATCAATGTAGGGCATGCCTTGGCCTTTATTCGGGCAAACAGCGCCAAGGTCGAACTCCTTTCGGATATCTATGTTCTTGATGAACTACAGCGCCTTGATGGTGTTGTATCGGTAAAGGATATTCTTTCGGCCTCAGACGAAACCAAGGTTTCGGAAATCATGAATCAGCGAGTCATCTCGGTCCTCGACTCCACGGACCAGGAGGAGGTCGCCCGTACACTGGAGACCCATGATCTTGTTTCAATCCCCGTTGTCGACCAGGAAAACATCCTTCTCGGTGTCATTACATTCGATGACGTGATGGATGTCATCAGGGAAGAGCAGACCGAGGATGTTTACCGAATGGGAGCCATGTCAGGTGAGGCCGATGCCTACATGAACAGCAGCATATGGCGTCTGGTGAAAAAACGTGTGCCATGGTTGATCATCCTGCTCCTTCTCGGAACCGTAACAACCAACGTTCTTCATCATTATGAATCGATCATCCTTGGTGCAGCCTTTCTCTTTATGTATATGCCGGTCATTACCCAGACAGGAGGTAATTCGGGGAGTCAAAGTTCGACACTGATGATTCGAGGTTTGGCTACCGGCGAAATCGTATTTAGAGATATCGGAAAGATTCTTTTCAGGGAACTTCTTGTCGGCCTCTTTATGGGCGGCATTACCGGCTTGGTTATCCTGCTGCGAAGCTATTTTCTTCCCCCCGGGATCGATATTTATGCAGCCTTCGTCGTCGGCATTTCCCTCGCGTTGGTGGTCTTTATCTCGAATTTGATTGGAACCCTTGCCCCCTTGCTGATCCACCGCATGGGCTTTGACCCGACGGTGATGTCGGCACCCTTAATGGCGACACTCATTGATGTGGCCGGTATCACCATCTATTTCGAAACGGCTAGAAGACTTCTGAGCCTGTAAGAAAAACGTAATCGGAACGTAAATTTTATAGACTGTAGCGCCATTCGAGTCTCCATGACTTTTTCTCGCCGTCGTCGAATCTGAACGAGACCGTGCCTCCCGCAAGCGGTAGCATGATGGTAAAGCGCCAAAGAAGGGCATCGAAACCATCGATGCTCGAATAATGCTGCCGCAATTGTGTGGAAAGTGAGACATCATTCCGGGATACTTCCATTTCAAACATAGCCCGCCCTTCTTCGCTTTTTGCTATGCGTTGCTCTTTTGTTTCCCGTATCCAGGTGGCGGAAAGTTCACTACCATATGAAAACGTAAAGCGGTGCAATGCGATCTCTTCGCCGTCCATGGAAGTTTTAAGTTCGGTATTCTGTTTCCATGCGCCAAAGGAATCGATACTGACGTTTTCGCTAAGGGAGCAGGAAGCTTTGATGGCCTCCCATTGCTTTTTGAGCCCTACCTCACGTTCTATCTTCATGGGAACGACTTCTCCTCCCTGGCAAGGAGAACGGGCCTGTTCACGACGGAATCGACCTTCGAGGCAAAGTATTCGTTCCTTACCAAGCGTTGCATCCATTGCAAAAACCGAAAATGCAGGTAGTAGATCTCCTTTTGCATCGATAAACCGGGAGGATCTGTAGCCGAAGAAAGAGGAACAACTCCATGCCTTTGCCCGTATCCTGCTTCGTCCCCTTCCGTACCAACCTCTTTCGGATGTTGGTGTAGAAGCGTTCCACAGTTCCATTCCCAATTCGATTGAGGTGGATGATGAGCCGGAGCCTTGCCAACAGCTTACCATCTCTGTTCCGGCTATCTGCCAAAAGCTTCCGGGAAACGGTACGGGCTCAACAAACCAAGCGGCTTCTCCCAAAGCAGATTCGGATGCTAAGGAGCGAAGCAGGAAACACTGCGGATGGAATAAGATGTACGCATTACCGGGAGCGTTTACTTTGATTCGTTGCTCCAAACCAAGGGTAATACGCTTTTCATCGTTAAAATAGAGAAGCGAAAGGGCTTGGAACGGGAAAAGGGTCGCCCCATAATGGCCTCCAAGGGAGAGGGAGCTGTCTTGGATCAATGAATATGGTTCGGAAAAGTGATCGGAATCCGCTCCCTGAGCCAAGGGGCTACGAAGCAGCGACAGGGTACCAGCCGGTTTCATTCTGCCGATAAAAAGCAGGGGGCTTACGAACCACCAGTCAAAATTTATGTCACTTTGCATACCCTCTGATTTTGACAATAGAACTCCTCCCCTCATCACGCTTGATGAGAAGGAGTTTCGAACGAGAACCTCCTTATCGTTAAGACGTACCACCTGCGATGTCTCTCCCATCAGCGGCAGCCCCGACATCGCAGCGAAAAGCAAGAGGCTGATACAAGATACTCTCGTTTCCACACATACTATTACAAGAAAACTGACCTGAGTAATTTTGCCAATTATTGCAATTTTCTTTTTTACATGTGAAAATAATAACGACAAATCAATTCTTGTAACAAGCACTGGAGGAAAGTGTGGTTATTCTAACACTCAACTGCGGGAGTTCGTCCGCAAAGTATCAGGTCTATGATTGGGAAAATAAAGAGGTTCTAGGTGTTGGTTTAGTAGAGCGAATCGGACAGGATATGTCGAATCTGGAACATAAAGTCCAGGGGAAAGAGGAGTATACAGCCGAAAAACATTGCTCAAACCATAAGGAAGCCATCGAATGGGTTATCAGCATTATCCTCGATAAGGAAAAGGGATGCGTATCTGATGTCAAGGACATTAAGGCAGTCGGACACAGGGTCCTCCATGGGGGCGAACTAATCAAAAAGTCCGTCATCGTGGATGAGGCAGCCCTTAAGCAGTTTGAGACACTCATTCCTCTGGGCCCCTTGCATAACCCGGCAAATATTCAGGGAATCAGAGCCGCCATGCAGGTTTTGCCTTCTGTTCCCCATTGTGCCGTCATGGATACAGCCTGGCATCAAACCATGCCGTCGAAGGCATTCATGTATGCGCTGCCCTATGAATGGTACAAGAAGTACAATGTGCGACGTTACGGCTTTCACGGAACCTCATATGTCTATACATCGAAACGGGCCGCCATACTTCTCGGCAAAAAGCCGTCGGAAACCAATCTTGTCATCGCCCACATTGGAAATGGTGCCTCCATGTGTGCCGTAAAAGAGGGCTGTTGTTATGACACCAGCATGGGCTTGACCCCTCTTGAGGGCCTGGTTATGGGGACTCGCTGCGGAGACATCGATCCTGCAATTCTGCCGTATATGATGGAGCAGGCACATATCTCTCCCAAAGAGATGGATACCATTATCAACAAAAAAAGCGGCGTTCTCGGTGTAACAGAGAAATTCATCGACCGCCGTGATGTCTATGCCGGCCATCTGAAAGGGGACAAACGCTGTACCTTGGCGCTGGAGATGGAAACCTACCGTATGAAGAAGTATATCGGTTCGTACATAGCCGCCCTTGGTAAGATCGACGCACTGGTTTTCACTGCCGGTGTCGGGGAGATGAACCCTCTTTACAGGGCCATGGCTGTGGAAGGTCTTGAGGGGCTCGGCATCAAGCTTGATCCTGAAAAAAACAAGGCAAGTGTCACTCGAAATGCAGAAACCTGCATAAGCGCTGAGGATTCTTCTGTTAAGATTTTCGTCATTCCTACCGATGAAGAGCTGGTTATGACCGAAGATACCTATGCGCTGATGAACGGCAGCTACGATGTCCATACCAATTATCACTACTCCTTTGAAGAGCCTTCTTATGAAAACAAGGACAGGGCCCGACGCTTCAAACAGGATGTCCTGAAGCATCCGGAACTTGAAGCCATTAAGGCGATTCCGCAAGGCTGAATCATCATCCCCGGCTATGGATGCACGTCTCGGCCGGGGAATTTTTTGTTGCCACGTTATTGGGTAAAAGGTGTTATATGCGAAAACGTATTTTGTTCATTGCTAATATGATTGGCATCATCATGCTCGTGTCGTATATTTTGATCATTCCCCGGGCACTGTCATATATAGTCTCTGCTGTTGCTGGAATTTCGACAGAATACGCAGGTTCTTCTGCTATTGGAATCATTGGTGGTGCGGATGGCCCAACTGCTATTTTTTTGACAAGCCGATCAGGTATAAGCCCAATGGTATGGTTTATTGCTCCACCGGTACTTATCATGCTGCTTTTGATCTGCAACAGTATATACATAGCAAGACGACATCGATGACTCCTTCCTGTTGACACAATGATCGCATTTGAGTATAGTTGCCCCACTTGTTTAGGGGGCGTGGCGAAGTTGGTTATCGCGCCGGCCTGTCAAGCCGGAGATCGCGGGTTCAATCCCCGTCGCTCCCGTAAAGATTGTTTTTCCACGTAGCCGGCTTTTCTTATTCGTGGACATCAGTGCTGCGTGAAAAACAATTACCGGAATACGGGCTGTAGCGCAGGGGCTAGCGCGCTTGGTTCGGGACCAAGAAGTCGGCGGTTCAAATCCGCCCAGCCCGATTGCCTAACTTGTTATCATGTAATGAGTTAGGCGTTTTTATTGGTAGCTAAGAAATGCCTGTTTTTAGCCAAACGTTAATAAAACGTCATTAAACGTTAATACCAGCGTTTTGACGTGAATCACGGGAGGCTTTTCATGGCAACTGATTTCTACCATCTTTTCAAGCGAAAATATCAAAACAAAGCAGGCAGAGAGTACTTCTACTGGTGGTATTGGTGGTACGACCCCGATACCGGCCGACAGCTCCAGAAGCCCGCAGGACGGGCCGAATCCGTCAGGAAACATGCTCAGGAATATATCAACAATCTCCCTATCCCAAGCGGTAAAGCGGATACCGTTCGCGCCGTTGCAGAGGGTATGTTTGAGGCGGGCTCCCCTTACCTACTCCGACGTGAAGCCAAGGGTTCGGGGATGAAAGAAGGTACCCTCAGAGCTTACTCAGGCTTCGTCAGGAACCACATTGTCAAAGACTGGGGAAATACACCACTTAACCAGATAGAAGGCGCTGACATCGAAGATTGGCTCATGGAGAAGCCTTTTTCAAACTCCACACGGAACAGCATCATCGATTGTTGGAACCTCATCTTCCGGGAGGCAAAGAGGTCTAATCAGGTCCGCCGGATTCCCACAATAGAGCGCTTTGCCCGGAATTCAAGGCGGTATGACACCTTCCGGGATGATGAGCTGTTCGCCCTATTCCCTGAGAAGCGCGAAGACCTTATAGCTCTGTACAGTGATCCTGAGAACGACTATTACGAAGAGATTGAGTACTACGGGCTCATGTTTGCCGTGATGCTGCTTACGACGGTTTCCGGGGGCCTGCGATCCGGGGAGATACGGGCGCTCTGTAGGGACCAGGTATTCATCAATCAGTCGGGTATCGTGGTTAGTAAGGCTCTGGACAGCAACAACAAGGTAACGCTTCCGAAGAAAGGGAAAGATGATAATCCGAAATGGCGGGCTGTACTGTTGCCGGAAAGAGCGATCCAGGCCCTCTCATGGTGGCTTGAAGTGGCCCCACCCTCCGGGATGCTGTTCAAGTACGCTGATAAGCCGGTTGACCGCAATCTGCTGCTTGATAGGCTCAAGCTGGGCATGGAGCGTGTAGGGCTCAAGCTGGGCATGGAGCGTGTAGGGCTCAAGCTGGGCATGGAGCGTGTAG
>JGI2924J29684_1078528_pt1 | contig 62306 bp, 66 predicted proteins | sample BenlonsequencITS_FD_29684 | JGI IMG/M metagenome (IMG submission 29684) | reverse complement strand
GAATCTGGTTGCCGGCCGTCGATGCACCGTATTCGTCGAGGACGACGCGAGAGACGACGTGTTGGGCGGTGTGCATCCGACGTAATCGGTCCCGGCGTTCTGCGTCGATCTCACCGGTGACGTCGGTTCCCGGTTCGGGGACGGCGCCCTCGATCGTCTCGACTTCGTGTCTGACGTCGCCGTGGTCCTTCCGGACGTTCGTCACGGTCGCTGCACCTCCATCCCACTCGAGGCGGCCGTGATCGGCCGGCTGACCGCCGCCCTCGGGATAGAAGTAGGTGCCGTCGAGGACGAGGTAGTCGTCGGTCGCGTCGGTGACGGTCGCGGTGAACTCGGTGACGTCGTCCGCCGCCGGCAGATATTGGAGGTCGGTCATACTGGCCCGGTAGCCGCGCCAGGAGTAAATACCGGACGGTCGGGGTGATCGAGTCACGGACTGACCGAGTCGCCCTCGCTACGCGTAGCCGTCTAGCTGTTCGACGGTCGCGTAGCGACTGGCCGACCAGCCGCCGACGAAGGCCGCGACGGCGCCGATCGTCACGGCGACGACTGCGCCGAGGCCGTAGACGGCAGGCGTGGTCTGCAAGAGCGACTCGAATCCGACGACCTGTGCAACCAGCTCGTTCAACCGGCCGGCGATCGGCCCGGTGAGGACCAGTGCGAGCCCGCCCCCTGCGGCGCCGATGACGAGCCCCTGCATGCCGACGAGGCCGGACAGCACCGTTCGTGACAGCCCGATCGCTCGGAGCGCGGCGAGTTCCCGGCGCTGCTGGTAGGCGACGAGGACGAAGAGGTTCGCCGTGAGGACGATCCCGCCGACGACGGCCAGGCCGACCAGGGCGACGCCGCTCGTGACGACGAGCGCGCGATCCCTGACCATCGCCACGAACTGGTCGTCACTCGTTCGCACGTCGTACTGGGGGTACGTCGCGGCGAGTTCGTCCCTGAGTGCCGCCCGGTCCGTTCCGTCCGTGACGTCGACGGTCACGAACGTCGCCCGGTCGGAACCTCGGCTTCCTGCGAGTGCCTGCAACTCTGCCAGGCGCATCGTGACGGTCGGTGAACCCAGATACTGCGAGTACAGGTCGGCGGTGCCGACGACGGTGAACGCTCTCGCCGAGTCTCCGTTCGCGTCGACGCTCACGTAGACCGTGTCGCCAACCGAGACGCCGATGTCGTCCGCGACAGTCGGGTCGAGGACGATGTCGGTCGCTCCCGGGTCGGCGGACGGGGAGGCGATTTCGTCGCCGCCCTCGAAGCCGGAGCCCGACTCGAAGTCGAAGCCGCCGTGCGTTTCGTAGACGCCGACGGCCGTGATCGGCTCGAGGGCGTCTCGCTCGGTCCCGACGTACGTCGTGTGCAACCCGATGGGCGCCGCCCTCGTGACGTCCTCGCGCTGGTTCAGCTCCGCACTGATGGCGTGAGCGCCGACGATACCGTTTTCGACGCCTGCCTCCGCCCCGTCGCTCGTGATCCAGACGTCGCGCTGGGCGTCCTCGACGCGATCCTGGCCGACGGAGACGACGCCGACACCGAGACTCGCGAACAGGGTCACCGAGAGCACGGCCAGCGTGACGGCGCCGACCGCGAGCGCGGTTCGCCCCGGTGAACGCTGCAGCTGTGCCTTCGCCAGTCCCACGGTCGCACTCGCCCGGACGAGCCACCCGATCATCCGTCCACCGCCGCGAGCACGTCGGTTCTGGCCGCGATACTGAGCGGGTACGGCAGTGCGAGCAGGCCGGCGACGACCGCGACGACCACGGTGTAGGGAACGACCAGCGGGTGAAAGACCACCACCGATCCAGTGGCGAACAGCACGCCAGCCAGGGCGTTCACGCCGTATCCGACACCGATCCCGAGGACCACTCCGAGCACCGAGCCGCCGATGACCGTGGTGAGAATCGCCGTCGTCACGATGGCGAGCCGGCTCGCTCCCGAGAAACCGATCGCCGAGAGGATCGCGAGTTGCGGGCGGTCTTCGGCGACGGCCATCCCGGCGGTCGTCGCGATAAACAGCGCACAGACGACCAGGGCGACGATCGTCGCGACGAGGCTCGTCGCGAGCGCGAGGTCGTTCTCGAACAGCGCGGCGGGATGGATCGAGTCGGTCGGCTCCACGGCGGCTGCCGGGTACGCGTCAGCCGCTGCGCGTTCGGCGGCGCCCTCGTCGCCCCAGAGGAGGATCCGGTCGGCTAACGAGGCGTCGGCGCTGCCAGCGAAGGTCATGAGGGCGTCCCGATCGACCAGCGCGACGGGCGCTTCGTCGTCGCCAGTCGTCGGCTCGACTGCAGTCACCGGGAGCTGGTACGTTTCGGTTCCACTGGTGACGACCACCGCCTCTCCGACGGTCACGTCGAGCCGATTAGCGGCCGTCTCGGAGAGGACGAGCCCGGCCGACCGCGCGCCGAGGGTCCCAGCCGCCGATTCGTTCTCCGCCCCGGATTCGCTTCTCCGACCGTCTGCATCATCCGCTCCGTCGTCGCCGTCGCCGAGCGCGTCGAGTGGGAGTCCAGCCACGCTTCCAGCGTCGACCGCCGGATCGACGCCGATGGCCAGAAGCCGTGTGTACGCGGATGGATCGGCTGTCGACGCCGTCTCCGACCGAACGGCCACCGGTTCGACGAGGACCGGTGTCGCTCGATCAACGCCGTCTGCGGCCCGGAGTTCCGCCGTATGTGCAGTCGCGTTCGCGAGCCGTGGTGATTCGATGCCGTTTACGGACGAGAGCGATCCGCCGTCCGCCGGTTCGATACTGACGTCGGCGTCGGTCTGTGACGTGCCGCCGCCGTCGACGAGCGCCAGGGCCAGTCCGGTGACGACGACCAGCAGCGCGAGCGTGAGTGCGACGGCGACGACGATCGCTGTCGACTTTCCGGACTGGACACCGGTGAGTTGTCCGCGAAAGCGAGCGAGTGCGATTCGGATGAGCCCGCTCGTTCGACTCCGTCGGCGCCCGTCTGGGTCGCCGTGGGTTCGCGGTCGCGTTCTGTCGTTGGGTCCGGGCTCGTCGTCCGTCACGGATCGTCTCCACCGCTTGCGCCGATCGCCGGTCGCGCCCGACGTGGCTCGTCCTGGTCCGTCTCGTCGACGATCGACCCATCACAGAGGGTGATCGTCCGATCCGTCCACGCGAGCGTCGTCGGGTCGTGCGACGCCATCACGACGGCGCGATCGTCGGCGACGCTCGTCAGGACGTCGAGAACGGATTCGCTGGTCGCCGTGTCGAGTTCACCCGTCGGTTCGTCGGCGACGATCACGTCGGGATCGGTCGAGAGCGATCTGGCGATCGCGACACGCTGGCGTTCGCCGCCGCTCAACTCCCCCGGCCGGTGCGTGAGCCGATCTCCCAGGCCGACGCGCTCTAGCAACGCAGTCGCCCGTCTCCGACGCGTCGCCTTCGACTGGCCGAGTTGCACGAGCGGCAAGGCGACGTTCGCGCGAGCACTGAGCGACGGCAGGAGGTGGAAGTGCTGGAAGACGATTCCGACGTGTTGTCGGCGGAGTCGCAGTCGCTTTCGACCGGAACAGTCGGTGAGGTCGGTCCCGAAGAGCGCAACGGACCCGTCCGTCGGGACGAGCAGCCCCGCGATCGCGTGGAGGACGGTCGACTTCCCGCTCCCGCTCGGTCCCCGAATACCGACGACTTCCCCGGACGCGATCGACAGCGAGACGTCGGCGAGCGCACGAACCGGCTCGCGCCCGGTCGATCGCAACCGGCTGCCAGCCGTGTACTCGTGTGTCACCCCGTCCAGCTGTACGGCCGGTGGATCGCCCGGCTCGTGTGGCCCCGCCGTCGTCGACTGTGTAGGTGTACGGTTGATCGAACTCACCTCCGAAGCTAGCTTCGACCGAGCACGGACCGGCCCATTGTTTCCCCACACCTACCTTGCTCTCGCTGGCGACACAGCTCCCAATCTCCCTCCACGGTACGTCTCTCTGCCGAATACGTCCCTTCTGGATGACAGACTGCCGAATGTGGCGATCGCGTCCGTCGAGCGTCAGCGGCCAGTGCCAGTACGTCGCCCGTAATCGCTCGATCACACGCGATGCGGGTGCCATCGTGTTCTCGTACGGCCAGTGCATCGTCCCCTCCCACGTCGCCCGGACAGTGCTGTATTCCGGTCGCCGGGATCGACCCCCTTTGCGAGAAACGACGTCGTACGACCTGTATCGAGGGCGTAACACGATCACGGAATCCCGCACGTGCACAATTCTGTCGACCGTTTCACTGCCCATCCATCCGGCTTCCAGGCGCTCCGCTCGACTGCGGTCAGTCGGTCGAATGGGTCGTCTCGTCGACGCTGTCGATGTCCGGGTCAGCAACTCGCTCTCGGTCGTCGAGTTCCGTCACGTCGATCGCGCCGGCTCCGTCGATGGTAACCTGATAGCCGGCGAAGGTGAACGCGATGGAGCGGCTGGTCGCTTCCGGTCGCTCGGGCGCTGGCGGGAACAGGGAATCGAGGCTGTCCGGATCGATCGCCTCGTAGAGCGGATCGAGACCCATCGGTTCGACCCCTCGCTCGTCGGCGACTGCGTCGACGACACGCAGGCTCGTCGGTCGGCTTGCACTCGCCACTGTCGCTGTCGTCGTGCCGGTCGTCACACTCCGATCTGCAGGCGGCGTATCGGACCGCTCACCACTCACGGAGACCACTCCGGTGTCGGTCTGGGGCGGTTATTGTGCTCGATCGTTGTACGCCGACTCTGTGCAGTCGCTCGCGAATAGCTGTGGGCCATGTTTCGTTTGCCATCGTACCACCGAGTCGCTGCCTTCCGGTTATCGCCCTGTCCGGACAAACGTGGTGTGGTCGTACGAACACGCTTTATGTGTCCCCCGATCCGTCGTGGATGATCGTTTGTTCGAGGAGGTTCCGGTGGCCCCGACGGAGCCGCGCCGAGAGTGCGTTCCGGGAGATATTGAGCGAGTCCGCCAGCTCCGTCAGCGTCTGATCGCGCGGAATAGCGAAGTACCCGCCGTGATAGGCAGCCTCCAGCGCTTCCTGCTGTGCATCGGTCACGTCGAACTCGGCCGTATCGGCCGGCTTCTCCGGTCGGTAGAGCCGCCGCGCCTCGTACGTGAGATCGTGTTCGAGACTGTACTCGTTGAACGTCGAGAGCGCCGACTCGTCGGGAAACAGCACCTTCACCTCCCACTCGCGACCGGTTTCGCTCGTCACGGCGTCTAGCACCGTCGCTTTGACGGCTGCGACACCCTGAATGAGGTTCGGCACGTCGGCCTCCCAGACGACGCGGTAGAAGCGCTCTTCGACGTCCTGAGCCAGCTGGTCCGTGTCGTCGTGTTCTTCGAGCGTCAACACTTCGAGCACCATCTCGTCGTCGCGAAGCGCGTCGTCGAACACGCGAAAGTTGCCGCCAGAGGCCCAGAAGTACGGCGTTACGTGCGTCTTTCCGGCTGCGACTCGCTTGATCTCGATGGTCATCTCCGGCGCCGCCGCCAGCGTCTCCGCCAGCACGAAGTCGTCCGCTGGCACCGTAAACTCGGCGAGGACACTCATCCCTTCGGTCGTCGTGCTCACCCACTGTAAGTATCGACTGCGAGAGTGCCGGTTGGGCCCTCGGTACCCCGCTCGCTCGTCGTCTCCGATACAAACGCGTTGGCCACAGCTCACTCTTCCGGCCTACCGGAGGTTTTGCAGAGTGTCTTCGAGGGTCTGGTCCGAAGCTGTCGGTTCGGACCCTGGCCGGGTCGCCGGCTCACTGGATAAACTCGCCACCGCAGTCGTACTCGATGAGCGTGATGTCACCGGACGCCTCCGGGCCGGTAAACGGGTTCGTCCGTTCGTATAACCGCTCGATCGTGATGGTCTCGACGTCCGTCTCGTGTGAACGGTTCCACGACTCGCACAGGTGATTCGCGAGGTACGACCGGTGGTTCTCGTTGGTGGCTCCGTAGACGTTCCCGAGGTACTTTCGCCAGCGTGCGCTCGGATACGTCTCGTCGACGTTCGGCGGCCGGTCGAGCGAGACTGCCCTGTCGTACATCACGTCGACGGCCGTCCCGTCTTCGAGTTCGCCCGGGACCGCGTACCAGCTGGTCGTGTACAGCGGGTCCGGGGCGAACATCTGCCAGGATTGGTCGAGCTCCGCCGTGTCGAGAATCTCTTCGGCCGGATCGGGAACCTCCGTGTAGTCGACAGCCTGGGCGTTCGAGAGGACGACGAGGACGAGGAAGAACCACGGCAGGATCGTCGAAAACAGTGTCCGTCCGTGGGTGAGCCCCGCCTGCAGGTCGGCTCTGTCTGGGAGGTGGGTGTCGATCGACGAAGCGTTGAGGTGAGCGTCGCCGGGGAGGGAGGGCAGTGTCGGCGTCGCCCGGTGGAAGCGGTCACCCCAGCGTTCGAGGGTTGGAGCCACGCCCGTCCATGTGGCGACGGTGCTCACCCGGTCCCAGACGACCGACTGGTAGAACGGGAGCAACGCCGTGACCACCACGACGGGGAAGATGCCCAGTTGCATGGACGCGGCCATTCCGAGGTGCATCCCGACGAACAGCGTCGCGAGCAGTGCCCTCGGCCATCCGGTGAGTACGAGCAGCAGTGGTGCCGCGAGCAGGAGCCCCACCCAGACGACGGTCATCGCCTGCAGGAGTCCCGTGAAGTCGGCGAGGTGGTTCCCCAAAAACGCACTGAACTGGTCGGCCTGCATGATGTACGCAACCGCCTCGCCGTCCATCCACAGTTCACTTCGCGTCTTGTGGATCGCGTTCGTCACGTACATCAACACGACCTGCAACAGCAGCGCCATCGTCGCGATCGACGAAATCGACGTGTCGTCGTCGGCCCTCGCCGATCCCTTCCTGATCGCGTCGACCGACCACCGGGCACCCAGCGGCAGGAAGATCGACCAGAAGAGCAACAGCGCGAAGAGGCTGTCCCCGCCGTTCAGGACCATCGGGTTACGGTTGTGCAGCGAGAGCAACAGGAGCCACGACGCGACCGTCGCCAGTCGCGTCCGGTAGCCGACGAGCAGCGCGAGGGCGAACGCGCCGGCGACCAGGAACAGGAGCGTGATCGCCCACGGCTCGCCCGAGAGGGCGTGTACGGAGTACACGTCCGTGTAGTCCGAAAAGAGCGCCCGGCGTGGAAGCACGCCGTCGTCGGTGTAGAACGCGCGGAGGTGTCGTGATCGCAGTGCCAGATCGAGGAGGAGCAGTGCGCCGAGGGCCATCCGAAAGGCGGCGAGCCCCCGGAGATCGATCGCGAATCGGGTCGCGACCGCCCCACCAAAGGCGTCGAGGGCGCCGGAAAGCCGGCGACGAAACGGTCTGGAGGTGTTCGCTCGATTCATTGGTTCGGAGACACGTCGTTCTGTCTGCCTTCCTACCAGACTATCAAAAGCTTTCTGTACGCTAAAGTCTGCATTTTACCTTGGGGATTGTGGTCACACCTCTGGATACGTTCGCGCCGTCGGTCGGATTGGCGGCATCGGCCGATGACCGGTCGGCACGCCGCCTTCTGCCGCGACGAACTGTTGATTCCACGGCCTGACCAGTAACTATATTATCCATTACGTCAATCATCCAGACGGAAGCGACGCGCTCCGCTGGGGGCAGAAATGCCCCGGGTGCGCCAACACCCGAGACGTGGCTTCCGAAACCCTCTGGAGGGTTTTCAGTCGCCATGTTCCGAAAGACACCATCGAGACAAAAAGGTCTCGCACGCTCGTTGCCTAGAGAGTCGTATCGCTACCCGTCGCAAGTCTTCGTTTTCGGGGATGGGGGGCCGAGTACCTTCAGTCGGTTCGAACGCTCGAATCGCGAGGTGCTCGGATGAAATCCGTCGAGCGAGAGCGCGACGGGACCGGCGATGCGCCTCGCTCCCGGGGGTGCTACCGATGTGATCGGGGCGTGGCACCGTCGCGGCTCTTTCGGGTGGACATCGAACCACCAGAGCCGCTTGCGGCGGAGTACAGACACTCCGTCCGGTACTGCTGTCCGGATTGTGCCGCCGCGATGAATCTGTCCGAGTTTTCGGAACGGTTGAAAGCGCGTGCAGAGCGGGGTGGCGAGTAAGGCTGCTTGCTTAGGTCGGCGTCTTTCGAATCCGGTTGTATGCGCCTCTGGTCGCCGTGGACGAACGACGTTGCCGACGATCGCGAAACTGGCGACGGGTGACAAGAACGCTTAACCGCCACCTGCCCGTATCACCGACCATGTCGAGCACAACCCGGCCGAACGGCGCCGAAGGCGTCGAATTCTACTACGAGTCCGACGGCACGGTCACCGCCAAGGATCTCGAAACCGGCCTGGCCCGCGGTGGTGACACACGCGCCGACGCACTCGCGCAGCTCGCCGAAGTGATCAAACTTCACGAGGGAGAGGGTGAGCCAATCGACGACCCCGACGAGTTCCTCCGCGACGAACTCAATATCGATCCCGACGACCTCGAGGAGGTCAGTCGCGAAGACTACCCCGCGTTCATGCAGTGAGGGATGGTCAGAACAACGTTTTCCGGTCGAGAGGTCGTTACAGTCCTGCGATCGTTCGAATATCAGCCCGTCTCACGCCGCGGGAGTCACGTCCGTCTCCGGTACGAACATCCTGAAACGGACGAAGTACGCCTCGTCGACGTGCCCCAGCACGACGAGATCGCAATCGGAACGCTCCGATCGATCGCCGAGCAATGCGGTGCCGACGACTTTTACGAGTGGTGCCGGTGGATCGACGAACATCGGTGACGCGATAGAAGGTCAGTGCCCGATCGCATCTGTCGCGTCGCGCGAGAGAATCACGTTCTTGTACGTTCTTTTCGGAAACCGTAACGGAAGCGCCGGTCACCGACTCTATCAGCGCGGCCAGCTCGCGAAGATATGCATCACCGTGTTCCTCGCGGAATTTCAGCAGGTCGTTGTGCTCACTCGCCCGATACTCCAGATAGCACGCGACGAGCGTCTCCCGTACGCTCCCCGGTGTGTCGTCGAGATACACCGGGAGTGCTAACCGCTGTTCTCCCTTACGACCGACGGGCGTTCCCATGCAGGCGAGTACGCGGCCCAGAATCGTTCCGTACTCGGTGGGTCGCGCTTTGTCGGCCCGTCCGTCGCGATTGTCGACGACCTCGTATTTGATCCCGGCTGCGCTGAGCAGCTACTCGTGTGCGACGCTTGACGTAGAACCGGCCGCGCGTCGATCGCGATCCGTTGCTCGTCCGGACCTGGCAGGCCTCGATCTCGATCGGCGTCTCCGGCATGACGACCACGATCCCGTAGAACGGCAGCGCCGTCGACGGTTTGAGGAGGCCGGTCGTCTCCGCGTCGTGCCAGGTGACCGTCGCGTCGCCCACGTAGCCCAACGCGTCGACCGCCTGGATCACGTCGGCCTCGATCGCATCACCGCTTGTTTTTGGACTCTCGATCTCGCTCGCCTGTTTCGCCGGGTGGACGAACGTCGAGCGCGTCTCGACATCGTACAGCGCTGACGCGGGAACGAACGCGTCGGTCACCGTCGCTCACTCCCGTCAGTCACGACCGGGTGTTTGTGCGATACGAACCCGTCCGTCGCAGCCGTCGCGAGCAGCTGCGCCGATGGCCCGCCTCTGATTTCCCGTCGAGAAGCCGTGTACATCGGGCGCCACACACCGGACAGCGAAACTCCCGGTCGGTCGTGGGCGTGGGCGCAGTGAAGACCAGTTTTCGGAAATCACTGAGGTCGATATCGGAAAAGTCCGTGCTCACGCCGACCACCTCACGTTTCGACTACGCGATTCGCCGGACGGTGGCGACCCCCAATTGGTCCCCCGTTCCAATCCGGATTTTGGCCCGATTTCTCGAACGCGGGGATGGAAGTATAGGTTATGAGGGTGGCGTATACTGGAGAATTGGTGTCTGCTACACTTCGGCGAGAAACTGCATCCGCCCTCCCCGATTTGAACGGGGGACAAGTCGATCTACAGTCGACTGCTCTACCAGTCTGAGCTAAGGGCGGGCAGGTGAAGATAGCAGACGAGCCCCAAATAAGGGTTATTATTCGTCTGCGTGCGTCGGAGGTGGGGAATGTTATATATACGAGAATGTGGATGGCTGTCATAGCGATGGGGAAAATAACGTTTCGCGCGGACGACGACCTCGTCGACGAGCTCGAGTCGTTCGACACCTCGAAGAGCGAGGTCATGCGCGAGGCGTTGCGATCCTACCTGGGCCGGTCACCGCCACCGGGGCCGCGGTCGGGGTCGTCCCCGAACGCGGATGTCGCCGAGACCGGTGGCAACGACCCGTCGTCTCTGGATGCGATGCTGGAATCGCGTATCGACGACGCCGTCGCCGACCGCCTCGGGCGATCCGATTCGACCGACGTCACACTTCGGATTCTGGTCGATTCCGAGCGCGAGGTGGAATCGACGGCTGCGTCGACCGAGCGGCTGTACACCGAGTCGGAGACGTCGTCGGACACCATCGGGAGCTTCGACGATCCCGACGACGCCGGGACGCACCAGGAACGAGACTGTTCGCAGTGTGGAATGGCAGTCGAAGCAGCGCACGTGTACTGTCCCAACTGTGGCGAGCAACTGACTGGCCGGGTGTTCTGTGAGTGTGGCTCGGAGGTTCGATCCGACTGGGCGTTCTGTCCCTCGTGCGGTCGTCGAACGCCGGCTGCGGACGTTCTCGACTCGGTCTGACCTGCCGTCTCTCCTTCCGCATTGTCGATCGTATCGGGACTGCTTGTCGAACTCGATAGTGCTCGATCAGCCGATCGTGGGTGTCCCTCGCCTGCCAGCATAGCGCGCCTCGATCGCCGATTGTCACACTCGAATGACTGTCGTAAGACGACGAAATACACGGCGCCATTACATTTATATACTGGGGGACTGTTTGTAGCAGCTACGTAAGACGGTCGTCTTACACAGCGCTGGGACGGGCGAAACCGCCCGACTGAACCCACGCGCGGTGTAAGACGAAGCGCGTCTGACAGGGGCGCACCACGTCTTACTCGAAACCAAACGGGGAATACAACAATGGAGCGTGTGACACTGCGAATTCCGAAGCAGCAAATCGACGAGGTCGAACAGCTGGTCGAAACGGGCGAGTTTCCGAACCGGAGCGAGGCGATCCGGTCGGCCGTCCGCGAAATGATCAACGAACAGAACGACGGCCGCCCCGAGCGCGCCGGAAAACGAACCTGGGCGAAGGTGTAACGATGCAGGACATCGTTCAGGACGCCCTCGAAAACGCCGAAGCGGAAGCCCGGGACATGGACGTCTCGATGGACGACGACGAGTTCGGTGACCCGCGGATCGTCATCATCGGGGCCGGCGGTGCCGGTAACAACACCATCAACCGGCTGTACAACATCGGCGTCGAAGGGGCCGACACGATCGCGATCAACACGGACAAACAGCACCTGAAGATGATCGAGGCCGACACGAAGATCCTCGTCGGCAAGTCGCTGACGAACGGCCTCGGTGCCGGTGGCGACCCCTCGATGGGTGAACGAGCGACCGAGATGGCCCAGAGTACCATCAAGGACGTCCTCGGTGACGCCGACCTCGTCTTCGTCACCGCCGGGATGGGCGGTGGGACGGGCACCGGTGCGGCGCCCGTCGCCGCGAAGATCGCCAAAGAGCAGGGCGCAATCGTCGTCGGGATGGTCTCGACGCCGTTCAACGTCGAACGTGCCCGCACGGTCAAGGCCGAGGAGGGCCTGGAGAAGCTGCGCGAACAGGCCGACTCGATCATCGTCCTCGACAACAACCGACTGCTCGACTACGTCCCGAACCTGCCGATCGGCAAGGCGTTCTCGGTGATGGACCAGATCATCGCCGAGACGGTCAAGGGGATCTCCGAGACGATCACCCAGCCGAGCCTGATCAACCTGGACTACGCGGACATGTCCACGATCATGAATCAGGGTGGCGTCGCGGTGATGCTCGTCGGCGAGACACAGGACAAGAACAAGACCGAAGAGGTGGTCAAGGACGCGATGAACCACCCGCTGTTAGACGTCGACTACCGCGGCGCCTCCGGTGGACTCGTCCACATCACCGGCGGTCCCGACCTCACGCTGAAAGAGGCCGAGGGCATCGCGGACAACATCACCGAGCGCCTCGAGGCCAGCGCAAACGTCATCTGGGGTGCCCGGATTCAGGAGAACTACAAGGGCAAGGTCCGCGTCATGGCGATCATGACCGGCGTCCAGTCCGCACAGGTCCTCGGTCCGACGACCCAGAAGCAGGCCGACAAGTCCCGTCGGAGCATCGAAGGCGTCAACGACGCAGACTTCGACGCGAGCAACAACGTCGAAGCCAAAAGCGAGGCCAACTACGGCGCCCACAGCGACGGTGGCCGCGAACAGGTCGAACGGAACAACGGCGTCGACGTCATCCGGTAACGTCTCCGGATCGAATTCGACGATCAGTTTGACGACGGATTTTCTCACTTGCGAAAGAACATAGCGGCGACGGTGTTGTCGAACCAGTCCTTTTAGTACCTGGCTTCACCATCGTTTGCCAGACGCCCGTCGACACACAATGGATCCGTTGCTCTCCGTGCTGATCGCGTTCGGTTTCTGTCTGTTCTTCGTGATCGAGGGGCTCGTGCTAGGCAAGTTGCTCCAGCCTGCTGTGTTCTACGTGGCCTACGTAACGTTTGTGGATCCCTCGACCGTCGCCCTGGCGGTCGTGACGTGTGCAGCTGCACTGGGGGCAACGATCGGGCAATGGTTACTCTACCGGACGTTTACGCCGACGAGACCGCCGCCTGGGGCCAGGTACTGGTCACCGGAACGACTCGAACGGCTTCCGGGCGTCCTCCGTAGATGGGCTGGCAAACGATGGGTGTCCCTCGTCGAGCGCCAGATCGACCGATTCGGTGCGTACGGGATCGCCGTCTGCACCGCGATCCCTGGCGTGCGAACGGTCGTGCCGATCATCGCGGGTGTCGGTGCGCAGCCCGAACGCGGCTACGTGATCGCCGACGGCGCGGGGAATCTGGTGTACATGCTACTGCTGCTAGGGGCAGCCTACGGGGTACTCGGAATCAGTCGGCTCTTCATCGGGCTCTGAGCCGAAACTCGCCGAGACGCCGTCGGTCAGCCACGCCGTTATTGGGCCGTCAGTCGTCCTCGCCTCTCGACGATGTCTGACACCGTCGGACAGTGATTACGCGAGCGCGTCCAGCAGCGTACACTTGCGACAGCGGTCGCCGGTGACGGAGGTCGTCGAGCCACACTGCGGACAGTCGGTGAGTTCGACATCGCCGTCTTCGCCGTACTCCGTCGCGGCCACGTCGGCCAGTTCCTCGTACCCGGCCATGATCGAGTGGCGGGTCCCGGGATGGCGTTCTTCCAGATCGTACAGGAGTCCCTGGATCTCGCCGCGGTAGGCTTCGCTCGCGTGGGGACACTCCGTGATGTGGGCGGGCAGATCGTTCAGGTGGGCGTAGAGGGCGACTTCCTTCTCGGGGACGTCGCGCAGGGGTTTCGCCCGGGCGACGAAGTCGTCCTGGTCTTCGCGATCTGGAAGTGGCCCGAGACTCGCGTCGAAGTGCTTCGCGATCTGGCCGACGTCGCCCTCGAGGAAGTTCATGAGGGCGGTCTGGGCCTCGTCGTCCAGGTTGTGTCCCGTAAACAGGAGGTCGGCGCCGAGTTCCTCGGCGTACCGCGAGAGGAGGTCACGCCGGAAGACACCGCAGTAGGCGCAGGCGGCCATGTTTTCGGGATCGTCCTCGACGACGTCGTCCATCCGGACGCCGAACTCGTCCTCGTAGCTCACCAGCTCGTGTCGGATGTCGAGGTCGGCTGTCAGTTCGACACAGGCGTCGACGCTCTTGTCGCGGTAGCCTTCGATCCCTTCGTGAATCGTCAGACCGACCAGCTCGATCCGCGGGTCGTCGGCGAACGTGTCGTGGAGGATTTGTGTGAGGACGACGCTGTCCTTCCCGCCGGAGAGGCCGATGACCCACGTTTGCGGGTTTTCAGGGCTGGCTTCGCGTGGAATCAGTTCGTCCCGGCGCACGCGTCGTCTGACGCGTTTCTCGATCGACGCGCTGAGGTGATCGCCACAGAGGTGTGCCCCCGAGTACGCGGCGTGCATGACCGCGTCCGCGCCACATCGATCGCAATCCATTACCGACGCGTTGACTGCGGGCGGGGAAGTCCGTTTCGCTGTCCCGATTGGCGAGCTGGTGGGGCGGGTACCCGTCACGGCTCAGGACTTACGCTGACTGCTCCACGATCGAACTCGATTTGACGGCGTCGGCCCCACCGTCGAGCGCCGAGAGGAGTGGATCGACGTACTGGTCGCGTGCGTCCGACGAGAACAGTTCGTGGCCACCGTCGTAGAGCACGACGCGTTCGGGTGGCACTCGCTCGCCGATCGCCGCGAGGTCGACGATGCGGTCTCGAAGCGAGCAGAAGACGACGGCGTCGTGATCGATCTCGAGCAGCTCGCGCTGGGCGTGCAACGTCGTGTCGACGAACGCCGGCGAGATCCACCGCGGTTGCGTCGCGAGCTGATGGTCGGTCGCTCTCGGTCCGAGGAGCTCGCGATCGAAGCGGGTGACGGGAAGGACGGGCGTTTCGATCGGCACCGCCGCGACCGTATCGAGGAGTCGGTCGGGCCACAGCGAGCCGTATCCCCAGAACGGGGCCAGATAGACGTGGTTGTCGGCCCCGTCGATGGCCTGGCCGACCAGCCCACCGGCGCTGTGTGCGAGGAGCTGGTAGCCGTCCATGTCGCGGACGTACTCGGCGACCGGCTCGACCCAGTCTGCCATGACGTCCGTGATGTCCGTCGGGAGCTCGAACGCGTGGACCCGGTAGCCCGCGTTGCCGAGCGTCCCGACCAGCCAGCTGACGTTCTCGTGCGTGAATCGGTTTCCCCACCCCATGCAGAAGACGAGGTCCGTCTCCCCGTCCTCGTTGAAGATTCGGTGACGCATACGGGCGTCTTCACCGCGCCGCCTCTAAAAGCGTACACTCGGGTGGGCCGATTCCGCTCCCTGGCATGGACGGCCTCGACCGGAAACCGTTTTGCGCCTCCGTCGTCTACTCCCGCCGATGAGTCTCGAACGTGAGGCGGCGGTCGATCGCCTCGAGACGCTGATCGAGACGGTCGACAGTGGGCCGATGCCGGTGCCAGTCCGCGAGGTGTGGGTCTACGGCGACCTCGCGCTCGGGATGGACCCGATCGATCGACTCGACGTCTACCTCACGAAGGACATCCTCCTCGAGAACGACGAAGCGCGCGACCAGGCGTATTACGACAAACACGGCGTTCGTGGCGTCGGAACCGCCGTGGACGCCGACTGGGCCGACGAGTTCCCAGACGCCGTCCGGGCGAACGACCACGGCCACGTCGCGCCGGAACGGTGTCTGGCGGCACACTTGCTGGACGACGACGAGCCGATCCACCTGGAGGTCTGTAATACCTCCTTCGAGGACAACGTCACCCAGCGCCTGCGCGGTGCTCGACTTCGCGAGGACTACACGCAGTTACTCGACCCCCGCGGGGTCTGCCTCTGGGTCGACGGGACGTGGTCGTCGGAGGCGTTCGAGAAGCTCAGAGAGAGCGCGTTCGCGATGCCGACGCTGTCGGCGTCACTCGAGATGCTCGGCATGGACGAGTCGGCAGCGAACGAGGCCGCGGCGGCGGTCCACGCCTGGCGTGAGGATCAGGACGGCGTGACGGTTCGCGGCGACGTGGTTTAGGCCGGGAGACGTGGCCGGTACCGGCGGCCCTGGTCGTCACTCCTCGAATTCGAAGGTTCCGTTCTCCTGGATGCGCTCTCCGTCGACCTCGATGTGTGAGTCCTCGCTCATGTCGACGATCATGTCGAGGTGGATCGCGGAGTCGTTGCGCTCGTGATCGTCGGGAACCGTCTCCTCGTAGGCGCGCCCGATGGCCATGTGGACGGTGTCGCCCATCTTCTCGTCGAACAGCATGTTCGTGGTGAACCGGTCGATGTCGCGATTCATCCCGATGCCGAGTTCGCCCAGCCGCCGCGCGCCGGGGTCGGTGTCGAGGATCGCTGCTAACGCGTCTTCGTTCTTGCCAGCGTCGTGATCGACGATCTCGCCCCCTTCGAATCGGAGTCGGACGTCACTAACCTCTCGGCCCTGGGCCATGAGCGGCTTGTCGAACAGGACCTCGCCTTCGACGCTGTCGGGGATGGGCGCCGTGTACACCTCGCCGCCAGGCAGGTTCTTCTCGGCGTAGTCGTTCTGGACGATCATGTCGTCGATGCGCATCGTCACGTCGGTACTGTCCCCGCTGACGATGCGCACCTCGCTTCCCGACTCGAGAATGTCGACGAGCTGTGCTTGGTACTCGCGAACGGCCTCCCAGTCCTTGTTGACGGCGTCCCAGACGAAGTCTTCGTAGGCTTCAGTGCTCATTTCGGCGGCCTGTGCGTCAGCCGGAGCGGGGTACTGGGTGGTCACCCACCGCTTTTCGGTCATCTTCTCGGACAGCGGCTGCATGAGCGTCGCAAACGCGGTGTTCGTCTCCGGATCGATGTCGCTACGCTCGTAGGTGTTCTCGTGTCCCCCGATGTTGATGATCGCGTCGAGTTCGTCCCACATCGCGAGCATGGCCTGCGGTGGGTCGTCGTACGCGTCCGGGTCCATCGCTCGCATAAAGGCGCGAGTTGCGCTGCTGTTGGTTCCCATCACGAGAGGAAAGGCTCCACGTGCCCCGATTTCCTCGTGGAGCGCGACGACCAGCTCGTCGGCGGCGGCCGGTGCCTGGATGAGTACTTCGTCCCCGGGTTGGATATCCACGGAGTGGTCAGCGATGATGCGTGCGTGATCCTCGACTCTGGAATCCATACACAGTTCGTCTGACGGCCTCGCTGTAAACGTTCCCAAAGCGGATCCAGACTGGGTCCGGTCGGACTACCGACACAGGTCACTCGTCAGGTGGCGGCGCGACGCCGTCACGCTCGAACGCGTCCAACCGTCACGTGAAACGGGACCGTCTCGGTCCGCCGATAGGATCGATCGACCATCTGGTGGACGACGGTTCGCCCCATCTCGCGCCACGCCGCCCGGAGGTCGTCGTACTCGTCCGGTGTCAACGCGCCGGCGAGCAGGGTCTCTCGGTCGTCGGCCAGTCCCTCGCCGGAGGCCTTTCGCTTCGCCGATCGCACCGCGGACTCGTCGTACGGCGGTTCGATCGAACGATCGTGGTCGTATCGGGCCGTCCGCACGACGTCGAGGTCCGCGGTAGCGAACGCGTCGCTGGCTTCCGCACCGAGGGTGACGTCGGTCGGCACGCCGTCGAGATAGGCTTCCCGAGCGCGGGTTGCGAGCCCCGATTCGTCGTCGACGCTCGACTCGATCGTGACGGCGCCGTTGTCGGGTTCGATCGCCGCGACGAGGTCCGACGAGACGCGGGCGAACTCGGAGACGGCGGCGGCCGGATCGGGAAGGTTGATCAGCAGCGCCTGACAGACCACGAGATCGAACGAATCGTCCGCAAACGGGAGTCGCGTGGCGTCGCCAGCGACGACGGGGACGTGGCCACTCGCTCTGGAGAGGAGTCCGACGTCGACGTCGCAGCCGATCACCTCACAGTCGTCCGGACTCTCGGAGTCGAGGACGCGGCTCAGTTCACCCGTCCCGCACCCCACGTCCAGCACGCGTTCGCGGTCGTCGAGCGAGAGGCCCCGCAGTGCCTCCCGCGAATCGTCCCACATCCCTTCGCGCGTCCGGCGAAGGTACTCGGCGGAGAACTCGCGCACGGGTGGGTTTCGAACGGGTCGAGCAAAAGTGGGCTGGTCTCAGATCAGTTCTCGCGCAGTTCTTTCGTCTTCGCGATGTTCCACGAGAAGCCGCGGCCGTCTTCGGTCGGCGTCTCGAGGGCGAACGGTAGATCGCGTAGTTCGGGGTGGTTGACGATGGCGCTGATCCCGTCCTCGCCGATGTAGCCCTCGCCGATGAGGGCGTGTTCGTCCTTGTGCGTGCCGACGTCGTGTTTCGAGTCGTTCAGGTGGATGTACTCCAGGTACTCGAGGCCGACTTCGTCGTCGAAGCGCTCGACCGTCTCGTCGACGGCTTCGGGCGTCGTGAGGTCGTTGCCGGCGACGAGCGTGTGGGCCGTGTCGATGCAGATGCCGATGTCGGTGTCGGTCCGGTCGATGATCCCCGCGAGGTGGGAGAACTCGCCGCCGAGCTTGGTGCCGCTGCCGGCGTCGGATTCGACGAGGAGCGTGACGCCGTCGGGCACGTCGAGTTCGTCGATCGCACTCGCGGCGTTGTCCAGCCCACCCTCGACACCAGCGCCCGTGTGGGCGCCGAGATGCGTGTTTACGTACGGAACGCCGAGTTTTTCGGCCGCGTCGAGTTCGGCTTGCAGCGACGAGAGTGACTTCTCGCGAAGGTCGTCTTTGGGCGTACAGAGGTTGACGAGGTACGCCGAGTGAATCACCCACGGTCCGTCGAGTTCAGCGTCGGATTTCGCCCGAAAGCCCTCGGCTGCCTCGTCGTCGATCTCGGGTTCGGCCCAGACCTGTGGCGACGTGGTGAAGATCTGGCCGCAGTTGCCGCCGAACGCCAGCTGGCGCGGGACGGCGTTGCGGATGTCGTCGTACGGTGGGGTCTCCTCGTCGGAGGAGACGCGCGATCCGGAGATGGAGACGTGTGCGCCTACCTTCATGGATTCGTGTCGGTACGGGACCCTGATAGGGGTATCGAAGCCAGAAACGTGATCGGGTGAGTCGTTCGATGTGCCGATAGCGGGTTGGCCAGTCGATGGTCACTCGCCGCCGTCGGTGACCGCTTTCGTCTCCCGGTTTCGGACCCACTCGTCGGCGTCGTACTTCCGGTCGGCCAGATCGCGCGCCGCCCACAGTTCGTCGCTCGACCACTCGCCATCGTCGGCATCGCACCACGCTCCGAGGGCGCTCGCGAGGTGATCGACACACGCCTCGCGGTCGAGGTCGGTCTCGGCCGCGATACTCCCGACACGATCGGTGAATCGGTCCGCCGTCACCTCGTGGTCGGCGAAGACGCCGAGGTGGTGTGTCGGCGTCCGATCGTAGCTGATCGAGCCGTGCTGGATGACGGCGTCACGCCGGCGGTACTGGGCGTTGCCGCTGACCTTCAGCGAGGCGCCGTCGTCGGTGTGGACGACGATATCGTGCGCCGGGTTGACGTCTCGGAGGTAACAGGAGGGCTGGTGGATCGACGCCTTCGGTCGTTCGGCGAAGTCGGCGTCGATGCCCATCCGATCGAGCGCGTCGAGGATCGGCTCGCAGAACAACGCGTAACACTCCATCAGGTCCCCTGGAACCTCCTCGGCAGGCGCGACGATGGTGTAGGAGATGTCCCCGTATCGGTCGTGGTAGATCCCGCCACCGCCGGTCTGGCGACGGGTGACGTCGATCCCCTCGCGCTCGCAGTAGTCCCAGTCGACGCTTTCTGCCTTCTGTCGGTAGCCAAGCGAGAGCGTGCTCGGCTCCCACGCGTACGTTCTGACGGTCCGAACGCCGTCCTCGTGGGCCGTCTTGACGGCGACTTCTTCGAGCGCCATCTGGGTCGCCCCGTCCCGGGGCTCGTCACGGATCAGCCGCCACTCCCGGTCGGCGAGTTCGCTCATACGGGCCCATCGACCGGGATCGGCAAACCGCTTCCGATTCGTGCGATCCACCTCACGTCGAAACGAGCCGTTCGCGACTGCTGGCGACGGTTTTGCAGAAGAACCCCGCTCGGAGAGCTGAACTGGCCGAGGGCCATTTTATATTGCGTTATATAGTTTATAAATCGACAAATGTGGGTTCAGGGTGGCTGTACTGCGTGAAATAGCGGGTATCTGTTTGTGGGATTGCTGTCGCGATCGCGGAACGGGCTACGTTTCCGAGTTGATTGGCGCGGTCATCGCTCTCCTGGGAGAACCACCGGTCCGATATCGGATCTCTCGGGCCGTGTTCTGGAACTCGATCGAACTCCGGTGGGCCGGTAACCAACTGATGCCTGCGTATTTTGGGTTCGCAACCGGGCGGTTGCCACTGCTTCGAGCTGTGGACCGCATCGGGCACCCGGTTGATCGAACCGACCGTTCGATAGCGAACATGACTGCCGGGACATCGGATGGACGATCCGATGCGATCGCGCCGTTCGGCCGGCACTTCGTTCGATCACGGTACAGGTTGGCCCACAGCCGCTGGCGGGCCGTGGTGAGCAGGTCGATTCGACTGTCGCGCGCTTTTTACCGCCGCACCGTCTAGGCGGGGGCATGGTTCGAAACGTCGCTCCGGAACTTCCCGATCTCGACGCCGAGGACTTCTATCTCCTCTCCGGCGTCGAACAGGGGATGCGGTTTTCGGAGTGGGTCAAACGGGAGAAGCTCCCCGAGTTCAGCAGTCTCACTCCCGAGGAGGTCGAGTACCGACTCGAACGGTGTCTCAAACGCGGCCTCGTCGAGAAGAAGACGATCCAGTACGAGGGCTACACCCTGCAGTTCGAGGGCTACGACACGCTCGCGTTACGAGCACTCGTCGAGCGAGACGTCATCGGTGAGTTCGGCTCACCTCTCGGTGTCGGGAAAGAGAGCGACGTCTACGAGGTCCGCTCGTACAAACCGCTCGCGCTCAAGTACCACCGTGAGGGGTACACGAACTTCCGGAAGGTGGCCAAAGAGCGCGATTACACGTCCGATCGCGAGCACGTCTCCTGGCTGTACACTGCGCGCAAGGCGGCCGAGCGAGAGTTCGAGATTCTGGAGGCGCTCTACCCCGACGTCTCGGTGCCGCGTCCGATCGAACAGAATCGCCACGCGATCGTGATGGAAAAGATGGATGGTGTGGAGCTCTCGCGGGCGAAACTCGACGACGACCAGGTCGTCGGCGTTCTCGACATGCTACTGGTCGAACTCACGCGCGGGTACGAACTGGGGTACATCCACGCGGACATGAGCGAATACAACATCTTCGTCGACGAGGGCGGTGTGACGATCTTCGACTGGCCTCAGGCTGTTCCGACGGATCATCCGAACGCCGACGAGTTTTTAGAACGCGACGTGACCAACCTCGTTGGATACTTCGATCGAAAGTATCCGAACCAGCTTCCGGAGTGGGACGTGCCGTCCATCGCGGCCGCCGTCCGATCTGGGACGTTCGACTCCGTGCAGACCAGTCAGTAGCCCGCTCGCGACGTTTTCTGACGCCCGCCTCGATTCGTGCCACTCTTTAAATAGGGTGGCCTATATTTGGCGAATACACTCTATAGCGCTATACAGAATCTCGGTCGCGGTGTCGTCGCTCAACTCGTAGATTTTGACAGTATAACGGCTGTATAGCGGGGTAGGGGCGTTTCGTGGGGGTGATTCGTGTCGTCTCGGTGGGTGTGGTGCTCCGGTGTTCGCTCATCCACCCTGTCGATAGTGGGAACGTGGCGTGCGATGGGTGTCGACTTTTTGCCACCGCCTCCCGTCCGTTCACTATGTCGACTGATACCGTTCCACAGTACACGCGCGGTGGCATCTGGGGAGGCGGCGCCGTTGCGGCGATCGTCGCCGGGCTCGCGATGGGGCTCGTGATGCACTTCGGGGCCGGCCTGATCGAACTACTCGGTGGGCTGGCGCCCGTCCCGGGGGAATCGGTCGTCTGGGGGTGGACGATTCATCTGCTCATCAGCGTCGCGTTCGGGCTCGCTTTCGCCGTCTGTGTCTCGCGAGCGCCGATCTGCCAGCAGGTTCGTGACTTTACCGACCTGGCCCTCGCCGGGGTCGCGTACGGAGCGTTTATCGGTGTAGTGGCCGGCGGTGTCGTGTTCCCGGTTGCCATGACGCGTGCGGACGTGGCGACGTTGCCCCTGCCATTCCTGCCGCTACCGGGCGCTGCGGGCGAACTCGTCGCCGCGGTTATCTTCGCCATCGGGCATCTGGTGTACGGGCTCGTTCTCGGGGTGACGTTCGCGACGATCAACGGGCTCACCCCTGCCGGTCGTTTCGAGCGGTTCGCCGTGCTCGACTAAGCAGGAACGAACTGTGGTGGTGAGCTTTCGTCTCGATACCGTCTGGAACCGCCACACTGCGGACGACAGCGCTTCGAAGCCCTTATGAAACGACGTTCGGTAGTATGGGTAGCTACGCTGGGCGGCGGGCACCAGCGGGCACCCGTACGGGTTACCCACGGGTTGGAATGTGGGCCGGCTGACCGGTCTGAACCAGGAACGCCCGCGGTGATACACATGGCACGAAGCTTCTACTCCCACATCAAGGAGGCATGGAAGAACCCCGGCGACGGTAAACTCGGGGAACTGCAGTGGCAACGCAAACAGGAGTGGCGCAAACAGGGCGCCATCGAGCGCATCGAGCGACCGACGCGACTCGACAAGGCCCGTGAACTCGGCTACAAGGCCAAACAGGGCATCGTCCTCACGCGTGTCTCCGTCCGCAAGGGGACCGCCCGGAAGGAGCGCTTCACCGCCGGTCGGCGGTCCAAGCGCCAGGGCGTCAACCGCATCGGCCGGCGCAAGAACATCCAGCGCATCGGCGAGGAGCGCGTCTCCCGCAAGTACCCCAACCTGCGGGTGCTGGCCAGTTACTGGGTCGGTGAGGACGGCTCCCAGAAGTGGTTCGAAGTGATCCTCGTGGATCCGGAGCACCCGGCGATCGAGAACGACGACGACCTGAACTGGATCTGCGCGGACGAGCACACGAACCGTGCGTTCCGTGGCCTGACCAACGCCGGCAAGTCGAACCGTGGTCTCCAGAACCGCGGCAAGGGCACCGAGAAGGTTCGCCCGTCGAACAACGGCGAGTAATCGCCAGCGAGTAACCGACCGACGAATGGTCGGCCGGCGTATACTCGATCTCTCCTGGAACATCCCGATTTCTGTCCGATCTCACCATTTTTATCGGTTGGTTACCTACGTGTGTTGTGAGTATCTTCGGCAAATTCCACGTTCCGTCATCGGCGTTCGCCCTCCACGAAACGCTCACGGCGGTGCCGGAAATGGCGATCGAGATCGAACGCGTCGTGGTCACGGACGAGGTGCTGACGCCGTACTTTTGGATTTCGGGCGTCTCACCCAGTGCGTTCGAGACGGCAGCGCGTGACGATCAAACGATCCAGCAAATCAAGAAGTTGGACGAGTTCGCCGACTCGGCACTCTACCGTGCGGAGTGGACGGCGCAGGTCCAGTCGGTCCTGTACGCGTACACCGAAATCGAGGCCGTGATCCTGGAGGCAACGGGGACCGACCAGCGGTGGGAGCTTCGCATTCGCTTCGACGACCGCGACCAGCTCGGTGCCTTTCAGGACTACTGTGAGAGACACCGGATCGCGTTCAGTCTGCAGCAACTCACCCAGCTATCGCAGCCGAAAACCGGTGGTCAGTATGGGTTGACACCGAAACAGCAGGAGGCGCTGGTCGCAGCATGGGAGGCCGGCTACTTCGAGACACCAAAGGAAGCGGCGCTCACGGACGTCGCGGACGAACTCGGAATTACGCAACAGTCGCTCTCGAAGCGCCTTCAGCGGGCGAACCAGGCGTTGATCGGAAATACGCTGGTCGTCTCCGCGGAGTACGCGGCGCCCGATGCTCCCGACCCCGACTTGAAACACTGATAGTACAGTCCGGTTGCACAGGGGCGTCGGTCCCGTTGGTGAAGTAGAGGCACTACAATGAGTTCACCTCGCTGGCCGGCCGTCGACAGTTCGGAACTGCTCACCCACGGCGATCGCCGTCAGCTCTGTTCGATTCTGGCTGCGAGCGGGCCGCTGCCGATATCGGTGTTGGCTGAAAGACTGGTCGATCGGGCCGGCGGTAGCACGTTCGACGATCCGACGTCGGCGCGCATCGCGCTCCGTCACAATCACCTTCCGCGGCTTCGCGATCGCGGTATCGTCGACTACGAGCCAGGCGATGAGTTCGTCTCGATCACGGATCAGGTCACGTTTGAAGCTGACGATGCCGATCTCGTCACCGTGGTCTACGGTTCTCACGTCGCCGGGGCGTGATCGAGGCTGGGAGTGGAACGAAGTGAACTGACCGAACGCCGTTGGTTCCGGGTCGCTCACGCGACTTTCCGCCGACTCGATCGGTGACGGGTGAGTGGAAGACGCTGGGCTGATGTTCTTCGGTTTCGGTCGCGTAGTACGCGAGAGCGATCTATGCGGCAACAATCACGTACACGAATCCAGTGTCGTATCGATCTCCCGGGCGAGCCAGGTCCCCGTGTCCCGCCGCGACGATCGAACGCGGGTGACGTCCCGTGAGTGGCGACCAAAACGATCCGGACGAGGCCCACGTCGGCAAAGCCATCGACGACGATCCCTCGTACCTGTCTGCGATTCTGGGACACGCCTACCGGGGCGAACTCGACCGGGAGACGACCTGGCGATCACGTCTGGATCAGACGACGACGTGGACGGTGACGGTCATGGCCGCGATCCTCACGTGGGCGTTCTCGAGCCCGGACAACCCACACTACATCGTCCTTGTCGGCGTCACCGTCGCGACGGTCTTCCTCCTCATCGAGGCCCGAAGATATCGCGATTACGACGTCTATCGCTCGCGAATTCGACTGTTCCAGCAGAATCTGTTCGCCCCTGCGCTCGATCCTGACCGCGGGCTCGAGCACCAGGACTGGCGCGCCGAACTCAGCGAGGATTACCGCCGTCCGACGGTCAAGATTTCGCTGCGAGAGGCGATCGCGAACAGACTCAAACGAATCTACGCTGCGCTCCTCGGGGTGTTGCTCTTCGCCTGGGTGTTCCGCGTGACGGCATTCGCGCCGACGCGGGCGAGTATCGACGACGCCGAGATCGGCACCGTCCCCGGTTCCGTCGTCGTCGTGATCGTGGCCGCCTACGTCCTCGTGGTGGTGGCGTTGACGGTCTGGCCGCTAGAACGCGAGGCCAAAGAGGAGTTTCGTGAGGGTGAGCACGGCGAGTGGAAGGACTCGGAGTGAGCCATCCGCCGGACCCCTCACTTGTCGTCGAGGCGTTCCGCGAGGCGATCGAACCGATTCTGGGCGGATTCCCGTCGCGATGCAGTTTCGTCGGCCCGATACGAGAGGCTGACGACGTCGCCGTCGTCCATTTCGAGGTCGTACACGGCCCCGTCAGTCCGACCGTCCGCCGGAAGTCGATCGACCGGGAGCGTCACCTGGTCGACGACCTCGCCGTCGTCTTCGAGCAGGAGGACGGCCGTCTCGTCGTCGACGATGCGATCGAGGACGGCGGTTTCGTCGCCGCTCATGGGTACCTCACTGTCCGTGCTGTGAGGGGAAGAATCCCCACCACGAGCGCGCCCGGCGAAACGGTCGCAGGCGGTGGGAGGCGCGACTCGCTGTCGGCTGGCTTCTCGTCGCGGAGCGCTGTGGCCTCCGTCGGTCCATCGCTCGCCGTGTCGACGGCGATCGACTCGCCGTCGGTCGCAACGAGGACGTCATCGTGGACGCCCGTCCAGTAGGTCTCGACGTCACGATCCGCGAACGACTGAAGCACCTCGTCGTGTGGGTGCCCGTACTGACTGTCCTGTGCGCTCGAGATCACCGTCATCGACGGATCGACGGCGTCGAGGAAGGCCGGGGTCGAACTCGTCGACGAGCCGTGGTGGCCCGCCTGGTAGATGTCCACGTCGAGTGCGTTCCCCTGGGTTTCGGCGAGTCGCGATTCGGCGTCGGCGCCGGCGTCGCCGGTCGTCAGGTAGGAGACGTCGCCGTGGTCGAGTCGCAGGACGACGCCGTTCGCGTCGATGTCGTCGGACGTCGAGTCCGCGGGCGGATTCAGGATGCGAGCCTCGACGGCACCGAGGTCGAACGTATCGCCCGATTGTACCTGTTTGAGCGACACGTCGTGTGTTTCGATCGCGTCGAGGTAGCCGTCGTAGGTTTCCGACGTGTGGGCGACGCCCGAGTCGTAGACGGCGCCGACGCCGTCGCCCTTGGTCTCGACGTGCTCGATGATGGTGGCGTGGCCGCCGATGTGATCCGAGTGGCCGTGCGTCGAGACCAGGTGGTCGACTCGGTCGATTCCGCGATCCTCGAGGAACGAGAGCACCTGCTCGCCATCGTCGTGCCAGTCGCCGGAGTCGATCACCATCGTCTCGCCGTTCGGCGCGAGGACGACCGTCGCGTCGCCCTGCCCGACATCGAGGTGGTGGATTTCGAGGACGTCGTCACCCTCGAGTTCGTCGACGACGGACGGTTCGGCTGAGCCGTCGGCGGAATATTCGCTGGGGAGTGCTTCGAGGCAGCCGCCGAGGAGGACGACCGACGTGACGACGAGGATCAACAGTGCGCGACGGCTCATGTGATCGCTCGGTCCCGGGGACGAACATACCTTATCGAGGATTTCTAAAACTATTGGTGGGAAATATACTCGAATCTATGATCGGATGCCGTGTTCCGTTTTTCTATTCCCAACCCAGGTGGCTGTCAACGCCACAGGGTCCCGACTTCCCCAACGATCGATGTCGCCACGATCGCCGGTCTCGCAATCGGGCAGGACCCCGAAAGTAGCACGTGCAAGGCCAAGAACCTGGCCACCTGCTGGTCTTACTGTTACTGGTTCGAGCATGCCCCCGTCATCTGACGCGAAACAGGAGTCGACCGGTGCAACACAGGACACGGAATCCGCCGAAGCCGGAGCGGCGGAGTCCGGCGAGAAACGCTCGGCGCTTGCCGTCGCGTCGAGCGCAGCACGCGAGCAGGGAGACAGCACCAGCGAGGAGGAAGCGAACGACGAGCAGGCGGGCGGCGCGGAGCAAGAAGAGCGCGGCGAGGGACCGGAGGGGAGTGCCGAGGAGCAGGAAGGGAGCGGCGAGCAGGAATCGAGCGAGGGTGAACAGGAGTCCGAGACCGACGAAGCGGGATCGGACGAGTCATCGGCGGACAGCGAGTCCGAAGCAACCGGTGAGAACGCCGAGTCGTCGACGACGGACGAGGAATCCGAGTCGTCTGGGGCGGGCGACGAGTCGGGCGAGATGGAGGCGGTCGAGATCGAATCGGCCGAGGAGGTCACGATCAGGGAAGCGGGTGACGAACCCGAGGGGTCGGCGACGGTTCTCCACGTCCTGCTCGAAGGACTCCACGTCAACCTGCTCGGACTCGAGATTCACCTGCCCGAGCTCGACCTCGACATCTCCGCCGTTCCAGGTGAACAGCGACTGCTCGGCAACCTCCTCTCGCAGGTCGCCGGTCTCCTGGACGGGGTCGGCGGTGGTGGCGGACTGCTGTCCGGGATTCGCAGCGCCCTGGGGAAACTGAGGCCGAGTTCGATACTGGGCGGCCTGAAGAAACGCCTCGTCGGTCTGATTCCGTTCGTCGGCGGTCAGGACGGGTCCGGAGACGACGAGGGCGACGAGTCCGAGGAGAGTGAATCGGCACCCGACTCGGACTCGGAAGACGATTCCGCGGAGCAATCGTCTGACGAGCAAGAATCCGAAGATGCGGGTGACGAATCCGAGGGAGACGGGGAGGAGTCCGGGGAAGCCGAGGGGGACGGAAACGAGTCCGAGGGCGGATTCCTTCGGTCGATCGGCTCGCGACTGCGGTCTGCCGTGGGGAGTCTGCTGCCCTCGATCCCTGTCGAGAAGGCACTCTCGTGGGCACTCAAGACCGGACTGAAGCGCCTCGTCGCAGCTGTCGATCAGCGAACGGGCGACGGGGGCGGCGACTCTGGTAGCGAGGGCGAGGAAGCGGAACCCGCGGCCGCCGACGGCGGCTGGGTTCCCGAGGCGAACGGGACGGCAGAGGGTGATGCACCGACCGACGGTGGTGGGACGACTGACGGCGATGCGACGATCGATGAGGCTGAGACGACCGCCCACGGACGACCGACCACGCTGCAATCGCCTGCACGACAACAAGACGACGAAACGGACGACTTCGGAGGAACCCAATGAGCGACGGAAGCCTGACCGACCGGGTCGATTACGGCGAGATCACGGGGAGCATCGACATCGAGGAGTTACTCGAGGGCACGCAGTGGGAGGATTCGCTGGACGGAGACGAACCTCTTGGACAGGCCCTCGGCGGAGCGATCGGGGCGATGGCCGGTCGCAGGATCGGGGCGATACTTGGCCAGACGATCGGCTCGTTCGTCGTCGACGACCTCCTCACAGGCGGCGACGGGACGGAAGCCGAGGGTGAGGACGACACCGACTCGGCCGGAGATGAGGACAGCACCGAGGAGGCAAGCGACGGCGAAGCTGACTCGGACGAGGCCGACTCCGAATCGGCGGACGAGAGCGATACCGACTCGGCGGACGACGAACCGGCGGACGCTGCCGACGACTCGGACAGTACCGACGACGCCGCGTCGGAGTCCGCAGCCGATTCCGACGAATCGACCGAGGAGGCCGCGAGTGCCGAATCGTGACGGTCGCAACGAGCGCTGGTTCCAATGAGTGACACCGATTCCATGACGGAGGTCGTGGTCGAGGAGGCGACGAACCAGCTCGACATCGACGGACTCGTCGGCGGCGAGTCGCTGGGCGAGCAGGTCGACTCCGCGGAGGTGGGGCGAGCGGTCGGCGCCCGGCTCGGCGAGGCGGCCGGTAGACGGGTCGGCGCGGCCATCGGCCGGCGCGTCCAGGAGGCGCTCGACACCATCGACGAGTCGGCCGATCCGCGGGACATTCTCGCCGATCTCGCGACGGCGGTCCGCGACGGCCTGTCGGACGCCCTCTCCGAGTCGCGAGACCGCGGGTCGGCACTCGCCACGGTCGTCGACGCCGCGCGGGATGCCGGGCTCGGCTCGACCATCACCGACGCCATCGGTGGCGAGAGCGGGGACGCCGATGTGGCCGACGGCGACGAACCCGAGGACGTGGACGACGAACCGGCGTCAGGGGACGACGCGGAATCCGAATCGGCGCCGGGGGAGGATGCCGACGCGTCCGAGGTGTCGGTACCCGACGCCGAGTCGATCGACGCCGACGACCTCGACTCGCTCAAGACAGAGACCCTCGAAGCCTACCTCCAGTCTATCTCCTACCGCGATCTCCAGTCGATCGCGAAGGACGTCGGCGTGACCGCGAACATCACGCACGAGGAGATGGTCGGTCGAATCGTCGACGCCGTCACCGACGGCGACGAATCGGAGTGACGAACCAGAACGCGACAATGTCGACCGCATCACAGTCCACGATCGACGACGTCGCCGAACGGGTACGAAAGCTCCTCGACGAGGCGAGGGCCGCGCTTCCGGACGAGGTCAGGGAAAGCGACGAGCCCGACCCGGCCGATGTCATGTCCGCCTCCGGGCGGACCACGCTTCGAGCGCTCGGATCGGACGCGGTCGCCCTGCTCGAAGACACCGAGCCGGCGGTGCTCCTGGCGGCGCTCGATATCGATCGCCCGGACGGCGCCGACTCGATCCCGGCGGCGATCCTCGCCGGCGATCCGGACGACGTGGCATCGCTCCGGGCGATACTGACGCTTTCACGACTGGCCGGCGACGAAGACGCCGAGCCCTCGTTCGACGAGGGGGAACGAGACGCGATGACGACACTGGCACCCCTTCTGCTGGACGAATCGGCCAGCGAAACGACGACCGACGAAACGGCGACAGACGAAGACCGCACCGACGCAGAAACCCCATCGGATCCGACGGAATCGCCGACCACGCCGGACGCCGGGGACGATGCTGACGGCGACGAGATTTCCGCCGTCCTCAGGGAGGCGCTCGACGACGTGCGAACCGATCTCGACGACGTGCTCGGCATCGGTGGTGGCGGAGAGCCAAGCGGCGAGGGGAGCGATACCGAGGAGAGCGACGACGAGACGGGTGACGCCGGCGAGTCAGGCGACGAGGCGAGTGACGTGGATGAGTCGGGCGGTGACGGCGGACTCGCGGACACGGCGGCGAGTCTCGTCGACGAAGCTGGGTCCCGCCTGAGCGACGTGTCGATGGGCGCCGGTGACGAGAACGGTGCGGACCACGATGGCGAGGGCGACGAAGGCGGTACCACTGCGGACGACACCGACGAAGACGAGGGTCTCCTCGGGATGGGTGACGACGGACGTTCGCTCGGCGATCGGTCGATCGGTGGCGGAGCGTCGGGCCGGACCCGCCAGTCGGTGAGCGGGCTCGGTCGCGCGACGTACTCGACGATGCCGGCGCAGGATCGTCCCGACATGTCGGGCGTCCCGCGCTACCGGACCCTGGCCGATCGATAAATGGTCGGCGATTGGCTGCCGTGGTGACGACGGCGACTCGCAGCCCGGTTCAAACCGACTGCTGGCGCTGTCGAATGCCGGCGGTGACGCGAAAACTCCTGTCGATCGGTCAGTCTTCGTCTTCGTAGTCCAGCGCGACCGAGTTGATACAGAAGCGCTGTCCCGTCGGCTCCGGGCCGTCTTCGAACACGTGTCCGAGGTGGCCGCCGCAGTTCGCACACAGCACCTCCGTGCGGCGCATGCCGTGGCTGGTGTCGAGGCGCGTCTCGATCTTGTCCTCGGGTGCGTCGTAGAAACTCGGCCAGCCACAGCCGTGATCGAACTTCGTCGTCGCGTCGAAGAGCGTCTCGCCGCAGCCGGCGCAGGCGAACGTGCCGTCACCGTCGTGGTCGACGTACTCGCCGCTGAACGGCGCCTCGGTTCCGGCCTCGCGGAGGATCTCGTACTCCTCGTCGGAGAGCTGTTCGCGCCACTCCTCGTCAGTTTCGGGGAGGTCCGTTACGTCCTGGCTCATACCGTGGCTTGGGCCGGGACGCCAAAGAGTCTGTCTCCCGAGTCACTCCCTGGGAGCCCCTTTCTGACTTCACTCGCCGGGAGCCGATTTTCCCTCACTCGTCGGGAGTCAATCTCTCGTCTCGGAGAGGCGCCTAGTTGATCGAGATGCCGGTGATGAGGTTCGTACTCGTACACTCCGGACACTGACTCATCCGTCCGAGACCGGGGACGTCGACTCGCTCCCACGCGTCGTCTCCATCCGGGGCGCTGAACCCACAGTTCAGACAGCGCGACCGCTTCGGTGGTGCCTGTGTCTGGCCCATGTGAGCCGGTATACCACGGGCGGTCTAAGGTGTTATCCACGGTTGCAGCGACTGTTCATCGGCGAAACACACGATCCGTCGTGGTAGTCGCCACGCGAGAACCGCCCGCTCGTCCGATCGTCACCGCCTACAGGACGCGCTCGGAGTCGGGGTTCTCCAGCTCCCAGAGCAACTCGGGGAGGAAGGCCTGGAGTTCGTCGATCACGCGGCGGTCGGAGACGCCGAGCCCCTCGCAGTGGTCGTGGGCCGACTCGCGAATCCCGACGTGGAGGCCGTCTGCCTCCCGACTGACTGCGAGCGGGAAGACCGAACACCGCGTCGGTTTCCAGTCGTGTTCGTCTTCCAGGTGGAGCTGACAGAGCCCATCGTCCCCGAGGAAGGCACATGCCTGGCCGTCGTCGGCGACGTGCTCCTCGCGGTCTTTGGGCTCGCGGGTGACGAACTTCTCGCCGCGGAAGTCCGTCGTCGTCTCGGAGAGGTTCGCTCGACTGGCCAGTTCGATCAGGTCTTTCCCGTAGAGCAAGACGCCGTGCTGACAGCACCAGGTGCACTCGGAAACGCACTCGAACGTGAGCCCCGGATCGAAGTCGACCACGACCTCCTTGCCGGGGTACACCTCGATCCGCGGGCTCTCGTCACCGGTCGCCACGTCGTTCTCGCCGGGGGGCGACCCCTGGCCTGCAGGCGGCGCTTCGCCCTGTTCGGTCACGATCCGACGAAGCGGACCGACGGAGAAGTGTCTTTCTACCGGGTATCGGTCCGAGTCGGTACGCGTCGGTCACGAAGACTGCCCTGATCACGGCTTCCGGGGCTACCGAGTGGCCCCGTTTTCGTCCCACTCCTCGGCCAGGAGGCCGTATCGGATCACGTTCACGCGCGCGCCGTCGACGAACGCCTCGTTTCTGAACGACCCCTCCTTCTCGAACCCCACCTTCGTCAGGACGCGCGCCGAGGCCGGGTTCGTCGCGAACGTCTCGGCGTGGAGCTTGGCGATGCGGCGCTCGTCGAACGCGTACTGGCAGACGAGTGAGAGGGCTTCGGTGGCGTAGCCGTTTCCCCAGTATTCGGGCGCGATCGCGTAGCCGATCTCCGCCGTTCCCCAGACTTCGTGGGCCGGGGTCAGCCCGATCGTCCCGACGGGTTCGGGTTCGTCGACACTGTCCAGCCCGAGCGGATCGTCGCCGTCGGTCGGCGCGTCGTCACGACAGATCAGAAAATTGAATCCGTCCTGCTCGTCCTGGCTCTCGATCCAGTCGCGTTCGGCCGCCGCCGTGATCGGGTCAGTACTCGCGATTCGTCGGCGAACCCGCGGCTCGTTCAACAACTCCTGGCAGAACCGACTGTCTTCTCGCTGGATCGGGTGCAGTGTCACCTGCTCACCCGAGCAGAACGGTGGTCCCGGCATGTGGCCCGATTTCGGGTCGACCGTCAAAGCTGTTGGCCCCGACGTTACGGTGCATCGACGGGATAACGACCGACTCGGACCCTGTGACGTTACTCGAGAACGAGGTAGGTGCGGCCCCCGCGGTGTTCGAGCGAGACGAGGTGGGTGCCGACGTTCTCCTCGACGAACGTCTCGAGGCTCGTGACGTCGAGCTCGGTAACGTCGACTCGTCTGCGCTCGGTCCGGGCGATCCGCTCTTCGAGCGCGTCGACGGTGGGGTCGTGCTGGGGCGCCGGGTGGCCGGTCGATTCCTCGTCGATCAGGACTGCGTTCGTGCTCATATTCTGTAGGATGTGCGGACAGTACGTCAAAGCGACCCGAGCGGAGTGAAAGTGAAAGTACCTGCCTGCGGGCGGGTTACCGCCGATCGGACGGAACGGCGAAGACGTCGGCCCGAACGTCGGTCGAGACGCCGTACGCCGCGTCGGCGAGGCACTGGGGACGGTCGGCGTCCCCGTCCTCGTACCGGCTGTGCAGCGACGCCGTCACGGCCTCGCGGACACACGCGCGAGTCGCTGCCCCGACGCGGGTCGCACTGCCGGAGTATCTGGCGGTCTCCCCGGTCGGATCGTGACCGACGGTGATCGCGTCGCTCGTCGTGCCGGGGAAGCCGGTTTCGGCGAGCAACGTGGCAGTTTTGGCCTCTGCGGCGACGGCGACGAGGTTCGCGAGTGCGCCGGCCGCGAGCGATCGGTCGGTCACAACGACGAGGTTGGCCGTCCCGGTCGTCGTCGATTCCTCGTCATCACCGACCGAGGCTGATGGGAGCGATCCGCCCGCCGGGTCGGCTGGCAGGACGGCCGGATTCGAGATGCCGACTGTGGCGTAGGCGGTGACCGGCCCACAGTTCGCTCCGCGCACGTGACTCATCTCGACGCCGGTCAGCAGGACGGGCCCCTCGTCGGTGAACGACGCCGTGGCGAGTCGCTCGTCGACGTCCGTCCCGATGTCGGACGGAGCCCAGCCCTCGGGAACGGTGACGTTGTAGGCCGCGTCGGCGACCGTCAGGCCGCCGTGCCAGCCGGTGTGGAGCCACTCGGTTCCGGGTCGACGAACCTGGAGGACGCCGTCCGCACGAGTCGCAGCCGCGATGGATCGCTTCCCGGACGGTGCGTCGTCCGCGGCGACCGACTCATCCATCGCCGAGCACCTCGAGCACCCGGTCGGTCGTCCCTCGATCGCGGACGGCGATGCGGACGTGCGAGTCGAGTCCCCGGAACGTCCGCGCGTCGCGGAGGGCGATCCCCGCGTCGCGAGCGCGTTCGAGGACGGCGTCGACGTCGCGACCTGCGCAGTCGACGAGGACGAATGGTGCGTCCGAGGGCGCCACCGCGAAGCCGGCGGCAGCGAGGCCGTCCCGGAGGCGCATTCGTTCCCGCCGGACGCGCGACCGCGTCTCTCGGACGAATTCCTCGTCTCGCAGGCAGTGGGCGCCGACTCGCGCGGCCGGCGTCCCGAGGCTCCAGGCCGGTCGTGCCCGTTCGAGCGCCTCGCCGAGTGGGCCGGAAGCGACGGCGAAGCCGGCGCGCAGACCCGGGAGCCCGAACAGCTTGGTCAACGAACGGGCGACGATCACGTTCTCGCGTTCCCGGACCGCCATCGATGTGGCTTCCGTGAACCCGAGAAACGCCTCGTCGACGAGCAGCGTCGTTCCGGTTGCCTCGCAGCGATCGGCGAACGCGGCCAATGCGTCTGGATCCGTGAGCTCTCCGGTCGGATTGTTGGGAGTACAGACGATCGCGAGCGCACAGCCGCTGGGGTCGACTGCCAGCAATTCGTCGTGTGGCACGAATCGCGGGTCCCCTCCCTGCAGGCGTACCTCGCGGGCGTACTCGCCGAAGCTCGGGAACGGAACCAGTACCTCGTCACCGGGATCGACGGTGAGCCCGATTGCGAGTCGAATCGCGGCCAGCCCGCCGGCCGTCGGGACGACGTGCGCTGGATCGCAGCCGACGGACGCGCCGGCAGCTTCGCGGAAGGTCGGATACGCGTCGTCTGGATACCGGCCGGCCGCCGCCAGCGCGTCCCGATAGACGGCCTCGACGCCCTCGGGCGGCTCGGGAACGACGTTCGCGCTACAGTCGAGCACGGACGAATCCGATTCGCCGCCGTGGGGGACGCGATCGGTGTCGCGGACGGCTTCTGCGTCCACCGTTATCGCCCCTCCGACGAGACGCCTGGATCCGGTGGCGATTCCGGTCCTGCCTCGTCCAGAAACTCGTCGACGCCGAGTCTGTCACAGATGGTGGCGAATCGGTCGCGAACGGCGGCCAGTTCGCCGGCCGGAACGAGTGAGAGTGCCCCACCCATCGCGACGCCTTCCTTCACTTCACCGGCGCAGTAGCGGTTCATCGTCACGTGGTCGCGTTCGTCGAACCCGGGATCGGTGACGGTGAGTTCGCAGTCGAATCGATCGGCCGCGCGTTCTATATCCTCGCCGCGATCGGCGGCGATGAAGGACGTCGTGGCCACCGTGAGCGGGTCAGTCACACCGGCGTGGCGGAGGACGGCCGCGATCGCGAGCTGTTGCGTGCCGCCGGCCAGTGTGACGTCGATCCCCGTCTCGAGTGCGCCGGCGGCGACGCCAGCAACCGTCGCCTGTACCGGGTCGCCGACGGCCTCGATCGCCGCGAGCGGCGCGTTCTCGCACTCGCCGGCCTCGATCCCGCTGGCTTGGAGGCCGTCGCGGACGATCGATCGTTTTCGCTCCATCGGGTTCGCCGGCAGCGAGGACGAGACCCCAACTCGCTCGCCGAGGGCGGTCAGCACCCCGAGTGCGGTCGTGGTGCCGCCGGGGATCGTCTCGCCGATCGTGATCGCGTCGTCCGGGAGCGACGCACCGAACGAGCGGGCGCGTTCGAAGAGCCCGTCGGCGTCCGGGACGGCCCGTTCGGCCCTGATGTCCGCTCCCGGTTTCGCGTCGAGCGTGACCGTCGGGGCGGCCGTCGGGGCCGCCAATCCGGCGTCGATGGTGGTCACGGGAAACGCCCTGACTTCGCGGACGGCGCGGGTGACGGCCGCCGGGGTCACACAGCCGGTCGGCGAGATCGGCGTGACCGGCGAGCGAACCGGTTCGCCGTAGACGAGGAGCTCGGCGTCTCCAGGCGGCGTGTGTGCCATGAGTTCCGGCGTCGCTCCGGCTGCGCTGATGCCATCGACGAGCGCCGTCTCGGTCGTTCCAGCCGCGAGAATCAGTCGCATCGACCCACCTCGGAGTCGGTCCGGCGCCTCGCATCTTCGTTCACCCGTGCTTCCTGCACTGTTTGCCCGTTCGCTTCGTCGATCGTGTGGATTCGCCAGATTGGTCCTGTCATCGGTGGTCTCCTCGGTGTCGGTGTGCGATTCGGACGTCGTCGAGCCGGTTCACGTTGATCGCCGCCCCGGCGCTCCGGAGGACGTGGACGAGCGGTCTCGGTGGCCCGGTAGTCCCTGTTCGACCGTCGTCGGTTGCAGATTCGGCGCCAACGACGTTGAGGCCGGTCGGGACGAAGCCGTCGACGACGGCGGCCTCCTCTGCGGACACGCCGAGGTGCCGTTTCAGCGCTCGGGGGACACAGACCGTCATCGAGGGGTAGCAGGATGCGTCGTCCGGCGACGAGTCGGCTGCATCGCCCGCTCGTGTTCGAACACGGGCGCGGTAGGCTCGACACACGTCGTCGACGAGCTCGGCGGTTAGCAGCGCCAGATCTGCAGTCACCGTCAGGATCGGCGGCTCGACCCGCGAGTCGTCGAGTGCGGTGGCGAGGTCCGGGACGTAGCCCGCTCCGGGCGTCTCGATCAGTGCCGTTCCGGCTTCGGCGAGGTGCGAGCGCGTCTCCGGGGCGTTCGGCGAGACGACGGCGTAGGTCGTCTCGATCCGGCTGGCGGCGAGCGCCTGACGGACGCGATCGACCATCGACTCACCGGCGATCGGGGACAGCGGTTTTTCCGCGTCGGTATCGAGGCGACTCCCCTCCCCGCCGCACATCACCAGAGCGTCCACGCGATCACCCCCGCGTGAACCCCGACGACGCGGCCGACCTCGTTCGCCGCCCCGAAGACGTCGCCACTCACACCGCCCAGGTTTCGCCGTGCCCACAGCCAGGGGATCGCCGTCCCCGCGAGCGCGCCACAGATGGTGCCGGTGCCGACGAGCAGGGGGGCGCCGACGAACTGAATGGTCCCGATCGCGAGTGGCTCGTCGATGGCCGGTAGTGCCGCGTCGACGGCGACCGTGATGGCACCCACGGCCAGAACCGCGAGAACAAACGGGCCACCGAGCGAGCGGGGCGTGGCGTTCCGCGTGAACTTGGATCCGAACCCGTCGTGGCTCGCCGTCCCGAGGCCGGCGACGGTGGCCATGCCGAGTTTGGCGCCGAGTTCGGCCGTGATCGCGACTGTGACGGCGAGCCCGATCGGGAGTGTCGTCAGTGCGAGTCCGCCGAGGGCGAGTCCGGCGACGACGAGACAGACGGCGAGGATGGCTCCGACACCCGTCGTCGTATCTTTCAGGACCTCGCGGCGGTGCCCTCGATCGCCGTGGACGACCGCGGCGTCACCGAGGTCGGCGACGCCGTCGAGATGGTTGATCCCCGTCACCAGGTAGATCACGAGGAGGTAGCCCAGGGCGACGGTCGGCGCCGGGGCGCGGTCGATGGCGAGCAGGGGGAGCGCGGCGAGCACGCCGATGCAGACGCCGACGACCGGAAACGCGGCGGGCGTTCGCGCGAACGCATCCCAGTCCGAAGCCGTGCTTCCGCCGGTCGGAATCCGCGTCAGGAAGGCGACCCCGGCCCGCAGCGCACGAACCCACGTCCAGCTCACGGTGATCCCTCCGCGGCGGGCGAATGATGCTGGTCCGTGATCGCCGCGACGTCTGCGACACCCGGGACGCTCGAGACGCCCGTGGCACCGACGACGCCCGCGTCGAGCGCGATCGTCGCGACGACGAGCACCAAGAGCGCGACGACTGCTCCGACGCCGACCAGCCTAACAGCTCGGTCGCCGTCGGCGCCTGTCGGTTCCCGTCCGTCCGGGTTCAGCGCGTACACGTCCGGCTTTTCGAGGCGAACGGACAGGACGACGGCCGCCACGGCCATCGGCCAGCCCGAGTTCGGCGACGGCGGCGTTCGAACCCACTGACGGGCAGTGGCGAGCGCTCGCGGTCGTCCGGCGGCGAGTGCGAGGGAGCCGGCTGTCAGGCGTGCCGGGAGCCACATGACGACGTCGTCGAGTCTGGCGCTCGCGGTGCCGATGGGCTTGTCGGGATAGCCGAGCATCGAGTCGAGCGTGTTCACGGCCTTGACCCAGGTCGCGGCGGCGGCCGCGGCCGGGAGCGAGACCGGGGCCAGGAGGACGAACGGGGCGAGCGTCGCGACGAACCCGTCAGCCAGGTTCTCGGCGGCGCTCTCGATCGCGGCGCTGCGAAGCTGTGCCGGCGAGAGCGTACTCGCGTCGCGGCCGGCGAGCCCGCGGACGGTCCGCCGAGCCGTTTCCGGGTCCGACTCGCTCTCCTCGACGACGACTTCGGTCAGTTCCAGCAGGGACCGAAGACTCGTCGTCAGGTAGAGGACGACGCCGGCGAGCAGCGCCCCGACGGTGGGGTGAACGAAGCCGGCGAGGACGACCAGTCCACCGACGAGCCCCGCAACGGCCGCCGGGAACACGAGGGCGACCCCCACTCCGAGCCAGCGCTCGTCGCTCGTGTCGAGCTCCCAGTCCCGATCGACGAAGCCGACGACCGTCCCGAACCAGGCGACGGGATGCCAGCGCGTGCGTGGCTCGCCGACGAGCAGATCGAGGCTGACGGCGAAGGCGACGAGGGCGATGGGAGTCGTGGTCACGGACACCACCGGTGCAGCGGCTGCAGACGAGTACTCACGCGTCCACCTCGTCGAGTCGATCCGGAACGGCCGGGAGCGGCGTCTCCGCCAGCAGGATTGCCGTGCCACCGACGTCGGTGACGCCACCGTCGGTCGTCGGGTCGTCGCCCACGTGGACCAGCGTGGCCGCGTCGACGGCCAGCGCGTCGGCCGTCGCCGTGAATATCTGCGGCGCCGGCTTGCGAAAGCCACAGCCGGTGCTGGTCACGATCGCGTCGAAGGCCGATCGATCGATCTCGGAGCGCAGCAGCGTCTTCGAGACGAGTTCCGGGACGGCGCAGTTCGAACAGATCGCGACCGGGCCGCGCTCGCCGGCAGCGTCGACCGCTTCGACCGCGCCGCGTCGCGTCTCGACAACGGGGTCGAACGCCGCGACGACGGCTCGCCTGACGGCGTTTCCGTCCCACTCGACGTCGCGACTCGCCAGTGCGGCCCCGACGTGGGCCGGGAGGGGGACTTCTGCGTGTTCGGGTGCTGGAACGTGGCGCTCGCGGTAGGCCTCCGCCCAGTCGGTCGGAACGGCCACCCCTCTCGCCGCGAGTTCGGTCGCGACGGCTGCGGCCGGGTCGGTCGGCCGGTCGGCGGTCACGAGTGTGCCGAAGCAGTCGAAAGAGACTGCCATGTCAGTGTGGGTAATCCAAGTTCACTTGAATCGATCGGTCCGGCTGCCGGGAACCGCCGTCGGGAATGCCCGGTGGTAGCCGTCGGAGCGTTGCCGGTCGGCGCACTTCGTCGTCGGCGACGTCCGGTGTTCACCGTCAGCGAGTTGTCGGTCGGTGACGAGAAGTCGGCCTCACGAGATCGGAACGACGTTCCCCTCGAGGTCGCGGGGGAAGTAGGTGAGCCACTCGACGCCGTCTTCGGTGATGGCGATGGTGTCGGAGTGGCGGTAGCCGTACTCGTCGGTGTAGAGGCCGGGTTCGATCGTCCAGACGTGGCCGGGCTGCATGATGGCGTCTTCGTCGTCGTAACTCGTGGCGTCGTCCTCGCAGTGATCACCCCATCCCTGATCGACGTACGGCGGTTCGTGTCCGCCCATGCCGATGTTGTGACCGACGTGGTGCTGGTACAGGTCGGTGACACCCTGTTCGTCGACGTAGTCGCGGACCGCCTCGTCAACGTCGGCGATGGGGACGCCCGGACCGAGCGCGTCGATCGCGACGTCTTGCATCTCGACCATGAGTTCGAAGTAGTGGCGCTGCTCGTCGGTGGGTTCACCGAGGAACATCGTCCGCTCGAGTTCGGAGTGATAGCCGTCGACGTTCGCCGCCGCGCCGGTGACGAGCACGTCGCCCGCCTGCAGTCGACGGTTGGCGGTGTGGCCGTGGGGCAATCGGGTCTGCGGGCCGGTGATGTAGCCCGCGAAGGCCGGGCCGGAGCCGCGCGTCCGGGCGACGTACTCCTCGCCGAGAGTGTCGAGCATCGCTCGCGAGGCCTCCATCGAGGCGCGCTGGCTCACAGTGATCGGGTGGGCGCCGACCGCCGTGTAGTCGGCGAGGTAGCGGTGGGCCAGGTTCCCCCAGCGGGCCGACTCGCGAATCAGATCGAGTTCGGCGTCGGACTTCTCCCAGCGCATGCGGGACACCCACGCCTGGTCGTCGACCGCGACGAACTCTGAGAGGGCGGGCCCCTCGTAGCCCATCGTCCCGGGTGCGCCGTCGGTGTCGGCCACGACGGTCTCGACCCCGAGTCCGGCGAGCATCTCCGCCGCGACGGCGATCGGGCGCCCACCCGGGTAGTCGTGGTAGTGGTGGACGGCGTCGATCCGGGGGTTGGGTTCGACGCGTTCGACCTCCAGGCGCGGGACGGTGATCTCCGCGGTCTCGGGCGTGACGACGAGACAGACGGGGCGCTCCGTCTGGATGTGATCGAAGCCGGTCAGGTACTCGATGCTCGTCGCGCCGAACCAGACGCCAGCGTCGGCGTCGGACGCCCTAATCCGATCGCGAACCTGTGCGAGCCGATCGTCGTACTCGCCGTCCGGGAGACGTGTTGCCATGTGTGACCAGATAGCGTAGACGGGCAAAAGGGTTCAGGAGGCGGCGACCTGCGAGCCTGGCAACAGCGGCTTCGGCCCGTGTACGTGGCAACACCGGCACCGGGCTCCGAACGTGACGACGTGGCACCGCACTCGCATTCGGTCGACCCGTTCAGCGCTCGTCGATCGGCGTCCACGTTCGGTCGTATTCGCCGACGTAGGCCGAGCGGGGGCGGACGATACGGTTGTCGGCCAGCTGTTCGAGCGCGTGGGCGGTCCAGCCGCCGACGCGGGCGACGGCGAACGTCGCGCTAAAGAGCGGTTGCGGGATGCCGACGCCACGCAGGATGATCGCGGTGTAGAACTCGACGTTGGTCTCCAGATCGAGGTCGGGCCGCCGGTCGGAGAGCAGGTCCCGCGCGACGGTTTCGGTCTCGACGGCCGACTCGTAGAACGCCTCGTCACCCCCGTCCTCGGCCCGGTAGAACGCTTCGGCGCCCTCCGAGAGGACCGCCGCCCGCGGATCGCGGACGTTGTACACCCGGTGACCGAAGCCCATCAGCCGTTCGCCGGCGTCGAGTTTGGCTGCCAGCACCGAGCGGACGTCGTCCGCGGCGTGGGTCTCCTCCAGCATGTCGAGGACTGGGCCGGGCGCGCCGCCGTGGAGCGGCCCCTTCAGCGCGCCGACGGCACCGGTGACCGCCGAGAGCACGTCCGATTCCGTCGAGGCGATGACCCGGCCCGTGAACGTCGAGGCGTTGAACCCGTGGTCGACGACCGCGTTGAGGTAGGTTTCCAGTCCCCGGACCTCGCTGTCGGTCGGCTCCTCGCCCGTGAGCATGTAGAGGTAGTTACCCGCGTGCGAGAGGTCGGTTCTGGGCTCGACGAGTTCCTCGCCCTCGCGTGCGCGCCAGTAGGTAGCGACGATCGTCGGCAGCTGGGCGACGGCGATCAGCGCGTCTCGCTCCGGGTCTTCCGCCGCTGTTTCGCCGTTCACGTCGCCTGCCTCTGACGCTGGCCGGGCGAGCGACGCGCTCGCGAGGCCCATCCGGGCGGCGTCCATGGCTGACTGGCCGCGCTCGGCAGCCGCCTCGACGACCGATCTCGTCGCCGGGGCGAGCGCCCGATACTCGGCGAGTTCGGCCCTGAAATCTGCGAGTTCGTCCGTCGTCGGGAGTCGATCCTCGTACAGCACAAAGAGGGTCTCCTCGAACGTGGCGTTGCCTGCGAGTTCGTCGAGAGCGAAGCCGCCGATCGTCAACACGCCAGCGTCGCCGTCGATCGCGCTCAGTCGCGTCTCGTCTGCGACCACGCCGTCGAGGCCCTTGTGCACTGTCTCGTCCATGAGCTATCCAACGCGGGAGGTGCCCTTGATAGTGCTGATTCAGGAAACCCGGACGGTCGGAACTGGATACCGTCCGTCGAAAAATGTACATCCGCTATCCGCGAAGCTGGACGCGCGTTCAGGCTTTCCGGGAGAAGGCGAGGTTGCCGGAGATGTTCTCGATGTAGATCTCGACGACGTCGCCCTCGTCGGCGCCGGGGACGAAGATCGTGTAGTTGCCCTTCTCGGCCACACCGTCGCCCTTGCGGCCGGTGCCGGTGATCTCGACGGTGTAGGTCTGGCCCTCCTCGACCTCGTCTCGGTCTTGCTGCTGGGACTGGCTCTGCGAGCGCTTGGTGACCGGTCGGAAGGCTCCGCAGGCGTCACAGCGAAGCATGGGTGTGCGATCCTCGCGAACCAGGCGGGTGTCGGGCAGGCCACACTCCGAACAGAGGACGTACTCGTCGACGTAGGCGTCGACGACCGCGTCCAGATCCGTCTGGGAGAAGTTGCCGTTGTATCGGCCGCGGCCGTCTTCGAACTTGCCGCTGGTCCCGAGTTCGCGCTGGATGAACCGGTGGAGATGTTCCGGCTCTCGGCCGAGCACGTCGGCGATCTCGCTCATGTTCGTAAACCGCGTGAAGGCACCGTCCTTCTGGGGCTCGGCGTCCGGAATGTCGAGACGTTCGTCGTCGCCGCCGATGTCGGGAACGTTCTCCATCGCGCGGTCGAGACTCGATTCGTAATCCATGGGCGAAACGAGTAGACCGCGACGTAAAGCCGTTCTGCTATCACTCCTGCCGGTTCCGGAGTCTCGGCCGTCCGCGCCGATAGCCCCATCGTCGATCGAACAGACCTCTTCGACGGCACCGGCCGTGGTCGCCTCCGACGCTGACACTTAAGGGGACTCCGTTCGAGTGTGAGGTGTGAGCGAAAACACCACACGACGGGCGCTGCTCGCGACCGTGCTCGGTGCTGGCACGGTGGGACTGGCAGCCTCGGACGTGGGGTCACTACTCGAGAAGTTTGCCCCACTGTCGGGCGACACCTGGGACGGCGTCGATCGCGACGTCTCGGGCGAGGCCACGAACCCGTACGGATCGGCGACGATCAAACGGGACGACGTGGGGATCCCACACGTCGAGGCCGAAGACGAACGGGCGGCCTACTTCGCGGTCGGCTACGTCCAGGGGTTCGACCGACTCTTTCAGCTCGACATCCAGCGCCGCCAGATGCGCGGCCAGCTCTCCGAAATCGCCGGCGAGGCGACCGTCGAGAGCGACGAGTTCCATGTCAAGATGGACTTCGTCGGTGCGGCGGAGGCGACCTGGGATAGCCTGGCGGAGACGAGCCACGCGCCACTCGTCCGGGCGTTCGCCGACGGGGTGAACGCCGCAATCGAGAACGAGGAACTCCCGATCGAGTTTCAGATACTCGGCCACGAGCCGGCCCCCTGGACGCCGGTGGACACGATTCTCCTGGAGAAGCAGATCGCCTGGACCCTGACGGGGAACTTCGACGCGCTCCGACGCGAGCGCCTCACCGACGCCCTCGGTGCGGAGATCGTGACCGACCTCTACCCGACCACGTACGACCACGACGTCCCCGTGCTCCGTCCCGGAGACGACGCCCTCGGTGACGTCGGCGGGGTTGATGGCAACACTGCGAGACCGTCCGAACCGGCTTCGCGTCGGCTCCGGACGGGGTCTGCGGCCCAGCCGAACGCCGATCAGACGAGCGGAACGGGCCCGTCGGGTGGCGACAGTTCGACGAGCGAGCCGGGCCAGTCTGATGGTACCGGTTCGACGAGCGAGACGAACTTTTCAACCAGCGACGAACCGGCGAGCGGGTCGGACGAACTCGTCGACTGGCTCGCACAGTTCGAATCCCCGCCGGGCGTGGGATCGAACAGTTGGGTCGTCTCCGGCGAGTACACCGACTCCGGAACACCCATCGTCGCCAACGACCCGCACCTCTCGCTGATGACGCCGCCGATCTGGTACGAACAGCACGTCGTCACGTCGGAGACGAACGTCCGCGGCGTGACGTTCCCGGGCGTCCCGTTCGTGATCATCGGCGCGAACGAGGACGGTGCCTGGGGCTTCACCAACGTCGGTGCGGACGTCCTCGACTGTTACCGGTACGAACTCGACGAGGACGGCAGTCGCTACCGCTATCAGGGCGAGTGGCGCGAGTTCGATACCGAAGAACACGAGATCGCCGTCGCGGACGGCGAGGACCGCACCGTCACCGTTCGCAAGACCGTCCACGGCCCCTTCCTCGAACGCGAGGGCGAACACGTCGGCGTCGCCTGGACCGGCCTCACCGCCACCCGCACCTCCCAGTCGATCTACGAGATCGGCCGGAGCGAGGGTTTCGACGACGTCCTCGACTCCCTCGAGAAGTTCGACGAGCCGACGCAGAACTTCGTCTACGCGGACGCCGACGGGCGGACCTGCTACTACACGACGGGGCAACTTCCCCGACGGACGATCGATGGCGATCCCGTCCGCGGCGACCGGGTCTTCGACGGCTCGGCGGGCGAGGCGGAGTGGGCGGGCTACGAACCGTACGGCGAGGCCACCTGGGAAGGGTTCGTCCCGTTCGACGAGAAGCCACACGCGATCGACCCTGACCGCCTCGCCACGGCGAATCAGCGCGTCGCCGACGATCCGACCCACTACGTCGGCACGGCCTACGCCGCACCCTACCGCGGCGGTCGTATCTACGACCGACTCGACGAGCTAACGGCGGACGGCACGACGACGCTCGACGATCACGCGGCCGTCCAGACCGATCGTGTCGATCCCCGGGCCGCCCAGCTGGTTCCAGAACTCGTCGCCGCCGTCGACCGGGTCGCGCAGGAGGGCGATCGACGTATCGTCGAGGCGAGTGACCTGCTTGCCGACTGGGACCACGAGATGGTCCCGGACTCGGAGGCGGCGCTCGTCTTCGCCCGGTGGATGGACAACCTCGTCGAGACCGTCTGCGAACCGCGCTTCGAAGACGCCGGACTCGACGACTCCGACTACCCGTCGGACTGGGCCGTCGCCACGCTCCCGGCCGACAGCCCACTGTTCGAGTCGATGTCGCGGACGGCCACACTGATCGGGGCGCTGGAGGCGACGCTCTCGGAACTCGACGGGGCCGAGTGGGAGACCTACGGCGACTACAACACCACGGCCGCGATCGAACACCCGTTCGGCGGCCAGGCGGCGTTCCTGAACTACGACGAGCACCCGATCGGCGGCTCGCGCGCGACGATCAACAACTATCGAGTGGACTCTGCCGTCGGATCGAGTACGCGTCTCCTGGCACACCCCGGCGGCGAGGCCCGGACGATCTTGCCTGGCGGCAATTCGGGCGATTACTCCTCCGACCACTACGACGACCAGTTCGAGGAGTGGATCGCCGGCGAGTACCGGCCGCTCACGCTCGAACCCGTGGGTGAGACGAAGGTGACCTTCGAGGGTGATTCCCGATGACGAGCGAGGAACTCGATGCCACCAGTTCGTCGGGAGACGACGGTGATCGACGCCCGGGCGACGACGTCGAGTCTCGAGCGGGTGGCGAACCGTCCGATGACCAGCGTGGCGCTGTCGACCGGGTCCGTGGCGCCGTCTTTCGCGTCCGGACCCAGCCCGGCCCACATCGCGTCGCGATCGTCGTCGCGGTCGTCGTCGGTCTCGGCCTGGCCTGGTTCCACTGGCTCGGCTTGCTTTTCGGCGGAATGCTGGTCGGATTCGTCGCTCGAACGTTCCGTCGGGCCCTCCTCGCGGGCCTCGGTTTCGGTGTCGTCGTCCTCGCCGTCTTCGCCGTGACGGTCGCCGGGTCGCTCGGCCAGACACTCGCGATGACGCCGCCGATCTTCCTTACGATCGGTGCGGCGCTCGGTCTGCCCACGTTCGGCGCACTCGTCAGGGGCGTGGTCTGACGAACTGGCCTCCGACGGAGAGCGCAGGCACCGGGCGAAGTGACAACAGGGAGGCAGTCGTACTCCGTGTATGGTCGTGGTCGTCCCCTCGGCCGACCCCGGGTCAGTCCTCGCCGGACTGTTCGTGCTGACCGTCGCGCTAGCACATCTGCTTCCCCATCAGTTCCCCGAGGCGATCGAGCGACGGCGACACGGCCTCCTCTCGCTGGCTGGCGGCGTCTCGATCGTCTACGCGTTCGTTCACCTCTTTCCCGAGATCGATCACCGACGGGAGACGATCGAGGGCCTGGATCTGCTGGGGGTCACGCTCGTCTCGGAGCACATCTATCTGGTCGCCTTCGTCGGCCTCTCGCTGTTCTACGGGCTGGAACGACTCGCGTCGACGGCCGGAACCACCTCGCGTGACCGTGGCGATTCACCGCCAGGGGCGACCGTCTTCGCCGCTCACGTCGGCGGCTTCTCGATCTACAACGCGGTCATCGGCTACGCCATCGTCCGCGGGGAAACCGGTGCGGAGAGTGTGTTCCTCTTTACGATCGCGATGGCGTTGCACCTCTTCGGCAACGACCAGGCCATGCACGAACATCACCCGCACCTGTACGCTCGTTACGGCCGATTCGTGCTGGCGGCCGCCGTCGCGCTGGGCGCGCTGATCGGGGCCGTGGTCGTCTTCGATCCCGGCGTCTATACGGTCGCGCTCTCGCTGCTGACGGGCGGAATCGTCTTCAACGCGATCAAGAACGAACTGCCGCGGACGCGAGACAGCCGGTTCTGGGCGTTCGCCGTCGGCGCCGGGATATACGGCGCTATCCTCGTAAGTCTCTGACCGGCCGCGACTCAGCGCTGATCGGTCCCCTCGGTGATCGACCTGTCTGCCTGTTCGTCGAGTCGCTCGAGATCACGTCCGGCGTTCGCCTCGTCGCGATTTCCCGCCTCGCCCGTTATCTCCCCGTAGATCGCTTCGCGGGCTTCGTCGGCGGACGAGAACTCCTCGTTCACCAGCCTGTCGAGCGCGCTCCCGAGCGATTCGGTCTCGTTCGGCAGATCCATCTCGCCTAGCGCGTACTCCTGTGAGAGTTCTTCACCCGTGACCGGGTACTCGAGTTCACCCAGCCGTCGTTCGACGTCCGCGAGGATCGACTCCGTCGCTTCGGCCCGCTCCGCTTTCCGTTCGCTGATCCGGTCCTGTGCACGGTCGACGTCGGGCTCTTCGTGTGCCATGGCCCGACTCCGCCGGTCCGACGGGAAGGGCGTGGGCTTGCATCGGCCGGGGTCGCCGCTGCCCGTCGAGTGGGTCGTGGTACCACGACGCTCGCTGACGATCGGATCGGAACTACGAAACCCTCGGAGACGAAACGGCAATGCAATGTCCGCAAATGTTGCCGAGGAAGCGGGCGACGCTTCCGACGCAGACGAGCCGGAATCGGCTCTCGAGAACGCGAAACACCAGCTCGCTCGCGCGACGGAACACGTCGACATCGACCCGAACGTCGTCGAGCGCCTCAAGCGGCCGCGCAAGATCCACGAGGTCTCGCTCCCGCTCCGGCGCGACGACGGCAGTGTCGAAGTCCTGACCGGCTTCCGCGCCCAGCACGACAGCGTTCGCGGGCCGTACAAGGGCGGCCTGCGCTACCACCCGGAGGTCAGCCGCGACGAGTGTGCCGGCCTCGCGATGTGGATGACCTGGAAGTGCGCCGTCATGGACCTGCCCTTCGGTGGCGCCAAAGGTGGCGTCGTCGTCGATCCCAAGGACCTGAGTAGCAAGGAGAAGGAACGGCTGACCCGCCGGTTCACCCAGGAGATCCGCTCGGCGATCGGTCCGACGAAGGACATCCCGGCGCCCGACATGGGCACCGACCCGCAGACGATGGCCTGGCTGATGGACGCCTACAGCATGCAGGAAGACGAGACCATCCCGGGCGTCGTCACCGGCAAGCCGCCCGCGATCGGCGGCAGCGAGGGCCGCGAGGAAGCACCCGGCCGCAGCGTCGCCATCGTCACTCGCGAGGCCTGCGAGTACTACGACTACGACCTCTCCGAGACGACCGTCGCCGTGCAAGGCTTCGGCAGCGTCGGCGCGAACGCCGCCCGCCTGCTCTACGAGTGGGACGCCAACATCGTCGCCGTCAGCGACGTCAACGGCGCCCGATACGACGCCGACGGCATCGACGTCGACAAGATCCCCTCTCACGACGAAGAGCCCGAGGCCGTCACCGCCGCGACCGGCGTCGGCGAGAAGATCCCGAACGAGGAACTGCTCGAACTTGACGTCGACGTCCTCATCCCCGCCGCAATCGGCAACGTCCTCACCGAGGAGAACGCGGACGACGTCAGCGCGGACATGATCGTCGAAGGCGCGAACGGCCCGACCACCTTCGCGGCCGCCGCCATCTTCGACGACCGCGACATCCCCGTCATCCCCGACATCCTCGCCAACGCCGGCGGCGTCACCGTCAGCTACTTCGAGTGGCTCCAGGACATCAACCGCCGTGCCTGGTCGCTCGAACGCGTCAACGAAGAACTCGAAACCGAGATGCTCTCGGCCTGGGCCGACGTCAAGGACGAGGTCGAGGACAAGGACCTCACCTGGCGCGACGCCGCCTACGTCGTCGCGCTCAAGCGCATCGCCGCCGCCCACGAGTTCCGCGGCGTGTGGCCATAGGACCAACGAACTTTTTGTGCGTCGGGTTCGCCTGCGGCGAACCGCTCGCACAAAAACTTCGATGAAAAGGCCGGCGGCTTCGCCGCCGGAGAACCTCGCTCACTGCGTTCGCGAGGATGCTATTTGACCTACGTCTCCGTACAGGCCGGACGGTCCGGCGCGGAACTCGGGAACAAGTAGTGTTGGCTACCAAAACACATTTACTTGATGTTTCGCTGTTGCAATTGCCGGTAGATAGGTTTGCGACTCTTCCGTGGACAAATGAGTGAACCCGAGGTCGTCAGGAGGGTCAGCGCCGGGATCTCAGGCAGTTCGTGTCAAAAAGAACTTGATACCGCGTCCGTTCTCTAGTCATAATGATGAGGGATCTAGCAAACGATGAGGAGATCGAGCAAGCAATTCACTATCTAGTGCATTCGTTCGAATCCTCGGGCGATAACCCAAAACCGGTGGTCCTCCACAGTATCCGGGTGGGAATGAATCTTTACGACAGAGAGTATGAAACGCACATCGTCATCGCTGGTCTCCTTCACGACCTGTTAGAGGATACAGCTGTGACGTTCGACGAGATTCAGTCGAAGTTCGGGACTGACGTTGCAAATATCGTGGAAGCAACGAGTTTCGACGAGAATATCGACGACTATCTCGAAAGACACTACGATATTTATCGAAGATGCTTTGCGGTGGGGAGAAGCGCGGTGGCAGTCAAGGCTGCGGATATTTTGGATAACAGTGCTTACTACGGTCTGGGAGATTCCGAGGAACTGCAACAGAATCTGCTCGAAAAGATGGCGTATTTTATCGACCAATCTGAACCCTATATCGGGGACGAAGACATCTATCAGGAGCTCAATGACAAGTTCCCTGTTGTGAAGGAACGAGTAACGAAAAACGCCGAAACCGACGTTTGAGCTTCGTTGGAACAGGCTGTTACCGATCCATCATCGGTCCAGATACGTCATCGACTCTTCGTCGCTCACCTGGCCGAACTGCCGGTAGAACTGGCCGACAGCGCGAAACGTGGCGGGCGTCTCCAGGGCGATCACCTCGTCGGCTTCGGCCCGGAGGTCGGCGGCGGAATCCGGCGAAGAGATGGGCACGGCGAGGGTGAGGGAGGCGGGATCTTTCTCGCGGACCTGTCTGAGGCAGGCGCGGGCGGTCGCGCCCGTCGCGACGCCGTCGTCGACGACCACGACGTGTTTTCCCTCGATTTCTGGAAGCTCGCTCGTGCCGCGATAGCGTTCGAGTTTGGTGCGGGCCGCCTCGACCTCGACCTCGCGCTCGCGCTCGATGTGATCCTGTGGGACGCCGATCCGGTCGATGAGCCCCTCGTTGCGCCAGACGGCGCCGTCGCTCGCCGCGGCGCCGATGGCCAGTTCCGGATTTCCGGGTGCCCCGATCTTCGAGGCGACGACGACGTCCAGGTCCGCGTCGAGTGCGTCGGCGACGGGTCGAGCGACGGGAAGCGCTCCGCGGGGGATGCCGAGGACGAGGTCGGCGTCGACGCCGCGGCGGTCGAGTTCGGCCGCGAGGCGCTCGCCCGCGTCCGTTCGATCGTCGAACATGGCTAGGGAACGCTTCTCCACCGTTCACCTTGGTCCTTGGCCCGTCGGTCGACGAACCACGCCACGATCGGCCACCCAAACAAACTCGGGGCGAGACCGCGTACAGCCACGGGATGGCCAGTGATCGCTCCGGGACGGACGAGCTGGATCACCCGCTTTTCTCGCGGCTCTACCGGGTGTTCGATCCGATCGACCGCCGAACGCTCGGGCCACAGCGTCGGGAAATCGCCCGGGAGCTCACGGGCCGGGTCGTCGACGTCGGTGCGGGTGACGGCGCGATGTTTCCCTTCGTAGTCGAAGCGACCGGTGCGGGGCAAGCGGGACCCGCACGGGAATCAGTCGTCGGGGCGGACGCTCCCACCGATGCGGTCGAGTATCACGCGGTCGAGCCCGATCGGACGATGCGCCGCCGCGCTCGCTCGCGCGCTACGGAGCTGGGGCTTCCCGTCGAGTTCCACGACGCCAGGGCCGAGACGCTTCCCTTCGCAGACGATAGCGTGGACGTCGTCATCTCGTCGCTCGTGTTCTGTTCGATCGCCGAGCCGGGTGTGGCGCTCGACGAGGTCGCCCGCGTCCTCCGGCCGAACGGCGAGTTCCGCTTTCTGGAACACGTCGGCGGGACGGGGTACTACCGGCGTCTTCAGGAGGGCCTGACGCCGGTGTGGAAACGCGTCGCCGGCGGTTGTCATCTCGATCGTGACACCGTCGATCGGTTCGACGCCGACGACCGCTTCGAACTGACCGAGTTCGTCCGGACGGACGTTCGGCTCTATCCAGCCGCGCCGATCGTTCGAGGGACGTTGCGCCGCGTCGACGACGGATGACCGGCGGCGGGGAACCGACGCGACCGCTTCCGCATCCCGAACCCTTTTCTCACGACGTTGCGGCGTATGGTCATGGTCCGTGACGTGGCGGTGGTGAAATATTACTTCTACAAGGCGACCGAGGCGGTCGAGTTCTATCGACCGATTATGTATCTGTACTTCCTCTCGCTGGGTCTTTCATTCACTCACATCGTGATCTTCGAGGCGCTGTACAACGTGGCGACGGTGGTGGGCGAGATCCCGACGGGGTACGTCGGCGATCGGATCGGCCGGCGAAACAGTCTGCTGGTCGGGAGCGCCACGATCACCGCGACGTTGGTCGCCATCGCGCTCGCGAGTTCGGCCATCGCCTTCGCCGTCCTCTTTATCGTCTGGTCGACGGGCTACAACTTCCGGTCGGGGACGGAGGATGCGTGGGTGTACGAGACGCTCGCGGATAGCGACGACACAGACGCCTTCACGCGCGTCCGCGGCCGCGGACAGTCGATCGCACTGGCCGCCGGCGTCGGTGCGTCGCTGGTCGGCGGCTATCTCGGTGGGATCGACCTCGCGTATCCGTTCCTCGCCGCAGCGATGTTCACCGGTGTCGGCACGCTCGTCATCCTCACGCTGGACGAACCGGAGACCTACGAGGAGAGTGGGTCGAGCGAGCTCGGGTTGCGAGAGGCCTGGGACGTCGTTCGCGAGGCGCTTGGACAACGCCGACTGCGTTCGTTCATCATCTACTACTACGTGCTCTTCTCGGCCGTCACGTACCTCGTGTTCATCTTCCTCCAGCCGGCATTCGAATCGACCATGGTCGACCTCGGCGTCGACGTCGTCCTGTCGGTTCCGATTCCCGGCTTCGGGGCGTACGAACTCGCCGTCGCGCCCGACAACGTCGAGACGCTGCTCGGCGGGTTCTACGCCGCGATGAACCTCGCCTCGGCGGCCGTGAGCTACCGGATCGGATTCCTCCGGGAACGCATCGGCCTGTCTCGCTGGTTCGTCGGGGCCCCGCTGCTGGTGGGGGTGCTCCTCGTCGCGATGGCGTTCGTTCCGGCGCTCGCGTTCGTCGCCCTGTTCGTCGGCTGGGGAATCGTCGAACCGACGCGCGTCCTCGCCGGGCAGTACGTCAACGACCGCGTCGAGACGCTCGGTCGAGCGACCGTCCTGAGCGCGATGGCGATGGTCAGCGCGCTCACGGTGATTCCGTTCCAGCTCGGCAGCGGCGTCCTCTCTGACAGCGTTTCGCCCGTCTACACCCTCTCGCTCGCCGGGGGTGTGCTCGTCGTCGGCTCACTCGCAATCTTGCTCTGGGAGTCGCCTGTCGAACCGTCTTCGAGTGTCTCTGCGGCGGATTGATACGTGGGGTTTCAGGATATGAACCGAACTGGAACGTGAACACCTTACGGGCTCCGATCACGACCATCACGACGACTGCGATCACGGATCTTCCGCCCGTAGCCTATCGGCGCTCGAGGGGGATCGCGTTCACCGTCGACACCTCCTGAGTCGCCGACGAACTCCGAACCGGGAGCTGTGTCCGTTATAGTCGGTTCACCGATGCAGCCAGCTTACAGATCGGTAGGCCGTGTTCGCGGAGGTATCGTCCGCCGGCACGCGTCACCGGGTACCATAGACTGATGGTACCGTCGCCCCTGTCTCGGGTGATGACCGACTGGATTAGTGAGACATTCTGTAGCACCGTCGGCTGGGAGCACCTCCAGACGTTGGTCGATCTCGATCACCGAATGGCCGGCAGCGACGGCGAGCGAGCTGGCGCTGAGGCCACACGAAACGTGTTATCCGACGTCGGCGCCCGAAACGCCCGCCTCGAGACGTTCGAGTTGCAGGGCTGGACCCGTGGTGACAGCGGCGTTTCCCACCCCGATTCTGGTTCATCGTACGACTCGATCGCGTTACCCCGTAGCTCCACCGGACAGGTCGACGCCGAGTTCGTCGATCTGGGATATGGGCTTTCGGCGGACTTCGCCTCCGCCGACGTGGAGGGAAAGATCGTCATGGCCGCGTCGAACGTCCCGAGTTACCACGATCGGTTGATCCATCGACGTGAGAAGTATTACTACGCCGTCGAGGCCGGCGCAGACGGATTCGTCTTCCGCAACCACGTCGACGGGCAACTTCCACCGACGGGATCCGTCGGGCGACCTGACCACCCGATCGGCGAGATTCCGGCCGTCGGCGTGAGCATGGAAGTGGGCGCCGCGCTCGGTCGGCGATTCGACGGTGAAGTCCTTCGCCTGTCCGTCGACGCCGACATTCACGACACGACGAGCCAGAACGTCCACGCCGAACTCGGTCCGGAGACCGACGAACGCGTTCTGGTGACGGCCCACCTCGACGGTCACGACATCGGTGAGGGGGCGATGGACGATGGTGCCGGCACGGCGATGCTGGTCGAGATCGCGCGGGCGCTTGCAACCCGCGAGACTCCCCTCGACACCCGGGTCGAGTTCGTCGGTTTCGGGTCGGAAGAGGTCGGTCTCTGCGGCTCGTTCTATCACGCCGAGGGTTGTGATCCGAGGTCTGTAAAGGCGGTCGTCAACCTCGACGGCGTCGTCCGTGGTCGGACCCTCCAGTTTTTCACTCACACCTTCGACGAGCTCGAGGCGGCCGTCTCGCGGGTGGCCGATCGATACGACCACCCCGTTAGCATCATCCCGAAGGAAGGATTCCGCGGCGACCAGTGGCCCCTCGTCCGCGAGGGGGTCCCCGGCTACTTCGTCTCCGGCGTCCGGGACTCGAACGGTCGCGGCTACGGCCACACGTCGGCCGACACCTTCGACAAGCTCGACGTCCGAAATCTTCGAGAACAGGCCATCTTTCTGACCGAGCTGGTCGCCGACCTGGCTCGGACTGAGACGACCATTCCCCACCGCGAGCGCGCCGACGTGGCGGCCTCGTTCGAGGCGGAGGGGCGCGCGGAGGGGATGAAGATCGTCGGGGAGTGGCCGTACGCCTGAGTCGGAGCACGGGCGTGGTCAGTTGGACGGTCGTCGTCCGGCTCGACCAGGAGGACGGCTTATTCGCGCTCGGTCGGCTCGTCGATCCAGTTGTAACAGCGGTAGGTCTGCGGTCCCCGATCCTCGACCAGCATGTCGAGCGGGATGAAGCCCTCGCCGCCGCGCGAGCCAGCGACGCGGACGTCGGAATCGTCCGAACACGTCATCAGCTTCGCGTCGATGGAGAAAGTGAACTCGAGGCGGCCGCGGTGGGACTCGTCCGGGTCGAACGAAACGGAGACGTCGCCGCCTCCGACGCCGAAGATCGCCGTTCCCTCCGGGGCCGAGACGCCGACGTCGTGGCTGGCGAGTCCGCCTCGGAGCTCTGTGAGCCACTCGCGCATCTCCTCGCGGTCGAGCGCGGTTTCCAGGTCGAAGGTGCCGTCGGCCTCGACGGCTCCGTCCTCGAACGTGAAGTCGGGATAGGCGAGCTTCTCGTCGGGGAGAACGTGCGACATCTCGGCTGGATCCGGCGGCTCGTCGGGGACGTCGAGTTCGTCGCTGACAGCGGACCGATCTGGCGTCGACTGGTCAGGACCTGACGGTTCGTCGGCGGTCATTGGTTCTCCTCGTCACCGCTCGGTCGGAGATGCCTTTCGGATTCGATCGGCGAGTCACTGCCACGCATCGGTGACCTCCTCGTCGTCAGCGACCGATTCGGCGAAGTGACACCGCGACCACCCGTCCCCGACTTCGATCTGGTCGGGGACGGTCGTCCGACACGTTTCTTCCGCCATCGGACAGCGGGTGTGGAAGACACAGCCCGACGGCGGGTCGACCGGGCTCGGGACCTCGCCCTCGAGGACGAACGTATCCTCGATGGTCGAGGCTGGATCCACGTTCGGAATCGCCGCGAGCAAGGCCTCCGTGTAGGGGTGAGCGGGTCGTTCGAACAGCTCCTCGGCCGGCCCGACCTCCATCAACTCGCCGACGTACATGACGGCGATGCGGTCGGCGACGTGCTTGACGGCGCTCAGGTCGTGACTGATGAGGAGGTAGGTGAGGTCGAGTTCGTCCTGGATCCGCATGAGGAGGTTGAGGATACTCCCCTTGACGGAGACGTCCAGCGCGGAGACCGGCTCGTCGAGGACGAGGACGCTCGGCTCGGTGGCGATCGCCCGTGCGATGGAGACGCGCTGGGCCTGGCCGCCCGAGAGCTCGTGCGTGTATCGATCGAGATGGTGCTCGGAGAGTTCGACGAGCTCTAGCAGTTCGGCGATTCGCTCCTCGCAGTCGTCGGCCGACCACCCCTGCGTGATGAGGGGTTCGGCGATGGCGTCGCCGACCGTCATTCGGGGATTGATGCTCGAACTCGCGTTCTGGAAGACGACACCCACGTCCGCGAGCAGGTCTGCTGGGCGGTCGGTCGCCCCGCCGACGGGGGTCCCGTCGAGCGAGATGACTCCCTCGGTCGGCGTGTACAGTCCGGTGACGAGGTTCGCGAGCGTCGACTTGCCGCTCCCGCTCTCGCCGACGACGCCCAGCGTCTCACCGCGATGAACCGAGAGCGAGACGTTCGAGACGGCGGCGAGGCTGGTCGTGTTGCCGAGCAGTCGGTCGAGCAGTGAGTCGTTCATCGCGAACGATTTCGAGACGTGCTCGAGTTCGATGACGGGTTCCCGGGCGGTCGAACCGGCTTCGTTCAGTCGTGCGTCGGTCGCGTCATCAGCTTCAGCGGCACTGCCACCTGCCGTCGCGTTTCCGGGACGATCGACGCTCATCGCGATCCCTCCACGCCGACCGCCTCCCGGGTCGGGTCCGGAACGCGGTCGAGTGCGCAGCACGCCGCCTCTTGTCCGTCGCCGCAGTCACAGACCGGCATCGGAGCCGACTGGCACGCAGCGTCGGCGTACGCACAGCGCGAGGCGAAGGGACAGCCCTCGATATCGCCGAGTTGATCCGGCACCTGTCCCTCGATCGTCGCCAGGTGCTCTTTGCGTTCCGTCTGCTGGGGCATACAATCGAGCAGCGCCTGCGTGTACGGGTGGCGGGGTTGGGTCAGGATCTGGTCGGTCGTCCCGGTCTCCATCACCTGCCCGCCGTACATCACGATGACGCGGTCGCAGACTTCGGAGACGACGCCGATGTCGTGCGTGATCAACATCACGGACATGTCCCGGCTGGCGCGGAGGTCGGACAGAATCTGCAGGATCTGGGCCTGGATCGTGACGTCGAGGGCGGTCGTCGGTTCGTCGGCGATCAGGAGGTCCGGCTCGCTCGCCAGCGCGATGGCGAGCATGGCTCGCTGTCGCATGCCGCCGGAGAACTCGTGTGGGTACGCGTCGAGTCGTTCTTCGGGGTTCGGGATGCCCACCTCTGACATGAGTTCGACGACTCGGTCGCGTTTGTCGGCCCAATCGGTACGGTCGTGGAGAAACGGGATTCGCAGGTACTCGCGCAGTGGCTGATGATCGGGATTGTCGTGGACCTTCAGCGACTCGACGATCTGTTCGCTGACGGTAAAGACCGGGTTGAGCGTCGTCATCGGGTCCTGGAAGACCATGGACATATCCTGGCCTCGCAGGCGACGAATCGTCTCGTCTGTCGCTTCGGTCAACTCTTCGCCACGGTACCGGATCGAGCCGTTCGCGATCTTCCCTGGCTCTTCGAGCCGCATGATCGAACGGGCAGTGACGGACTTGCCACTCCCGCTCTCGCCGACGATGCCGACGACTTCCCCCGGCTCGATGTCGAACGAGACGCCGTTGACGGCGTGGACGGTTCGGTCGTGGGTCTCGAAGTGCGTGTGCAGGTTCTCGACGGAGAGTAGTGGTTCGGTCATGGTTAGAGTCCCTTGTTCTGGACGGATTCTTCCTCGCGCGGGTCGAGTACGTCTCGCAGGCCGTCACCGAGCAGGTTGAACCCGAGGACGGCGAACATGATGGCGAGCCCGGGGAAGTTGACGACCCACCAGGCCGACCGGAGGTAGTCACGTCCCTCGGAGATCATCGTCCCCCACTCGGGGGTCGGCGGTTGTGCGCCGAGTCCCAGGAACGAGAGGCCGGCAGTCGAGAGGATGACCGTGGCCATGTCCAGCGTCGCGAGGACGACGACCGGCCCCATCACGTTCGGGAGGACGTGGCGACCCACGATCCGGAGTCGGCCCGTCCCCATGAGCTGGCTCGCTTTGACGTACTCCTCTTCTTTGACGGACAACACGCTGCCGCGGACGACGCGCGCGTAACTCGTCCAGCCGACGATCGCCAGCGCGATCATGATGTTCGTCAGACTCGGCCCCAGTATCCCCGCGATGACAAGCGCGAGGAGGAGGCCGGGAAACGCCAGTAAGACGTCGACCAGACGCATGAGCCCTTCGTCAACGTACCCGCCGGCGTACCCCGCAGTTACCCCGACAGCCGTCCCGATGGCGAGCGAGATCCCAACGACGGCCACGCCGATCTTCAGTGAGACGCGTGCGCCGAAGATGAGTCGTGAGAGGACGTCCTGCCCGAGCTGGTCGGTGCCGAGCGGATGTTCTGCGGACGGCCCTTCCAGTCGATCTCGGAGGTTCTGTTCCTCGGGATCGTGTGGGGCGAGCATCGGCGCGAAGATCGCCGTCAGGATCAGCGTCAGGACGATCACCAGGCCGATCACGTTGAGCGTGTTCGACCGGAACTGTCGGACTGGACGCGAGTGGTAGGCGGCGACGAGTCGGGATCTGGTCTCTCCGAGTTTCGATCTGGCCTGAACGCCGGCAGATCGGAGCCGGTCGCCGATCGATTTGACCCGGTCGCCGACGGAAGTCTCGTCGGTCATTCACTGCCACCTCCGAGCGAGATGCGCGGATCGACGTACCGGTAGGTGATGTCGACGAGCAGGTTCGTCACGACGAAGACGACGGCGACGATCAGGACGAGCCCCTGGACGACGGGGTAGTTCCTGGCGAAGATGGCGTCGATCAGGAGACTGCCCAGCCCCGGTCGCTGAAAGACCATCTCGATGATCACGGCGCCGTTCAGCAGATAGCCGAACTGGAGCCCGACGATCGTGATGACCGGGATGAGCGCGTTTCTGAGCGTGTGCTTGTAGACGACGATCCGCTCTTTGAGTCCCTTCGATCGCGCCGTCTGGATGTACTCCTCGTCTAATACCTCCAGCATCGACGACCGAAGCAGTCTGGTGATGACGGCGGCCATCCCCGTTCCGAGGGTGACGGCCGGCAGGACCAGGTGTCCGAACGTTCCGAACCCGTGGGTCGGCAGGACGCCCAGCTGGACCGCGAAGACGAGCATGAGCAGGTAGCCCAGCCAGAAGTTCGGCATCGAGAGGCCGAGGAGGGCGAGCACCTGACTTCCGTAGTCTAAGCGACCGCCCTTGTGGACGGCGCTGATGACGCCGGTCGGGATCGCCACGACGAGCGCGACGGCCAACCCCGCGACGGCGAGTTCGACCGTCGGCATGAGGTTCTGCTGGATCAACGTCGTCACGGCCGTCTCCGAGTGGTACGACACGCCGAGATCCCCCTGCATCACGTCGGTAACCCAGTTTACGTACTGTACGGGGATCGGGTCGTTCAGTCCGTTCGTTTCTCTGAACCGCTCGATCGCCGCCTGTGATGGCGATCGGCCGCCCATTTGTTTGCGCAGGATCGTCCGCGCCGGGTCGCCCGGCGTAAAGAACGTCAGCGAAAACGTCAGGACCGAGACGCCGAGCAGGACGGCCAGTCCCGAAATAATCCGTCGAACGATGTATTTCCACATAGATTGTGTGCGATGTCGAATCGGTCGTGGTCACTTTTCCAGCGACGTCCAGCTCGTAAACTCCGGAATCGGGGAGAACGAGACTCCCTCGAGCCCGGACTGGTACGCGGCGACGAACTCGTCGTAATAGACCGGGACGGTCACGGCCTGTTCTTTCATCCGCTCTTGGGCCTGGACGTACTTCTCTTCCTTTACCGCGCTTTCCGTGGCTTGCAGGCCGTCTTCGATCAGCGTGTCCACCTCGCCGCCGAGGTTCTGGACGCCGGTCTCCTCGTTCCGGTATCGGCGCTGGTTGACGTCGCCATCGGAGTGGAACGAGTCGTAGATGACGTAGTCGGCAGCCCCGGAGTTCGACCCGCTGGTGTCGACGAAGAGGTGGCCGTCACCATCTCGCACCAGTTCGGAGTACTGCGCCCGTTCGGCCATCTGAATCTCGGCCTCGACGCCGGCACTGGTGAAGCTATCCAGCAAGACCTGGGCGATGTCCCGGCCGTTGACGAGATCGTTGGGCACGACGATGGTGAGCGTTTCGCCGTCGTAGTCCGATTCCTCGACGAGCGAACTCGCCGTGTCCTCGTCGTACTCGTAGGGATCGACCTGGTCGTGAGCCGACCAGTAGATCGTCGGTGAGATCGGAACGCGGGCGGCAGAGCCGACGTTCTCCAGGATCGTGTCGACGATCAGCTGCTGGTCGACGGCGTGATTCAACGCCTGACGGAGCACCGGATCGTCGGTCGGGGCGTCGTAGAGGTTGAACCCACCGTAGCAGGACCCGGCCGTCTCCTGTCGGGCGACCTCGACGTCGTCGTTGTTCTCGAGTGACTCGATCTGACTTCGCGGCGGTGACATACCGATGTCGATCTCGTCGTTCTCGAGTGAGAGCGATCGCGTGTTGGGGTCTTCGATGACCTCGAAGACCAGTTCGTCGACCTTCCCGCTGTCGTTCCAGTAGTCGTCGAACGCCGACGTGACGACTTCCTGCTGTGCGACGACTTCGTCGACCTGGTACGGTCCAGTACCGATAACCCGGCTTTCGTCGGGGTTTCGATCCGGATGCTGGATGCACACCATGTTGTGGGCGATGTTCCCGGGGAACACCGAGAACGGCTCGGTGGTGGTGAACTCGACCGTGTACTCGTCGACGGCGACGATGCTCTCCGGCCCTTCTAGACGGAGCCAACCGGGTGCGTAGGCGAGTTCCTCGAGCAGCGTCTCGAACGAGTACACGACGTGGTCGGCGGTCAACTCGTCGCCATTGTGGAACGAGACGCCTTCGCGGATGTCAAACTCCCACGTCGTCTCGCCCGTCTGTTCCCAGTCCGTCGCGAGCCACGGCTCGGTGTCCATCTCCTGGTTTACCCAGACCAGTGGCTCCATGACGTTCGTCCAGTAGGGCGTGATGCCGCCGTGGCTGTTCCAGACTTCGGCGGTCGGATCGGTGTTGAGAGCGATCGTTACGCCCGAACTGTTCCCGCTCGTGTTTTCGGCACAGCCGGCGATCGACAGTGCGCCGACGGCTGCAGCCGACTTCAACACAGTGCGACGGTTTAGTTTGTTACCTGCCATCAGGGATCACTTTGGTGATGAAGGTCCGTATCGAGCAACCCTTCATAAACGTTACCCTGTTTTTATAATGTGTGGTTAAGATTTCCAAGTCAGCGTTCGGCGCGTACACGGTGAGTACCGACCGAGACGTTCCCGGATCCTGCCTGGTGTGTGGTAATCTGGCATGTCCCTCCACAATGTCGAAACGAGACGGGACCGAATCTATTCGATCACAAGGTCTGTGTTCCCGACGTCGATTAATACGGGAATGTACTGTCGGAAACAGGCGCCTAGCGCCCGTGGGACTGAGTAACTTATCACTGATCCCGTTCGCATCGATGAATCGACGGTCTATCCTGTTTTGTGGGCATAAATTTTATAACTATCTAAAAATCGTTCAATACAATAGGCGATCGATGCTGTCGCGTCGGTGCTGGGGCGCTCGCTGGCCCGTCGAATCGGCGCCCCGTTCGAACGGAAACGTCGATCCATCGAACCGTCACCCCGTCCGAACGGGAAACACGTATACTCCGTCAGTTACTCTGTGGCGGTATGTTCGAGAAGTCGTCGTGGATCCGTCTGCCGCGCAACGTCGTGGTGGGCCACGGTGTACTCGACGAGGTCGTCCCCGTCGTCGCCGATCTCCACCTCGACGGGACGCCGTTGCTGGTTACGAGTCCGACGCCGCGGGAGGTCGCGGCCGACCCGATCGTCGCCGACTTCCGGGAGTCAGGTGTCGAGCCCGCGATGGTAACCGTCGACACGGCCTCGTTCGACGCGGTCGAGCGAGTGATCGACACCGTCGAGGCCGAGGAAGCGGACTACCTGATCGGCGTCGGCGGCGGGAAAGCCATCGACATCGCGAAGATGGCGAGCCACCACTGTGAGATCGGATTTTTGTCGGTGCCGACCGCGGCGAGTCACGACGGGATCGTCTCCAATCGCGGCTCGGTTCCCGACGGTGACACCCGCCACAGCGTCGCCGCGGAGCCGCCGCTGGCCGTCGTCGCCGACACGGCGATCCTGGCGGAGGCGCCGTGGCGACTCACGACCGCCGGCTGTGCCGACATCATCTCGAACTACACCGCGGTGATGGACTGGCGCCTGGCCCACCGGTTGAAGAACGTCGAGTACTCGGGCTTCGCCGGCGCGCTCTCGGAGATGACCGCCGAAATCCTCGTCGAAAACGCCGACTCCGTTCGACCCGGTCTCGAGGAGGCGTCCTGGATCGTCACGAAAGCGCTCGTCTCCTCCGGCGTCGCGATGTCCATCGCCGACTCCTCCCGGCCCGCGAGCGGCGCCGAGCACCTCTTCTCCCATCAGCTCGACCGCCTGGCGCCCGGCGCGGCGCTGCACGGTCACCAGGTCGGCGTCGGGTCGATCATGACCGCCTACCTTCACGGCGGGGAGAAGGGATTCTGGCTCGACATCCGGAACGCCCTGGAGAGCATCGACGCGCCCACCACCGCCGACGAACTGGGTATCGACGACGAGACGGTCATCGAGTCGCTCACGACGTGTCACGAGATCCGCGATCGCTACACCATCCTCGGCGACGGGATGGACGAGGGTGCGGCGCGCGAGGTCGCGAAGGAGACCGGCGTTATCGGGTAGCGTTTCGGATCGAGAATCGGCCAGTTCGTTACCCCAGATCCGCCCGTTCGAATCGCCAGATGCCAAGCGCCAGCGGCAGGACCGTCCAGGCCAGCAGGATCGCGAGGGCGGTCTCGGGCTGGAGGTACCACACCAGGTCGGCGGGGTCGCCGGCCGTGGGCATGGCAGCGACGAGGTCGTTGGGGAACGCGAGCGTGGTCGAGGCCAGATACGCTTGCGTCGGACTGAGCACCATCCCGACGAACTGGATCGGCTCGTCCCCGACACCGAGCCCGAGGAGGTCGTTCAGCACGTACTGCAGTGCGCCGAGGATCGAGAGCTGGCCGAACAGGATCAGCAGGTTCGTCACGAAGTAGACGGCCAGGGCACCGCCCATCGCCCGCGACCGGCTGGCCGTCATCGCGGAGACGGTGATCGCGATCGCGACGTAGGCGAGCGCGAAGACGATCGTGAGCACCGACAGGCCGACGAAGACGCCGGCGGGGAACTCGTCGAACCAGAGCAGCGAGAGGACAGCGGCGACGACGAACGCGACGATCAGCGAGACGGCGACGACCGCCCCACGGGAGACGTACTTCCCGAGGACGACGTCTCGCCGGCGGATCGGCGTCGAGAGGAGATACTTGATACTGCCCGACTCGCGCTCCCCGGCGATGGCGAGGTAGGCGGCGACGAGGGCGATCGCGGGGACGAACAGCGCCCCGACGAAGGCGAAGTTCCACAGCGCCATGTAGACGCCCGACCAGCCTTCAGGTGGCCGGGCTTCCGTCCCCCAGTAGACGAAGACCGCGGTCACGAGCGTGTAGAGGCCGGCGACCGCCCAGATGATCTTCGCCCGGCGGACGTCGAGGATGTCCTTGGACACGACGTCGGCGACGCTCATCGGCCCACCTCCGCCGCCGTCTCGGCGGCCTCGCCGCCAGCGACTTCGGCCGCCGATGGATCT
>JGI2924J29684_1078529_pt1 | contig 62635 bp, 39 predicted proteins | sample BenlonsequencITS_FD_29684 | JGI IMG/M metagenome (IMG submission 29684) | reverse complement strand
CGCCGTGACCGGGTCGGACTCCGTTACCGAGCGACGGCCGAGCCGTCGATCGAGGGCGGATGGTTCCTGCCTCCGTGCCGGAACGCGGCCGGAGGGAGTGGCGCGGTGCGCCACGTCCTTCGCATTCATTTGGAAGCCCGGGTGCCTATATAAGGCCGTCGAACGAATCGCGCTCCGGGTCCCGCTACCGTGGTACGGTTGGACACGAAACCCGAGTCATTCAGCAGTATATGAATGTGGGTGTGCATGACGACTATGGATGCCGAACCGGGTTCAACGGCGAGGCGATCGAGAGGGGCTCCACTGAGAGGCCAGCTGGTCGGGTTGCAATTGTAGCGGACAGTGGCCGGTAGTCGAAGAGAGTGTGTCGGAGAACGCATATCGCGCGGGCGGAGGTCGATCGGTCATCCCTCCCTCGCAGGTACGGTCTGATCGGATGATACCCGCGCGTGTACAACGGGGGCGCACGTGCGTAAGGCCCCTTCGTTATGCGAGATGGTTCGGTGTGGTCCAGGAGGAAAGACTCACACGGAGTCCGTGAGATCGACCCGACGAGAGGGATCCCCAGATATCACGGGTGACAGGCCGAGCGAACGTATCCAGCGGGCAGTAACCGACGCGACTATGGGCAGGGGGTGAGTAGCATGGGGCGAATGGTCCGGAACCCGTTCGGGTCCGAGGATGGCCCCTCGACCGCGGACATCTGTGCCGCTCTCGACGATCCGGACTGTCGGGAGATCATTACCGCGTTAGACGAGCCGCTGACCGCGTCGGAGATACAGACGCGCTGTGAGATCCCCCAGTCGACACTCTATCGGAAGCTGGAGCAGTTGACTGACGCCACGTTGTTGGAGGAGACGACGGAGATACGACGAGACGGCCACCACGCGAGTAAGTACATCGTCGCGTTCGACGAGGTCAGGATCAGTCTCGGACCGGACCACGAGCTCGAGGTCGCCCTCGACCGTCCCGCCCGGACGGCGGACGAGCGCCTCGCCGATCTGTGGTCGGAAGTCAGGAGAGAAACATGAGTCTATACACAGCTACCATGGAGGTAACGATCGCCCTCGCCGTCGTGAAGACGCTGGTCCTCATCGTCGGCGGCCTCGTCACCTTCTTCGCGTTGAAGGCGTATCGGCGAACGAGACAGCGTGCACTCGGCCTCCTGGCTGGCGGCTTCGGCCTGGTCACGCTAGGGCTGGCCTTCGCCGGGTTGTTGCACGAAATCCTCAACGTGAGTCTCGAACTCGGTGTGCTCGCCGAGAGTGTCCTCGTTCTGGCCGGATTCACCGTCATCGCGTACTCGCTGTACGTGCAGTGAGCGTACGGTTGGTGGATAAAACAGATATCGGCCGCAGATCGTCGGACCGGCGACATCAATCTCGAGTTCTCGGGAACGCAAAACCAAGTCGTTAGTGGAGATCCTAGTTCCACCCCGTCAGCGCCGAAGGGTGACCCAGGCCGATTTGTTCGCCCGGCGCCATTTTACCACGATAACGATCAGCACAGCCAGCCGTTGCGAGCGTTCAGTACGTCACTATACCGTCGATTAGAACCACCTGCATCGGCGCGGGTAGGAAATTAACGGTTCCAAGGCCGATTGCTACCAATATTTGGCGAGGAGAGTAGTTACGGAAGCTCACCCGTGGATACACGTGTGTATAGAACGGTCGCTATGATGAGGAAAAGTACACCCAGGATTCCGCCAGACGCTAGATTAAGCAGCTCCCCCGTGGAGGCACCGAAGTACAGGACTGGTGTTACAAATACGAGTGACAGGATCGCAATCATGCCGGCGAATCCGAGGATTCCACCCTCTCGCACCCAGGTTCCGAATCGCGAGTTGTCAAGAGGACCGAGAAAGAGAATCGCTGAAATAGTACCGGCCATGAACCACGGCCAGACGATTCCGGACTGTAGTACCAGAGGCCCAAAACCGAGAAGCATGAGGGCATAAATAAATACTGTTATCGGATCAGGGAATTCGCGCAGGAAAAATGCTGGGAACATACTATAGTTATATTGACTCAATCCTTTGTTTAGATGATTTATTATGTGATTGGATCCCTACGCTTTATCCCATTCCACGGCAGCGACAATGGGGACCGTCAAAATCCTCTTCGCAGTCTTCTTGTTCTAAGTTTATACACATATGGCATCTATGAGCATACTGTCGACCGGGTAAATCATCAAAGTCACGGCATTCAACCCCTGATGAGCCCTCAGCACACGAAGGCAAAGATGCTCCCGAGGCCGATACAGAAGCGAAGCACCCCCAACATGCCACAGGGTTGAGCATGGTACACGCCCCGCAAGAAGTGAACATGCTTGAGAAGCCAACGCTCAGAGCTACCAAACATGAAAGCGGGATATTGTTTTGGGTGTGCATCTTACAATCACAAGATGATTCAGCCTCTCCACTATTAGCTGAAGAGGGGGAAGAGGGAGAATTGAATTCTTGCGGGTCGACATTGCGAACACCCGTGTCGATTTTTCCATCATTTACCTTGTATATCTTGAGAGAGTTTGCGTCTAAGGCGCCAAATTCGTGGTCAGGATATTCTACAGACTTATTGTTCCGTGGAAGATTTATTTCTGCCTTATAGGCAACAGACGTTGTCAAATTGTTGTTCCACTGTTCAGAAGTCCAAACGAGTGCCCCTTGATCGGCACCTTCACGTGGTTCGGCCGGTAAAACTACAAGTCTCATATCGCTGATTCCCGTGAAATCCAAACTGGGGTCCTCCGGCGGATCGGTAAACGGTACATGAAGAAGAATTGCGTCAGATGACCTGACCCTCCACCCATTTTCTTGGAATTCATTTGTGAGCATTTCGAAATCAGGATCAGATAATGCCTTTCGTAGTGTTTTACGCCCTTCAGACCCGGTTAATGGCCAGGGCTGGGTGTATTTGTCCTCTGGGTTATTTTTACCAGCGACATTACCCCCAACAGCGGTACCCGTTCCAGAGGCCGCTATTGCCTTTAGCACATTTCGTCTGTTCACGTTCTCTGAACTCACAGTTTCTCTACCACTAAATAGCCATTATTGTGCAAATACATAATACTTACTATTTGAAGCTAATATCTTGTATTATTATATAAAGAGACGTGTAGATTTATTGTATGTTATTAGACCTTCTTTGGTTTTGGTTGGATATATCGTGTTTCCAAGGACGATGGGTGGAAGATAGCCAACCGGATCCTACATTAGGGGTCCTAGCCGTGAACATCGATTATGGGCAACTGCCGCGTGTACTCGTGGTTGGGAGAACCGTCTGGTTGGTCATCACCGCCGCCGCTTGCGGCGGTGGGGGTAGCGGGTTCCTCGTCGCCGAACCCGAGGCAGTAGGAAGGCTACCAGCGCGTTAGTGCAGATCGTCTTGAAGAGCATACGTCGATCGAGCGTAGCCGGTGATTTCCCAAACAGGCCCGGTTTGAAGCCTGTGGTATCAAGGGGTGTAGCGAATTCCCCCGGCGAGAGCAGCAACCGAGCTGGTGAATGTATTCGCCTGCTCCGGCAGCCATCTGGAGTAGTAGGTCAGTCACAAAATGCCGCAGCAGGCGCCGCTAGACGCGAGGAGTCTAACCTCCGCGCGGGCGGAGTCCGTGCAGGCGAATCGTGGCAGGAACGGGTATTCCGGGGTAGCAGGCACCAATGACGTCGGCTAATATCTGTGGTAAAAGATGCGTTCCCTACCGGTTCAGCGTGTGGATCGCCTGGTCGAGCGCGTTCGCGGCGGCCTCCATCACGGACTCGGAGAGCGTCGGGTGTGCGTGGATCGTACCCGAGACGTCTTCGAGCGTCGCGCCGAGTTCGACCGCGAGGCCGAGTTCGCCGAGCAACTCTGAGGCTTCGGGCCCGACGACGGACGCACCGAGCAAGAATCCACTCTCTTCGTCGGCGACGACTTTCACGAAGCCGTCCGCGTGGCCGGTCGTCAGCGCGCGTCCGCTGGCACGGAACGGGAACTTCCCGACGAGCGGTTCGAAGCCAGCGTCGGTGACCTCGTCCTCGGTCATCCCGACGGTCGCGATCTCCGGGTCGGTGAAGACGACGGCGGGCATCGCCTGGTAGTCGATCGCTGCGGGTTCGCCGGCGATGACTTCTGCGACGGTCTCGCCCTCGTACATGCCCTTGTGGGCGAGCATCGGCTCGCCCGCGACGTCGCCGACCGCGTGGATGTGGTCGACGTTCGTCCGCCCGCGGTCGTCCGTGGGGATGAAGCCACGATCGTCGGTCTCGACGCCGGCCGCCTCGATGTCCAGCGTGTCGGAGACCGGTTGCCGGCCGACCGCGACGAGGACCTTCTCCGTATCGAGTTCGATCGGGTCGGCTTCGACCGCTTCGGCACCACCGTCGCTAGCGACGGCGTCCGCGGGTTCGGCGACGACGCGGATCCCGTCGCCCAGATCCTGCCACTCGGCGGCGCTGTAGCCGAAGTGGAAGTCGATGCCGAGTTCCTCGGCACGCTGGGCCACCGGTCGGGTGAGGTCGTCGGGGTACGCCGGGAGCATCTCGTCTAGCATCTCGACGATGGTGACGTCGGTGCCGAGCTTCGCGTAGACGCCGGCGAGTTCCATCCCGATGTAGCCGGCACCGACGATGACCAGCGATTCCGGGACCGATTCGAGTGACAGGGCGTCCTTCGAACTGAGGACGGGTTCGTCGGCGAAGTCGAAGCCGGGGATCTGGATCGGGCGCGACCCCGTGGCGACGATCGCGTGCTCGAAGTCGACGGATTCCGAGCCCTGGCCCTCCCCGCCGTGGGAGACACGAACCGAGTTCTCGTCGGCGAACTTCGCCGTTCCCTCCATCAGGGAGACGCCGTTTGCCTTGCAGAGTTTCTCGACACCGCTCGTGAGCTGGTCGACCACGCCGTCCTTCCAGTCGACCATGCCGGCCATGTCGACCGCCGGGTCGGCGTGGATCCCCATCTCCTCGGCGTGACGGGCCTCGTGGGCCACGTCGGTCGCCGTAATCAGCGCCTTCGACGGGATGCAGCCGTGGTTCAGGCAGGTCCCGCCGTAGGCGTCCTTCTCGACGAGCGTTACGTCGAGGTCGAGTTGTCCGGCGCGAATCGCAGCCGCGTAGCCCGCCGGTCCGCCGCCGATCACGAGCACGTCCGTTCCAGTAGTTACGTCTCCGACGACCATTGCTACGTAGACAAATCCAGTCGAGATATAAAAACGGGCAGGTATCGCGCCTGTGTTACTCGAAACGGGTTGTAGATTTAGTGCCCATCCGTCCATCGAAAGGCCATATTTACCGCCAGAACCACACAGATGGCGGCAATCAGCGTGTGGATTCGCGACACGTGAGTGGCCCACGCACTCGCCAACGACGACCAGTGAAACGAGAGACTGGACCCTCGCCAGCGCACAGCCGAGAAATTCGATTCGCAGCCCTGCTATCAGTTGACCCGAGAAACCTCGTAGCCCGCGGCTTCGATCGCCTCGATGATCGTCCGGGCGTGCTCTGACCCGCTGGTGACGACCTGGAAGACGAGGTACGCCTCGCCGACCTGGAGGTCGCCGACGGCGCGATCGTGCCTGACGGTCCGGATGTTCGCGCCCCGGTCCGAGATGAGTCCCGAAACGGCCTCCATCTTGCCCGGCTGGTCCTCGATGCGCACGCGAAGACGGAGCAACTGGTCCCGGTCCGTCAGCGCGTGGTCGAGGACCGTCTGGAGCATCGAGATGTCGATGTTCCCGCCGCCGAGCACCGGGACGACCGTCTCGTCCGCCACGTCGAGGTCGTCGGAGAGCAGTGCCGCGACCGACGCCGCGCCGGCGCCTTCGACGAGTTGCTTGGCCCGTTCGAGCAACAGAAGCGTTGCGCTGGCGATCTCGTCGTCGGAGACGGTGACGACCTCGTCGACGTGTTCCTGAATGAGGCCGAACGTCAGCTCGGAGATGCCGCCGGTCGCGATGCCGTCCGCGATGGTCTTCGCGTCGTCGATCGACTGGGGGATCCCCTTGTCGAGACTGTCGGGGACCGTCGCGGCCGCCTCGGCCTGCACGCCAACGACCCGGATTTCGGGATCTAGCTCTGCGAGTGCGGCGCTGATCCCGCCGATGAGCCCGCCGCCCCCGATCGGGACGATAACCGTGTCGACCTCGGGCAGGGCCTCGTAGATCTCCAGCCCGAGCGTGCCCTGCCCGGCGACGATCGCCGGGTCGTCGTAGGCGTGGACGAACTCGACGTCGTCGCCGTCCGTGAGGGTCTGGGCGTGGGCCATCGCCGCCTGGAAGTCCGTCCCCTCGAGTTCGACGTCGCCGCCGTAACTGCGCGTCGCGTCGACCTTCGCCTGCGGGGCGTGTCGCGGCATCACGATCGTCGAGTCGATATCGTTCTTCGTCGCCGCGATGGCGACACCCTGGGCGTGGTTGCCCGCACTCGCCGCGACGACACGCGAGACGTCACCGCGTTCGGCCAGCTGGACCAGCTTGTTGTACGCACCCCGCGTCTTGAACGAGCCCGTCCGCTGGAGGTGCTCCATCTTCATGTGGACCGTCGCGTCTGCCATGGCCGACAGCGAGCGGTTCAGTTCGAGCGGAGTCTCTCTGACCACCGACTCGTCGTCGAACCGCTCGCGGGCCTGCCGTACGTCAGCTAACCCAACGTCTCCCATACCGGCGGGCTTCGCGGGCGGGGATGAACCCTTCTTCGGTTTCGACGTTTCGTAAACGGACCTGAATCTGGATAGGTGCGAAGCGGAAAAGAGAGGCTCGTCCCTCGGCACACACCGAACAAGAACGACGAAAAACCAGACGAGATGAGTTACCGCGTTACTCCAGCAGCAGCCGCTCCGGCTCTTCGAGGTACTTCATGACCTCGTTGGTGAACTGGGCGCCGACGGCGCCGTCGATGAGGCGGTGGTCGAACGACAGCGAGAGAGTCATGACCGAGCGTGGCTCGATCGACTCCTCGCCGTTCTCGTCGGTGACGACGCGGGGCTTGCGCTTGATCTCGCCGACGGCCAGGATGCCCGATTCGGGGTAGTTCAGGATCGGCGTGGCGTACTCGCCGCCGATGCCGCCGATGTTCGTGATGGTGAACGTCGACCCCTGCAGTTCGTCGGGCGAGATGGTGCGCTCGCGAGCCTTCTGGACCAGTTCGTTCATCTCCGAGGAGAGTTGGAGCATACCCTTGTGGTCCGCGTCGTCGACGACCGGCACCATCAGGCCGACGTCGGTCGCCGCCGCGACACCGATGTTGTGGTAGTTGCGGTAGACGACCTCTTCGTTGTCCTCGTCGATCACCGCGTTCATCTCGGGGTACTCCTCCAGCGCCGCGACGACGGCCTTCATGATGAACGGCATGAAGGTCAGGCGAATACCCTGCTCCTCGGCGATCGGCTTCAGTCGCTCGCGGGTCTCGACGAGCTTCGTCACGTCGACCTCGTCGTGGTGGGTGACGTGGGGCGCGGAGAACTTCGACTCGACCATCGCGTCGGCGATGGTCTTGCGAACGCCTTTGAACGGCTCACGCCGCTCTCGCGGACCGGTCTCGCCGGTCGCGACGGCCGCGGCGTCTGCCTCCTGGGCCTGGCGCTGGGCCTGGGCGTACTCCGTCACCGCTTCGGGCGTGACGAACGCCTCGCCGTCGCGCTCCTCGTCGGTCGGGACGGTGTTCAGGTCGACGCCCTCCTCCTCGGCGAGTTTGCGCGTCGCGGGTGCTGCCAGCGTCCGCTCGCGATCGGCCGATTCGACCTGTGCCGTCGCGCCGCCGCGCGTGGCGGCCGACTGGGTCGATTCCGGCGCGGTCGACGCGTCGGCACCCGTCTCCGTGGGCTGCTCGTCACCAGTACCGGCCGGTGCCGATTCGTCGCTCTCCGCTGCCGCACGGACGTCGCCCTCGGTCAGTCGCCCGCTCGGGCCGGTGCCCTCGACCGTCTCGATGTCGACGCCCAGTTCGCGAGCGAGCCGTCGGACCGACGGCGGTGCGAAGACGCGCCCGGACGGCGTGTCGGTCTCGCCCGATTCGTCGGCCTCGCCACCCGCTTCGGACTCGGTGCTGGGGGTCGCGTCAGCATCGTCGGCCGCGTCCGCACCACCCTGCTCCGCGGAGGCGGTATCGGCGCCCTGTTCCGTTACGTCCTGATCGTCCTCGCCCTCGACGTTGTACGTGATGAAGAGGTCGCCGACGGGGACGACGTCGCCTTCCGCCCAGTGGAGTTCGCGGACGGTGCCGTTCGTCGGTGAGGGGACCTCGACGAGGGCCTTGTCGGTCTCGACTTCCGCGACCGGCTGGTCCTCGCTGACCGTGTCGCCGGGTTCGACGAGCCAGGAGACGAGTTCGCCTTCGGCGACGCCTTCGCCGACGTCGGGGAGGGTGAATTCCATCGTCATGGTTAGAACTCCACCGCGTTACGGATACCGTCGACGATTCGTTCCGCTTCCGGCAGGTAGTAGTCCTCCAGCGCGTACAGTGGGAACGGCGTGTCGAACCCGGTGATGCGCTCGACCGGCGCCTCCTGATAGAGCAACGCCTCCTCCTGGAGCGTCGCCGTGATCTCGCCGGCGAGGCCACCCGTCTTGGGCGCCTCGTGGACGACCGCGGCGCGGCCGGTCTTCTTGAAGGACTCGACGATCGTCTCCTCGTCGAGCGGCGAGAGCGTCCGGAGGTCGACGACCTCGACGTCGATGTCGCCGGCGAGTTCGTCGGCCGCCTCCATCGTCGGCCGCGTCATCGCCCCCCAGGTGAACACCGAGATGTCCGCCCCCTCGCGGCGGACGGCGGCCTCGCCGAGGGGAATCTCGTAGGACTCCGTGGGAACGTCCTCGCGGAACGCCCGGTAGATCAGCTTCGGTTCGAGGAACATTACGGGATCCTGACTGCGGATCGCGCTCGTCAGCAGCCCCTTCGTGTCGTACGGCGTCGATGGGACGACGACCTTGAGACCGGGCTGGTGGGCGAAGAAGGCCTCCGAGGACTCGGAGTGGTGCTCCGGCGCACGGATGCCGCCGCCGTAGGGTGCGCGGACGACGAGTGGACATTCGAATCGCCCGCGCGAACGCGTCCGCAAGCGCGCGGCGTGGGAAACGATCTGGTCGAACGCCGGGTAGATGAAGCCGAGGAACTGCATCTCGGCGACCGGGCGCATGCCGTAGGCGGCCATGCCGACGGCCGTCCCGACGATTCCCGACTCCGCGAGCGGCGTGTCGATGACGCGGTCCCCGCCGAACTGTTCGTAGAGGCCGTCTGTGGCGCGGAAGACGCCACCGTTCTCCCCGACGTCCTCGCCCATGACGAGCACGTCGTCGTCGCGAGCCATCTCCGTCTCGAGGCCGTCCTGGACCGCCTGAACGAGCGTGAGGCTCTCGGTTTCTGCGTCGTCGGCCGGTTGGTGTGTTTGTTGAGCCGTCATTGTCAGTCCTCCAGAAGCGCCTCGTCACCGTGGCGTTCACGAAGCGTTTCGAGCCACTCGAGCTGTTCTTGCAGTCGTTTCGGCATGCCGTCGTAGACGTGGGCGAAGATCTCTTCGGGCTCGGCGTCCGCGAACTCCTCGGCCGCCGAGATCGCGTCGGCGACCTCGTCCTCGATACGCGATTCGATGGTATCGACGCGCTCGTCGTCTAACATGCCGTAGTTACGCAGGAACGTCTCCATGCGCGGAATCGGATCCTTCGCCTTCCAGCGCTCGACTTCCTCCTCGTCGCGATAGACCGAGGGGTCGTCGGCGGTGGTGTGAGCGCCGAAGCGGTACTGGACCGCCTCGATCAGCGTCGGGCGGAGTTCGTCCTCGCCCGGGTTCTTGGCCTTCGCGACGGCGTCGCGGGTCACCTGGTAGACGGCCAGTGGGTCCATGCCGTCGACCTGGACGCCCTCGAAGCCGTAGGCCGTCGCCTTCTGGGCGATGGTCTCGCTCGCAGTCTGGCGCTCCCGGGGCACCGAGATCGCCCACTGGTTGTTGTTACAGAAGAACACCGACGGCGCGTCGAAGACGCCGGCGAAGTTCAGCCCTTCGTGGAAGTCGCCTTCCGAGGTGGCGCCGTCACCGAAGTAACAGAGGAACGCTTTCTCCTCGCCCTTGAGCCGGGAGGCCCATGCGGCCCCCGCGGCGTGGGGGATCTGCGTCGCGATGGGCACCGCGACCGTGAACATGTTGACGTCCTCCGGGATGTAGTTCCCGTGCTCGTGGCCCATCCAGTACAGCAGGGTGCGCTTCAGCGAGAGGCCGCGGACGAGGCCAGCCCCGTGCTCGCGGTAGCTCGGGAAGAGCCAGTCGTCCTCCGATAGCGCCGTCGCGCTGCCGATCTGGGCGGCCTCCTGGCCGGACAGCGGCGGATAGGTTCCCATCCGCCCCTGGCGCTGGAGGCTGACCGCGCGCTGGTCGAAGTGGCGGACCAGTCGCATCTGTTCGTACATCCGGACGAGGGCGTCCTCGTCCAGATCCGGTACCGTCGCGCCCTCACGGACTCGACCGTCTTCGTCGAGAATCTGGACGCGTTCGTCTGGTTCACGCTGTAACGTACTCACGGGTAGACCCACCTTCGCATATCCGTCCGATTGGACCGCGCCCGGTATAGAATTTTCGTAAATAGTTTACTAACAGCGGAATTATTGCGACAGCGTCCCACAGGACGGCGGCGATGTAGTATTGCACTGGACGTTTGTATTCTTATCTCGTGTGGTGAGCGTATGCGGCCATTTCTGCAAGATTTTTCGGGAGGAACTGGACGTGCGTGGATAGCCGTTCACTGGTGACGGAGACCACACCGCATTCGGCTCGTGGTCGAACGGGTGTGTCGAGTGCACCGGCACACAGTCACGCGTCCAACAACTAATCGGAGAAGCGTCCCTCACTCGCGTGCCTCGGCAGGGTGGCGGTGGGCACTCGGTCGCCGTCAGCATCAGTCGACAGTGGGTGCTCAGTCACCCTAGTGTACTCAGTCGCCTCCGGCCGGTGACGGTTGCCCGCTCGCCCGAGCGTCGGCGCGAGCCTGCTCGACCGTCTTTCCCTCCCGGAGGACGGCGTCGACGAAGAGTTCGCCGGCCTTGTACGACGAGCGGACCATCGGGCCGCTGGCGCAGTAGAGGAAGTCGAGTTCGTCCTCGGCGACGCGGCGCCAGGTCTCGTACTTGTCGGGATGATCGTACCGTTTCACGTCCAGGTGATTCCGCGAGGGCTGGAGGTACTGGCCCAGCGTGACGATGTCGACGCCGCGCTCGCGACAATCCGCCAGCGTCTGGTAGACCTCGTGGTCGTACTCGCCGTGGCCGAGCATGATGGAGGTCTTCGTGTAGATGTCCGACTCGCGGTCGACCTGTTCCAGAACGCCCAGGCTCTGCTCGTAGCCGGCGCGGCGATCCCGCACCGGGAACTGCAGGCGCTCGACGGTCTCGACGTTGTGGGCGATGACGTCCGGATCCGCGTCGATGATCTTCCGGACGAGACGCTCCTCGCCCTGGAAGTCGGGAATCAACACCTCGACGAGGATGCCGGGGTGGCGCCGCTTGATCTCGCGGATCGTCTCGGCGAAGTGGCCGGCGCCCTGATCCGGGAGGTCGTCGCGGTCGACGGAGGTGAGGACGACGTAGTCGAGTCCGATCTCGGCGATCGCGTCCGCGACGTTTTCGGGTTCGTCTGGATCGAGCGGGTCCATCCCGCCCGTCTGGACGTCACAGAAGTTGCAGGCGCGCGAGCACTTCTCGCCCATCAGCATGAACGTGGCCGTCCCGCCGTCGCCGGAGCCCGTGCCGGCGCCGCCGGACCAGCACTCACCAAGGTTCGGGCAGTTGGCCTCCTCGCAGACGGTGTGGAGATCGTGCTCGCGGAGCGTCTCGCGGATCCCCGCGAACTCCCGTCCCGACGGCGGTTGCATCTTCAGCCAGTCGGGCTTCCGGGCACTGCTCATACGGAGAGCGTCGGGGGCGATGGTGAAAAAGCGTGGTGATCCGACGCGACGCGGAGCAGGCCCACACCGTCGCCCGCCAGCGCGACAACCGCCCGAGGGACGACCGATCGGCTGGATCGACGTCGCCGAACAGGATTCTGTCAACGGACTGTAGATGAAAACATTTATCGTTGGTAGCGGCAATTTCCGGATCGAGCATGCTCGACGTCGATCGCGAGGCGATCACGGACGGTCCGATCACGCGGACGTTGCTCGTCCTCGCGGCCCCGCTACTCGTCCAGAACCTCGTGCAAGTCGGCCAGCAGCTGATCGATACGCTCTTTCTTGGCCGCCACAGCGTGGAGGCCGTCGCCGCCGTCGGGCTCAACTTCCCCGTCGTGACGCTGATCAGCGTGATGACCATCGGCGTGATGGTCGGGACGCAAGTCCTGGTCTCCCAGCGCGTCGGCGCAGACGAGCTGGTCGCCGGGCGACGGGCGGCCGTCAACGGGACGGCACTCGGGATCGTCGCCGGCGCCATCGTCGGTGTCGTGGCGTTCTTTCTCGCACAGGAGGGGATGGCCCTCTTCGGCGCGAAAGAACTCACGACGCAGTATGCCGCCGAATACCTCGCGATCTACGCGCTCTTTCTGCCCGTCCTGTCCGCAAGTGACGTGATCGAAGGTGGCTTCGTGGGATGGGGCGACTCGCGAGCGGCGCTGTACATCAACCTCCTCGCCGTCGTCGTCAACGTCGTCCTCGATCCGTTCCTCATCTTCGGCTGGGGACCCGCTCCGGAGCTCGGCGTCGCCGGCGCGGCGCTGGCCACCGGCCTCGGCTACGGCTGTGGCTTCCTGCTCGGCCTCGGTATGTTCGTCGCCGGCCGGGACGGGTTCGCGCTCACGCGTGACGTCCTCGTCTTCGACCTCGAGGACTGTCGCGAAATTGTCGACATCGGCTGGCCCACCGCCGGGCAGTACACCGCGAGCCAGGCCGCACGCGTCCTGATGGTCGGCGTCGTCTCGGCCGTCGGCGGCTCACCCGCCATCGCGGCCTACACCATCGGCGCGCGCATCTCGAGCGTCGCGTTCGTCCCCGCGATGGGGCTGCAGAAGGCCGCCCAGAGCATGATCGGGCAGAACCTCGGCGCCGACCGGCCGGAACGCGCCCGCCAGACCACCTGGACCGGCGTCGCCATCGCCGCCGGCGCGCTGACCCTCGTCGGCCTCGTCCAGCTGGTGATTCCCGAGACGCTCTCCGAGATTGCGATGCCGAAAGCCGAGCCACACGAGATCGAACTGGCCGCCCAGTACCTCGTCATTCTCGCGCTGGGCTACTGGGCGATCGGTTCGACGTACCTCCTGCAGGCCGGTTTCAACGGGGCGCGACGGACGCGGACGAGCCTGGTCGCCACACTTGCCCAGTACTGGGTCGTCAGGCTCCCGCTCGCACTCGTCCTGGCGTACCCGCTCGGGTTCGACGTCCAGGGCGTCTTCTGGGCGGTCACGCTCTCGAACGCCGCCATCGCAGTCGGACTCGGGGCGTACTACCACTACGAGACGACCGAAGGAATGAACCGGCAGGCCGTCGCCGCCGCCCAGTCGGCGAGCGACTGACCGGGTTTCACGACCCGCTACCTCGGATCGTCGCCGGAGAAATCACACCCTAACTATGTCGGAATCCACGAACGTCCCCGTGTGAGCGTCCCGCGAGAGACGGCCGACTGGGTACACCTGCGCGACGACGAGCGCGTCACGTGGACGAACCGACCGCACCCGATCGCGCTCGGGATGCGGTTCGTCCTCGGACTCGTCGTCACGCTCGCCGGACTCCTCGTCGCGGCCTGGGCGTGGAACGCCGGCTACCAGCTGGTCGGCTGGCTCGCCATCGCGGTCGCCGTCGTCGGGATCGGCGGTGCGACGGCCGCCTACGCGTTCTGGACGAACACGCGCTACGTGATCACGACCGACCAGCTCTACGCCAAACGTGGCGTCGTCTCGCGCGACGTCACGCAACTCTCGCTCGAACGGGTACAGAACACCACCTTGCGGCAGTCGGTCGCCGGCCGGGTCCTGGGCTACGGCGACATCGGCGTCTACACCGCCGGATCGGACGAACCCGAGGTCACCTTCGTCCGGGCACCCGAGCCGGACGCCGCCAGGGCCGCCCTCGCCACCCAGGTCGGGCGGTCGGGAAACGGAGATCGCGCCTAACGCGACCGTCGTGCGGTTGCAGGCGTGAGCACGGTCAGGACCGATCGACGAGAGTCGCGAGCGAGTCGACTCGGTCCGCCGTCGGCGGATGGGTTCGAAACAGCCGGTTCAACGCGCGTTCGACGCGCCAGTACGGCGGTTTTCGTTCGCCATCCGGACCGAGCAACACCGGGTCTGACGGTTCGAGCGGCAGGATCGAGAGCGACGAGAGCGCCGACACCGTCCGGAGGTCGCGGTCGGGCGCGGCGTCGATCTCGTCGTCGAGCGTCGCGAGCGCACCGGCGAGCGCCGACGCCGACCCCGTTACCTCGACGGCCGTCCGATCGGCCACGCGCTCTCTGGCGCGCGAGAGGCGGGCCGTCGTCGCCCGTCCGAGCAGCCAGACGGCGCCCGAGAGCAGGCCGATCGGCGCGGTGAGGAAGACCGAAGCGAACGAGTCGGTCTCCGATGCCACGGACAGCGCCCACGATTTGGGTCGCGACGCCAGGAGCACCGGCACGGATGCAACCGTCATCACCATCGCGTCGCGGTTCGCGACGTGGGCGAGTTCGTGGGCGATCACGGCCTCCAGTTCGCCCGATACTGGGCTGTCGTCCCCGCCGAGCGCGTCGATGACGCCCGTCGAGAGGACGAGGTGGACGTTCCCGGGTCGCAAGCCGACGACGAGGGCCTGCGGCGCGGGGCTGTCCGCGAGGGCGATCGTCGGCGGTGGGACGTCGAGCTGGGCGGCGACCCGCGTCGTCAGCCGATACAACGTGGGACACTCGTCCGGTGTGACGGTCCGGGCATCGGCGAGGCGCTCGACGGCCGTTACCTGCCTGAACTCCCGAACGCCGAGCCAGCAAAGCGCGACCGCCGTCAGGAGGGAGGCAGAGGTGGACGCGCTGGAGACACCGAGAACCGAAAACACGCCGAAAGTGATCGCCCAGACGCCCCCGAGGAATACGACCGTCAGGAGGGCGATCCAGCCCACTGTCACGGCGAACGCGAGTGCGAGGGGATTTCGATCGGGGTTCACGACGCTTCGTAAACGTGTCTGTAATAAAAATTAACTGATCGGCCCTATTCTGACCCCGCTTTCCTCGTATTTCGTCGGTTCCCGGCCCAGATTCGCCAATTCGCCCGCGACAAATACGGATTGTACCTTACAGAAGGCATATACCGACCCCGTCGCTCAGGTTCGACTCCATGTCCCGAACAGCCGGCAGTACTGACGGCGGACGCATCGCTGCGAGCGCAGGGGTCGGCGTCCTCGTCGCGGCGATCGGCTACCTACTGACCACGCTCCTGATACGAGACGAGGTCAAAGAGAATCTAGAGAACTTCGCTGAGTGGAAGGGAACAGCCTGGTACTACTTCAACGCCCACTTCGTCGAACTGGAACGGAGCGGCTCCGTCGGTGGGATCAGCGGCACTGATACGATCAACCTGATCAGCGAATCGGGGAGCGCGAACGCCGATCTGCTGTATGTTATTCCGCCCGTCGTGCTCCTGTTCGCCGGTGCGCTTCTGGCGTATCGGCTCGACGTGCGCGACCTCGGTGGCGCCGTCGTGACCGGAGCGCCGGTCGCGCTCGGCTACAGTGTCGTGATGAGTCTCGGCGCACTTGTGACCGAGTCGAGCTCCCAGGGAGCAGTCTTCGGTGTCGAGTGGGGTGGCTCGATGGCCCCAGTCCTCCTCCCGGCCGTCGTCCTCGCGGGGATCCTCTACCCGCTCGTGTTCGCGACGGCTGGCGCCGTAATCACGTCGGCGTTGCGGTAACGACGGGCCGTCGACACGGCTTGAATCGTCCGTTTTTCCCAATTCGGTGTCACGACGGAGCGCGGCGTCGCCGCGAAGGAAACGCCTTTCACGGGCCGACGCCCGTCTCCGATAGATGGACGTCGCCGAGGTGCTCGCCGACTCGCTCGAGGCCGATTTCGCCGAGGCGTTCGCGTTCGACTCGTTCAACCGGATGCAACGCGAGGCCCTCCCGGCCCTGTTAGAGCGCGAGGCAAACGTCGTCGCCAGCGCGCCGACCGCCTCCGGCAAGACCGCGCTCGCAGAGCTGGCGATCTGCAAGGCGCTCGATTCGGGCGGGACGGCCCTGTTCGTCGCACCGCTTCGTGCGCTGACCAACGAGAAGGAAGCCGACTGGGACCGGTTCGAGGAACTCGACTACTCGGTCTACGTCGTCACCGGCGAGCGCGACCTGAATCCCCGCAGAGCGCGCCGGGCCGACATTCTGGTGATGACGCCCGAGAAGCTGGATTCGGCGACGCGCAAGCACGATTCACGCCGGTACGACTTCGTCACCGACATCGACTGCTGCGTGATCGACGAGGTGCACCTGCTGGACGCCGACGGCCGCGGTTCCGTCCTCGAGGTGACGATCTCCCGGCTGCGGCGACTGTGTGATCCGCGCGTCGTCGCCCTCTCGGCGACGATGCCCAACGTGGACGACGTCGCCGCCTGGCTCGACGCCCCGGACGCGTGCACCTTCGACTTCGGCGACGAGTACCGCCCCGTAGACCTCCACGCCGACGTCAAAACCTACACGCACGGCGAGAACGCCTTCGCCGACAAGTATCGCCGACTCTACCGCGCGCTCGACCTCGCCGAACCGCACCTCCGGGAGGACGGCCAGTCGCTCGTCTTCGTCTCCTCCCGGCAGGACACTGTCCAGGCCGCGAAGAAATCCCGAGACGAGATCGCCGAGCGCGACATCCCGATGGGCGCTCGCGGCGAGTACGACTTTCACACCGACGCGACGGAACTCGAGAACGACACCCTCCGCAAATCGGTGTTAGACGGGGTCGCCTTCCACCACGCCGGCCTCTCGAAGAACGACAAGGACCTCGTCGAGGCGTGGTTCAAGGAGGGGCTGATCGAGTTGCTCTTCTCGACGACGACGCTCGCCTGGGGCGTCAACCTGCCCGCCCGCTGCGTCGTCATCCGGGACACGAAGTATCACGACCCACTCGAAGGCGAGGTCGACATGAGTCCGCTCGACGTCCTCCAGATGCTCGGACGGGCCGGCCGACCCGGCTACGACGACGTCGGCTACGGCTGGGTGGTCTGTGACACCGCGGACGCCGACCGCTACCGACGCCTGCTCCGCGAGGGAACCGAGATCGAGTCACAACTCGCAGACAGCCTGGAAACCCACCTCAACGCCGAGATCGCGATGGGAAACGTCACGAGCGAGGCGGACGTCTTCGACTGGCTCGAGACCACGTTCTTCTACGAACGCGGCCAGACGCGGCCGACGAAGTACGGGTTCGAGAACCTCGATCGGCGCGTCCGGGACGCGATCGAGACGCTCGTCACCGACGGGTTCGTCGAACGGGACGGTGACGGGGCCGGAGATTCCGACGACGCGCGGAACGGGCTCGAACCGACCGCACTCGGCCGGCTGACCTCTCGATACTACCTCGATCTGGAGACCGCACGCGGGTTCGCCGATTGCTGTGAGCGCGCGGTCGAGGGCACGCTCGACGAGGCGACAGTCTTCGAAGCGATCGCGAAGGCGGGAGCATTCGACTCCGTCACGACGCGCCAGGCCGAGCGCGACGCCATCGACGGCGTTCTCACCGGCCAGCCCGTCGGAGACGACATCGGCTCGAATGGGCAGCGAAAGGTGCTCGCCATCCTCCGATCGGAGGCCAACGGCACGACGCCGACGGAACTCCGGAGTGACGCCTGGGCGATCACTCGCAACGCGCTCCGCCTGCTCGCCGCGCTCCGGGCATTCCTCGATCGCTTCGCCAGCGGACACGACGCGAACCTCGCCAGTCGGCTCGAAGCGCGCGTCGAAAACGGCGTCGACGCCGCTGCCGTCGGCCTGACCGCGATCGACGGCGTCGGCCCCGGTCGAGCGAGCAAGCTCGCACGATCCGAGATCCACACGCCGGCGGACGTCCGCGAGACCGGCGTGTCGGGACTGGTCGAGGCCGGGCTAGACGAGGGCGTCGCAGAGCGAATCCTCGAGAGCGCCCGGGCACTCCCCGCCGTCGAAATCGCGTGGGAGCGTGACTTCCCGTCGACCATCGCCGTCGGCGAGAACGACATGCAAACGGTCACCGTCACGAACACCGGCGAGGCCGCCCGCGCCGAGGTTCGCGTGATGGTCAACGGCCACGAGATGACCAGTACCAGCACCTACCTCCGTGGAAGCGAGGTCGTTCCCGCCGCCGTCTTCGGCTCGGCCGATCACGACACCCTCGAACTGACCGTGAGCGTGGCGTTTCCGGAACTCCCGCTGGTGCCGATCAGCGAAACGCGAACGGTCGACGTCGAGTGATCTTCGGGCCGGTGCGGACGCGCTAGTGCCCACGCAGGCACCGGACACGGCCCGGAGCGCTCGGCCGACGGTGGACAGTCCCCGGTAGTTAGTATCCGTCCCGCGTACCCACGATAGCGGACCGATTCCACAGCAGATATAGGTGCTTCGTTCGATGTAATTCCCGGGATGGGGGAGCTTAGCAATCAGTGCAAGCAGCATCTGGAAGACGCATTGGCGAACGAGGATCCGCGGGAGAAGGACTTTCACATTCGACAGGTGATCCAGGCGGCCGGGATGGACGACGACGCGGACGAGCGCCGGCAGTGCTGAACTACCGGTGACGACCGTCCTCACGAGCGTCTGAAGTTTCGAGGGCGTTCCTGCGCGACAACAGGAGACGCACCTGGCACTATCGAGTTACTGGACCAGCGACCGCACTGCCTCGCGCAACTCGGCGGGATCGTCGGCCACCACGTCCGCCCGCGATCGGTCGATGTCGCCGTGAGCCACAACCCGGTAGGCGACGACCGCCATCCCCGCTCGATGGCCCGCAGTGATACCGTTTTCAGAATCTTCGACGGCGACACAGTCGTCGGGTTCCGCGTCGACCGTCGCCGCGGCGTACTCGTACACGTCGGGCGCGGGCTTGCTGGCGCCATCGATGTCGTCAGCACTGACCACGGCGTCGAACGCGTCCACGAGGTCGAATCGATCGAGGACGAGGCCGATCCAGTCGTGCGGCGACGAGGAGACGACGGCGACGGTCACCCCGCGCTCCCGAAGGTCCGCGAGCAGCTCCCGCAGACCGGGCAGGAGGGACACGCGCTCGGTGTAGACCGTCCGCGCCATCTCGTCGAACCGGTCGATCCACTCCTCGCGGGAGATCGCCGTCCCGTACTCGGCGTCGAGGTAGTCGTAGATCTCCCGAAAGTTCATGCCCGAGGTCTCCGCGAGATCGATCTCGGTGTGGGGGACCGCATCGGGCAGGAGTTCGTCCTCCTCGAACGCGACCCAGTAATCCTCGCTGTCGACTAACACGCCGTCCATGTCGAACAACACAGCGGTCATCGGGTCAGCGTACGCAGGCCCGCCGGAAAGCGATTCGGTTGCGCAGTCTGCCTCGCGGACGGGTGGCGACTACCGGACGATCGTTCCCCGGCGCTCGTGTTCGAGTTCCGTCGCGACCGCAGCTGCCACGTCGGCGTCGAACTCGCGTTCGACGAGCCAGAGTGCGAGGTCGATTCCGGCCGTGACCCCGCCGGCGGTGAGAACGTCGCCGTCGTCGACGGCCCTGACGGCGGGGTCGTCGTAAACCTCGCCGGCGACGGCTGCCAGATCGTCGAGGGCGGCCTCGTGGGTCGTCGCCGGTCGGCCGTCGACCAACCCGGCCTCGGCCAGGATCATCGCCCCGGTACAGACCGACGCGACCGTCGTCCCGGCCGCGGCCAGCTCGGCGGCTACCGCCGGAAGTCGCCCCTCGTCGACGACTCGTCGCACCCCGCCATCGTCGCTCGTCCAGCCGCCGCCGGGGACGACCAGCAGATCGGGCGCAGCGTCCGTCGAGAGCGACCCATCGGCTTCGACGCGGAGACCGTGGCTCGCGGTCACCTGCCCCGGTGTGTCGAGTGTCACCAGCGAGACGGTCAGGTCGGCACCGAACGACCGTGCGGTGTCGAACACCTCGTAGGGACCGACGGCGTCGAGTTCGTCGAACCCGTCGAACAGCACTATTTCGACGTCGAACGTGGCCATACGAGGACGTACGGATCCAGCGCGATAGCGGTCACGGTCGAACACGACGTCAGCAGGCGGAGGAGCGAGCGAAGCGGGCGCAAGAACGGGTAAAACAGGCGGAGGAACGGGTGAAGCGGGCGCCGAACGGCGTTACCGCCGGGGGATCGTCTCGGTGAACTTCTCGCGGTCGTCGTGGAAACAGTCGCCGACGACGACGGCGTCCGCGCCGGCGTCCAGAATCTCCTCGGCCTTCTCGCGCGAGTCGATACCACCGCCGTAGAGCAAGACGGTGTCCTCCAGGTGCGCCGCAGCGGCTTCGACGTCCGCGGGGCCGCCGTACGTCCCGGAGTACTCGACGTAGAAGATCGGGAAGCCGTAGAACGTCTCGGTCGCGAGCGCCGCGCCAGCGACCTCCTCGGTCGTGAACGGCTCGGTGGCGCCGGCGGTTCGAGCGGCCGCTGAGTCCGTGTGCTGGATGACGTACCCCTCGCCGACGATCTTCTCGGTGAGGTCGGCCACCACTCCTTCGGCCTTGGACTCGATCACGCTGCCGACGACCGGGAGACTCGTCCCCATCATCGAGGACGGTTTGCTCGCGAGCTGAGCGTACATCGAGACGTGCTTGCCGACGAAGTGTTTCATGTCGCCGTTGTACACCGCCGGCACGGAGAGGACGTCGACGGCGTCGACCGTCTCCTTCGTCACCTGGTCGGCGTTGTACGGTTCCTGGAAGATCGGCACGTCGGGCGCCGCGTCGCGAACCGCCTCGATCGTCTCGATGGTGTTTTTCTCGGTGACACCGTCGGAGCCACCGATCATCACGAGGTCCGTCGCCGCGAGGAGCGAGGCCGGATCCGACGGCATCGCCTTCTCCGGGTCGACCTTCGTCACGTGGTCGATCCCGGTCCAGTCGAGCTGCATGAACGAGTTCACGGAATCACCTCTTATACGTGTGATGATCTACGCGTTCGGCGACGAGCGCCGTCGAGAGCGGGTCGATCGGCCGTGGCTTGCCCCAGGCGAAGCGGCCTGTCGGCAGGCTGACGAGCGCGCCGCCCAGGTCACGACGTGTCGTCACCCCCGTCGTTCGACCGCACGTTTATATACCAACCCGCGGCCAGACGGCCCATGCTCGAAGACACGATCCGGATCCTCGCGGGCGACTGCACCGTCATGTTCGACGGGACCGAGCGCGAGGAGTACCGCGGTCGCGTGACGACGATCGTCAAGCCAGACAACACCGTCCTCGTCCACGACGTCGACGGCTACCAGCCCGTCGCCTGGCTGACCCGGGCCGACAGCGTCTCCACCGAACGGACCGGCGGCTTCACCCTCGTCGCGAAGAAAGACGTCCAGACGCTGCGCATCGCGACCCACGACCGGGAGGGCTTTACGAACTATCGCGCCTCGCCCGCTGGCACGCCGGTGGGAACGTGTCCGACGTGCGACGGGACGCTCGTCCGCGCCGACGGCGTTCGCTGCGTCGACTGCCACGAACGCTACGCCATCCCGGCCGACGCCGTCGTGCGAGACGAGTACTGTTCGTGTGGACTGCCCCGAATCCGGGCCGAGCGCGGACTCGCGTTCGACATCTGTCTCGACCGGACCTGTGAATCGCTCGACGACGCCGTTCGCGACGCCTTCGACCGCGAATGGAGCTGTCCCGACTGCAGCGGCGACCTGCGCATCCTTCGCCGGGGTGGGCTGATCGCCGGCTGTGAGCACTACCCCGAGTGTGAGACCGGGTTCGTGGTCCCCAGCGGCGTCGTCGACGGCACCTGCGGCTGCGGCCTGCCGGCGTTCGACACCGGGTCCGATCGACGCTGTCTCGACGCTGCCTGTGATCGACTCGTCGAAGTACCGACGACCTGATCGACACCCCTCCGCAGCAACCGGCCCCGAAATAGTATACTACGTAGACACGCGCAATGCGGTAGAACGGTCAAGACGGGCCGCGCTCAGGATGCGGGTGCACTCATCAGACGTATCGATCCGCTGGAGCAAAATCCGTCAACCCCCATATAGGTCAGCGATTAGGTCGATGGTCTCTTGTTGGGTCTGTATTATCGACTCCAGCTGTTCAATTCGATCCTCGATGGACGGTTCGTGGGTCGTCATCGATCACCCCGTCCGAGCGAGCGGCCTGACCGGCGTCCGCAGAACGTGTCCGTGTGGCATAGAAAGAAGCTCGCAGGCGCGTGGGACCATCCGTCCTGTTGACGGACTCCTCGGTCGCATTCAATTATCCGTCGTGAGGACATCGACGAACGACGCGCTCACGTGGTTCTGCGGCGAGACCGTCCTGTCACACCCGTGTGACTTGCATTTCGGTTGCCCGGAAAAGTGTATGCGACCCGTCCTCCTCCGTCGAACGGAACAGTGGACGGAAGGGGCTCACTCGGACAGATATGGGTCCAGGTGTCCCTGCGAGTACGCCACGCCAACGCCCGCGGTCACGATTGCGAGAAGACCGATCGTAATCAGGAGCCACGGCGTTTCGCTCCCCTCGTCGATCTCGGACTCGGGATCAGGCGTCGCTTCGCCGTCGTCGTCCGATCCCGGATCGGTGCCCCCGGAATTGTCCGAGCCGGGTTCCTCGTCGGTGACGGTCACGGTTCCGACCGACTCGTCTCCGAGCGAGATGCCGGTCGTTCCCGCGTCGTCGAGAACGGTGGTGAATGTAATCGTCTCGGAACTTCCGCCGGCGAGGTAGACGCTCTCTTCGCCAACCACTTCGCCGTTGACCAGCAGCTCCACCGTGTGTGAGCCGGACGCTTCCCCGACGTTCGTCGCCGTCGCCGAAACGGTGATCTCCTCGCCCGCCCCGATCTCGGTCGACTCGAGCGCGATCTCGGAATATTCGAACGCGGCCGGCTCGTCGTCCGGCGGCGGTGGCGGGAGACCCGGGAGACCGCCGCCACTCGACGCCGTCGAGAGTGCCAGTTCGTAGTCACCGGCCGGGAGTTCCACCGAGAACGTGCCGTTCGAGTCGGCGTCGACCTCCGCGTCGATCGTGTCCGAACCCAGGCTCTCGAACGCGACCGTCTCACCCTCGTCGAGACCGGTGTCGTCGATGGTGAGCGTAACGGAGTCGTTCGCGTCGTAGGTGAGGTCAGCCGCGTCGTCGGACTCGAAGTCGAGAGGCCCGAACGAGAGCGCCTCGAGCGAGCCGTTGATCGTCATCCCCGGCCCCTCCGCGGGGCCGATCAGGACGTCGTTCGCCGATGCGTTGACCGCAGCGACGCAGGTGAAATCGGCCGACCGCTCTTCGAGGCGGAGGTCGGCCGGACCAGCCGCACTGAACGAGACGTTCACGTCCTCTAGCGAGACCGTCTCTGCGTCCGGGAACGCGGGATACGATTCGTCGGCCGCGGTGGCGTTGTCGGCGACTTCGAGACCGCTATCGGTCACGTACACCGGTCCGCCGCCGGATCCAGCGGCGCACTCGACGGACGAATCGGCCGCGAGTGTCGGACCGGCGAGACCGACGGTCAGTAGACTGACCGCGAGTACGCAGACCAACAGGGCCACGAAGATCCGACCCGACCGCGTCGAGTCCCGCGACTCACGGTCACCGGTCGTCGAGTTCGATGCCACGTCATGAACCTCCGTTCGCGAACTCCGTCTCGGTGGTCCTGATCGTCGCCACCCATTGGGTGTCCCGGAAGTTGTCACCGCTCGACGTGACCGAAAACTCGAGAAGATTCTCGCCATCGTCGAAGCCGACATCGACGCTTCCCAGATTCGCTTGGTCGAATTTGCTGACGGTTTCGGTACTGAGCGTCGACGACGACCCATCGTTGGTCGCGACGCCGTTGACGCACCAGGACGACGCATCGTGAGCAGTCGTTCGACCGAGGATCTGTGCCGTGAACGCGATGGATCGGTCGCCCGGAACGACGATCTGTTCACCGAGATGGTCGAGAAACAACCCGACGGTCTCGCTGTCGCTACTAGTCTCGTTCCGAAGGACGTACATCGAGGCCTGCGCATCACCGGGTTCGGAGAAGTCGCCGTTCGCATACGCGAACTGACCGGACGAATTGGCTCTGGCGTGGGACCCGCCCGGAATCGTCGCCCAAAAAGCCGACGCAATGTTGCGTTGGCCCCCGGAAACGGTAGCCCGGTCCCCAGTCACCTCGTTCAGATCGCCGCCACCCACCGTTGCCGCCGGTGCGTCGACGGTGTTCAACCGTCCCCCGGCTATCGTCGCGTCGTAACCATCGATTTCGTTTTCCTGGCCACCGCCGACCGTGGAATAGTTGCCGCTCGTGGAGTTTTGGCCGCCGCCGCCGATCGTCGAGCCGATTGAGTTGGCACTGTTATTGGAACCGCCGCCGATCGCCGACCGGGTTCCGGTGGCGCTGTTATCGGAACCGCCCCCGATCACCGCCCGATCACCTTCGACGACGTTCGAACTGCCGCCTCCGACTGTCGCGCCGGAATTCGTGGCGTGGTTACTATTTCCGCCCGCGACGGTTGAAAACGTCGACTCTGCAACGTTCTCTTGGCCACCCGAAACCGTCGCGCTGTGCATGAGTGCCTCGTTTCCGCTTCCCCCGCCGACTACCGAAGAGTTTCCACTCGTGACGTTGTTTCGCCCGCCACTGATCGTCTGTCCTTGCCTATCGACATCGTACGCGTTGGTCCCCTCACCGAACAGCAGGTTCGGAGACTCGGAACCGTTCGGCTCGAATCGAGCGATTCGATCACCACCGGCGAACAGGTCGAACGGCGTCTCACCGTCCGGAACGCCACGCAACTGCTGGGTGTACACAGATTCGAGCGGACGCGTCTCGGTCCCGATCTCACCCGACGGTTCGGCCTCGCTCGCCGATGCCGACGTCGCCCCGAGGCCCGCCAGACCGGCGAGACCGATCCCGGTCAGCGCCGTGCGACGACTGATGGTCGGCCGCTCCGCCAGTTCATCCTGAACCTCGCCGGGGCCATCCCCGTCGAGTCGTTCGAGTGTCGCCCGCTGTTTCTCGAGTCGGTCCGCTTGCTGTTCGATCGTCTCCCGTTGGCTCTCGAGGACCGACTCGAGAGCGTCGATTCGGTCTTCGAGAGACGGGTCGTCCGTCGTGGATTCGCTTGTTTCGTCCGTCATTGGGTGGTGTGAATCGTCTGTTTCCATCGAAGGCTGGCACGGCTCCGAGCGGCGTCGATCAGTCATCGGCGACCACCCCCTTCGATAGAGCGAGGGTCTGAGCGGTCACACGAGATGTTTGCTGTGCTGACTCGAGTGCTCCGTCGGCGGAACAGTCGTGATCGTGGGAGCGAACAGCGCTTCTGACGAGCGAGCGGCCATCTCGAATCGGTCCAGCTGGCCGTTCGCGCTAGTCGAGTCGAGTCTGACTCCGAGAAAGTCCGCATTATCGAGAAGGTTGCTGGCGTTTCGTCGAGGCGCGCCTCGAGGCGGCCGATCGATCGATCCGTTCCGGGTCGCTGCTGTAATGGGATACTGACAGTCATTGATGATCCACGTACCAGCGTCCGATTCGACCGGTAACGGTACGGCCAACGGACGGGCCTGGTTCGGGTCCACCGATCACTTGCGACGAGACCCACCTCATGTTACGGGACGAAACGGTGTTTCGCCGCGTAGAACGGCACCGTCCGAACCGGAGGAAACCCGCCGACAACGGTTTCGAACTGCCAGGCTTCACGCACGATGAATATAAGGCAGATGGAAGCGATGTCCGAATCAACAAATGTCAACCGACCGGAGCGGTGAGGCGGAAACGCTACTCAGCCGGCTCGATCTCCTCGATCGACTCTGTGTATCGCCAGCACACGTTCGCGACATTATCGACGAAACGGGCCAGGCTCGGTCGACGGTCCATCGGGCGATCAAGGAACTCGAAGCGCTCGACCTCGCCCGACGTGGCGACGACGGTATCGAAGCGACGCTCACCGGCCGGTTCGCTCGCGATCAACTTACCGAGTACCTCGAGACGCTCGACGACATCCTGACGACGCACGCGATCCTCGCTCCCCTGCCAGCGGAAACCGACATCGCGTACGATCTGGTGACGGGAGCCGACGGGATCCTGGCGACGGAGCCGGCACCCTACAGACCGGCCGATCGGCTCGTCGAGGCTGTAAGCGAGGCGACGGCCTACCGGGCGCTGGTTCCGACGATCGAGGAATCGCGGACCGTTAGGGCGTTGTACGAGCTGGCCGTCACCCGGGAGAAACCGGTCGAGCTCGTGGTATCCGCCGCGGTGTTTCAAACGTTAGGAAGCGAGTTTCCGCGGCGAATGGCTGTGCTCGCTCAGGCCGACGCATTCACCGTGTACGTCGGCGAGGTTCCGCCGTACGGCCTCGGACTGCTCGAACGCGACTCCGACCGCGGTCGACCGGCGGCCGGCCAGGCGCATCTCGTCGTCCACGCCGAAACTGGCGGAATTCACGGGGCGCTCTTCAACCGAACCGACCGCGGCGTTTCGTGGGCGACGACGCAGTACGAGCGTTATCGGGAGACGGCAACGGACCGGACGGTCGACTTGCTTCCCGGCGATCGATCGCAGCCGACTCGGAGGAGAGAGTCACCAGCGATCGGACAATCGCTTCCGGTGGCACTCGAACGCGACGGATTCGTTCGGATCGACGGCGAGTACTTTCGGAACGAACCCGTCGCGAAGCCGCCGATGGCCTGGCGGGCCGGGCTCTCGCTCGCCGAGGTGCACACCGGCTACGCGATCGACCGACCCGTTCAAACCGAGACCGACGGATCGAGAGACGGTCGCAGCGCCGAGGAGAGAGCCGACGACCGTCAGGGAATCGCCGACTCCGTCTCCGAGGCGCTCCGCGACGGGCGAAATACGATCGTTCTCGGGCCGCCGGGATCCGGAAAGAGTACGATCTGCAAGCAAGTCGCCTGCGACTGGTACGAGCGCGACCGCGGACCGGTGTACTATCGCGAGGCGCACCACGACCGCTCCTTCGAATCGATCGAGGAACTCGTCGCGACGGCGACGGCCGCCGACGGCCACGCGCTCGTCGTCGTCGAAGACGCTGTTAGAGGGGATGCCGAGGCCATCTTCGAGGTGCTAGAGCGGATCGGTCATCGCGAGGACGTCAGCGTGCTCCTCGATTCCCGCGAGAGCGAGTGGCGAAAGCGGATCGCCCGGTCGACCGAGAGCACCGGTCTCGAGGTAACGTACGTCCCGCCGCTCCGGGAGCGAGACTGCGAGCGACTCGTCGACCACTTCGAACGGACCGTCGAACGCGCGTTCGACGTCCCCGCCGAGGAGCTGTGGTCGTCGATTCGAGACGAGACCACCGAAGGTGGCGACAGGACGCACGAACTGCTCCGACTCGTCCACCGGCTCTCGACGTACGCCGACCCGCTCGCAAACGAACCGACCGCGCTCGAAGACGCTGTCGCCGCGGTCTACGACGAGGTAGCAAACGACGAGACAGCTCGATCCGTCTGTATCCTCGCCAACGTGCTCAACGCGGCGGGAATCGGCATCGATCGGGGCCTCCTGTACGCGGTCGGGGACGAAACGGCGTTCGACGCCGTCGACGACGCGATTTCCCGCCTGGAGGGACGGGTTCTCTTCCCCGGACGCGGCGGGCGGTACCGGACGGTCCACGAGGAGTGGTCGACGGCGCTTCTCGCACACGTCATCGAAGCGGCGGGAGCGGAACGGGCCGCCGAACAATTCGGGACTGTCGTGAGCGACGTCCTCGCACTCGCGGCGGATCCGGCGCGGATCGATCGGATCGCCGGACACGTCGACGGACCGTTCGGACTCGCCGAGATTCGTGACGAGCCGCGGCGATGGGTCGACGAGACGGTTGAAGCGGTGTACGCCGTGGGCGAGCATCGGTCGCAACTGGCGCCGCTATTCGGCGATGGGAAACGGGACAGGATCGATCTCCCGAAGGAATGTTCGGATGCGACGGTTCGGGATATACCGATCTGGCTCGGAGAACTGTTCCTCGCTGGCGGCTACTACGATCGCGCGGAGCGAGCGTTCGAACGGATACCGAACGACACCATCGCTCAGCGTGGCGAACGCCTGCTCGGACTGGCTCGCGTCGCCATCAACCGCGGGGCGTACGACGAGGCCATCGACAGCTGTCGTGCGTGTCTATCGCTTCTCGAGGGCAAAGACCGGCCGACGTTGTGCGCGCGAGCCCACCGCTGTCTCGGCCGAGCGCTGGCCGACCGGGGCGACTACGACGAGGCCGAACCGCACTACGACGCAGCACTGGAGGCGTTCCGAGCGCAGTCGCGTCCCGGCCAGGAGGCCAGAACGCTGCACCTGATCGGCGCCATCGCCTCCGACCGCGGCGACTACGACCGGGCCCTCGAGTACTTCGAATCGAGTCTCGAGATTCGTCGGGAACTGGGCGATCGACGCGGCGAAGCGGAGGTGCTGAACTCGATGGGCAACGTCGCCTGGCACCGGGGAGCCAACGACCGGGCGGCCGAACTGTTCGAACAGCACCTGGAGATCATGCGGTCGATCGGCGACCGACACGCCGTCGCGAACTGTCTCAACAACCTCGGCGTGGTGGCGTTCCGGCGCGAACGGTACGATCGAGCGATCGAGTTCTACGAGCGAAGCTTAGAAGGGAGTCGGCGCGTTGGCGACCGTCCTGGCGTCGCGAAGGCCCTTCACAACCTCGGCGGACTCCAACAGCACCTGGATAACTTCGACGCGGCGATCGAGCTCTTAGAGGAGAGCCTCGAAATCAAGCGAGAGATCGGCGATACGTCGCTGGTGATAACGACGACGACCACCCTCGGGACGATCGCGGGACAGCGAGGCGACTTCCCCGACGCGCTCGCCTACCAGGAGCAGGCGCTCGAACTCGCCAGAGAGATCGGCGACCGACACCGGACGGCGAAGTGTCTGCACAACATCGGCCAGATCAACGCCCGCCAGGGCAACGTCGCGACAGCGACCGAGTACTACAATCAGTCCGTCGAGATCAAAGAGGAACTCGCCGACCGGAGCGACATGGTCCAGTCGCTGACCAACCTCGGTCTGATCGCTGGTAGACAGGGAGACGTCGACCGGGCGCGCGAGTACGGCGAGCGGGCCCTAGAAATCGCGACCGAGGTCGGTCTGTCCCACCAGATCGCCGGCAGCCACCACTGCCTGGGCGAGATCGCACGCCTGTCCGACGAGATCGATCGAGCCGGCGAGCGATTCGACGCCGCGCTCGAGGCCGTCGAGGACGAAGAGAGCCTGATCGGGCTGGAGATACGCCTGGGAATGGCCAAACTCGCCCGCGACCGCGACGACAACGAGCGGGCTAGATCGATCGCACGCGAGGTTCGCGAGGGGGCAACCGACGTACAGGCGGCCTTCTGGGTCGCGCAGGCAGACCGGTTCCTGGGGCAGCTCGCGGCCGAGGAAGGCGAGGGGGACGCGGCTCGCGAGTGCTACCTGAACGCGCTCGAGTACTTCGAATCGGTCGAGGCCTACCACTTCGCCATGGAAACGCTGGCGGCGCTCGTCGAAACGGCCGACGAGGATGACGCCATCGACGAATGGGACGAGCGGGCCAGAGCACTGCTGGCCTGCGCCCCTGAAGAAGTCGTCGAACGCCATCCCGGGTGGCGCGAGACGTCGGCGACTCGCGACTAACCGTCGTCTCACGCGGTGAAACAGTATGGCGACCCGTAACATGAGGGCGGTCTCGTTTGAACGGGCGTGTAGACGTGGACAGAGAACAGGTTCGGTCGGGCGAGTCGACGGAGCCGACGGACCTGACAGTATCTTTCCACGAGAGACAACAATGGCTGATACACCACTATTTCGAAGCCGATCGACGGACGACACCGCCGCCACGAACGACGATCCCGCTACGAGCCGGTCGGATCGCCCGCGGACACCCGAGAGCGAGGCGAAACCTATCGCCCGACGGACGCTGCTTCGAACGGGGGCGATCACTGGCGTCGCCGTCGCGGGGCTGGGCGGCGTCGGCGCCGCGAGCGCCGAGGGCGCAAACGGTGGCACCGTCGTCTGGACGTACGGCGACGAAGCGGTCGACTGTAGCCCGCCTCCGGCGACGTTCGAGGCGCCACTGACGGTCGTCGACGGGCGCGTCTACGCGGGAACGACCTGCACGCACGTGCGTGTCATCGACGCCACGACCGGCGACGAAGTGGAGACGATTTACACGAATGCGACGACGAACCGAGCGCCGAACGTCGTCGACGATATCGTCACCGTCGCGCCGAACAACCAGGAACTCATGGCCTACGATCTGCAAGCGGTTGACGCGCGGAGTCAGCGGATCTGGGAGGCCGACGTCGGCGGCTCGGTCACCACCCGCGTGAGCGCCCCGACGGTCGCGGACGGAACGGCGTACACGACCAACCACGACGGGCCGCCGTACCTCCACGCGACGAATCTCTGGACCGGCGAGAGTCGCTGGACGTACGACGAGCACGAGCTCGGTGAAAGTCCGGTCGTCGTCGATGGCCGGGTCTACGCCGCCGGCCGCGATGGCGTGCTGGTTTCGGTCGATACCGACGGCGACGAGGAGTGGACGTACGACGTCGGCGCGCCGGTCGAGGCCGCCCCGACAGTCGCCGACGGAATCGTCTACGTCGGGGCCATCGACGGCTCGCTGCACGCCGTCGACGCGGCGAGCGGCGAGGAGGAGTGGCGGTTCGATACGGACGGCGACGGTACATCGACGCCGACGGTCGCTGATGGCGTCGTCTACGTTGGGAGCCACGACGACCACCTCTACGCGATCGACGCGACGAGCGGCGACCGGGAGTGGCGATACGACACCGGCGGCCGGATCGGCGCCGCGACGGTCGCCAGCGGCCGCGTCTTCGTGAGTAGCAGGGGCGCCCGAGTGTTCGCTCTGGATGCGGCGAGCGGCGAGGAAGCGTGGCAGGTCCGGGACGACGATCTCGATCACGGGCTCCACCCCGACATGACGGCACCGACCGTCGTCGACGGGATCGTTTACGTCGCCAGCACCGATGGACAGGACGGCCGGGTCCACGCGATCGACGCCGGCGTGTCGGGCTCGAGCGAGGACTCCCGAGTGATGCTCGGGACGTCGGGTCATCACGACGCGTGGGCCGAAGCGGCCGCGGTGGGGACCAGACCCGAAGCGAACGGGGACGGGGAAGCGGGTACCGGCGATACGAGCGGCACCGATACCCCCTCTTCCGGGAGCGATGGCAGGGCCGACGGAGCGGACGATGACGACGGGCTCCCGGGTCCCGGAATCCTCGGCGCGATTGCGAGTATCGGGGGCGCCGCTTACCTGCTGGCGGGACGAGCGGCAGATCGGGGAGAAAAGGCGGAGTGAGCGGCGTCTCGGGCACTTATCGAGGTTCGTCGATTACCGTTGATTCCAGCCGTCTTGAAGTCGCGCACCGAACGCAAACTGGCCGTCGAGCGACTCGTCCTCGTGGCTCTCGATCGTCTCGACGGCGGTGAGTACGCCGTCAGGGCTGATTCGGACGAACGATTCGTCGACGAATCGCCGCCCGGGAATGTCGCCTGCGAGTTCCGAGTCGGCGAGTCTTCCATCCTCGTACAGGCGGTAGATGACGTTGCCGAGCCGAACGCCGCCGCGGGCGAACGAAATCGAGTCGGACGCCGCCCAGGTACCGGACGTGTCTTCGTACCCGATCATCCGCGTGACGGCGACCTGTATCTCCGAGCCCTGGAACGCACCACCCATGAACGTGCCGTCCGCCTCGAACTGTTCGGCGCCCGTGGTGCCGGTCACGCCGGGCTCCTCGCCGGCGTACCCGATGCCGGTCAGTTCGACGCGTTCGCCACCGACCTGGAGAATCGCCGTCCCAGGCTGGTCGGGGACTTCGACATCGCCGTGGGGCTCCGACCAGCCGTCTTCGGGCCCGAGCTCGATGGATTCGCCCCCTGATGCGTCATCGTCACTCACCCCGCCGGGGCCACCGTCGGGCCCGGTGGACCCGTCGTTTCCGTCACCACCCGAATCGTCGTCCCCGAGACAGCCGGCCGTGCCAACGACGCCAACGCCGGCACACAGGCGAAGCCATCGGCGACGGTTCGTCGGACGATCGGCCGCCGATGGTTCGCGACGGTTGACTCGCGACGCCGCCGGCGGGGAATCGTCGCCGTTCGCGTCGGAGCGATTTCGGTCGAATCGGCATCCCGAACGGAGGCGACGCGCGCCGTCAGACAGCCACGTCGTCCCCGACCGTCGTTTCATGCGGGCGGCGGTGACGAGGAGGAGCGCGATCAAGCCGACTTCGACGCCGAAGCCGGGGATGGAATCGTCCGCATCGTCTCCGGGCGCATCAGCTGCAGGGTCGTCCGACTCGTCCTCGCTCGGTGCCGGCGTTTCGGCGGGATCGTCGGACGGGCCACCGGCCGAATCGGCTTCGTCGACGATCTCCAGTGTTGTCGAACTCGACGAGCCGTCGATCGCCACCGCAATTTCGATCGATCCCGGGTCCAGGGAGGCGGTCGACAGCTCGAACGTACTCGTGATCGATCCACCGCCGTCGAGGGTGATCGGTTCCTCGGACACGACCTCGCCGTCGACGGAGAGCGCAAGTGTCGCGGTACCAGTCTCCTCGCCGACGTTCTCGACGGTCGTCGAGACGGTGACCGAATCGCCGGCGTCGACGGACGATGGGACGTCGAGGTCGACGGCGGTGAACGAGGCGGGATCCGGCGAGGGGACGGGTGGAAGCGCGGGCGGCGGGGACGGATCGTCGCCGTCGACGGTCACCGTTTTAGCGTCCTGTGGCGTCAGGCTCTCGACGAGGAGGTCGATCGTCTCGGCCCCCGCGACCGGTTCGACGGCGAACGTTTCCGTCCGTTTTTCGCCACGATCGAGCGCGACCGTTCGAGTCTCCAGTTCCGCGCCGTCGACCAACAACGTGATCGGCTGTGTATCGGACCGATATCCTGGGTTCGCAACGTCGAGCGTGACGGCCAGTTCGTCGTTCGGACCGACAGTCTCGTCGGCGTGTATGTCGACCGCGAACGACGGACGGGAGACGTCGGCGAACGGACCGACCTCGTCGGTCAGTCCCGTCGTCGACGGATCGGCGTCCGGTATCGTCGTATCTGCGACCACGGTAATCGCCGCTCCCTCGGCCACTCCCTCGAGCGGGACGTCGACGGTCTCGAAGGCGGGTTCCTCGAGCGTCGCTTCCGCGACGAATCGAGTCGCGTTACCGACAACGTCACCGGCTTCGTCCGTGACGGTGACGGTCGTATTCGCCGACGCGAACCCGCGGTTGGCGATCAGCACCTCCGCAACCTGGTCTCCCCCGACGTCAAGGTACTCGACTCCGGCAACGTCCAGATCCGGTTGGACGAACCAGGTCGGACGGGCGCCGTTGGCCACGGCGGACTCGTCGATCGACTGGCCCGTTCCGATCGAGACACTGTCGGCGACCGAGGTGTCGATCGCATCAGGGTCTACGGTGATCGTCGCGGTCGCGTTCTCACCGTGTTCGATCGCGCCGAGGTCGACGGTCTCGAGCGCCTCCGTTCCGTCGTCGAACGCGATCGGGACGTCGACCGCCGTGGCGCCGCCGGCGTTGTCGATCACGGCTTCGACCAGGATCACGTTTCCGTCACCGCCGTCGATCATCGACGAGTCGACCGAGTCGACCGACAGGCGCGGCGTCGCGGCGACGACGGTCGTCTCGTCCGCTGTTTCCGATGTCGATGCGTCGCCGAGGGTGTCGGCTGTATCAGCCACACCGTTCGTGGCGTCACCGTCGTCGATGGCGACCGAAACGTCGAACGTCCCGCTCGCGTCGACGATCGCGTCGATCTCCCCGGACTCCGTGACTCCCGGTTCGAGGGGCGTGTCGATCGGCACCTCCACGACGTCGGTCTCGTTCTCGATGACGACGGTCACGTCACCGGTGGACGGCCGGTCGCCTACGTTCCGGAGGTCGTAGGCGATCGTCGACTCGTCGCCGGCGGACGCCGCTGACGCGGTCGCCTCGATCGCGTACGCCGGGGCGAACGCGCGTTCGGTGACGAACACGTCGTTGACGGCCGACCGGTCGAGTTCCTGCACGGCGAACGTCGAGTAGAACGCGTCGGTGCTCTCACCGACAGCCACGTCCGCGTGCCAGGCGGTCAGGTTCTCGTCGGCTAGTTCCGCGTACGCGTGGTCGGCGATCCACCCGTCGCCGCGGTCGAGGCGGTAGCCGAGATCGACCGTCGATCCCCCGTCGAAGCGAGCGCGGTAGGTGAGTACGGCGTCGTCCTCGTGTGCGTCGAGTTCGAGTTCGTCGACGTTTACGAGTTCATCTTCGAACGCCAGTTCGGTGGGGCTACCCTCGCCGTCGGCGTCGAAGACGCGCACGTTACTCCTACTGGCGTTTGCCCAGACAGTACGGCCGTCGGCGGTCGTCACCGCGACCACGTTATTCGTCGCGTGGCGGTGAGATTCGACGAGTCCCTCGCCGTCGACGTGTGCGGTAACGACCGTCTCGTTACCAGCGTCGTCGACGGCCGCGTAGGCGAGTGTGGCGCCGCCTCCATCTGTGCCGACGGCGGGATGAGACGCGTTCTCGATCGTTTCGATCGTCTCGCGTTCGCCCTCATCGTCCAGAACCGTGTAACGGACGTTCGAATCGGAGCCGTCCGCCGCGGTCGATGTCCAGGCGACCAGCCAGCCACCGTCGATCGCCACGATGGACGGACTGTGCTGTCGCCGCTCGCTCACGGTGAGCTGATCGGGTTCACTCCAGCCAGCACCGTCGTCGATAGCGACGGCAATCTCGTAGTGACCGAAGAGATCGGCGGGCGTCTCCACCGCCTCGATCGGCGGGGCGTCTTCGAGCGTCGACCAGACGACGGCGGTCCCGTCTTGGCTCGCCGCGAGTGCGGGCGTTTCGTCGGTCGCGTCGTCGTCGGTCACGTCCGCGGCGGCCGACCACGTGCCGGTCGTGAGGTTGTGCGTCCGGACGCGAAGGTCTCGGCCGTCCGTGGCGGCTTTGGACTCGTTCTGCGCGCTGTAGACGACGATCAGTTCGTCGCCGACGGTCTCGATCGCTGGCTGCGTGTCCTCGAACGGCCGATCGGTCAGTCGGTCGAAGTCGGTCCCGTCGGCATCGGTCGTCTCGACGTCGGTCGCGAGAGCGGCCGCGTCGACGTCACCCCCGCCCAACTCGTCGTCAACAGTGGGAACGCCAGGCAACGGGTTCGGTCCGTCTGCCGACGGCGGGCTAACCGTGACGGGTCCTGGGTGTGCGCCAGTCGCCTGGAGACCGAGCCCACCGCTTCCGACGTCTCCTTCGAAGGGGCCGAGTTCGAACTCGAACTCGTAGTAACAATCCAGGACGATTTCGCCGTCGACCGAGAGCGAGCCGCCGGGATTCAGGTCCGTCTCCGGACCGACGTCGAACGAGGCCGTCATCCCGCCGCCGCCCTCGGCGAAGACCCCACAGCCGAAGAGTTCGGCCGCGTGCAGAATGGTGATGTCGGTGCCGGACTGGACGGTTCCCTCTTCGAACGAGAAGTCCTCACCGAAGTGGCCCTCGAACTCGACGCTCGGATCGATCGTCCAGGGGACGATGACGTCCTCCAGTTGGTTGTCCTCCTGGCCCTCGACGGCACCGCCGAAGACGGTCGGGCCTTCGATCCCCGTTCTGGACGCCGAGGCGGCGATCGTCGCCGTTTCGAGTGAGAGCGTCGAGTCGACGGTTCCGTCGGCATCGATCTCGCCGCCGATCCCCTGTCCGAGGAGGGTGGCGCCGAGGGTGCCGTCGCCCTCGACGTCCGCGCCGACCGGGTCGGCCGTGTACGCCGCGATGGCGTCGGCAGAGAGTTCGAACGACTGGAGGTCGACGTCGGGGAGCACCGGGACTCCCTCGATGCCGAGCTCCTGCTCGACGTCGACGGGCGTGTGCCGCGCCTCGATCGTGCCGGCCTCCCGGTCGACGACGACGTCGCCGTCACCGTCGATAATCCACTGGATCCACTCTGGCGCGTCGGTGACCCGAACCATGCGGGTCGCCTCGGTCGTTGCCCCGAACTGATCTTCGGCGGTGATCGTCAGTTCGGCGTCGTCGTCGAGTTCGCCCAGGTCGAACGTCGCGGCGTAGGCTCCCGTCGAACCGTCACGAACGATCGTCTCCCCGTCGAGTTCGAAGGTGACCTGCTCGACCGATTCGTCGGAAAAGACGCCCGCCTGGAAGGTTTCTTCCCACGGGACTCCCTGCAGCGGCTGGCCACCGTAGACGGGGTCCAGCTGGACGATCGTCATCTCGGGCTCGGTGATCTCGACCGCGACGGTCTCGGTGGTCTCGCCGTCCGTGAGCGTCACGTCGTACGTGCCGGCGTCCTCGAAGGAGTGATACACCTTCGAACCCAACGCTGTCGCGCCGTCGTCGAAGTCCCAGACGGGATCGTCCGCGTACGTCGTCTGAAAGATGATCGGCGTGTTCTCGGTCGCCGGTTCGGGGAACACCGAAACGCCCAGTCCGAGTTCCTCGACCTCGACTGTCGTCTCGGCCGTGTGGCTGTCGGTGACGACCGAGAGGTCGTGCGTCCCGACGTCTCCCTCCTCGGTCCACCACTGGAACTCGAGGAGTCGCGTCTCGCCCGGTTCGAGATCGACGACCGGAACCTCGTAGAGGAGCCCCTGCGCTGGGTGTGTCAGCTGGACCATCTCGGAGCCCGTCTCGTCGCCGACGTTCTCGACGATCGCGTCGACGATGATCGTCGCCCCTTCGGGAACGGGGTCGCTCGTCGATTGGACCGACACCTCGAACGTCGCCGGTTCGTCGACGTCCGGACGAATCGTGATCGGGCCGTCCCCGTGCGTGAGGTCGACATCGACCCGATAGCCGTCGGCGGTCTCGGTGACGGTCGAATCGACGGGGTCGTCGCCGTACTCGACGGCGATTTCGTCCGTCGTCTCGACGCCCCAGGCGTCTAACAGGCCGTCTGGGACCGTCCCGACGAAGATGCCCTCGTTCGGCTGGTCGTCGACGCCGCGGGCCGGGGCCCCGAGGTCGACGGTGAGTCGCTCCCCGTCCGCCTCGTCGAATCCGAACCGTTGTGCGTCGGTGATCACCTGCGCCCCAGCCGTTGCATCACCCTCGGCGAGCGCCGACAGGTCGCTCAGCGTGAGGTCGACGGTCGACTGGAGTGAGTGCGTCGCGGCCGACTCGGGATCGGGCCACGCCTCGAGCGGCGGTTCGCAGTCGTCGGCCTCGTCGTAGGTATCACAGTCGATCAGGACCTCCGTCCCGAGCGTCGTCGCCCGGACGGTAACGTTGGTCGTCCCGTCGGCGTTCGACTCGGTCCACCACTCCTCGAGTTCGGCCGTGCCACCGAGCGCGTCGGGCTCGACGTTCTCGAGCTGGACCTCGATCTCGAACCAGGTGCTTCCGGGATCGACGCCGACTGACGAGAGATCACGTTCGGCCGCGATCGCGTCAGATGGATCGTCGGTCGGCTCGGAATCGTCCGAGACCAGCCGGAGTGAGACGTCGTCACCGTCGACGGCGGCATCGATCGATACCTGCTCGAGGACCGACTCGTCGCCATCGTAGACATCGAGCGAGGCCCCGACCACGTAGCCGGCGCCCTCGGGAAGCACCTCGGCGGAGGCGTGGTCGACGTCGTCCTCGCTCCAGACCGAGACGTCGTGGACGCCGACGTCGGCCGAGTCGGGCACCCACTCGAGCGAGACAGATGTCGATTCCTCGGGGCCAAGTGTCACGGTCGTTGCTTCGAGAACGTCGCCGCCTGCGTGCAGTTCGATCGATTGGGTACCTTGCTCGTCGCCGGTGTTCTCGACCGCGGCCTCGATCGCCAGCGGTTCGCCGACGAAGACGGGGTCGGTCACGTCCGTGATGGCGATCGAGAAGCGCGCGCCGATCGTCTCCCGATCGAGTGCAACGCTCTCCTCGGTACCAGCGTCGGATTCGATTTCGACGGTCTCGACCGTCAGGAATTCGTACGTGGCGGCGCCGAACCGGACGTCGTACGTGCCAGGGCTATGGCTGAGTTCGTAGGCGCCACTGTCGTCGGTCGTGGCCGTTTCGAGCACCTCGCCGTCGCCGTCGAGGAGTTCGACGGTCGCCGCCTCGATCGGGTCGCCATCGGCGGCGTCGGTGACGGTGCCAGCGAGCGTTCCGGAACTGTCGGTCGGGAACAGCTCGAAATCCTGAGATACGGTCTCACCGACAGGTATCTCGACGGCCGGTTCGGTGTGAGGGTCGTAGTATTCGACGGCGGCGATGACGTCGTAGGTGCCTGATTCGGCCGAGAGTTCGTACGTGCCATCGGCGTCGGTCGTCGTCGAGTCCACATTCTCACTGCCAGTGTTGAGTGCCACCCAGACGCCCTCGATCGGATCGCCAGTCTCCCCGTCGACGACGGTGCCGGCGACCGTTCCGGTCGTCTCGGGCTCATCGATACTGACCGCTTCACTCACCGAATCGTCTTCGCTCAGGACCGTCACCTCGCCGTCGCCCGCATCACCCGCCTCGGTCTCCCAGGTGAGCGTGAGCTGCTCGGAGCTCAGCGCACCGAGAGTCACCTCGGTCGAATCGACCACGGGGCCGTCGAACCGTTCGAGTTCGATCGTCTGGGTAGACTCCTCGCCGCCGGTGTTCTCGACGGTCACCTGGACGTCGAGTGGGTCACCTTCCGTTACCGGTGCGTTCGTCGAATCGATCGCGACGTCGAATCCGCCGGGTGCAGGATCGAGCCAGACCCAGTCGGCGCCATCCATCGAGTCCTCGCTCGCGGCGAAGAGTTCCTCGGTGTCTGCATCCCCGATCTGGGTCTCCCAGTAGAGCGCAACGTCGGTCGACTCTCCGGCGTCGAGTGTAACCGCTTTCTCGTCGAGCGCGGTCCACGCCGGATCGAAGAGTGCGAGCGTCTGCGTGCCCGCTTCGTCACCGTGGTTGGTCACCGTCACGTTCACTTCGAGCGTGTCACCTTCCTCGCCGTAGAGACTGTTGTAGACGTCAATCTCGACGCCGAAGAACGTGCCCGGGGCGTCCGGCTCCCACGGGTCGAAGGCGACGTTCTCGTAGTTGACCGGCGTGGCAATTTCGTCTCCCGATCCATCGGCCGTCACACCGGTAACTGGGTCGGTACGGTCGCCGCTCGGCCCCGTCTCGTCGCCCCACCAGTTGTCAGTCGCGCTCGCGTTGTGTGCCTGATCGTATACGTCCGATTCGAGACCGATCTCGTTGTCACGGAAGGCGCTCTGAGATACCGTCACGTCCTCGGTAGTCTCCGCGACGAAGATTCCGCGGTCGGTCGTCGAGACGGTGCTCCCGAGGACGGTCGTTCCGCTCGCGTCGCCGTGCAGCGAGATACCGTCGCCCGAGCCGACGACCGCGCTGTCGGTCACGGTCAACCCCGTCGCGTTCGTTCCGATAATGCCGTTGGCACCACCGTAGACGGTCGTGTTCGTCACCGCCACGCCGTCGCTCAGCGCGACCTGCACGCCGACCGCCGGGCCGTAGAACGCGTGATCGTCGACGGTCACGTCGGTCGTGTCGATCAGGACAATCTGGCCGTAACTCCCCTCGACCGATCCGCCGTCTTCGCCGACGGCGTAGTACAATGGGTCGCCGCCGACCGTGTTGTCCGAAATCTGGTGATCGAAGTGGTCGAGTTCGGGTTCATCGATGTCGTCACCGTAGAGCACCAGCCCGGACGCGAAGGTGTTCTCGACGATGGTCGCGTTCGTTACGCCCTCGATTCCGAGGTCGACGTCGTGTCCGGTGACGGAGTTGTTCGCCACGGCGATCTCGTCGACGTCGTCCCGGAGCCTGATTCCCTCCCGGTCGCTGTCGGTGACGACGTTATCCGCGACGGTCGCGCCGACGACGCTTCCGAGCGCGATGCCGTTGGCCTGGTGCGTCAGTCCGGTATCGAACTCCTCGTGATTGCTTACCGTGTTCTCTCGGACGGTGACGTTCGTAATCGGGTCACCGCTCGTCGACGCGCTGATTCCAAGCGTGTTCGCTCTCACTGTGTTGTTCTCGACGAGCACGTCGCTCACTCCGAAGACGCTGATGCCGCGACCATCGCCCGCATCCGAACCGACGTTCTCCTCGACGAGGTTGTCCCTGACCGTGACGCCCGTCTCGGTCGAGATGACGTTGATACCGTCGTCGTTGTCCCGGACGGTGTTCGCTTCGACGAGGGTCTCGTTCGAGCCGATTCGCATCGCGCTCGCGTGACGCTCGACCACGTTGCCGACGACGGTGCTGTTCGGCGAGCCGCTGAGGGTGATACCGGAGTCGAGCGGCTCGTCGTGGTCGATGTTGTTGTCGTCCAGGGCGTTTGCCTCGACGTGAGCCCGCGCCGATTCGTGAATCTGGATTCCGGTCCGCCGATTGGCGTCGACGACGTTGGACTCGATTCGTGGGTCGGGAGAGTTCTCGACGAACACGCCCACCCCGGACTCGTCGTGGAAATAGTTCCCCGTCGTGTGCGTTTCGGTGACCTCGTTCTCGATGACGACGACGTCGCTCGAATCGGTGACGTAGATGCCGTGAGATTCCTCGTCGTACCCGAGCGCGTTGTCCTCCAGTGTGTTCCCCTCGAGAAGGGTGCCGTCGGCCCCCTGAACGAGGATGCCGCTCTGAGTGTTCGAGACGCCGACGGTGTTGCGAACGGTGGTGTTCTGGATCGACGTAACGTTGATCGCCTCCAGGTGAACCGCTCGAAGTCCGTTGGAATTGGCCGTATTATCCTCGATGACGGCGTCGTCGGCGTCCTGGACGTAGATCCCGCTGCGATCGTTGTCGTTCGCCGTGTTGTTCCGGACGACGGCACCGTCCGAGTGCTCCCAGACGTTGATTCCCTGCCGCGCGTTGCTGTTCGCCGTGTTGTTCTCGACGAGTGCGTTGGGCGACTCGTAGAGGCGGATTCCCGGAACGTCGTCCGCCCAGCCGTTGTTCGTGGCGTTGATCCCACGCACAGTTGCGCCGGCCGATCCGTTGACGAGGACACCGACGAGATCGTTGTCGAGTACCGCAGCGTCCGTCACCTCGAGTCCGTCGCTCTCGATGGCGTGCACGCCGTTCCCGGCGAATTCGCGAACCTCGAATCCGGATACGGTCACGTCGTTGGCGCCATCGACGGAGAATCCGTTCGTCCCCTCCTCGAGGCTGCTCCCGTTGAGAATCGGCGGATCCACAGGGTCTGCGGCGACCAGCGAGAGGCCCTCGACGTCGATCGTGACGGACTCGGCGTACTCACCGGCCTCCACGCAGATCGTCTCGCCGGGGCTCGAGTCGTTCACCGCATCCTGAACGGACGATCCGTCCGTAACCGTCGTCTCACAGGTCCCGTAGACTGTCGTCGAGTCGCCAGAGTGGGCCGGGGTGGGGGACCCGTCGTCCGTCGCGAGCCCATCGAGCGCGGCCCCGTCCCCAATCGTGGCGCCGCCGATCCCACCGACCAGCACCAGCGTGCCCACGAGCAGTACCCCGAGGAGACGGAGCCGCCTTCTAGACGTCGACGGCCCACCCTCGCACCGTGGTGTCGATCCGAACATTGGCGTCCGGTTTCCACGACAGTCACCTCATGTTACGGGTCGATACACCGTTTCATCCGGTGAGACAGCGCCAGTCCGCTCGACCCGTTCGGCGTAATTCGGTCGTCCCCCAGAACCGACCGACCACCGTGTCAAACGACAGATATTTGGTACCCGGAGGAGAAAGCGACAGGTCTAGATACCCGCCGACCGACACACGCTCTGACGGCCCGAAATCGTCGATTCGTAGCCCCTTTGTGCCAGCGCGTTCAACGACGCCCATGGCACTCGAGGGCGAACTGGACAGCGACGTCGTTCGACTCGGCGGCGACGCTCGCCAGCGGTTTCACGACGCCCGTGGCTACGGCTACCCGCTCTCGGGCAACGAGATCGCCCTCTCCCCCGTCGAAGCGGCCCACCTGCTCTACACGGACAACATAGACGGGGTCCGCGTCGACGGCGAGCGAGTCGGCTTTCGGGGCTTTACGGCCCGCGAGCCGGGGGTGGACTTCGCCGTCCGCTACCTCGTCTACGCCGACCTCCGTGCCCGGGGACTGTACCTCTCGCCGGCACGTGAGCCCTGGATCGACCCCGACGCGTTCGACGGCGTCGACGACGACACCGACTTCGCCGTCTACCCGCGCGGCAAGGGGCCGAACGACGGCGAACTCGAATACGCCCTCCGCGTCCTCGGCGAGCGAACGGACGTCCCAGCGACGGCGCTCGAACCCGGCGTCCTCGCCGTCGTCGACGAAGAGAGCGAGATTACCTACCTCGAGGTGGCCACGCCGACGGTGACGGGCGACAGCGTCCGGGTGACCGATCCGGGACTCGTCCCACTCGGTACCGATGGGATGGACCCGTCGGAAACCGGCGTCGGCGCCGACCTGCTCGAAGACCGCGTCGTGATCTGGAACCCACCGACGGCACTCTACGAACGAACCTTCTACGGCCAGCCACTGGAGGGCCGCGAGTACGACGGTGAGACACCGACCATCCAGTGCTCGCTGCTCGAAGCGGCCCACCTCGCGTCGGTCGGCGTGCTCGACCTGGATCCGGGTGCCGTTCGCGAGCGGGGCAGAGCTGTCGAAGGCGACCGGTTCGATCGCCGGCTTCGCGTCTACACCGCGCTTCGGGAACGCGGCGTCGTCCCGAAGACCGGCTACAAGTTCGGCGCCGACTTTCGAACGTACGCGACCGTCGACACGGTCGACGACCTCGGCCACTCCGAGCACCTGATCCGGGTCGTGCCGAGCACCCACGACTTCGAGCCGCGTGACCTCTCGCTCGACGTCCGGCTGGCCCACGGCGTTCGCAAGACGATGGTGGTCGCGCTCGTCACGGACGAGCCAGCACACCCAGACGATCCAGCCGAGGGCATCAGCTGGCGGTCGGTCGAACGCCTGACGCCCTGATGTGAATGGGGACCCACCACCAGCCAATGCCGAGCCTTTTAGCCCGTCGGGCGGTTAGGACGATCGAATGGGAGACGAGTACGGACTGGTCGACACGGACTCCGTCGAAGTTCCCGGCGACGAGTGGGAAGAGATCGACGTCTCGGAGACGGAGGCCGACCGGATCGCCCGCAAACGCGACCGGAAATTCAGCCAGTTCCGCGAGCGCCTGACCGACGCCGACCAGTTCAAGGTCGAACAGTCGGTGTTCGACGACGCGACGTTCGCCGCGCTGTACAAACTCGTCCAGGACGGCCACGTCGAAGCCTTCGGCGGCCCCATCTCGACGGGCAAGGAGGCCAACGTCTATCAGGCGCTGGGTCCCGACGACACCGAGGTCGCAGTGAAGGTCTACCGCATCAACGCCTCGAGTTTCCGCCAGATGCGGTCGTATCTGGAGGGCGACCCCCGGTTCGAGGGGCTGGGCGGCAAGAAGAAAGACGTCGTGCTCGCCTGGGTGAAAAAGGAGTTCGCCAACCTGCGACGGGCCGAGCGCGCGGGTGTCCGCGTCCCGGAACCGATCGCGACCGAGCGAAACGTCCTCGTGATGGAGTACATCGGCGACGAGGCAGGGCGAGCGAGGCGACTCGGCGAGGTCACGATCGAGAACCCACAGACGGCCTACGAGGTACTCCGGGAGTACATGCGCCGCCTCTACGCGGCGGGGATCGTCCACGGCGACCTGAGCGAGTACAACGTCGTCTTTCACGACGGGCAACTGATCGTCATCGACCTCGGACAGGCGGTGACGGTCCACCACCCCAACAGCCGCGAGTTCTTAGAGCGCGACTGTACGAACGTGGCCTCGTTCTTCCGGCGCCAGGGCGTCGACGTCAGCGACGACGACCTGCTCGCGTTCGTGACCGACCCCGAACCGGATCCATCGCGGGAGTAGCGAGACGGTACGCGAGCCGGCGTTCGCGACAGTGGACTCTTATTCGACGTCGACGACGTGTGCAGCCGACGGCTCGAACCCGACGGTGAGGTCGCCGTCCGGCGACCGTTCGTCGATAGTGTCGTCGACGTGCAACACGATCGGCCGGCCGTTCCATCGACCGTTACACCGGACGCGCTCGCCGAGGAATTCGGTCGTTTCGACGGCGACGGTGAAGCGATTGTGCTCGACGGCCCGCGAGAGGGCGTCCGGCCGGACACAGAACGTGACCCGGTCGGCGGTGTCGGGGAGTGTCGGGAGGGAAAACGTCCACCCGTCGACGGTGACGCGTGACCGATCGTCGGTCGTCTCGTCGACGGTGCCCTCGAAGACGTTGTTGTCGCCGACGAACTCGGCGACGAAGCGCGTCGCCGGTTCCCGGTAGATCTCTCGTGGCGGGCCAACCTGTTCGACCCGGCCGGCGTTCATGACGGCGAGGCGGTCCGAGATGGCCAGCGCCTCCGACTGATCGTGGGTGACGTAGACGGTCGTGATGTCGAGCTGGGTCTGGATTCGTTTCACCTGTCGGCGTAGCGACTCCCGGAGGCGAGCGTCCAGTGCGCTCATCGGTTCGTCGAGCAGGAGCAAGGAGGGTTCCGGCGCGAGCGCACGGGCGAGGGCCACACGCTGTTGTTGTCCGCCGGAGAGCTGTGCCGGGTCGCGCTCGCCCATCCCGGCGAGATCGACGAGGTCGAGCAGGTGCTCGATTCGGTCGTCGCGGGAGGTGCCTGCAGGCGGATCGCGAAATCGCAGGCCGTAGCCGACGTTCTCGGCGACGGTCATGTGCGGAAAGAGCGCGTAGCTCTGGAAGACGACGCCGACGTCCCGCCGTTCGGGGGCAACGCCAGTGACGTCGTCCCCGTCGAACGAGACACGCCCGTGCGTGGGCGCCTCGAAGCCGGCGATCGTCCGTAACGTGGTCGTCTTCCCGCAGCCGGAGGGACCGACGAGCGTGAAGAACTCGCCGTCGCGGATCGTCAGGTCGGCGTCGCGCAGGGCGAGCGTTCCCGATTCGTCGGCCGCGTCGGGTGACGTTCCCCCTCCCCCGTCGTAGCGCTTCGAGACGCCGTCGAGGCGGAGATCGGTCATCACTCGAACCTCCCGCCGACGCGATCGACGACGACGAAGCTGGCTGCGGTGACGGCGAGGAGCACCGTTCCCATGGCGAGGGCGGGGCCGGATCGCCGGCCGAGGTAGCGCTCGACGGCCACTGGCATGGTGTAGGCGTCGCTCCCGGTCGCCAAAATCACCGTCGAAGAGAATTCGCCGATCGAGATGGCGAACGCGAAGGCGGCCCCGGCGACGATGGCAGAGGCGACGAGCGGGAGTTCGACGTCGAGCAGTGCCCGACCCCGCGAGGCCCCGAGGGCCCGAGCGGATTCGACCAGCGCCGGGTCGAGGTCGTCGAGTTGTGGCGAGACGGTTCGCGTGACGAACGGGTACGCGGCGACGGCGTGGGCGGCGACGATCGCCACGGTCCCGGTCACCTGCAGGCGCCACCCACCGGGGAGCGAGATTCCGAAGACGAGCCCCTGCAGGAGGCCGATCCCGAAGACGATGCCGCTGACCGCGAGGGGAAGCATGGCGAGCGTATCGACGACCGTTCCGCTCCGGCCGGCCCGCGTCGTCACCACGGAGACGACGACACCCATCGGGACGGCCACGAGGAGCGTCGCGAGCCCGAAGAGCAACGAGTTTACGATGGCGCGAAACGGCAACGTCTGGAACGACTCGCCCTCGAGTTGGCGGTCGAGCAGGAACGCGTAGTGACGGAGGGTGAACCCGCTCCCGTCGGTGACGCTCCCGAGAACGAGGCTCGCGAGCGGGCCGACGAAGACGACCAGCGCGAGGAGGCCGTAGCCGACGATCGCCAGTCGGCGTGGCGAACAGACGCTCCGCAGGTCCGGGAACAGGCGTTCGCGTGGGGGCGGAGAGCCGGTCGCCGAGAGCCCCGACTGGGCGGACTCGTAGCGGAGGTACGCGTAGGTCAGGCCGAGCGAGATGACGGTCTCGAGGATGGCGAGCGTCGCGGCTTCGGTGAAGGCGAGGGTACTGACCCGGTCGTAGATCCAGACCTCGACGGTCGCGAGTTCCAGCCCGCCGAGCGCGAGGACGATCGGGAACGTCATGAACGTGAAGATGAACGTCAGGAGGGCACCGGCGAGGATCGCCGGGCGCAGTTGCGGGAAGACGACGTCGACGAATGCACGGCGCCGACTCGCCCCCAGACTGCGGGCGGTCTCGACGCTCCGGACGTCGACGGACTCCCAGGCGGCGACCGTCACTCGGGCGATCAGCGGCGCGTTGTAGAAGGCGTGGGCCACGATCACGATCGCGAGCGGGTTCCACTCGATGAACGGATACGGGCCGAGGCCAACGACGCCGAGAAGGGAGTTGATCGTTCCCGCCCGGCCGAACGTGGCGTAGAAGCCGACCGCGACGAGAATGCCAGGGAGGACGAACGGGAGGATCGTCAGCGATCGGATCGTTCGGCGGCCCCAGAAGTCGTATTTCGCGAGGACGGCCGCAGCCGGAAGTCCGAGTGCGAGGCTGGCGAGTGTCGAGAGGGCCGCCTGGTAGGCCGTAAAGCCGAACAGGCCCAGACGGAGGCTCGGCGTGTCGACGGCGAGCCACGGGATCGAGATGCCGATTCCCGGGACGGTCACGACGGTCGCGGAGATCGAAATTGCCGTAAGCCACCCCCAGATCCCCGCGAGATGGTCCGGGATCGCCAGCGGATCGGCGGCGATCGTCGCCAGCTCGCCGACGAAGAACGGGTCGGTAAGGACGTCGGCGAACGACCCGAAAGCGATCGAGCCACGATCGACGACGGCCTCCGCGAAGACGATCGCGACCGGGACGTACAGCATCACCACGAGGGTCGCCGCGGTGGCGAGGGCGAGGAACGTCAGTGCGTGACGCTCGATCCAGGCAGTCACGGCCTCGGTTCGAGCCATCTCGACTCCAGTCCGGTCGGCCACGGCCCTGCCGGTTGCGGTGTCGGACGGCCGGTCGTGACGGGGCTCGTCGTCTGACACGGCCCTACAGCCCGGTCCGGTCGCGCGCCCACTCCTCGACCCAGCCGTCGAGGTTGCCCCGGAGTCGGTCGTAGCCGATCGTCACGGCCTCCGGCGGTTCGTGGGCGTACTGGTCGAAGTCATCGGCCAGATCGACGTGTTCGGCAGCAACGGCCGGGAACTGGACGTTGCGCTGGGCGATCTCGGCCTGGGCGTCGCTCGAGAGCAGGAAGTCGACGAACGTGTGCGCGAGCGCCGCGTTCGACGCCCGGTCGAAGACGCCGACACCCTCGGGGTTGGCGTACCCCTGCCCCTCGGGGAACGCGATCTGGTGGCGGCTCATGTCGTAGCCCTCGGCGGCCGCGAACACCTGGTCGGTCGAGTACGAGACCACCATCGGCCGCTCTTCTTCCATGTACGCTCCGTAGTACGATTCGGTCCAGTCGTCGAGGATACGGACGTCGTTGGCCGCGAGATCGTTCCAGTACTCGAGATAGTCGTCCTCGCCGTACGCATCGATCGTCCACAGCAAGAACGCCTGGCCCGGGTCCGACGTCTGGGCGTTCTGGGCGAGGAGCGTCCCCTCGTAGGCGGGGTCAAGCAGGTCGTCGAACGTCTCGGGTGCATCGACGACGGTCTCGTCGTAGACCAGGCTGATGTACCCGGTGTCGAACGGACGAACCCGGCCGTGCGGGTCACCCATCGCCAGGCCGTCGCGGATACGATCGGTCCGGTCGAGTCGGTCGTCGGCGAGTTCGAGAAAGAGCCCGCCGTCGCCGAGTTGGTCGTCGATGCGGGCCAGGTCGTCGACGTTGACCCCCAGATAGACGTCTGCCTCGAGCGAGGCATCCTGGGCTTCACGCTGGATGTAGTGATTGAGTCCGTTCTCCGCCGTCGTCCACTCGAGGGTGGCGTCTGAGTGGGCCTCCTCGAACGCCTCCTTCAGCCAGGTTCCCGCCGGATCGGTCCCGTCGATCATCGAGTCGTACGTGGCGACCGTGATCGTTCCCGACTCCGGGGAACCCGACAGTTCGTCCCCCGAACTCGGCGACTCACTGCCGTCGCGTGTGAGGCAGCCAGCGACCCCTGCGAGCGTCCCGCCGCCGATCGTGCCGACGAACGTGCGTCGTCTCATTACTGGATGGTCCCACTGGGTGGTCTTAAGAACCAGCATTTAGATCCCGGGACGCATCGAACGTCTAGTAACTATTCGACACAGAGAACGGCGGCCCGATTAGGATACGAAAAATTGGGCGCACCCTGGTTTGCGACCGGGACAGTGTGTCGGACGAAGCAGCGGCCCGGGCGAAACCGTTAGGTAACCACAGCGACGATGTATCCGTATGCATCCCGCTCTCGGCTGGTGCTGGCGTCACCCATCGAGAGCGGACAGTGTCGATGGCAACGGCGTCGCGGCCTAACCCGGCGTCGTGGTGTCGGCGGCTCCCTTCGTTCTCTCCACCGCTCCCGGATAGCTATCCGACAGCCCGCAGTTCACCCCGCAGCGACGCACAATGGCACGACACGATTCATCTGACACACCCGACACAGCGGAACCGACCAGTGAACACCCGACCGATCCAGCCACAGCGACCGGCGGACACTCGTCCGACCCAGCCGCATCGGCCACCGAACATTCGCCCGAACGACCCTCGTCTGCACGACTCGATGGCAACACCGTCACCGACACCGAGTACGACCGCCTCGTTTCGGAGTTCGGCGCCGAGCCGCTCTCCGACGAACAGATCGAGCGGCTCCCCTACCATCCAGCGATCCGGCGGCGGACGATGTACGCCGGTCGCGACGTCGATCAGTATCTCGACGCCGCGGAGGCAGGCCAAGCCCACTCGATCGTCACCGGCGTCGGTCCCTCGGGCCCGCTCCACCTCGGTCACGTCCTCCCGCTGTACCTCGCGAAGCGCTTCCAGGACGAGACGGGAGCGACGGTGTACCTCCCGTTTTCGGACGACGAGAAGCTCCTCTCCAGAGACCTGACGTTCGACGAGATCGGCGAGTTCACCCGAGACAACCTCCGGGACGTCCTCGCCGTCGGCTTCGATCCCGAGCGAACACGGATCGTCCTCGACACGGCCGACGCCGACGTGATCTATCCCATCGCCGTCTCGCTGGCCGAGCGGCTGACGCCGGCGACCGTCGATGCGGTCTACGGCGAGCAGGACAACGTGGGACTCTCGTTCTATCCGGCCGTCCAGGCCACGCACCTCCTGCTCCCGCAACTTGTCGAGGGACAGCAACCGACGCTGGTCCCCATCGCCGTCGATCAAGATCCCCACGTCAGGATCTGCCGCGACCTCGCGGCGAGGGAGTCACTGCCCGTCCAGAAGCCGGGCGCGCTCCTCGGTCGCTTCCTTCCAGCCCTCGACGGCCCGGGGAAGCTGAGTTCCTCGGACGACGCCCCGTCGATCGAGTTGACCGACGACCGCGAAACGGTCGCGAAAACGATTCGCGAACACGCCTACACGGGCGGGCAATCGACGGTCGAGAAACACCGGGAACTGGGTGGCGACCCCAGCGTCGACGTCCCGTTCCAGTACCTGCGCTACCTGTTCGAACCGGACGACGCTGAACTCGAGCGAATCGAGCGCGCGTACCGTGCCGGCGAGCTGTTGAGCGGCGAACTGAAGGAGCTCGCGATCGACCGAATCGCGGACTTCCTGGCAGATCACCAGCGCCGGCGCGAGGCGCTCGGGTCACTCGCGGACGAACTCGGGCCGTATCGGCTCCGCCCGGGAGAGCGTGCGCGAGCGCTCGAACGGGTCGGCGTCCCGCGGCATCGGCCGCCCTCCCCCCACCAAGCCGATCGGGGGTAGCCACGGGTACGGACCGTCGAAATCGACGCAGGCACGCTGCCCCGGCCAGTACTGTAGACCGGTCACGGAGCCGTCAACGTTACCTACCGGGACTGTGAACGCTGGCGAAATGACAGCACCAGAATCAACGGAGGCACGCACCACAACGGGCGACGATCGAGAATCGTTCTTCGACGACGTTCCGTGGCAACAAGCACTGGTCATCGGAATCGGCGCGTTCGTCGTGGGGTTCGTTCTGCTCAGCGGCCTCGTGGTAGCCGAGGGAGTGCTCGACGATAGTGTGACCGACGAGACCGGCGAGGTCGATTCACAGGGAGACGAACCGGGACTGCTGACAGTGCTCGGATGGGTGTACTTTGGCGCTCACTTCGTCGATCTCGGCGTGGACACGGTGTTCGGATCGATGTCGTTCGATATGTTCGGTGCGCTCATGGAAGAGGCCGTGATCCCCGAAATCCTCTGGCGCCTCGTCCCGGTCGTCGTCCTGATCGGCGCGGGTTACCTGCTCGCAGCGCGGGTGCTCCCGGCGACCGCGTCGCCGGAGGACGGGGCGAAGATCGGCGCGACGGTGACCGTCGGCTATCTGCTCACGGTTGCAATCGGGACGCAAGTGTTCGAGTTCACCGGTGACGAAGGGACGTCCGCAAGCGTCGAATTCACCGAAGCGCTGCTGCTGGCAGGGCTGCTCTATCCGATTCTCCTGGGCGCGTTCGGTGGCTATCTCGCCGTCCGCCGCGGGGCGACAGAGACCAATGCAGGCCAGTTCGGTCCAAGGGCTTAACCCCGCGCACCGAATAGGCCCGATCATGCAGCACGTGAAGATTCCGCAGGACCGCATCGGCGTCCTCATCGGCAGCGGCGGGGAGACGATGCGGGAGATCGAGTCGGCCGCCGAGGTCAGGCTCGACATCGACTCCGAGAACGGGTCGGTCGCGGTCGAGACCGTCGGCGATCCCGTGCTCGGCCTGAAGGGACCGGACATCGTCCGGGCGATCGGGCGCGGGTTCGCCCCCGAGGACGCCCTGGCGCTGCTCGACGACGAACTGATGATGTTCGACATCGTCGACATCGACACGGCGTCCCGCAACGCGAACGACATGAAGCGACAGAAGGGCCGACTGATCGGCGAGAACGGCCGCACCCGCGAGCTCATGGAGGAGCTCTCGGGCGCCTCCGTCGTCATCTACGGCTCGACGCTCGCGATCATCGGGACGCCGGAACAGGTCGACGTCGTCCGCACCGCCGCGGAGATGCTTCTCGACGGTGCGCCCCACGGCGCGGTCTACTCGTTCTTAGAAGAGAAGCACAACGAACTCAAACGACAGGGGCTCGAGTACCATCGCTTCCCGGGCTCGGGCACGGAAGAACAAGCCTGATCGCCGGCACAGGCTTGATGGCCGAGGGACAACGGCTGACTGATGTTCTGGCGACCGCATCCAGACCCGGTTCTCCGGGCGAAACGCAGCTGATCAACAGCAGCGACCCACGTACCAGACAGTTGTCCCCCCAGCGAAAACCGTACTTAAACCCCGCGTGCTAGACGACCACACAGTCTCCGAATCCCACACACGGGCGGCAGTCAGACGACAGGGAGCGAAAAGCCTATATAGAATCACAAACAATCCTTCGAGTGACTATGGCTCAGCAAATGGGCAACCAGCCCCTCATCGTCCTCTCGGACGACAGTCAGCGCACATCGGGTAAAGACGCACAGTCGATGAACATCCAGGCCGGCAAGGCCGTCGCGGAGTCCGTCCGCACCACGCTCGGCCCGAAGGGCATGGACAAGATGCTCGTCGACTCCAGTGGCTCCGTCATCGTTACCAACGACGGTGTCACCCTCCTGACGGAGATGGAGATCGACCACCCGGCCGCCGACATGATCGTCGACGTCGCCGAGACCCAGGAGAGCGAAGTCGGCGACGGTACTACCTCCGCCGTCGTCGTCGCCGGTGAACTGCTCAAGCGCGCCGAAGAGCTCCTCGACCAGGACATCCACGCGACCACCGTCGCGCAGGGCTACCGACAGGCTGCCCAGAAGGCCACGGAGGCCCTCGACGACGTCGCGATCGACGTCGACGCCGACGACAAAGAGATCCTCCAGCAGATCTCCGCCACCGCGATGACCGGCAAGGGCGCCGAGAACGCCCGCGACCTGCTCTCGGAGCTCGTCGTCGACGCCGTCCGCACTGTCGCCGACGACGACGGCATCGACACGGACAACATCTCCGTCGAGAAGGTCGTCGGCGGCGCCATCGAGAACTCCGAACTCGTCGAGGGCGTCCTCGTCAACAAGAGCCGCGTCTCCGACAACATGCCGTACTTCGTCGAGGACGCCAACGTCGCCGTCATCGACGGCGCACTCGAGGTCAAAGAGACCGAGATCGACGCCGAGGTCAACGTCACCGACCCCGACCAGCTCCAGCAGTTTATCGAGCAGGAAGAGGCCCAGCTCGAGGAGATGGTCGATCAGCTCGCCGACGTCGGCGCCGACGCCGTCTTCGTCGACTCCGGCATCGACGACATGGCCCAGCACTACCTCGCCCAGGAGGGCATCCTGGCCGTCCGCCGCGTCAAGAACTCCGACGCCCAGCAGATCGCCCGCTCGACCGGCGCGACGCCCGTCTCCTCCGTCGACGACATCACCGAAGACGACCTCGGCTTCGCCGGCTCCGTCTCCCAGAAGGAGATCGCCGGTGACGAACACGTCTTCGTCGAAGACGTCGAGGACGCCCAGGCCGTCACCCTCATTCTCCGCGGTGGCACCGAACACGTCATCGACGAGGTCGACCGCGCCATCGAGGACGCCATCGGCGTCGTCCGCACCACCATCGAGGACGGCAAGGTGCTCGCCGGCGGCGGCGCACCCGAAGTCGAGCTCTCGCTCGCCCTGCGCGACTACGCCGACTCCGTCGGCGGCCGCGAACAGCTCGCCGTCGAGGCCTTCGCCGACGCGTTAGAGGTCATCCCACGCACCCTCGCCGAGAACGCCGGCCTCGACCCCATCGACTCGCTGGTCGAACTGCGCTCCGACCACGACGCCGGCAAGACCGGCGCCGGGCTCGACGCCTACACCGGCGACACCGTCGACATGGAAGCCGACGGCGTCTACGAGCCAAAGCGCGTCAAGACTCAGGCCATCGACTCCGCGACCGAGGCCGCAGTCATGCTGCTTCGCATCGACGACGTCATCGCCGCGGGCGACCTCGCCGTCGCTGACGACGACGAGGGCGACGACATGCCGGCCGGCGGCCCAGGCGGAATGGGCGGCGGCATGGGTGGCATGGGCGGCGGTATGGGCGGCATGATGTAAAACGACCTTTTACGCTACGCTCATTTCGCGCCGGCGGCTTCGCCGCACGGCGCGCCGACGCTCGGTAAAAGGTCGATCAAAAGCACTCCTCCTTCCCCGCCGACGTCGCTTCGCGACGTCTCTGGGTCAGTCGTCGGCCCGCTCGTTCACTCCGTTCACTCGCGGTGAACGCCTTCGTTCGGATCGCGGTAATACCACTCATCTTCCCGCGGCTCTCGCTCACTTCGTTCGCATAGAGCCGCGTCTTCTCCGAACCACTCACTCGGTGACACTGTGGCGTAGACCGTCTCTCGATCACCGCTGTCTCCAAATTCGTCTCGCTATTCTCGTCCTACCACGCACGACGTCGACCGGCGACCAGTTGGTTACGCGAACGCGAGGAGTGTTTCGTCGAAGTCGCTCTCGTCGACGGCCGCCGACGGCAGGACTCGCACGAGCACCATTCCATCGAGGATCACCGGGCGTGAACGAACGGCGCCTGGTACCTCGACCGACCACGCCGACTCCAGCGAACCGCTCTCGAGGGCGACCAACCGGTTTTCGGGGTCGTCGCCATCGGTCTCGGTGGTGATCGCATAGCAGTTGTCGGCGCCGACCGCGAGGGCCCGCACCGCATCGGAAATCGTCGATCGGGTGACCTCGTCGCCGCTGTCGGCGTCGAGGGCGACGACGCCCGATTCGGTTCCGACGAACAACCGTCCCTCGGCTGCGGCGAGCGCTGTCACGGCACCGTCCGCGACCTGTTTCCGCCAGTCGAGATCTCCCGACGAGTCGACGGCGAGGACGGATCCATCGGCCGTCGCGGAGACGACGTGATCCTCGATCAGGGGCGGTGTCGACAGCGCCGCGTCGAATTCCTCGACCCACCGCTGGTCGCCAGAGTCCGCCTCGAGTGCGGCGAGTATCTCGTCGGACGCGTATGCAACGATCTCGTCGTCGACGGCGAAATCGATCGGGAGCGACGACTCGGACTCCCAGCGGTCGTCACCGTCGTCCACGTCGAACGCCTGCCCGTACGGCTGCGTGGAGCCGCCCTGGTAGGCGACCCCGTCGCGCATCGTAAGGAGAGGGGTCGACAGGTCCGTCGCATCGGTGGTCCACGTTTCCTCGCCCGTTTCGAGGTCGCGGCCGACGAGTTCGTCACCGTCGTCTCGCTCGCGATAGGCGACCACCGTCTCGCCGTCGGACCCCATCGCCAACTCGCCGCTCGCGAGCGGGCCGGCGGCCGTGGGTTCGCCAGTGGCGGCTTCGAGCGTCCCGACGTCGCGTCCGTCGGGCGGATACGCGAAGACGAGGCTATCGACGACGAGTGGATCGATACCCGATTTGGCACCGACCGCTCGCTCCCACGCGATCGACGGCTCACCATCGGGTCCGGAGCCGTCCGTCGCCGCAGTGTTTTCCGGGGTGGCCCGGTGTAGCAGCCACTCGCCGTCGACTCGCTCGTCGACGCGGCTATCCAGCGCTTCCTCGTTATCGTCGCCGTCGGATTCGCCATCTGTCGTACAGCCCGCAACGGCAGTGAAGAGCGCCGATCCCGTCACCGCGAGGACGTTCCGGCGTGTCAGGTCGGACGCCATCGGCCCCGACTCGGCTCGTTGTTCCTGAGGATCACGCGGCCGGCGATATGATTCCATGCGCATTGTTATACCTACATTACAATAAGTCCACTGCCATCTCTCACGAGTGGACGGGGTGCGTCGTCGCTGGCAGCGACTCCGTCGTCGAGATAGTCGCCACAATGTGCAGGAACCTGCGACCGGTTTCGGGCCACTAGCTACAAATCCCCAGATAGTCATCCTACAGCAAGAGACCCCCATGGCAGATCCTGCGATCTATCGAGCGTTCTTCGACGAACTGGACGACGCGGTCGCGGTTCTCGATCCGAAGACGGGTCGCTACGAGGCCGTCAATCCGGCGTACGCTACCCTGTTCCAGCGCGAGCCAGGGGAGCTCGAAGGGAAGAGAGTCATCGAACACGTAAATGAAACCCTCACACTCGATCGGGACGCGGTCACCGCAGCTCTCGAAGTGGCCCGGCGCGGCGATTCCCGGACCGTTCGGGGTGAACTGGACGAAACTGCCGGGGGCCCCCGTTCAGCCGAGGTCGAACTGGCGCCGTTCGAGTCGAAGGAGATCGAATCGATTCGGGCGACGGTACGACTCAGGTCGGCCTCGATCGACGAAGGAACGAGAGACGACGAATTGACGAACCGACTGGCGGTCGCACTGGAGGGCACGAATACGGGTGTCTGGGAACTAGACCTGGAGAGCGGGGAAATGGCCTGGACCAACTCCGCGGAGGAACTGTTCGGCGTCGAGCCGGAGACGTTCGACGACCTCGCCGAGCGCATCCATCCGGACGATCTTCCCACGGTCGAACGGGATATCGAACAGGCGATCGAGCGTGGCGACGTCTTTCAGACCGAACACCGGGTCCAGCACGAAAACGGCGAAGAGACGTGGGTCCTCGCGCGTGGCGAGGTTCGATCGGCGCAGGGGAACGCACATCTCGTCGGAATGGCCACCGACATCACGAGCAAGAAAGCACAGGAACAGGCGCTGGTACGCCAGGAGCACCAGTACCGGGAACTCGTCGATCGCCTCCCCGAAGCCTACTACACGTTCGACCGGAACTGGACGATGACGTACTGCAACGACGTGATCGCAGACCGGTTCGACACCCCAGCCGAGCAACTCATCGGACAGACCGTCTGGGACGCGTTCCCCGAAATACGCGGGACCGTTCTCGAGGAGACGTTCCGAACCGTGATGGAAACGGACGAGCCGGCCTCGTGCGAGTATCACGTGGAATCCCGAGGGTTCTGGGTCGACATCCAGGCCTATCCGTACGAGGACGGCATCGCGATCATCTCATCGGACGTCACCGAGCAAAAGCGGAAGCTCTCACTGGTGCTCGACTCTCTCCCGCTCGTCTTTTACCAGATCGACGCCGACAGGACGTTCCTCGAGTCCCGTGGCAAAGGCCTCGCCGAGCTCGGCCTCGAGAGGGACGAAGTCGTCGGCGAGTCGGTGTTCGACATCTTCGCAAAGCAACCGAGCATCGTCGCGGCGATCGAGCGAGCGTTCGACGGCGAAGCTGTCTCGCACACGACTCAGATCGGGACCAACCACTTCCTGGCCGAGTACAGGCCGGTCGTGGAAAACGGGGCGGTGACGAACGTCATCGGCGCCGCGATGGACGTGACGGAACTCGAACGCCAGCGCGAACAGATGGAGTTCTTCAACTCAATCCTGCGCCACGACGTGTTGAACGGGATGACGGTCATCAAAGCCCGCGGCGAAATCCTGGCCGCGGAGCTCGACGGCGATCTGGGCCAGTACGCTCGTACGATCGTCGACTGGTGTACGACGACGACCGAGGTCACCCAGCGCGTCCAGCGCGTCGTCGAGACGCTCACGACGCCCGAAGACAGTCTCCAGCTCGACTCGGTCGACGTCTCCGCGATCCTCGATCGAAAACTCTCGGAACTGCAGACCGCCAACCCCAGGATCGAATTCGAACGCGACGTCGCTCCGGGAATCGAGGCACGGGCCGACGAGTTGCTCTCGGAGGTTCTCGGGAACGTTCTGCTGAACGCGATCGAGCACAACGACACCGACGACCTCACGATCGACGTGACGGCCGCGGTCGACGACGAGGTCACGATACGCATCACCGACGACGGGGGCGGAATCGACGACGACCGCAAGGAGTCCGTGTTTCGCCGCGGCGAGACCTCACACGCCAAGGAGACGGGATCGGGCTTCGGTCTCTTCTTCGTCGACGTGATGGTCGACAAGTACGGCGGCGAGGCCTGGGTGGAAGACGCCGAGTCGGGCGGCGCCTGCTTCGTTCTTGAGCTGCCGCGAGCGACCACCGAGGCACAAGGATGATACACCCAACCACACAATGTGAGGTGCTCCCATGACCGACACAGACCCCCCGGTCGTCGCCATCGTCGAGGACGAGCCGGCCGTCGCGGAGAGTTACGAACTCTGGCTCGCCGACGACTACGAGATCGTCCGTGCCCACGACGGTGCCGAAGCACTCGACGTGATCGACGAGTCGATCGACGTCGTCCTCTTAGATCGCATGATGCCGGAACACTCCGGTGAGGAGGTCTTACAGGAGATTCGAGCCCGTGGAATCGACTGTCGCGTGGCGATGGTCACCGCCGTCGAGCCCGATTTCGACGTCGTCGAGATGGGCTTCGACGCGTACATCACCAAACCACCGGAGCGAAGCAATTTACTCGACACGGTCGAGACGCTCCTCGATCGAGCGTCCGTCGACGACGAGTTTCAGGAGTACCACTCCCTGATGGCGCGGCGAGGTGCCCTAGAGGCCGAGAAGTCCGAGGCGGAGCTGGCGGACAGCGACGAGTATCAGGATCTACTCGACCGGATCGACGCCAAACAGACGGCGGTGGACGACGGACTCGGGGACATGGGCTCCGAGATCGACTTCGTCAGTGCCGTTCGAGACCTCTCGGACGACGCGTCCGCCCACGCGGAGGACGTGGACGGAGCCGAGTGGGACGGAAACGAGGAGAACGCATGACTGACAGCTACGAAATCGGCGGCATCTTGCCCGACGACACGATCGACGAACTCCGTCCCGGGACGAACGTCGCCGTCATCGGCTCGTCGCATTCCGGGAAGCGTCACGTCGCACTGCAGTTAGTCGCGGCCGGCTACGACGTCGACGAAGGGATCCTCTGTATCACGACAAACAGCGCACGCCGGGTGTTCGAGGACCTCGACCGACACATCGACGCGATGAACCGGGACCGGATCGGCGTCATCGACTGCTCAGGCACCGGCGGCGGGTCGGTGATCGAAGCCATGACGGAGTCGGCCTCCTCCCCGGGCGATCTCACCGGAATCAGCATCGGAACAGCCAAACTGTCCAAACGGTTTCACAGCCGCGGCGTCTCCGACATTCGGTACGGCCTGGTCTCCATCTCGACACTGTTGCAGTACGTCGACGAGTCGACCGTCTTCAGATTCCTCCACGTGTTTACGAACCGAGTGAGCGAAACGGACGGGCTCGGGGTCTACACGCTCACCGACGACACACACGACGCGACGACCGTCAACACGATCCGCGGACAGTTCGACGGCGTCGTCGAGCTCAGGGAACGCGACGATGGGACGCGAGAGTGTCGGGTCCGCGGGCTCGGATCGGCGCCGAGCGGGTGGAACGTGTTCGAATAATCACGAGCGGCCGAACGCTGGTACCGGACTGGTTCGATCGAATCCGCGAGTCACATCGCCGGCTGGCCGATTTCTCGTCACTCGGTCGTCCGCCCCGGACCGAGGACGGTGTCCTCGCCGAGTGCGGCCTCGCCCATGGCGAATGCCCGCGGCCGGAGCGCGCTGTTGACGCCGAGGAACGTGTCGACGCCGAGCGTGAACTCGTCTTCGATGGGGAGGACCTGCGCGGTGACGTGGGCCGGTGTCTCCGTCTCGACGATGTGTTCGACGGCCTCCCGTTGTTCCGCCGAGTCGAACGGGCCACAACAGAGTGCGAACGACCGCGGCCCTGGCAACAGGGATGCGAACTGAGCTTTCGCTGCCTCGTTCTCGATGCAGTCTAAGTCACCCGGTTCGAGGAAGAACAGTCGCTGGTCGATGTCACGACCCGACGAGAGTGAGGAGGCGTCGCTCTCGGTTCCAGTCGCGTCCGACAGCCGAGAACGGTCAGATCGCTCCGCCGTCGCCCGCTCGGGGCCGGACCACTCCTCGTCGGTGGTGTGAGAGAGATAGAGTTCGAGCATCGCGCGCAGGCCGGCCTTCGTCCCCCGCTTCCGGTAGAGTTCGGGCGCCCTGGCGAGGAGTTCCCGTCGCGCGCTCTCCGGCCAGGATCGATAGTCGTCCGCGGCCAACCAGGTCTCGAGCCACTCGAGCGACTCGCTCGGCACCCCGCCCGGATCCATGTACCGGCTGAACCCCTCGATCTCGCGCTCGATCTCGACGAACGAGGTCTCGAAGACCGAGAGAAACCGTTCCAGGAAGGTCGCCGACCGGTCGTCTTCCTGGTACACCTCGGGCAGGTGTCGGAGATACGACTGTCGTGGACAGTACGCCGTCACTGAATCGACCAGCGGTGCCGCCGTCGGCGTCCCGACGAGTTCGACGGCCACGTAGAGGTACCGGCCCGTCGCGTCCCGCAACAGCGTCTCCTCGGGATCGATCGTCTCGACGAGCGTCCAGCGGGCGTCGGCGTGGTCGGCGAGCGTCTCGCCTGCGGCCTCACACCACGACCGGATCGTCGAGACGTCGAACCGGTCGGATCGCTCGGCGAGCTCGGTAGGCGCTGCCGTCGCGAGTGCCCACAGCGAGTCGACGCCGCTCTCCCGGAGCGCCTCGATCGCACTCGGATCGAGGCCCTCAGTGGCGAGGCCCTCGGCGTCGAACGAGCCGATCGCCGCCTCGTCGGTCGCGACGTACCGGAGTCTGACCTGCGTGCTCGCCGAGGCACGGGCGATATCGAGTGCGATTCGGTGCCACTCGACGGCATCTCTGCCGGCGTCGAAACGATGAAACGCCACGCCAACGTGACGATCGCGTTTCGGGTGCCGAGCGTACTCGCCAACCTCCTGGAGCGCGTAACTCGCCCGCTCCTCGCCCAGGAGCGCGTAGAAGACCCGCCGGCTGTGCTCGTCGGTCGGCTGGCCGACGAGGTCGACACACGGTCGCGCGAGTTCGTGACGGAGCGTGAACCGTTCTTGGTCGGGGTCCCACTCGAAGAGCCCGTGTCCATCCCGGTCGTCGAACGTTCCGGCGACGACGAGGCTCCCTGACGGAACGGCGATCGCCGTCGGCGTGAACGAGGCGTCCTCGGTGACGAACGCACCAGTCGAGAGGGGATACAGCCCCTCACGACGCTCTTCCTCGGCGTCGAACGCACGAACCGTCCGTCCCTCACTCGTCTCGTCGAGGACGTACATCCGGCCGGCACAGACAGCGAGGTCGATCGGCGACTGCAGCCACCAGTCGACGGTCAGTTCTGCCTCGCCGCCGACAGTCACGAGCCGATCGTCACCGTCGACGACGTAGACGACGCCGTCCGCGTACCGGAGTGTGCGTGGGTCTGCCGCCTCGCAGGGAAGCTGACCGAGTTCCCGCTGCAATCGCGGCGAGAGCGTGGCGATCGAGCCGTCGGCGGCGTCGGCAACGTAGACGCGATTCTCGCTCGCACACACCGCACATGGTCGATCGATCGAGGGCTCCGAGCCCTCTATCAGTCGCTGATGCAGGTCCGTCGCGGGATCGTAGCGATACAGCGCCCCCGAGTCGTGGACGGTGTAGAGGACGCCGGTCGGATCGACAGCGTGATCGACGACCGACACGCCGAGATCAGCCTCGCGGATCGAGGTCGTTCGCGCGATCGACAGGCCGCCGTCGACGACGGCGGCGTTGCGTTTCACCCACTCGTTCCAGTCGGCCTCACTCGTCGCCGTCGAGTACGAGTACTCCATCTCAGTTCACCCCACCCGCCCCGTGTAAGTCGACCGTCACCGAGTCGACGGCGAACAGCGCCGCGTCACCGATCTCGACCGTGTGTTCGTCGACCATCGTCCCTCCGTGGGCGGTGATCGAGAGATCCGAGACGTGATCGATCGCCTCCAGATCGGTGAGTCGCTCGACGAGACGCGTCCCCTGTAACGGCTGTCCGAACGGCCAGCCGTCCCCGTCGGCGCCCGTGAGCGGGTGGACGTACGATTCGACCGCTTCCGCGACGGCGGTCTCGTGATTTCGCGCCGTGTATCCCGGACGCGTCCGGCCCGTCACGGACAGTTCCAGGCCGACGTAGCGCGGCCCCCGAACGGAGACGCGGTCGGTCAACAGCGTCCGCTCGTCGACGTGTGACTGGACGGCCCGGACGAACCCGTCGCTGGGAACCGGCCGGCCCACGTCGGGCGGCGCGTACGGAACGACGACGACGGTGATCGGATCGCCGACGAGTACGGCCGTCCGGGCGATTCGCAAGCCGGGCGTCCGCGCGGCCACCGAGCGAACGTCGTCGGCCGTAACGGCGCGATAGGGGCGTCTGAGATCACGCCGCGCCCGGCGCATGGCCGCTTCGATCGACTCGGCGTCCGTCCCGCCCGTGGCCCCGGAAAGTGGGGAGACGTCACCCTCGGCAGTGGCGAGCGACGTCCCGGAGAGCGCGGCGGGCATCGGGTCGGCGAAGCGCCAGACCGCACCCGGCGACACGTTCCCCGCCTCGCCGCCGCCGTAGACGTACGACGCCGAGATCGTCGCGTTCGCCGGGGGAACCCGTCCGGAACGCCCGTCACCGAACGTCACGCGACCGCGGGATCGGTCGAGGACGTAGTGTGGATCGTCGGGGCCAGAGGCGTCGAAGTCGGAAACCTCGGTGAATCGCTCGCCATCGACGCTGACCGTCGCGGCGAACAGGTTCTCGTCGGGGAACGCGTAGGTCTGTCCGTCGAGCCCGAGGGTCTCCTCGGTGCCACCGGAGCCGGGAACCGTCACCGGTCGGAGCGGTTCGTCCGCGACGCGCGCCCGGTGGCTCGCGGTGACGACGTTCGTTCGCACACCGTCTAGCTGTGGCGGAAACTCGTATCCCGGCGTCTCGACGCGACAGCGGAGCCAGCCGCGGTCGTCCGACGCGTCGGTGAGTGCGTGGTCCCGTCCCGACGCTGGTTGCGACGCCGTCGGGCGGGTGAGTTCGATCACCCCACCGTCGTACATCGCGGTGGTCTCGTCGACGGCGATCGACAGGGATTCCCACGAGTCCATCTCGGGACCACGGTACGCCCACGAGATCTCGACCGTCGGCGAGACGGACGGCTCGTCGGCGAGGGCGTCGCCCGGGGCTGGATCCGGGAGGTCGTCGTCGTGATAGTCGACGACGAGCGTGAGCGCGTCCGTGCCAGCGAACGGGTCGCCGTCGAAGCCGAGGAACAGCGCGGCGTCGGCGCAGATGTCGTCACCGAACGGTCGATAGAACATGCCACTCGTTCGATTCGCTTCGGTGTGGTCCGTCTCGCCCGTGCCGTCGACGGTGGCGACGCGATCGATCTCGGCCCCCGAGAGCACGACGTCGTGGTCGGTCTCGAACCGATAGCTCTCGTCGGCGCCGTCCGCGACGGCGAGACCGGTTTCCGCCGGAATTCGCGTCCCGACAGTCGAATCCGGCGGGTCGATCGACAACGGCGCGGATGCAGCCGTCTGCGGTCGGCGTTCGTGCCCGAGGAGCCGAAGGTACTTCTCCCGGTGGGCATCGGTCACCTGGTCGAGCTGATAGCTGTGAGTCTCCGTCACCCACGCGAGCACTTCGAGGATCGTGATCCCCGGATCGTGCGGGTTGAAATCCGTCCACTCCGCTTCGTACGCGGGGATCAGTTTCTTCGCCTGCTCGAGTAAGTCCTCGTACGTTTGATCGTCGAGCGTCGGCACGTCTATCCCCATGTGACTGCCACCTCCGTGTCGGCACTCGTACGGTGCGGTGCCGGCGGGTGTCGACAACACGCCGATACGTCGGCGACTATCGACACCGACGGCACGCCGGGGGCAATCGG
>JGI2924J29684_1078530_pt1 | contig 62705 bp, 55 predicted proteins | sample BenlonsequencITS_FD_29684 | JGI IMG/M metagenome (IMG submission 29684) | reverse complement strand
CGAGGAGCGGCAGACACGACGGGCAAAAGAGGCTGGTCCGTGAGAATCACGGACCAGCCTCTTTTGCCCGTCGCAGTCATGCGACAATGTCATTGTCAAGCAAGAGCGCTGTGTTCAGGCAAGGGCGCCGATATGGCGGGATTCGAGCCAACAGCGCACCGCCCAAGCGGGTCTCCGCGCAGAGGGAGCCCCCTGGATTGTGGGCGCCGCCGCTCGGCCTTATGGCAATCAGGCTCCTTTGCGGGAGCGGTTTCCGTACTTGCGGTTGAACTTCTCGATTCGGCCTTGGCTGTCCAGCATGCGCTGCGAGCCGGTCCAGAACGGATGCGAATCCGAAGTGACGTCCACAACGATCAAAGGGTAGCTGTTGCCGTCGCTCCACTCGGTCTTTCGGTCGCTGTTCGCAGTCGAGCGGGTGATGAATTGAGTTCCAGTGTTCGCGTCCTGGAAGACGACGTAGCGTGATTCGGGGTGGATTCCGGGTTTCATGTCTGTTCCTTTCCATTGATCCGGGCATGGGGCGATTCAGTTGTCACGGCAAAAACGACAGCCAGTCCCAAACGGGGCCGCCCCATCTCGCTCAGCGCGTTCGAGCAGAACGGTTTCGAAACCACCCATAAGACCCAACGGTCGCGGCGTTGTTGCTCGCCAAGTATACGCGCACCTGATCATGCGCACGTCAAAGCCGCAACAAAGTCAGGCTGTTATGCTACGCCGTCAGCCTGGGCGCTGCAACCAGGGCGCGGCACGGCCTCGAGAAGCCAGCCCGGAGAAGCAGGCCACGAGCAGGCAGAAGAAAGCAAAACGCCCTGGTCGGCGTTTCGGCAGACCCGGGCATTTTCATTGTCTCAACCAACAGCGCCGGGGTGGCGGGATTCGAACCCGCGGCATCCTCGTCCCGAACGACGTCGGAGAAATCGTTGGTTGGCATGGGGTGATCTTGGCAGGGGAGACGCGTCGCTCGAGAAGGTTTCTGCCGACTCTCGCAAACGTTGGGAACGTCGGCATGATCGAGGGAGCAGCGGAGCTGCTGCGTGCCGAAGTGGCCGCACACCGGCCGCGGTCCGAGAGATCTCAGACGACGGTGCGCCGCCGAGAGGGCATGGGCATGAGCGCCCCCATACTGGGGTCGGCCGAGCCAAGCGAACCCTTCCCGGCGCGCTCTGCGTCATCCAGGCGGCGGGTGTCGCCCAGCCATGGCATGAGGGCGGCCCGCGTCCTGATGGCAGTCTTCGCGCGTTGCCCCGGGGGCAGTCTCAAGCGCGCGGTGCGACGCTTCGCGGTCCGGGCTTTCTTTCACATCAGCCCGGCCGCCTCGGCGCCGCGCGTCAGTTCCTCGCGGTGCTCGGGAGCTGCGATGGCGATGAGCGCCTTGGCCCGCTCGCGGAGGCTCTTGCCGCGCAGCCGGGCCACCCCGTGCTCCGTGACGACGTGGTCGACAGTGTTTTTGAGCGTGGTGACCACGCTTCCCGGGGTCAACTGGACGCGAATCCGACTCCGCCCGGCCGATGTCGCGGCATGCGTCACCAAGAACGCCTGCCCGCCCTCGGAGTACATCGCGCCTCGGGCGAAGTCCGTCTGGCCGCCGGACGAGGACCAGTACCGCCCTGCGATCGTCTCGCTCGCGGCTTGGCCCATGAGGTCCACTTCCGTTGTGGCGTTGATCGACACCACATTGCGCTCCTCTGCGATGCGCCTCGGGTCGTTGGTCAGGTCGACGGGCATCAACATGACTGCGGGATTGTCGTCCAACCAGTCATAGAGCTCGCGAGACCCGAGGCAGAACGTGGTGACGTGCTTGCCCCGCTGCTGACGTTTGCCCTCCCCGGTCGCGGCGCCGGACCGAACGAGCCGCATGAGCCCGTCGGAGAACACTTCGGTGTGCACGCCAAGGCCGCAGTGCCCGCACAGGAGTTCGGCCACTTTGTCGGGGGTCTTGCCGATGCCGAACTGCACGCACGCGCCATCGGGGATCCTGTCCACGATATGTTCTGCTATGGCGCGGTCACGCGGGTCGTCGCCCATGTTGTGGCGCTCGTAGAGCGGCCGGTTCACCTCGGTCCAGCCCGCCACCTGGCTGATGTGGATCTGGTTGAGCCCGTGTGTGCGGGGCATCTGGTGGTTCGCCTCGAGGAAGAACGGGGCCTCGCCGATGAACGCGGCGCAGTAGTCGGCGTTCGTGCCGAGCGAGAAGTAGCCGTGCTTGTCGGGCAGGCTCGCGCCCGCGATCACTATCCTGTTGCCCGTGTTCTCGCGAAGAAGGCGGGGCATTTCGGAGAAGTGGTTCGGGACCAGGTCGCACGCCCGGTCCCAGTACGCCTGCCGCGAGCCAGGGCCAAGGTAATAGTCCACATGGCGCAGCCGGTCTCGGAACTGGCCTCGGATGTACGCGCGATCGCGATAGGGGTCCATCTTGTGGATTCGCACGTGCGAGAGCCGCTCGTTTCCCGCTTCCAACGCGTCGACCAGCGATTCCGGCTCGCCGGCGAGGATCGGCGCGATCACGTCTGTGCCTGGCTGGATGTGGTCCAGGAGCCGCTCTGCGGGAACCGGGCCGAGAGCTGCGGGTCCCACAACTGCATTCATGGCGTGCTCGCTTCTTCGAGGATGTTCCGCGCTCGCAGGATCTGCGGCGCGTCGATCATTTCGCCTCCGACCCGCACTGCTCCGTGCGCGGACTCGGCGATGACTCGCTGCGCCCAATCGATCTCATCGCGCGTCGGGGCGAACGCTGCTGCCACTGGTGCGATCTGTCGAGGGTGCACGCAGAGCTTTCCGCCGAAGCCCATCACGCGGGCGTGGGCGGTCTCCTTGGCCAGGAGCTTCACGTCGTCGAGTTGCACGGTGGGGCGGGCGAGTGGCTTCGCCACCCCTGCTGCGGCTGAAGCGTTGACGATCCTGGACTCCGCGAAGGCGATGGACTCGGGCGCCAGCTGCGCCCCCACGTCCGCCGCGTAGTCGAGCGCCCCGAACGCCAACCGGAGCACATTCGGGTGCGATGCGAGCTCGAAAGACTGCTCCACCCCGAGGCCGCTCTCGATGAGCGCGACAAGGCGCGCAGCGGTCCCGAGCCGCTCGACCGCGAGCCGCACGTCGGACATGGTCGCTTTCGGCGTCATGACCGCGAGCAGCGGTCCCCGCGGAGCCAAGTGCGCGCGCAACGCTTCGAAATCGGCTTGCCCTTCGGGGCAGGATGACGAGTTCACCCGGACGACGAGCGCCGGGCCTTGGGCCGCGGCGCCCAAGTAGTCTGACACGGCGGCTCGCGCTGGTTCCTTGTGTTCGGCGGCGACCGCGTCCTCCAAGTCGAGGACCACGACGTGGGCGCCGCTCGTCGCAGCTTTCTCGAACCGTTCCGGGCGGTCGCCGGGGACGAACAGCCACGTCTTCGTGTTGGAGATCAGGCCGCTCATCGCAGCACCTTCAGGGCTGCTTCGTCCCATTTCGGCTCGACCGCTTCGGCGACGGGGCCGTGTCCGCGCTTGTACACCATAATTGTGCGCTCGAAGACGATCACCACTGTGCCGTCTTGTTTGAACCCGACGGTTCGGACGACGATGATGCCGACCTCGGGCCGCGATGCGGACTCTCTCGCGCTGAGCACTTCGGACTCGGAGTAGATGGTGTCGCCTTCGAACACGGGATGGGGCAGCCGCACCCTGTCCCATCCGAGGTTCGCGAAAACGTGTTGTGAGACATCAGTGACAGATTGTCCGGTGACCAGCGCGAGCGTGATGGTCGAGTCGACCAGAGGCTTGCCGAACTCGGTCTGCGCCGCGTAATGCGCGTCGAAATGCACCGGGGCGGAGTTCTGCGAGAGCAAGGTCAGCCAGATATTGTCCGTGCGGGTGAGCGTGCGGCCGAGGGGATGCCGGTAACGGTCCCCCACCGCGAAGTCCTCGTAGTATCTTCCATTCCAAGCTGTCTCCGGAATTTTTTCTGCCATAACCACTATTGTTGGGCCGTTATTCGGGAAAGTGAAATGCCGATCCCTTTTCGCTGTTATAGCGTGAGCGGATAAACGCACGTCCAATATGTTCTCAAGCGGCGGAAGAAGCAAACAAACAGATGTGAACACCCCAGCGGATCGTCCACGAGCGACACTCATGCCCAACTGATCGGATGGGTGGCCGCGGCGGCGGCGTGAAAAGCGGTCTCGCCGCCGCCCGAGCGTCCTATCGCGCGAGGTGCCGGAGAACCGGGGGCATATCAAAAGAAAGCAAGAGGGCTTGAGCAGTATCGCTACTGCTCAAGCCCTCTTGTACTGTCTCAACCAACAGTGTCGGGGTGGCGGGATTCGAACCCACGGCCTCTTCGTCCCGAACGAAGTCGGCTCGATTGCTGTCGAGAGATGCCGTTGTGCCTCACTGTTGAATCCGCAGGCAAACCCCTGTTTCTCGAAGCTCTTCACGGACTATAGAACGTTTGTTCCCGTAGTGGTATAGATGGTTTTGCGGACCCGCTGCGTAGTGACTGCGTAGTTCGGCGGCTCGACAGGCAAGGACATCACCAGCGTGAAAGGCTCATGCATGCTTCCGTGGCCCGCATCCCTCATCTGCGATCTTCGCCTTTCGCGGGGGTCAGACCCGTACTCGAGGGGAGCGTCTTTGGCCCTCCGATGATGCCGACGCGATGTGGGGTTGGTACCCAGGGGAGAGTTTTACCTCGCAGGGCGTGCGTTCGTGGCTCTACGGCGATTTGGGGGCGTTGTCGCTGGTGGCGGGCGCGTGTGTTGACGTCTTTCTGGGTGGCTGCGATGATCGTGCGAAAGGCCGCACGTGGCGGCTTTTCTGTAGACGACGTGAGGAGCGGATCGTGGGCGACGGTCATGTGTTCGCGATCCCTGCTGACATTATCGACCTCGCGGTGCGCACGAGCCGTTTGGCTTCGCAGTTCGCGGAACGGCGGGAAAACCTCTCGAACCGCATGGCCGCCTTCCTTGACGGGGGCTGGTCGGGCGGGGCGGGCACGTCGTTCCGCGAGGCGTTCGCTTTGTTCGACCAGGGCGCGAAGGACGTGCAGCAGGGCCTTGATCTTCTGGGCGAGAAGGTCGGGGACGGGGCGCGCGAGTACCAGGCCCAGGAGCAGGCGAATCAGCGCGGTCTCACTATCCAGGGCGCTGGCGGTGGGGGGTTGAACTGGTGAGCGAGGGGTACCACGTCGATCACGAGACGTTGGCCGAGCGGGTCGATGACCTCGCGGATTTCGAGAAGCGGGCCGAGGAGGACATCGCGGAGGCCGAGCAGTTGGCGGCGGCCTATAAGCATTTGTGGGACTCGACCGCTGCCGAGGAATACCAGCGCGCGCACGCCCTGTGGTCGAAGGGAGCCGCCGAGATGCGCGCCGCGTTGGCGCATCTGCGCCAGTCGGGGGCGAACGCGCACGGCAACTACACCGCCGCGATGGGCGCGAACACCGGGTTCTGGAAGTAGGCGAGGTTGGCTCCGCTCGCCCCGGACCCCCAGGCCCTCTATGACGCGGGCAAGAAGGTTGTCGATGCCTCCGGGGTGCTGAACGGCGCGCTCGCGGCCCTGGTCGGGCAACTGGGCGGTTCGTCGGGGATGTGCGGCGACGACCCGAGCGGTGTCGAGGTGGCCCACGCCTACAACGAGGCGGCGAAAGCCCTTGTGCTCGCCGTGGTGGACACGATCAATGGGTCGGCGCGGATCGGGGACGGCTGCCAGGCGTCGGCGGCGAACTACGCGAACGCGAACCACGCCTCCAGCATGGGGCCGAGCACAGCGAGCCCGTTGGAGTTCCCCGCACCGACCGCCCCGAAGTCCTCGCGCCTGCCGCCGAGCGCCGAGGGCGGGCAAGGCACTCCGGGGTGGTTGAAAGCGATAGAGTCGCTGATCGGAATGCTCGTGCCCAACGGGAAGCCGGAGCAGATGCGCGCCGCCGCCGGGGTGTGGAAGCAGATGGCCGAAGCCTGCCACACAGCAGCCGCCGCGCTCTCCGGGCCGAAGGATGTGGCGGCGGACCAGCGTATCCCCGAGGCTGAGAAGATGGGCGCCGCGTTCACGACCGCGATCAGCAGCCTAGAAGCCGCCGGGACGCAATGCTCTTCGATAGCGGGCAAGTTGGAGACCTACGCCGCCCATGTGCAGGACGTGCAAGATAAGATTCATGACCTCGCGTCCAAGCTCGGCAACCCCGAAAGCCTCTTGCACGCCGGGTGGGACTGGCTGCACGGGCGCAAGGCCGAGGTGCAGCGCATCATCGACGACATCAAGGCCATCGTCAACAACTTCAAAGCCGAAGCCTCGTCGGTCGCGCACCTGCTCGCGCCCTTGGTGGCGGAGGCGGAGGCGTTCGGCAAACAGATGCTCGCCTACGCCGACATGGCGGTCCAGCAGGTCGAGAACCTCGCCTACAACGTCGCCGCCGAGACCGTCAACACCGCCGCCACTTGGGCCTACGCCGCCGCCACGCATCCCGGCGACGTGCTCATGGTCGCCGGGGGCCTCGCCCTCGCGGACCTGGGCGTGGGCGGGGAGGTCGGCGGCGTCGCCCTGGACGCCACCGGCGTCGGCGCGGTCGTCGGCGTCCCCGCGAACGTGGTCAGCGCGGGAGCCATCGCCACCGGGGTCACCGCGGCGGGCGCAGGAATCGCAGACCTCGGCCAAGCCGCCGACAAACACCAAGTCACCGTCATGGAATACCGGGGCCAGCCACGAACCCCGGACGGCAAGTTCGCGGGCGGCTCAGGCTACGGCAAAGACGCCGAGGCGAAAGGACTTGCGGACTACCAAGAGGAAAACCCTGGGCGACCGCTCACCACTGATAAGCGTGCTATCCAGGTGACTGGCAAGGACGGCCAGCCTGTCAACACTTACCCCGATGGGCTGGCCAAGAAGCCCGATGGCACCTACGAGGCCGTGGAGGTAAAATCAGGGTCAGCTAGCCTCACGCCGAACCAACAGGCGCTTCGAGACCAAATCGCACGAGGCGAACCTGTCTACGCGACGGTCGTGGAGGGCGGCGAAGCGAAGACCGTGCAAGTCACCTCGTTCAGGCGTATGGACGTGGCAAGCGAAGGACCAGGACATTGACCACGACAACGAGAAGGCAGCCGACACACGCTAAGGTGTCGGGCACCACCAAGGGGACAATTTCATCCTGGCTGAGCGAATTCCCAGAGGAAGTGCCAGCTCAAATCGCCATAGGAATTAACCGTCTTGGTAGGGACGGTGGTTTCGATGATGTCCACACGTTTTATAGGTTCTACAGGCTTCCAGAAGGGGCAAACCAAGATAACAGGATCGATCCGAAGGAGTGGATTCAGACGGCTGGGACGGCTGCGCGTTTGACTGTGGAGATCAAGCGGCGTGAGGCGGACGGCTCGTACCGGCAGTATGTGGTCGGTTGCCCGAGCGCGGCCGGGGAGCCAGCAGAGTCGGATGTCGTGCAGTTTGGCGACCACCAGGTGTCGGTTCGCCCCTCGGAGGTGCTGACCGCGCAAGACGCCATCGGCATCTTCCAGCACTACTACGACCACCACGCGATCCCCGAGGGCTGGCATTTGCGCGAGCTGCCCGAGTACGCGGACACCAGCGAGCAAAACGCGGCGGCCTCGGCCAGCGCCACGGACGGAGCTCAGCCCGCGCCTGGGGCGGTCGCGGGCCGCGCGGAGAGCGCAGCGCCCGGAAAGAGCGCGCAGGCCGACGTGGGCGATCAGCGGCGGCAGGCGGGCGGCGCGTAGCGTCCGGCTCTGCCCAAGGGTTTCTGTTCCTTGGGATAGGATCGCGTTCATGGTGGGTACGACTGCTGAGATGATCGCAGAAGACTTGCGCCGTTACGGCGAGGACGAAACCGCCGAATGGGTTCTCTCCTGCTCGGACGACGATTTGGTGCAGGTGTGTTCCGTCGCCTCGTGGGTCTACGGCAGCGGTGTCATGCTCGCGACCGCGTGTGCGTTGGCGGCGGTGTACGTGCGCGAAAGAGCCCCGCGAGAACTGAGCCGTAAACGGCGCAAGCCCTCGACAGTCGCCGAAGGACCGTTGCTCCAGAACGGGCGACGCCCTTCGCGGGCAGCTGATGAAAGAGCGGGCCGTCACTATCCGTTCTACGGGGTCGGGGAGGACGCCATAGAGTTCTGGCGTCCACAGGAGGAGCACAAACGTTGGAGGCAACGGCGGAAAGAGGTGCTGCGGCACGCCCAGGAGCGGAACGGCCAGACAGGACTTGACGGCTTTGAGGGGTAAGTGCGGTACTGGTTGTGCTGTACGTCTGGCGTACCCCACAGGGTGTGAGCATCCGTAATCTTGACTCCCTATCCCCTCCCGCTTGGCTCCCACGCGCGCGCGGGGGGGGCTCCACCGGGGGAATATCAGTCACTACCCCCGGCCTGGCGTGGCTTGCGCGCGATCTAGTGATCTTCGCGCCCCCTGGGGGTGGACCCCGCTCACGGCCTCCTGCTCCTACGGGCCGCATCGCGCCCCGGAGCCTGTATGGGTTTCAGGATTCCACGGCCCACGCAACAGGGCTCCACAAGCTCGGGGGGTACCGGGAACACACCACTGCGACGATTGAGAACGCGCTCGGCGTGCTGCGGATGGTGTTGAACATGGCCGTGGAGGATCGGCGCATCCCGCGCAACCCATGCGCGGGTATCAAGGCCCCCCGTCGTGCGCACAAGCAGCGGGGCTACCTCACCCATGCCCAAGTCGAGCAACTGGCGCAAGCTGTGAGCCTGCGCCCGGAAGTGGTGAGGTTCCTCGCCTACACGGGGCTGCGGTGGGGCGAGATGGCCGCGCTGCGCGTCGAGAACTTCGACATGCTCCGTCGCCGCGTGAACGTCGTCCACGCCGTTGCCGAGGTCAAAGGCAGGCTGGTTTGGTCCACGGCGAAAAACCACGAGCGGCGCTCGGTGCCGTTCCCCTCCTTCCTCTCCGAAGAGCTTGCAACGCTCATGGAGGGCAAAAGCCGCGAAGACCTAGTATTCGGATCGGCAGTGGGGGAGACGCTGAGGGTTTCGCACTACCGGCCTCGCGTCTTCACGAAGGCAGTGACGGCACAACAGGACGTAGCGAGGAAAGCGCGGGAAGAGGAGCGGGCGAGGACCGGCAAAGCGACGACACCCGAGTTCCCGAAGATCACGCCGCACGACTTGCGGCACACGTCGGCGTCTTTGGCGATCAGCGCGGGGGCGAACGTGAAGGCCGTGCAGACGATGCCGGGGCACAAGTCCGCCGCCATGACCCTCGAAACCTACGCCGCCCTGTTCCACGACGACCTCGAAGCCGTCGCCGAAGCCCTCGACAAGGCGGCAAGGGCGGTGCGCGGCAAGGCCAGCTAGAAACACTGCGTAGCGACTGCGTAGTGAGGCTCAGTTAGGCGATCTGCGGATCTGAAAAAACAAGAGGCCCCGGCCTGCGGAAACGCAGGCCGGGGCCTCTTGTACTGTCTCAACCAACAGTGTCGGGGTGGCGGGATTCGAACCCACGGCCTCTTCGTCCCGAACGAAGCGCGCTACCAAGCTGCGCCACACCCCGGTGGCAAGCCAGTCGATACTACCTCAGCGGGGCTGCACGGCCAAACTGATCGCGCGCTAGTCCCCGATGGGATGGGCGGCCCCAACAGGGATGTCGTTGCTTTGTCGCGCGGCTGGGCCTTCAGGCGGTTTCGCGACCAATGTCAACAGGGTGGTCTCTGGCCGGCAGCAAAACCGCGCTGGAGCGTAAGGGGAAGTGCCCAGACCCGCTGAGACATGCAGGCGAGTGCGTTGGCCCCACTGGGAGGCCCCGCGAGCCCTGGCGCGGTCGATTCCGCAGTTGGTCACGATTGCGCCGTAACCGGGCAGACGTAACTGCCCGCCGTGGGTGTGGCCTGCGAGGACGAGGTCGTAGCCGTCTGCCGCGAAACGGTCGAGCACGCGCGGCTCTGGCGAATGAGTGAGGCCGAGGCGGAGCCCGACATGCCCGCTGGGGGCCGCTCCGATCGCGTCGTAGCGGTCGCGGCTCAGATGTGGGTCGTCCACGCCCGCTGCGGCGACCCGCACGCCGTTGACATTGAATTCGTGGAAGCTGTGCGTCGCGTCGATCCAGCCGCGCTCTTGAAACGCGGCGCGCAGGTCTTGCCAAGGGAGCGGCTCGCCGTGCGTTCGCTTGCCTTTGTCTTTGCGCAGGTACCGGGCCGGATTTTTCGGTGTGGGACCGAAGTAGTCGTTGCTGCCGAAAACGAAGAGCCCTGGCCGTTCGAGCAGACCGCCGAGGCTTTGGACCACGGCGGGCACGGCGCGGGAGTGCGCGAGATTGTCGCCGGTGTCCACAACAAGGTCCGGCTCGAGCGCGTCGAGCTCTCGAACCCATTGCTGTTTGAGACGCTGCCCCGGAGTCATATGCAGATCGGAGAGATGCAGCAGCCGAAGCGGCCGAGAGCCGGGGGAGAGCACCGGGAGGGTCACTTCGCGCAAACAGAACGCGACCCGCTCGACCAAAGAGGCGTAGCCGAGTCCGAGCACAGCAGCCCCAGCCGCGGCTTGAGCCCCTGCCTTGAGGACTCGGGATGGAAATCGGGTGTCACCAGTACTCATCGAAAATTACTTTACTCCGTCTCAAAGCCGCGCATCGCTGACTCCGCGCCGGCCGCGCCAGGTCTTCCCGCCTGCCTCCTGTTGAGAGCGGCTCAGTTCCCTCTCTGGTTGCCGGGCCGTTGCGGGGGCCAACCGGGGAAATTCGGAAACAGATTGCCGAGCCCGCCGGGGAATCCCGGACGGGTTCCAGGCCTTCAAGGCGGCCCTTGATCGCCGCCCCCGCCAGAATCCTCCTCGCTGTCATGCGTCCCGAAGTCGCCGAGGCCGCCGTCGTCCTCCTCAGGAGGCGGCGGAGGCGGCGGCGGCGCATTGCCGTCGCTGACATGGATGGTGACGGCGACACCAGGCACCACGCTGTTGCCGCCGCCGGGAGGGGTCTGGCTTATCACGGTGTCTTTGGGCTCCCATCGGTAGTCCGTGACGACAGTGACTGGGAAGTCCAAGTCCTTGAGTTGCCGGACCGCGTCGTCTTTGAGCTGACCGATCACGTTGGGAATATGGCTCTTCGGCGAGCCCTGCACATAGAACGGATCAGGGTCCGGCAAGGAGATCGGGCCGAACTTCTCCGCGATCGGAGCCATCGCCTTGTACCACATTGGCGCGACGTTCGCGCCGTAGAGATTGCCGTCTCCGCAGGTGTACAGGGTTGCTCCGACACAGATCTCGCCCGGCGTCTTCGTGTCGCCGTATGCGAGCGAGGCTCCCGCGTAGTGGTTCGTGAAGGCGAGGAACGCGGAGGAGCGGTGCGTCTCGGTGGTGCCTGTTTTCGCCGACACCGGCAAATGCCATCCGGCCGCCGCGGCAGGGGCGGCGGAAGTCCCGGGCGGGAGGTCGTCCTTGCTCAGCGCGTTCGCCAAGGTGTCTGCCAACCCGCTGGCGACGGTTTGTTTGCACGATTTCTCATGCAGCTCGATTTTCTTGCCGCTCCGGTCGCGCACTTCCTCGATCGGAGTCGGAGGGCACCAGCGGCCGTGGGAGGCCAATGTGGCGGCGACGTTGGAGAGTTCGAGCGGATTGACGGCGGTGGGGCCGAGGGTGAACGAGCCGAGGTTCTCCTTTTTGAACATGTCCGCCAAGCTCATGTCCCCGTGGCCGGAGGTGCCTGGTTCCGCGTACGAGCTCATCCCCAGCCGGATCGCCATGTCCACTGCGGGCGCGACGCCGACCTGGGACAGCAGTTTCACGAAGGCGGTGTTCGGCGAGGTCGCGAGGGCGTCGGTGATCGACATCGAGCCCCGATAGTTTCCAGCGTTCTTCACGCAGTAGTAGGTGGCGGGGCAGCCAGGCCGTTTGCTGTCGCCCATGCCTTTGACCTGATAGAAGGAGGGGACGTCGAGTGTCGCGCTGGTGCCGAGCCCTTTCTCCATCGCGGCGGCCACGGTGAAGATTTTGAACACCGATCCCGCGCCGTCGCCGACCATCGAGAACGGTTCGGGCTGCACTGTCTGATGGTTGTCGGTGTCAAGGCCGTAGGAGCGGCTTGAGGCCATCGCGAGCACTTTGTGGTTGAGCTGCCCCGGGGCGACGATGCTCTCCACCCCGGCGATGTTGCTGCTTTTCGCGTCCACGACAGAGTTCACAGCTTTTTGCACCGAGGCCTGCACGTCGGGGTCGAGCGTGGTCTTGATGGTCAGGTTGTCCCGCTCGATCTGCTCCTGGCTGAGCCCGCTCTCTTCCAAATACTGCAACACATACGCGCAGAAGAAGCCGACGTTGTTCGGGTTGGCCTCAATGCAGTTGTGCGGCAAGTGCTGCGGCTCGGGCAGCACGCCGAGGGGCTGCGCTTTCGCCGCCTCGAATTCGGCGGCCCTGGCGGGGACGTTCTTGATGAGGGTGTCGAGCACGGTGTTGCGCCGCTCGGTCACCCCGTCCGGGTTCGTGTACGGGTTGAGCAGCGAACTGGACTGGACCATTCCGGCGAGCATCGCGGATTTGGCCACATCGAGCTCGTTGGCCGAGATGCCGAAATAGGTCCGCGCGGCCGCCTCGATCCCGTAGGTCTCGTTGCCGAACGGGACGAGGTTGAGGTAGCGGGTGAGGATTTCGTCCTTCGCCTTCTCATGGGCCGCGTCCTCGTCAAGGTGGTCTTTCTCCTGGAATTGCAGGGTCAGCGCTCGTTCGAGGCTGAGCGCCGCACGGATCTCGCGCAGCTTGCGGGTCGGGCTGAGCTCGGTCGCGGCCCGGCGTTGCTCCTCGTTCTTGGCGAGGACGAGGAGCTGGTAGTTCTTGATGTATTGCTGATCGATCGTGGAAGCTCCCTGGCGGACCTCGCCAGCGCTGTTGTTCGTCAGCGCGGCGCGCATCGTGCCGCGCCAGTCCACGCCGTCGTGCGAGTTGAACCGTTTGTCCTCGACCGAGACCAGCGCCAGCTTCATGTCGGGGGAGATCTTGTCGCTGGGCACGACGATCCGGTACTGCTCGTAAACGTAGGCGAGCGTGTTGCCTTTGCTGTCGAGGATTGTGCTCACGCCGGGGACGTTGCCGGCCAAGAGGTCTCCCGCGAACTTCTCAATCGAGCTCGCGATGCCTCCGGCGGCGAGCGCGCCGCCGCCGACGAGCGGAAAGCAGATCCCGGCGATGAGCACTCCCGCGAGGACGGTGTAGCAGAGCAAGCGCATCAGGGTGTTCCCCACAGAGCCCGGCTGAGACGACGACGTAGGTGAAGTCATAGTGCCGTCAGTGTAACGGCTCGTCCTGACAATGCGAGAAAGCGAAGCTCTCGCCGGATTAGTCCGCTGTGATTTGCTCGGCGAGGTTGCGCAGCCCGTCCAGGTCGTTCGCGCCGAAGGGGAGGGCGGGGACGCCGATGACCCGGACGTCGGGGTGGCTCTGGGTGAACGCGCGCAGGTGGCGCAGCTCCGTGGAGCCGATTTCCAACCGTTCGAGGTGGGCTTGCAGGACGGCTTTGGCCAGTTGCGCGCTCGGTTCGGAGGGGTCTTCGTCGCAACGGGCGGCCGCCTGGGCGGTCTGCGCGGCCGACAGCGCCGAGATCGGCGGGTGGGTGCGGTTCACGAGAATGCACGAGAGCGGCAATTGTTCTGCGGTGAGCCGGTCTGTGAAGAAGGCGGCCTCCCGCAAAGAGTCGGACTCCGCCGTTGTGACCACGATGAAGGCTGTTCCGGGCCGCGAGAGCAGCCGGTAGGTGCGCTCGGCGCGCTCGCGGAAGCCGCCGAACACGGTGTCGACGGACTGCACGAACGCGGAGACGTCGTGCAGCGTCTGACTGCCGATGACCAGGGAGATGCCGCGCAACGCCACGCTGAAAACGCCGCTCATCACACGCCCGACGCCCCGCCCCTGTTTGGTGAGCAGGCGGATCAGCTTGCCGTCGAGGAACCCCCCCATCCGCTTCGGGGCGTCCAGGAAGTCCAGCGCGGTTCGCGAAGGGGGCGTGTCCACGACGATCAGATCCCAACGGCTGTCTGCGAGCAGCTGGGAGAGCTTTTCCATCGCCATGTACTCCTGCGTCCCGGAGAACGAGGTGACCATGGTCTGGTAGACAGGGTTGGCGAGGATCGTCTGGGCGCGTTCTGGGGAGGCGTTCGAGAGCACCATGTTGTCGAAGGTCTGGCGCATGTCGAGCATCAACGCGAACAGTTCGCCGGGGACGGACTTCGGCAGCGGCACCTGTTTGGGGGTGTTGTCCAATTCGACGACGCCCAATGCCTGGGCGAGCCGTTTGGCGGGGTCGATGGTCAGCACCACGACTTTTCTGCCGAGTTCGGCGGCGTGCAGCGCGATAGCCGCCGAGGTCGTGGTCTTGCCGACCCCGCCGGAGCCGCAGCAGATGAGGACTTTCGTCGTCGGATCTTGCAGGAGCGCCTTGGGCGGGGCGGTCATGTTGATCGCGCTCATCGCACCCCCATCTGTGTCAGTTTTTCGGCGAGCTCGTAGAGCGCGCCGAGGTCGACCCCGCCGGCGAGCAGGGGCAATGGGAGCTGCGGTAGGTCCAGTTCTGCCAGTGCCTCGCCCTGTTCGTGCTGCCGGGCCTGCGTCACCGCGTGGTCGATGGTCTCGGTGATCAAACCGGCGAAGTCATCCTCGGCGAGGTCGAGCCCGACGGCGCCGAGGCCTTTGCGCAGCGTGTCCGCGTCCACGGAGCCCCGCGCCGCCGCTTCGTGCTGTTCTTGGGTCAGGTATTGCGAGGTCGAGCGGTTCACGAGCGCCGCGCCGACGCCGACGCCGATTTTTTTGATCGCGGCGACCGCTTCGGCCGTCTCTTGCACGGGCAGCGCCTCGAGAATGGTCGCGAGGTGCACCACGGTGTCCTGCGAGCGCAGCACGGCGGACACGTTCTCCGCGTGCCGGAAGATCGGGCCGCCTTTCGCGAGCCCTTGCAGCGCCGAGGCCGCGTTGAGGAAGTTGTGGACACGGCCGGTCGGCGGCGAGTCGACGACAATGGCGTCGTAGCGCGAGGTGCCGGACTTCGGCGGTTTGCCCAAGACGCTGCGTTTGACGGAGCTCTGGCTCCGCGTGGCGATCTCGTAGATCTTTCCGGTCAACACGACGTCGTCAAGGCCAGGGGCGATGGTGGTGATGAGATCGACCGCGCCGACCGCTCGCATGGCTTTGGCCGCGAAACCGAGGTTGTAGAACATCTCGAAGTATTCGAGGATCGCGGACTCCACGTCGATCGCCAGCGCCCACACTTCGCCGCTGTTCGCCGCGCTCGCGACTTTTGTCTCCGCGTACGGCAGCGGCGGCACGTCGAAAAGGTGGGCGATCGACTGCCTGCCTTCCACTTCGACGAGCAGCACTCGCCGCCCGGAGGACGCGAGGGCGATGGCCAGGGCCGCGGAGAGGGTGCTTTTGCCGACCCCGCCCTTGCCCGAGACAAAATGCAGTTTGGCCCGTCTGGCGCGGGCGGGCCAAAGGTCGTGGGCGGATTCCGACGGGGCAACCGCCTCCGTGCGCTGTGAGGTCCGCATCTGACCACAATAAGCGAAAGGGCTACAGTGTCTTGCGTGTCCCCTCAACAAGACGCAAGCCCCGCCTGGGAGTACGTCACCGTGCCGCTGATAACGCATGCCACCAAGCAGATTTTGGACCAATGGGGATCAGACGGCTGGGAATTGGTGACTGTCCTGCCCGGTCTGACGGGGGAAAGCCACATCGCCTACCTGAAGAGGAAGAAATGAGCAATTGGTCTGACCGCCTCGCCGAGTTCGGGATCACGCTGCCCCCCGTCGCCAAGCCTGCGGGCGCGTACGTGCCCGCTGTGCGGGTGGGCGATTTGGTCCACACTTCCGGCCAATTGCCCTACGTGGACGGGAAGCTTCCCCGGACAGGCGTCGTCGGCGTCGGACCCGACTTCGTCGATCCAGAACAGGCGAAGGCGTTGGCCCAGTTCAGCGCGCTCAACGCGCTGGCGGCTGTGCACGACCTGGTGGGGATCGACGCTGTCGTGCGTGTGGTCAAAGTGACTGGGTTCGTCGCCTCTGCCCCAGACTTCGGGGGGCAGCCTGGCGTGATAAACGGAGCCTCGGAGCTTCTCGGCCAGGTTTTCGGCGAAGCTGGCGCGCATGCGCGCTCCGCTGTCGGTGTGGCGGCGCTGCCGTTGCACGCGCCCGTCGAGGTCGAACTGACCGTTTTGGTGGAATCTGCCTCGTAGGCGAGGAGCCATGGGCGAGCCGGATCGACTGAGCCACCCAGCGTACGAGGTCGTGCGCCCGGTCACGGAACGCGCTTCGGTCCTTTTGGCGCGCAATCCTTCGATTATGACGTTGGAGGGCACCAACACATGGGTGCTCCGCGCTCCCGGCGCGCGCGAATGCGTCGTGGTCGACCCGGGCCCGGACGCGGCCGACCATGTGCGACGGATTGCCGCCCTCGGCCCAGTCGCGGCTGTGCTTTTGACGCATCACCACGCCGACCACGTGCGGGCGCTGCCCGCCCTTCGCCGCCGGCTCGCCGCCTCGGGCCGCGAGCCTGTTGTGCTCGCGGTGAATCCGACAATGGTGGCCAAATCCCAGTCGCCGTTGCGCTTCCTCGCGCCGTCGTCCCGCTCGATCAACGCGGTCAAGGACGGGCAAAGGTTGCAGATCGCCGGTGTGAGGCTCACTGTTGCCGCAACGCCAGGACACACCTCGGACTCCGCGTCGTTCCTCGTGCACGGCGACCAGGACGAGGTGGAGGCTGTGCTGACTGGCGACATGATTCTGGGTTACGGCTCCACAGTCCTCGACCGGAGCAGCGGCGACCTCGGGGATTATTTGCGTTCCATGCGAAAACTCATGTCCGTGGGCGAGGGGGTCGTCGGACTGCCCGGCCACGGGCCGCACCTCGCAGATGTGGCCGCCGCCGCGCAGGACGGCTTGCGCCACCGGCAGGAGCGACTGGAACAGGTCCGGAGCGCTCTGGCCAAGCTCGGCCCGAACGCATCGGCGTGGAAGGTGACCCGGGAGGTCTACCGCGACGTGGACGCGAAGCTCCTGCCGTCCGCGCTCAGCTCCACCAAGGTGCAATTGCGCTACTTACGCCGCGAGCAGGTCGGCTGAACACGAGCCGGGGTCGCTTCAGCGGGCGCGTCGGGCCAAGCGCTCGCTGTCGCTGATGAGGACCGATTTGCCTTCGAGTTTCAGCCAGCCGCGGTGCGCGAAGTCGGCGAGCGCCTTGTTCACCGTCTCCCGTGAAGCGCCCACGAGCTGGGCGATCTCTTCTTGGGTGAGGTCGTGGGTGACCCGGAGGGCGTCGCCCTCTTGGGTGCCGAAACGCTGGGCCAGCTGCAGCAGGGCCTTGGCGACCCGGCCGGGGACGTCGGTGAAGATGAGGTCGGCAAGGGTGTTGTTGGTCCGCCGCAGCCTTCGGGCGACCACGCGGAGCAGCTGCTCCGCGATCTCGGGCCGCTGGGTGATCCAGCTGCGAAGCGCCTCGCGGTCCAGGGTCACAGCCCGGACCTCGGTCACCGCGGTGGCCTTCGAGGTGCGCGGGCCGGGGTCGAACACGGAAAGCTCCCCGAACATGTCGGAGGGGCCCATGATCGTAATCAAGTTCTCCCGCCCGTCGCCTTTCTGCCGGCCGATTTTGACCTTGCCGGAGACGATGATGTACAGGTTGTCGCCTGGCTCACCCTCATGGAAGATCACATGGCCCCTGGGGAACTCGGCCGGCACAAGCTCTTTGGTCAGCGCTGCGATCGCTGCGGGCTCGACACCCTGAAAAATGCCTGCTCGGGAGAGGACCTCTTCCATCTGCGCGCCTTCCTTCACAATATATATTTCGAGGAGTCCCGCCTTCGGCGTCTCGGGTAGGACTCACGGGGGGCTGTCACCCTTCGCAAGTGTTCTACCATACCGCTTGCATCATGTGAAGCAGCTCCGCGCCCAACATGGGCATGTTTTGCTGTTCCGCTTGGAACAGTCCCGCTTGGAGGCGGCAGGAGCGGACGGGGCCGCCGCCCGCCTCGCTCAGACCGGGTTCGCAGCTTTCGCCCGTTCTTGGCGGATGTCGAAAATTTCCAGGGCTTCGGACAGTCCCTCATACGCCAACGTGTTCATTGCAGTCGGGCTCGCGTGCAACAGAAATGCTTCCACTTCGTCCTCGCGGGGACCGGGCTTGCCGAGATGTGTTTCCAAGCGCTGCATCGCGAGCGCGAACACCATCAACACGGCGGGCGTGAACACCACCAGGAGTTCTTGCATGCCCGTAGTCAACTCGACCCAGGTCTCAGCGCGGCAACGGAATACTCGCACGCTCGGTCTCGGATTCCGCTTGCGGGCCGTGCTCTAGGCTGGGTGCGATGCCCGCCGCCTCCGCGTTCAAGAACCAGCCGAAAGCGCCCCTCGGCTTGGTTCGGCGCGCTCGGCGCATGTCGCGCACGTTGGCGGAGCTCTTCCCGGACGCGCATTGCGAGCTGCGTTTCACGAACCCGCTGGAGCTTTTGGTGGCCACTGTCCTGTCGGCGCAGACCACGGACGTCCGGGTGAACATGGTGACCCCGGCCCTTTTCGCGCGTTACCGGACCGCGCAGGACTACGCCCAAGCCAACCAGGCCGACGTGGAGGAGCTGATTCGCACGATCGGCCTCTTCCGGGCGAAAGCGGCCAACCTGATCGGCATCGGCTCCGCGTTGTGCGAGCGGTTCGGCGCCCAAGTGCCCCGAACCTTGCAGGAGCTGGTGACATTGCCAGGCGTGGGGCGCAAGACGGCGAACGTGGTGCTCGGCAACGCGTTCGGCGTTCCCGGGCTCACCGTGGACACCCATTTCGCCCGGCTCGTCGGCCGATGGCGGTGGACCGAGGAGACCGACCCGGTCAAAATCGAATTCGCCGTGGCGGCCTTGATCGAGCGCAAGGAATGGACGGACCTTTCGCACCGGATCATCTGGTTCGGCCGCAGTGTGTGCCACGCCCAGCGCCCGGCATGCGGGGCCTGCTCCCTCGCGGCGGACTGCCCGAGCTTCGGCGTCGGCCCAACCGAGCGCGCTCTTGCGCAGCGCTTGGTCAAAACTTCGTATTCAACGGCGCTCTTGTCATGACGGAGCTGTTGGCCGACCCCGCTGAGCTGCCGCAGTGGCTGCGCCCGCTCGCGCTGCGCGTGCAGCATTTCCGGCCAGAGCCGCGCGGGCGGGTTCCCCGGTGGTTGTCCCAGCGGCTCGCCGGGCACAAGGCGGTGCGCGAGGCAGCGGTGTTGATCCTCATCGGCGGGGACGGGGCGGCGGCGGAGCGCCCTGCCGACGCTTCGGTGTTGCTGACGAGGCGGGCGACGACATTGCGCCAGCACAGCGGCCAAGTCGCGTTCCCCGGGGGCGCGTTGGAGCCAGCAGACGCCAGCCTGGTCCACGCCGCGCTCCGCGAGGCGAACGAGGAAACCGGCGTGGATCTTGACGGCGTGCTCCCGTTCGGGGCGCTCAACCCGGTCTTCGTCCCGCCGTCGGGTTTCGACGTGACTCCGGTGCTGGCTTATTGGCAGCGGCCCTCACCAGTGCGCCCGATGCACCCCGGAGAGACGGACCTGGTCCGCCCAGTCGGCGTGGACGAGCTTGTCGAACCCGCGAACCGGTTGACAGCCAGGCGGGGCCGGTGGTTCAAGGGCCCGGCGTTCGACCTCCCAGACCTCTTCGTCTGGGGCTTCACCGGCTCTGTGCTCAGCTCCGTGCTCTCCGAGGCGGGATGGGCTCGCCAGTGGGACCGCAGCAGGGTCGTTGAGGCGCTCGACGTCGTCAAGGGGCCGACAGGCTCCCGAGGAAGGCCAGGAGCTGCTCGGTGACCGCGTCGGGGTTCTCCTGGTGCGCGTAGTGCCCTGAGCCGGGGATCGTCGCGGACTGCGCGACCCGCAACCACCGCGAGCTGCGCTCCATCGCGGGTCGCAGCACGTAGGGGTCGTCGCTGCCGCGCAGGAGCAGCCCTGGGACGCGGAGCTGGTGGCGCATCTGGCGCCGGAAACGCCATCCGTCCGGCCGGAACTGGCTGCGGAACGCCCAACGCTGGTATTCGAGTGCGAGATGCGCGCACTTGGGGATCTGGACCGCCATGCGCACGAGGCGTTCAGTCTCGGCGAAGTCCGCAGTGCCGCGCCAGTTCGGCCCGGAGCGCTCCCGAAGGAGCAGCGCCGCGCCCTCGCCGTCGTTTCGGCGCAGCGAGCGCTCGGCGAGCCGGGGAATCTGATGGCGCACGAGCGAGGGGAGGGCCGCTGCGACCTGGCGGGCGTCGGTGAGCATCGCGCGGCGCAGTTCGAGCGGGTGGGGCGCGGAGACCACAGCGACCGCGCGCGTCTGAGCCGGGCGCAGCGCCGCCGTGGCCCAGCTGATGAGTCCGCCTTCCGCGTGGCCCACCAGCACGGCGTCGGAATGCCCGAGGGAACGCACGAGACCAGCGGCGTCGGACGCGAGTGTGTGCGCGTCGTAGCCCCGGGGCGGTTTGTCGCTGTCGCCATAGCCGCGCATATCCACGGCGACTGGTCGCAGTCCGACGCTCGCGAGGGGGGCGAGCTGGCGGCGCCAAGCCCACCAGAACTCCGCGAAGCCATGCAGGAACAACACGAGCTGGCGGTTGTGGTCGTCCATGGAACGGGGGTCTTCAACGACATGGAACCGCAGGCCGTTGGCATGGATGTCGCGATGCGCCCAATCGCCGGGGAGGCGGACAGCAGAAGGATCAACAGGCGCGGCGACCTGGACGGGGCGCAAGGCTCGGCCTATGCCGTCGGGGCCTCGGCGGGTTCGCTCTGCCGCTTCGGGATGAGGGTCTCAAGGTCTTTCACCGACTGGATGGTTTTCTTCGGCCCGGAGATTTTGCGGACCACCCGATAGCCGAACACGCCGACGCCGACCGCGGCGGCCACCATGAGCAAGAAGACGATGCCGAACGCCGCCCAGCCAGGCAGCCACTCCATCAGCAGCCAGCCAAGGAAGAAGAAGAAAAAGAAGCTGCTGTACAGCAAGATGACCAGTGCGGCGATGACGAAAGCCGCCGAGACGGCCACCCGCTTGCCGTCCTGGACCAGTTCTGATTTCGCGAGAGCGATCTCCGACCTGACCAGTGTGGAGACATGGACGCTCGCCTCGCGCACCAAGTCGCCGACGCTCGTTTCCGAACCGGCGGAGCCGTGCGCGGTGAGGTCGGTCAAGGGGATGGTGGGGCCGGTTTCGCGGGAGCTCACATCGTTCCTTTCTTCACGGGACCATTATCTTGCCATCCGCCGCGCGCATTCGTGAAACCAGAGGCGCGTTGGCCCGGAGCCTCAGCTGTTTTCAACGGCGTGTTTGATCGCGTCGAAGACGCCAGGGTCCACCAATGTCGAGACGTCGCCGAGGGCGCGGTGCTCGGCCAGGTCGCGCAGGAGCCGTCGCATGATTTTGCCGCTGCGGGTCTTGGGCAGCTCCGGGACGACGTAGATGTCCCTCGGCTTGGCGATGGGGGAGATTTCCGTGGAGACTTGCCGCTTGAGCTCGGCGACCAGCTCTTTTTCCGGCGCCGGCGCGTGCTGGGCGAGGATCACGAAGGCGACCACGGCCTGCCCGGTGGTCTCGTCGGACGCGCCGATCACCGCGGCCTCGGCGATGTCACGGTGCCCGACGAGCGCGGACTCCACCTCGGCAGTGGAGATCCGGTGGCCCGAGACATTCATGACGTCGTCCACCCGGCCGAGCACCCAAAGGGCTCCGTCCTCGTCCAACCTGGCTCCGTCCCCGGCGAAATACCAGCGCTGCCGCTCGTACTGCGACCAGTAGGTCTTTGCGAACCTGTCCGCATCGCCCCAAATCCCGCGCAGCATAGCCGGCCAAGGCTGGTCGAGCACCAGGTAGCCGTTGGAGCCTGGGGCGACAGGCTCGCCGCGCTCATCGACGACTTTCGCGCTGATCCCTGGCAGGGCCGCCATCGCGGAGCCGGGCTTTGTCGCGGTGACCCCCGGCAGGGGAGAGATCATGATGGCGCCGGTCTCGGTCTGCCACCAGGTGTCCACGATCGGCGTCCTCCCGCCGCCGATCACCTCGCGGTACCAACGCCAGGCTTCCGGGTTGATCGGCTCCCCGACGCTGCCGAGCAGGCGCAGCGAGCTCAGGTCGTGCGCGTCCGGGATTTGCCTGCCCCATTTCATGAAGGTGCGGATGAGGGTCGGCGCGGTGTAATAGATGCTCACCCCGAGTGTTTCGATCACCTCGAAATGCCGGTGCTCGTCGGGGTGGTTCGGGGTGCCTTCGTAGAGCACCTGGGTCGCCGCGTTCGACAACGGGCCGTAGACGATGTAGCTGTGCCCGGTCACCCAGCCGATGTCGGCGGTGCACCAGTAGACGTCCGTCTCGGGTTTGTGGTCGAAGACGTGGTGGTGCGTGTACGAGGTCTGCACGAGGTAGCCCCCGCTGGTGTGCAGAATGCCTTTCGGGTTGCCCGTGGTGCCGGAGGTGTAGAGCAAGAAGAGGGGATGCTCGGAGTCGAACGCCTCCGGGGTGTGCGTGGTGGGCTGCTGCGGCACGGCCTCGTCCCACCAGACGTCCCGCTTGGTCCACTCCACCTCGATCCCGGTGCGGCGCACGACGAGCACATGTTCGACCGGGTTCGCGCCGTCCGCGTCCAGATCGGCCAGCGCCTGGTCCACAGCGGTCTTGAGCTCGACAGGGGCGCCTCGGCGGTACTGCCCGTCCGAGGTGACGACCAAGGCGGCCCGAGAGTCGGCGATCCGGGTCTTCAGGGCGTGCGCGGAGAACCCGGCGAAAACAACCGTGTGCGTCGCGCCGAGGCGCGCGCAGGCGAGCATCGCCGCGATGGCCTCGGGAATCATGGGAAGGTAGATCGCGACTCGGTCCCCTGCGCCGATCCCCAGGGAAGCGAAGAGGTTCGCTGTCTGATTGGTCAGTTCGGTGAGCTGGGCGTAGGTGATGTCGCGGCGTTCTGCGGTCTCGCCGATCCAGTGCAGCGCGACTTTGTCGCCGAGCCCGGCGCGAACATGCCGGTCCAGGCAGTTCGCCGCGACATTGAGCTTCCCGCCGACGAACCACTTCGCGACGGGGGCTTCAGACCAGTCGAGCACCTGCTCGAACGGCGTCGACCAATCGAGCCGGGCGGCTTGTTCGGCCCAGAACGCGAGCCGATCTTTGCCTGCCTGTTCGTACAGCTCAGCGCCGGCGTTCGCGGCCAAGGCGAACTCCGGGCCGGGGGCGTACACGTCGAGATCTTGCTGCGTCACAGCTCTAAGCCTAACCCAGGGGTGTGACGTGGGCTATCGGGCAAGTGACAAAGTTATACCGTGCTCGGCCACGTTCCGAGTGGCGGTCATGGCCGTTCTCCGTTAGCGTTAGGCCACTTGTGGTGGCGCGCGGCGCCAATTGTGATTGTGACGAGGAGAATGCCGGTGCGGCGGTGCATCGCTCAATTCCATCGAAAACTCCTGGGCGAGGGTGTTTCGAACCGCCGCCCGCTGCCCGCGCGACAGATGTTTTCAGCGGCGGTCGCGGTCTTCGTGCTCGTCGGCGCTTTGGCCGCGTGCGCGCCGACGCGGGCCGGGGCGGACAGCCGTTTTATCACGGTGCTCTCCATCGAGCCGCAGAACCCGCTCATCCCCTCGAACACGAACGAGATCGGCGGCGGCTGGATCGTGGACCGGCTCTTCGCCGGGCTCGAATACCTTGACGCGGACGGCAACCCGCACGAGGACGCGGCGGAGTCGGTGGCGCTCTCCGCCGACAGACTCGTCTACACGATCAACATCAGGCCGGGCCAGACGTTCAGCAACGGCGAACCGGTGACCGCGCGCTCGTACGTGGACGCGTGGAACTTCGGGGCGCTCTCGACCAACGCGCAGTTGCAAGCCTCGGCCTACGAGAAGATCGCGGGCTACGAAGATCTCGCGGCCGATCCGCCGAGGTCCAAGGCGATGTCCGGGCTGAAGGTGCTCGGCGACCTCGTCTTCACCGTGACGCTTTCCCAGCCCGCCGTCGACTTCAAGAGCGCGCTCGCCTGGTCGCCGTACTACCCGATGCCGCGCGTGGCGTACCGCGACGTCCGGGCGTTCGGCGAGCGCCCGATCGGCAACGGCCCCTACGAGCTCGCCAGCCCGGACGCGTGGCAGCACAACGTGCGGATCGACCTCAAGCGCAGCCCCGCTTACCACGGCCCGCGCCGGGTGAAGAACGACGGCCTCTCGCTGATCTTCTACCAGTCCCACGAGGCGGGCTACGCGGATCTCGTCGGCGGCAATCTCGACTTCCTGTACTTGTTGCCCGACAACGTCCTCGGCGTCTACAAGCGCGACCTCGGCGACCGTTGGCTCAAGCAACCGACCGCGCAGAACTTGCAGTTCTCCATCCCGTTCTATCTGCCGCATTTCAACGGCGAAGAGGGGCGGCTGCGCCGCCGCGCGATCATCGAAGCGATCAACCGGGAGCAGATCGCGAAGGTCATCTTCTACGACACCCGCACACCGATGCGCGACTTCACCTCCTCGGCGCTGCCGGGCTTCGACCCGCACATCCCCGGCTCGGCGGTCCTGGACTACAACCCGGAGCAGGCCCGCGCTTTGTGGGCGCAGGCGGACAGGATCTCCCCGTGGCAGGGGACCCTTTTCTTCGTGTACAACGCCGATGGCGGCCATCAGGCGCTGGTGGACGCGACGACGAACTACCTGCGCCGCACTCTCGGGATCTCCGCCGAAGGCATGCCCAAACAGTCGTTCAAGGAAGTCCGCGACCTGGCGACCCGGCGCCAAATGCCCGGTCCTTTCCGCAACGGCTGGCTGGGCGACTATCCGACCGCGCTGAATTTTCTCGAAACCCAATTCGTCACCTCGGCGGGTTCGAACGACACGCTGTACGCGAACCCCCGGTTCGACGAGCTGCTCCGGCAGGCGGAGTCGGCGCCTGACAGGCAAGCGGCGCTCGTTTCCATCCGGCAGGCGCAGAGCATCCTCTTCGAGGACTTGCCGGTGCTGCCGATGTTCGACTACGTGGCTGTGGCGGGCTACTCGACCAGGCTCGACAATCCGCGCTCCACATGGAACGGCGCGCCGGACTTTGAGAATTTGCAGCTCAAGGACGGCCTCCGATGACCCGCGTGCTCATCGCACGGCTGCTCCAGCTCGTCCCGGTCTTCCTCGGAGCGACGCTCCTCCTGTTCGCCATGGTCTACCTTTTGCCGGGGGACCCGATCGCGGCGCTCGGCGGCGGCAAGAAGCTGGCCCCGAACGTCGAGGCGAACCTGCGTCGGCAGTACCACCTGGACCAGCCGTTCGCCATGCAGTACTGGTACTACCTCAAAGGGATCCTCACCTTCGACTTCGGAACCTCCTACTCCGGCCGCCCCGTCGCGGACATGCTGGCGGAGAAATTCCCGGTCACCGCGCGGCTCGCACTGCTCGCCGGCGCGGTGGAGCTGATCGGCGGAGTGGCGCTCGGCACGGTCTCGGGTTTGCGCAAAGGCCGCTGGTTCGACTCCGCGGTGCTCTTCACGAGCCTGGTCGTCATCGCGATCCCCATCTTCGTGATCGGTCTCGTCGCGCAGTTCGTCCTCGGCGTGCAGTGGGGGATCGCGCCGGTCACGGTCGGCTCGGACGCGAGCTGGGGGAGGCTTTTTGTGCCCGGCGTGGTCCTCGGCCTCGTCTCTTTGGCCTATGTGGTGCGCCTGACCCGCGACTCGGTGTCCGAGACCGCGGACGCGGAATACGTCCGCACGGCGACCGCCAAAGGGCTCTCGCGAGGACGGGTGGTCGTCGTGCACATCCTGCGCAATTCGCTCATTCCCGTCATCACGTTCGTCGGCGCGGACATCGGCGCGCTCATGGGCGGAGCCGTGGTCACCGAAGGCATCTTCAACATCAACGGGGTCGGCAATGCCATCTATCAAGGCGTGATCCGCGGCGAGAGCGGGACGGTGGTCTCATTCGTGACGGTCATCATCGTCGTGTATTTGTTCGCGAACCTGCTGGTCGACTTGCTGTACGCCTTGCTCGACCCCCGCGTCAGGAGGAGCGCGTGACCCACTATGTCGCTCCGGAGGAGCCAGAGCCCCAGGCCGCGTCCCTTGCCGAGCGCCCAGCGAAGGGGTACTGGGGTGAAACGTGGTCGCAGCTGCGGCGAAGCACGAAATTCTGGGTCTCCGCAGCGGTGCTGCTGTTCGTCCTGGCTCTCGTGGCAGCCCCAGATTTTTTCAGCGGCACAGACCCGCGTTCTTGCGACCTCGAGCAAAGCAAGTCGCCGCCGAGCGCGGCGCATCCCTTCGGTGTGGACTTCCAGGGCTGCGACATTTACTCCCGCACCGTCCACGGCGCGCGGGCCTCTGTGGAAGTCGGCGTGGGCACTGCGCTGGCGGTGTTCCTCGTGGGCGGCTTCGTCGGCGTCCTCGCGGGGTATTTCGGAGGTTGGGCGGACGGTGTGCTGTCCAGGGCTTCCGAGATTTTCGCAGGCGTGCCGCTGATCCTCGCCGCCGTGGTGCTGCTGAAAATCTTGCCGCAACGGGGAGTCTTCACGATCATCGCGATCCTCGCCGTCTTCAGCTGGCCGCAAATCGCCCGTGTCGCCAGAGCCGCCGCGGCCATGGCTCGGTCCAAAGACTACGTGCTCGCCGCTCGGTCGCTCGGGGTTTCCACGCCCAAGATCCTGCTGCGGCACATCCTGCCCAACTCTCTCGGCCCCATCATCGCCACCACGACGATCTCGCTCGGCGTTTTCATCGTCGCCGAATCGACCCTTTCCTACATGGGCATCGGCCTGCCGCCCTCGGTCGTGTCCTGGGGCGCCGACATTTCCAGCGGCCAGGCTCGGCTCTTGGAGGGCTCGGCGATGATGTTCTACCCGGCGGCGGCGCTCGGCACAACCGTGCTGGCGTTCATCCTGCTCGGCGACGCGCTGCGCGACGCCACGGACCCGAAGGCGAGACGGCGTTGAGCGAGCCTTTGCTGCAGGTCGACGGTCTTTCGGTCGCGTACGGCGCCGCGCAGGTCACGCACGGGGTCAGTTTCTGCGTCCGATCCGGCGAGACGCTCGCGATCGTGGGGGAGTCTGGCTCTGGGAAATCCACCACCGCGACGGCGGCGCTCGGCCTTTTGCCCAGAGCCGGGCGAGTCCAAGGCGGCCGCATCGTGTTCGGCGGGCGGGATCTTTTGCGGCTTTCCAGCCGGGAGCTGCGGGCCGTGCGCGGCCGCGACATCGGCTACATCCCACAAGACCCGATGTCCAACCTCAACCCGGCGTGGCCGGTCGGATTCCAGATCGCCGAGACCCTGCGGGCGCATGGCGCAGCTGGCGGCAAAGCGGCGCGCGAGCGGGCGGTGGAGCTGCTCGACGAGGTCGGGGTCCCCGATCCGGCCCGGCGGGCCAAGCAGTACCAGCACGAGCTGTCCGGGGGAATGCGCCAGCGTGTGCTGATCGCCATGGCGCTCTCGTGCCGCCCTAAGCTGATCGTCGCCGACGAGCCGACCTCGGCTTTGGACGTGACCGTCGCGCGGCGGATCCTCGACCTGATCGCCGAAATGCAGGAGAAGCTGGGCGCGGCGGTGTTACTGATCACCCATGACCTCGGCCTCGCCGCCGAGCGGGCGAACGAGGTCGTGGTCATGCGCAAGGGCCGTGTTGTTGAGTCCGGGCCGTCTGCGACGGTGCTCGCGCAACCAGGGCACAGCTACACCCGCGCCCTCCTCGCAGCCGCTCCGGGACTCAATGTGCGATCTGCGGCGGCGCATTGCATTGCATCCCCGGATACTCCGGGGATCGCCACCGAAACCCTGGTCCAAAGCGCTGAGCCGGGCGCGCCGCTCCTTGAGGCGACCGGCTTGCGCAAGGTGTACCAGCTCCCCGGTCGCCTCCCGTGGCAAAAAACCCCGTTCACCGCTGTGAACGGGGTGAGTTTCACCGTTCGTCGCGCCCAAACCCTGGCCGTGGTGGGCGAGTCCGGCTCGGGCAAGTCCACCCTGGGTCGGATGACGCTGGGGCTTGAGCATCCGACCGAGGGCGGGGTGCTGTTCGACGGCAAGAGCGTGTTCGCGGCGGATCGGCAGGGGCAGCTGGCGCTGCGCAGGCGGATGCAAGTGGTGTTCCAGGACCCCTACGGCTCGCTCGACCCGATGCACACCGTGGGCGCGGCGGTGGAGGAGTCGCTGAAAACGCACCGCATCGGTGACAAGAAGACCCGCCAACGATTGGTCGCCGAGGCTTTTGACTCCGTGCGCCTGTCCAAGTCGATGCTTGGGCGCTTCCCCAATGAGCTTTCCGGCGGCCAGCGCCAGCGCGTCGCGATTGCTCGGGCATTGGTGCTCTCGCCGGAGCTGATCGTCTGCGACGAGGCCGTGTCCGCGCTCGATGTGCTCGTGCAAGCCCAAGTTCTCGACCTGCTGCAGGCTTTGCAGGAGGAACGGGGGATCTCGTACCTGTTCATCACGCACGATCTGGCGGTGGTCCGCCAGATCGCCGACGAGGTCTTGGTGATGCGCCAGGGCGCGGCGGTGGAGCACGCGCCGGTCGCGGAGATTTTCGAAAACCCCCGCGAGGAATACACCCAGCGCCTGCTGTCGGCGATCCCCGGACATAAGCTTGCTCGTCGATGATGCGTCCAAGCGATCCGCTTTCTGGTGTGCTCGCGCTGCCGGGGGTGGCGGAGACGGCCTCGCAGGCGCAGGATTTCCTCGCCGCTTTGACTCGTCAGCATTTGCGTGGTTGGGAGAAGGCCGCGGCGGAGACGTCTCGTCGGGCGGCTCGGTGCTCGGCCCTGCTCGAGGGCGCTTCGTTGCGCGAGCGCGAAGAGGACGACCCTGATCCGCTTTTGGCCGGGGCGGTCAGAGTCGCCGAAGAGCTCGGCCGTCTCGGGCAGACATGGCGGCGCGCGCCGCTCCAGGTACTCGCGCGGCTGCACACGCTTGCAGCGGCGGATCTCGACATCCCCGTCGAGCAGCTCGGCAGGCCGAAGGCCGACCCGGAGGTCGGGGCTCGGCTCACCGCGTTGGCAGAACTGGTCGCAGGCGGCACACAAGCGCCCGCGCCCGTTCTCGCCTCGATCGCGCACGGCGAGATCCTGGCCCTGCAACCGTTCGGCGCGGCGGATGGGCTCGTCGCGCGGGCAGCAAGCAGATTGACCCTGGTCGCGACGGGGTCCGATCCTCGTGACCTCGCTTTGCCGGAATCGTTCTGGCTGCGTTCGGGCCGCGCGTACCGGCAACGCCTCGACGGCTACGCGGCGGGGACGCAGGACGGCGTGCGCGCGTGGGTGCTTTTCTGCTGCCAGGGGATTCTCTCGTCGGGGGAGCAAGCCTAGCACCTTATTGAAAATCATTTTCAATAAGGTGCTAGGCTTGTCCGCGTGAGATCAGCCCCCAACATCCCCAAAGATTCCCGCCTCCCCGTCACCGTCCTCTCCGGATTCCTGGGCGCGGGCAAGACCACCCTGCTCAACCATGTCCTCGCGAACCGGGAAGGGCGCAAAGTCGCCGTCATCGTCAACGACATGAGCGAGATCAACATCGACGCCGCCCTTGTCGCCGGACAAGGCAGCCTGGACCGCACCGAGGAGAAACTCGTCGAGCTGACCAACGGCTGCATCTGTTGCACCCTGCGCGAAGACCTCATCGAATCCGTCGGCAAGCTCGCCCGCGAAGGCCGTTTCGACCAGCTCCTCATCGAGTCCACGGGGATATCCGAGCCGATGCCGGTCGCGGCCACCTTCGACTGGGAGTTCGAGGACGGCTTTTCGCTCAACCAGATCGCCAAACTCGACACCATGGTCACCGTGGTCGACGCCTCGACCTTCCTCGAAGAGGTCGGCAAGGGAGAAGCGCTGTCCGAGCGCGACCTTGAAGCGGGCGAAGGCGACAACCGCAGCATCTCGGACCTGCTCGTGGACCAGGTCGAGTTCGCCGACGTCATCCTGCTCAACAAGACAGACCTGGTGAACGGGCAGATCGCTGGCGCGCTCGAAGCCCTGCTGCGCAGGATGAACCCGAACGCGAGGATCATTCGCACCGTGCAAGGAGAAGTGCCGATCAGCGAGGTGCTGGGCACCGGCCTTTACAACCCTGAGGCCGCGGCCCTCGCCGACGGCTGGGACGAAGAGCTCGCGGGCGGGCACACCCCGGAGACCGAGGAATACGGGATCCGCAGTTTCGCCTTCCGGGCCGACAAACCGTTCCACCCGCTCCGGTTGCAGGCCGCGCTGCGCGATCTGCGCGGCGTCCTGCGCTCGAAGGGGTTCTGCTGGATCGCGAGCAGGCCCAACATCGCCGCCGTCTGGTCCCAGGCGGGGCCGAACCTCGTCATCGAACCGGCCCAATACTGGGCCGAGACGCCGCTCGAACCGCACCAAGAACTGGTGTTCATCGGTGTGCGGCTCGACATGGAGCGGGTTCGGGCGCTGCTCGTCTCGGCGCTCGTCACCGACGACGAGTTCGCCGCGGGCCCCAAGGCATGGCTCCAGTACGAGGACCCGTTCCCCTCGTGGCAGGACTCGACCACCCACCAGCACGTGCGGTGAACTGCGTCGACGCAGCGGCTTGGCCCGCTCGCGCGCCGCCGTCATGGCGGCAAGGACAAGAAGCCTGACCCGGGCAGAAGCGGCGCAACCGGGCAGGTGGCTTGTGAAGAGGGGTTCCTGTGGATGCGGATGGGGCGTCGTCGCCCGTGGGCGCGCTCATTTCCGCCTCAGCATGACAACGCTCTGTGACGGCGGCGTGAGCGAGCAACACGACCTTCGCGCAAAGATGCAGTACCCTTTGAAGAGATATGTGGCAAGAATTGGCGAGAGCGGACCTGGGAATTTGACGTTCCGGGTGCCAGCGGTCCGCAGAGCCTCTCGTCTGCCGTCACAGGTGGGCGAGAAGCTCGCCGCGTTGCGTTGCGCGCTCGATTCGAAGCTCGCCGAGCGCCCGGAGTTCCGGCCCGAAATCCAGGGATTGCGCGCCCTCGCCGTCTGCCTCGTGGTGCTCTACCATGTCTGGCTCGGCAGAGTTTCCGGCGGAGTCGACGTCTTTTTCGTGCTCACCGGCTTTTTCATCACCGGCAGCCTGCTCAGGGCTGCCCGCGGCGGCTCCGTCGCGCTGCACCAGGTTTGGGCGAGGGTTGTCAAGAGGCTTTTCCCCGCCGCTCTGTTCGTCCTGGGCGCGATCATCGCCGCTGGGATCCTCGTTCTCCCGGAGAGCCGTTGGCAGCAGAGCATCGCTGAGGTCATGGCCTCTGCGGTGTATCTGGAGAACTGGCGATTGGCCGCCGATTCCGCGGATTATTTCGCGCAGCACAACGAGGCGAGCGTGGTGCAGCACTTCTGGTCCCTGTCCATCCAGGGCCAGTTCTACGTGGTGTGGCCGCTGTTGGTCGTCGCGATGGCATGCGCCGCCAAACGTCTGCGGGTCTCCTTGCCCCTGCAGGTGCTTTTCGCCTTGACTGCCGCGTTCGTCTCCTCGTTGTTGTGGTCGGTGCGCTGCACGGCCGCCGACCAGCGTGCCGCCTATTTCAACTCGTTCACACGCGTGTGGGAGTTCGCGTTCGGCGGGTTGCTCGTCTTCGTTTCGGCCGCGCTGACCCTGCCGCGTTGGTCCAGGATCGTCTTGGGCTGGGCCGCGATCGCGGCTTTGGTGCTGTGCGGCCTTGTGCTGCGGGTGTCGTCCCAATTCCCCGGTTACGTCGCGCTTTGGCCGACGACCTGCGCGGCGGTCATCGTCGTGGCCGGCCGCAGCGGCAGCCGCTACGGGGCCGACCGGCTCCTCGGCTCCCGCCTGCTGCGGTATGTGGGGGACATCAGCTACCCGTTGTATCTTTGGCATTGGCCGGTGCTGGTGTTCGCGCTCATTCTTTGGGACCGGCAAGAGCTTGGCCTCCTCGGCGGCGCGGCGGTCATCGCCACCTCGCTGCTGCTGTCCGTGCTGACACACCGCTTCGTGGAGCGGCCAGCGCAAAGCGCCACGGGGGCAGTGGCCCGCGTCGGGTTCTACCGCTTCGGCGCCGTGGCGCTGGCGTGCGTGCTCCTCGCCGCGCAGTGCTGGCAGCTGATCGGCGCGCGCAAGACCACTGATTTGGCAGTCGCGGCCCGCGACGCGGAACATCCAGGCGCGTTGGCACTGGAGTCCTCGCCCGAAGATTTGTCCTCGCCCGGTGTTCCTGTCCCGTCGATGGTGAGCTTGTCGAAGGATTTCGCCGGTTCCGACAAGTTCGACTGCGCCAAGTCCGCGCAGCGTCCAGAACTGGATGTGTGTGTGTTGCGCTCCTCCGAGCACGAGCACCCGCAACTTCGTCTCGCCGTTGTGGGCGATTCCCATGTCACCCAGTTCGTGCCCGCGCTCGAACCGATTGTGCGGGAGAGGCATTGGGAGCTGACGGTGATCGGCAAAGGCGCGTGCCCGTTTTCCACCGCGTCGGAGACCGTCGCCGGGGACGCGAGCTGTGTGCGGCACAACGCCGAAGCTGTCGAGGAAGTGCTCGCCACGCGGCCCGACGCCGTCCTGACCAATGGCACCCGAGACGCGCGGGCGGGGCCCGCCGAGCAGACCCCGCAAGGATTCGTGGACGTCTGGAACCGCTTGCATGAAGCAGGAATCCGGATTCTCGCGGTTCGGGACAACCCTCGGTTCTCCTTCTCCCCGGCCAGGTGCGTCGAGAGCCGCGGCCGCAACGCGCCCACGTGCGGCGCGCCGCGCGCGAGTGTGCTCAAAGCCGTGCCGCCCTACTTCACCATGCCGAACGTCCCGCCGAACGTTTCTTTCCTCGACTTCAGCGATTACATTTGCGCCCATGACTTCTGCCCGCCCATCGTCGGCAACGTCTACGTCTACATGGACGACAATCATCTGAGCGGGACGTATGTGAGCACAATGAGCCCGATCATGGGGTCAATGATCGACGCCGCCCTCGCCGAACAGCATTAGGGCGCCGAGGCGGCGCAGGCCGGTTCAGGGAGCGGATTCGACCAGCAAAGCAACGGGTCGTTCGGCGAAGAGCTCGGCGTAGGGCACAAGGCCCGTCCAGCGTTTCCCGTCCAGCCGGTCCTCCCAGTGCGTGTCGCCGAGGTCGAAGCCTTCGTTCTGCCACCCGCCCTGTTTCTCCAGGGTGGTGGCGAACCGGGTGGCGAGCACGATGACATCCGGCTTGTCGCTGTCGCGCGGGCCCCTGCCGAAGCCGAGGAGGTGCGGGGTCCGGGCGGGAACAGGCCAGTACCCGCCGCCGACGAACGAGTCCGGGCGTTCCCGGCGCAGTCGCAGGGCTGCCCGCACGAGCTGCTGTTTCTCCTCCGTGCCCGCTGCGAGCGCGTCGGCCCGCGCCGCGTAGTCCACCAATCTGCGGTTGTCCGGATCGACGAGCGAGTCCTCGGGGAACTCGGTCCCCTGATAGACGTCGGGGATCCCAGGGCATAAGAGCTGGACGAGCTTTTGCCCGAGGATGTTCGCGCGCTCGGAGGCGGCAAGCTCGGAGCGGAAGAGCCGGATCAGCCCGGCGAATCCGGAGTGCGCCGCCGCGCCGAGCCAGTGGTCGATATCGGTCTCGAACACCAGGTCCGGGTTGTTCCAGCTGGTTTTGAGCCCCGCCTCCCTGGTCGCTTTGCGCGCATAGGCGCGCACGCGCGCGAAGACGTCGTCGGGCACTTCGTCGAGCTTCTGGCGCCAGCCCTCGCTCGAAGCCCGGTACTCTTCGCGCAGCGCAGCGACGTCCGCGCCGTTGCGCTGGCGTTCCTCCAAGGCTTGCTCCAACTCGCGCATGGGCGCCGGGACCGGCAATGGCGCAGGCAGCACACCCCAGAGGGTCTGCCAGAGGAAATAGCCGGTCACACCGCCCGCCGAGGCGGAAAAGTCGTGGCCGGACGGGAAGAGGTATCCGGGCTGCCCGGCGTGGTCGGGGGGCAGGTCGAGCACCCCTTCGTCGAAATACACCAGCCTGGACCAGATGGGCGACTCCGCGATGAGCGCGAGCCGGGCCCGCACGTCTTCGCCGCGTTTGGTGTCGTGGGTCGAGAGGGTGGTCATCGTCTTCGGCAGCCGCTCGGCCCGAGACGCCATGCGGCGATGGAACTCGTCCAACGCAACCCCGAACTGCTCCGGGGCCCCGCCGACCTCTTGGAGGCCGATGAGCCGGGCAGTGCGGTAAAACAGCCGGTCCTCCATGCCTTTGGCCATGACCGGGCCGCACAGCTGGTGGAACCGGACAGCGCTTTCGCCGCCCTTGGCGAGCACGTCGGCAGTCACGTCGACGGCTGGGCCGTGCTCGGGTTTTTCCGCCCGCACCTGTGCGAGCGCATCGGCGAGCGCGCCGGTGAGCGACGGGTAGTCGGCCCGGTACACGTTCAACCGCAGGATGATCTCCGCGATGGCGCCGGCCAGCGCGTTCGGGTCGAGCCCGGTGCCGCTTTCACGCTGCACGCACCGCACCAGCCTGCGCAGCTCTGAGCGCAGGGCGCCGAGCAAAGCTTCGCGCCGCGCCGCGAGCCCCGCTATTTCGAGCGCCCCCTCGTCCCCAGGGTCGCCGGTGACCTCCAAGGACAGCTCGGTGAGCCGGTCCTCGCCGCCGGGGTGCACGAACACGCCGCAGACCTCCTGCAGCGCCGCATACCCCGTCGTGCCGTCCACCGGCAGAGCGGGGTCCAGACGTTCGTCTTTGTGCAGGATCTTCTCGATCACGAGCCACCGGTCAGGGCCGATGAGCTCGCGCAAGTCCCGCAAGTAGCCGACCGGGTCGGCGAGCCCGTCGGGGTGGTCGACCCGAAGCCCGTCGATCCAGCCCGCGTCCACGAGCGATTTGAGCTCGGCGTGGCTGGCGGCGAACACCTCCGGGTCCTCTTGGCGCAATCCGGCGAGCTCGTTCACACTGAAAAACCGGCGGTAGCCGACCCGGTCCGTGTTCCACGGCACGAGCCGGTAATGCTGGCGGTCGTGGACCTGCCGGGGCTCGCCCGAGCCCGTGCCCTCGGCGAGCGGGTAGCGGTGCTCGAAGTACCGCAGCTCCCCGTCCTGGACCGCAAGCTTGTCCAGGTCGTTCGCGGAGCCGAGGACCGGCAGGTTGAACCGTTCCTCCTCGTCCCAGTCGATGTCGAAGAACTTCGCGTACGCGCTGCGCGTGCCGCGCGACAGCACATCCCACCACCAGGGGTTCTCATGCGGGACCGCGACGCCCATGTGGTTGGGCACGATGTCGACGATCAGCCCCATGCCGAACTCGTGCGCCTTGCGCGCGAGCGCTTCGAACCCGGCGCGCCCGCCGAGCTCTTCGCGCACCGTGGTCGGGTCGGTCACGTCGTAGCCGTGCGTCGAGCCTGCGACCGAGGTGAGAATGGGGGAGAGGTAGAGGTGGCTCACCCCCAAGTCGTGCAGATACGGCAGCTGCTGCGCGGCTTCGGCGAATGTGAACTCGGGGCGCAGTTGCAATCGATAGGTCGAGGTGATCGGCCGAGGAACCACTACTTCACTTTCTGGAGCATGAGAAGGGAGCGGGAGGCGAGGTTGATGGCGTCGCCGGCGTTCGCGGTGAGCTGGCCCCGGCCGCGTGGCCGGGACGTGTCGAGCACCGCCATCCATTGCGCGCCGAACGCGCCGTCCGGCACGACGAATTTCAGCGCCTCGTAGTGCGCGTTGAAGCAGAGCAGGAACGAGTCGTCCACGACCCGCTCGCCTCGCGAGTCCGGCTCGGGTATGGCGTTGCCGTTGAGGAAGACCATGAGGGATTTGCCGAAGCCGCTGTCCCAGTCCTCGCCGGTCATCTCCCGCCCGTCCGGCGTCAGCCACGCGATGTCGCGCTCCTGGTCCCCGCCCCTGATGGGCCTTCCCGCGAAGAAGCGCCTGCGCCGGAAGACCGGGTGGGACTTGCGGAGCTGGATGACGTGTTTGGTGAAGTCGAAAAGCTCCGCGTTTTCCTCCGTGAGGGACCAGTCGATCCAAGAGATCTCGTTGTCCTGGCAGTACACGTTGTTGTTGCCGTGCTGTGTGCGCCCCATCTCGTCGCCGTGCAACAGCATCGGCGTGCCTTGGCTGAGCAGCAGCGTCGCGAGGATGTTGCGGCGCTGGCGCGCGCGCAGCTGAAGGATCTCCGGGTCGTCGGTCGGCCCTTCCGCCCCGCAGTTCCACGACCTGTTGTGGCTCTCGCCGTCCCGGCTGTCCTCGCCGTTCTCCTCGTTGTGCTTCTCGTTGTAGGAGACGAGGTCGTTGAGGGTGAACCCGTCGTGCGCGGTGACGAAATTGATGCTCGCGCCGGGCCGTCGGCCGGTCGCCGCGTAGAGGTCCGAGGACCCCGTGAGGCGATAGGCGAACTCCCCGAGGGTCGAAGGCTCTCCGCGCCAGAAGTCGCGCACCGTGTCCCGGTAGCGCCCGTTCCACTCGGACCACACGCCGGGGAAGTTGCCGACCTGGTAGCCGCCTTCGCCGATGTCCCACGGCTCGGCGATCAGTTTGACTTGGCTGACCACCGGGTCTTGCTGGACCAGGTCGAAGAACGCGGAGAGCCGGTCCACGTCGTGCAGTTCCCGTGCGAGGGTGGACGCGAGGTCGAACCGGAAGCCGTCCACATGCATCTCCAGGACCCAGTAGCGCAGCGAGTCCATGATGAGCTGCAGGGTGTGCGGATGGCGCACGTTGAGGCTGTTCCCGGTGCCGGTGTAGTCGACGTAATAGGTTTTGTCCTCGTCCGAGAGCCGGTAGTAGGCCGCGTTGTCGATGCCTCGAAAGCTCACGGTCGGGCCTTCGTGGTTGCCCTCGGCGGTGTGGTTGTAGACCACGTCCAGAATGACCTCGATGCCTGCTTTGTGCAGGTCCGCCACCATCGACTTGAACTCGGCCACAGCTGCTTCCGGGTGCTTCGCCGCGGCGTATTGCGCGTGCGGGGCGAGGAAGCCGATGGTGTTGTAGCCCCAATAGTTGGAGAGGCCTTTGTCGAGCAGGAACCCGTCTTGGAGGAATTGGTGCACCGGCATCAGCTCGATGGCGGTGACGCCGAGCTCGGTCAAATGGTCGATGACCGCGGGGTGCGCCACCCCCGCGTATGTGCCGCGGAGGCTCTCGGGCACTTTCGGATGAGTCTTGGTCAGCCCTTTGACGTGCGCCTCGTAGATGACAGTCTCGTTGTAGGGGCGGTTCGGCGGATGGTCGGTGGACCAGTCGAAGAACGGGTTGATCACCACGCAAGTCATGGTGTGGTCGCTCGAACCCCCGGCGGGGCTGCCGTGCAGGCCGTTCGGGTCGAAGGCTTTGCCGTAGGGGTCGAGCAGCAGCTTCGTGGGGTCGCAGCGCAAGCCTTGCTCCGGCTGGAAGCGGCCATGGACCCGGTACGCGTAGCGCTGGCCGGGGCCGACTTCTGGCAGGTAGGTGTGCCAGACGTAGCCGTCGACCTCTTCGAGGGGCACTCGGGTCTCGCCGCCGTCCGGGGCGATCAGGCAGAGCTCCACCCGCTCGGCCGCTTCAGTGAACAGCGAGAAGTTGGTGCCCACACCGTCGAACGTCGCGCCGAGCGGATAGGGCGTGCCCGGCCAAACTCGCAGATCGGCGGAGGCGAGGGACTGCACGACCCCTTCGCGGAGCGAGCCCTGTTGGGCGGGGGCGGGCCCGCCCGCCGGCGGAGTGTCTTGCGGTGCTGTCATTGTGGTTCGACCTTATCGTGCCGTGCAGGCAGCCGCCACTGCTTGCTGGTCACAGCATGCCCAGTGCGGCGCGGCGGGCACAGGCAGCCGCCGTAGCATGGTCTTCATGACCTTGCCGCCCGAGGCCGCCTCGCTGTCGCTGGACGAGGTCTTGCGCATTGACCGCGAGCACCTCTGGCATCCCTACGCCAGGCTCGGCGGCGGCCCTGCGCCCCTCGTGGTCCGCGAGGCGCATGGCACGCGCCTCGTGCTCGCCGACGGCCGGGAGCTGGTCGACGCCATGAGCTCCTGGTGGGCGGCGGTCCACGGCTACCGGCATCCGGCGCTGGACGCGGCGGCGGCGGCGCAGTTGCGCTCGATGAGCCACGTCATGTTCGGCGGCCTCACCCACGAGCCCGCCGCCCGGCTCGGCGCGCTGCTCGTGCAGACAACCGGCATGGACACGGTGTTCTTCTGCGATTCCGGGTCGGTCGCGGTCGAGGTCGCGGTCAAGACCGCGTTGCAGTACCAGCGCGCGGCCGGCTCCCCGGGGCGGCGCAAACTGTTGACCCCCCGGGGCGGCTATTACGGGGACACCTTCACGCCGATGAGCTTGTGCGACCCGGTCGGCGGCATGCATTCGCAGTGGACGGGGGTCCTCGCCGAACAAGTTTTCGCGCCTGAGCCGCCCAGGACGTCCGGCCCGGCCTGGGACGAAGAGGTGCGCAGGATCGCGGCCGAGCACTCGCACGAGCTCGCCGCTGTCATCGTCGAGCCGGTCGTCCAGGGCGCGGGCGGCATGCGCATGTACGACCCGCGATGCCTGGTGACGTTGCGCGAGGTCGCCGACGAACATGGTTTGCTGTTGATTTTCGACGAGATCGCCACTGGGTTCGGCCGCACCGGCGAACTGTTCGCCGCCGAACACGGCGCCGGGGTCCGCCCGGACATCATGTGCGTGGGCAAAGCGCTCACCGGCGGATATTTGACCCTGGCGGCAGTGCTCGGCCGTCGCGGGATCGCCGAGGCCATCAACGAGACCGGCGCAGGCGCCTTGTTGCACGGGCCCACGTTCATGGCCAACCCGCTCGCGTGCGGCGTCGCTGTCGCGTCCGTGGAGCTGTTGCTGGCAAGCGACTGGCGGGGCGAGGTCGCGCGGATCGAACAAGCGCTCGCCCGAGGGCTCGGCCCCTTGCGGCAGGCCGAGGGGGTGCGCGACGTCCGGGTGCTCGGCGCGATCGGGGTCGTGCAGCTCGACCGCCCGGTGGATGTGGCTCGGGCCACCGCGACAGCAGTGCGGCACGGGGTGTGGCTGCGCCCTTTCCGGGATCTGGTGTACACGATGCCGCCGTACATCGCATCCGACTCCGACCTGGAGCTCGTGTGCGCGGCGATACGCGCCGTGACAGCCGAAGAGGGCAGCTCGGTAGGATGACGCTGTGATCGGACACACGCAGCCCGCGGGCGGGGCGCGCCAGCTGCGGGGCTTCCGGCCGCTGGATCTGCTGTTGGTGCTCCTCGCCTGCGTCGCGGTGACCTTGTTCGTCCAGTTCGTCCTGCTCGACTCGATCCAGGCCGGGGATTTCGAGGTGTACCGCCTCGGAGCCGAGCAGGCGTTCTCGGGCGCGGACGTGTACAGCATGCTGCTCAAGGGCCAATGGACCCCGCCTCAGGGCATTCCGTTCACCTACACCCCGTTCGCGGCGCTGTTCCTCTGGCCGACCACGTTGTTCTCCACGGCGGTCGCGGTGACGTGGTGGAATGTTCTCGCCATGGCGTGTCTGGCGGCCTCGCTGCACTACGCCTGGGCCGACGCGCGCAGCCGAACCCCTCGGCCCGCCGGGCGGTTCGGGGTTGTGTGGGACAGCCGGCGGTGGCCGCGGATCTTGGCGTGCCTCGTCCTGCTGCTTGCGGCAAGCAACCTCGTGCCTTTCCATCTGGTGCGCGGACAGATCAATCTGTTGCTCATGGGAATGTGTTTGTTCGATGTGTCGCGCTCCGACGACACCCGGCTGGGGCGGTGGCTGCCGAAAGGCGCATTGGTGGGCGTCGCGGCAGCGGTCAAACTCACCCCGCTGCTGTTCCTCGTGCAGTTCCTCATCATCAGGCAGTGGCGGTTGGCCATCTGGACAGTGGTCGGAGCCGGTCTCGCCACCGCCGCCGGTTTCCTCGCCTTCCCGGCGATGTCATGGCGCTTTTTCACCGAGAAGATCTGGCATCTTTCCAGCAGCGTGGCCTACGACCCGAAGATGTTCGCGAGCTCGGGCAACGGCTCGATCCAAGGCGCGACAGCGTTCTTCGGCGGGCCGTCCTGGCTCGGAGCAGGTTTGGCGGCGGTTTTCTGCGTCTTCGGGCTCTGGTGCGCCAGAGCCGCGTTCCGCGGCCGGGGGCTGTTGGCGAGCACAGTGGCCGCCGGGCTCACCGCGACTTTGGTCACGCCGGTGAGCTGGATCCACCACGCGGTGTTCCTGTTCCCCGCTGTGGCGATCTTGCTCATGGACACGGGGCGCGTCGGGAGAAAGACCGCGATAGTGCTCGCGGCCGTCTTGTTCGTGCCGGGGCAAACCATCGCGGACCATTTGCTCGCGGCGCATCAGTGGTGGCTCTGGCCGTTGGCGTTGCCACTGCGGTTCGCACAAGCGGCCAGCGAGGTCTGCGCGCTCGTCCTCCTTGCCGCCCCGCCCGCAGTGGCAGGATGGACATGTGATGAGCCGCGCCGTGGAAGAGCCCCGGGCGCCGTTGTGGCGTGACGGCGCGTTGGTGCTCGCCGCATGCGCGTTGGGCGCGCTCGTCGGCGAACGCCTCACCTCCACGGTCAAACCGGTGGATTTCCAGGTGTACCGGATCGGAGCCCAAACCGCGTTGGCCGGTGGGGACGTGTACGCGCACTGGTTGCACGGGCTCGACATCGCCCCGACGGGGCTGCCGTTCACCTATCCGCCCTTCGCCGCGCTGTTCCTCTTGCCGACCACCTGGTTCCCGCCTGCCGTCGCGGCATTGCTCTGGAGCGTCCTGGCGATGGCCTGCCTCGCGGTTTCTTTGCATGTCGCACGGCCAGCCTGGGCGGATCTGCCCTCGCCCAAGCTGGCAGGTTTCAGCCGGTGGCCGCTCTGCCTCGCGGGGCTCCTGCTGGTCCTCTCGCTCAGCGACGTGGTCAACCAACATCTCGCCTACGGTCAGATCAACCTGTTGCTCATGGGAATGTGCCTTGTCGACGTGGCCCGCTCCGACGACACTCGGCTGGGGCGGTGGCTGCCGAAAGGGACGCTCATCGGCGTGGCAGTGGCGGTCAAACTGTTCCCGGTCTTTTTCGTGGCGCTCTTTCTGCTGTTGCGCCAGTTCCGGTTGGCGCTCTGGACGGTCGGAGGCGCGCTGGCGGCCACAGCGGCTGGTTTTCTGGCGTTCCCCGAGATGTCGACGCGGTTTTTCCGTACCACCTTCTGGGGGCTGTCCGACAGCGTCGCGTTCGCCCCGGAGATGTTCGCGAGCCCGGGCAACGCGTCCGTGCAAGGCGCTGTGGCGTTTTTCGGCGGTCCGCATTGGCTCGGCTCGGCGTGCGCCGCCGCGGTCGGCGCGGCCGGTCTTTGGCTCGCGCGCACGACGTATCGGACAACAGGGCTGTTGCATGCCGTTGTCTCGGCAGGAGTGACTGCCACAGTCATCACCCCGGCGAGCTGGATCCACCGCGCGGTGTTCTTCATCCCCGCTGTGCTCATCCTGTATTGGAACGGGAATCTCTCGCAGCGGCGCGTCGCGCTGGCGCTCGGGGCGGTGCTGTTCCTTTGGTGTCCTTCGCTCGCGAACATGCTCGCCGCGACCCATCAGCCCGTGCTCGCCCCCGCTGCGTTCGTGCTCCGCTTCGCCCAGCAGGCGGCGGAGTTCGTCGTCGTCGTGTTGCTTGCCCGTTTGCCGGGGATGGCAAGATGGACGGGTGAACAGTCCCAGCCAGACCCATCAGCCAGTCCGAGAGGTGACGGCGGCGGATGTGGACGCGGCCGCGGCGCGGTTGTCCGGTGTGGCGGACCGGACGCCGCTCCAGCGTGACCGGCGCCTGTCGGCGCAGTTCGGCGTCGAGCTGTATCTGAAGCGGGAAGACCTCCAGGTGGTCCGCTCGTACAAGCTCCGAGGCGCGTACAACCTCATGTCGCAGCTTTCTCACGAGGAGAAAGCGGCGGGCGTGGTGACGGCCAGCGCTGGGAACCACGCCCAGGGCGTGGCCTACGCCTGCCACGCGATGGGCGTGTTCGGCAGGATCTATGTGCCCAACACGACCCCTCGTCAGAAACGCGACCGCATCCGCGCGCACGGCGGCGACTTCATCGAGTTGATCTCCACGGGGGACAACTACGACGCGGCGGCGCACGCAGCGCACGCCGACGCGGACCAGACGGGCGCGACGCTCGTGCCCTCGTTCAACGACCCGCGCACAGCTGCCGGGCAGGGCACCATCGCCAAAGAGATCCTTGAGCAGCTCGCCGCGTGCGGCGCTGCGGCGTTCCCCGACGTCGTGGTCGTTCCGGTGGGCGGCGGCGGCTGCGTGGCAGGCATCGCCGCGTACCTCGCGGAGCGCTCTGCGCAGACCGCCGTCCTCGCCGTGGAACCGGCGGGCGCGGCCTGCCTCGCGGCGGCGCTCGTGGCCGGGGCCCCGGTGACTTTGCCGGCGATCGACCCGTTTGTGGACGGAGCGGCCGTGCGGCGCGTGGGCGACGTCGCCCACCGGGTGCTTTCGGCCCTGGGGGCCAAGACGAGGGCGGCGCCGAACACGCCGCTGCTCATGTCTGGCGCGGACAGCCAACGCGCAGAGCTCTCACCAGGGTCGATTGTGGTGACCCAGGTGGACGAGGGCGCGCTGTGCACGACCATTTTGGACCTGTACCAGAACGGCGGGATCATCGCCGAACCCGCCGGGGCGCTTGCGGTGGCCGCGCTCGACCAAGTGCGCCTGCCCGCAGGAGCGACCGTGGTGTCGTTGATCTCGGGCGGCAACAACGACGTCTCCCGCTACGGCGAGATCTTGGAGCGCTCGCTGGTGCACAAGGGCCTCAAGCATTACTTCCTCGTGGACTTCCCCCAGGAGCCTGGGGCGCTGCGCAGATTCTTGGAGCAGGTCCTCGGCGCCGAGGACGACATCACCGTGTTCGAGTACATCAAGCGGGACAACCGCGAGCTCGGCGCTGCCCTCGTGGGCATAGAACTCGGCCAAGCCGCGGACCTCGGCCCGCTCATGGAGCGAATGGACCGTTCGGGCCTGAGCTGCGAACGGTTGCTTCCGGGCACCGCCGCGTACCGCTACCTGACCTAACCGCTTCTGGCGCACGCCGCGCGACACGAAAGGACACCAGTGGGCAAGCAAGTGAAGGCGATCGGCGCATTGGCAGCAGGAGCTGTCGGCGGTTTCGTGAAACTCGGCTGGGAAACGGTGCTTCCCGCTCGCACGCCCGACCGGGTCTCGCCGCCGGTCGTGCTGCTCGACAAACTCGGACTGCCCGCTGACGGGTGGACGTACAGTTTCTCCGGGCACACGATGAACCTGGGGGGTTTCGCGGTGCATTTCGCGTTCTCGGTGGCCTTCGCGGCGCTGTACTTCAGCGTGGTCGAGCGATTCCCGGCGGCAGGGGTTTTCCGCGGCGCGGTTTTCGGCCTGCTCGTGTGGGTCGGCGCGCACTTGATCGCGATGCCGCTGCTCGGCTTGACCCCGCCCGCCGCCGCGCTGCCCTTGGACGAGAATGTGTCTGAGGCATTGGGGCATGTCGTGTGGCTGTGGGTGATCGACGCTTTCCGGCCGGGCCGGGCCGCGCGGCGATCCCCGGCGTGACGGCGCCGCGGAAGCCTCACGAGCGCCGTGGCGGTTAGCGCAGCACCGTTGCCAAGATGCCGGTCACATAGCCGAGCCTGGCGACTTCGGCGGGGCGGAATCCCGGCCCGCCCGGTCGGCCGAGGATAATGACGAGGTCTTTTTCCCCGAGCGGCGCGGCGGCCAGCGCAGTGTCCAGGTCTCGCCAGACCTGCGGGACCCAATCGGCTTCCCCGTCCAGCGCCCGCGCTCCTTCAAGCCCCAACACGGGGATCTGGTAGCCCCCCGGTTCGGGGGCTCCGGAACTCGAATTGATCGGCTCCAGGCCGTTTGCGCCGCTCACCGCGATCACACACCACCCGGCGTGCAGCACCCGGGGCGCTTCGTCCGCCAGGATTTGCAGCCGGTTCTCCTGCGAGGTGGCGACCTGGTCGATCAACGTGAGCTCGCGATGGGTGTCGAGCAACCCGGTGTAGGGGCGGATCGCGTCGACCCGGACGCCGCGAATCTGCTCGGCGGCGGTGATGAGGGAATCGGGCAGACGGTCGGTCGGAAGGTCGACCACGATGTCGTCGACGGCATAGCCAGTGCCGCGCTCCACGACTTCCAGTGACACGATGTCGGCTCCGACAGTGCCAAGCGCCACAGCGAGCGCCCCGAGACTGCCTGGGCGGTCTTCGAGTTCGACCCGGATCAGGTAGTACACCTAGCAAGGCTACCTCGTCATCATCGCCGCGCCCAACTCTCGCCGTGGGCGAGGAGAGCCCGAGCTTGCCGTTCTCGGCGTGTGGGAGAATGCTCCGCATGACCCAAGCACCGAAGATAACGAGGGAACAGGTGGCCCATCTGGCCTCGTTGGCGCGGATCGAGCTCGACGAAGCCGAGCTCGGCGCTTTCGCCAGCCAGCTCGACGACATCCTCCAAACGGTGAAAGCGGTCGATGATTTGGCGGATTCGGCTCAGGCCGAGCAGGGGGGCGAGCACAAGGAATGGCAAGAGCCTTGGCTCTTCGGCGCGGTCAACGTGGTGCGGGCCGACGAGCCGCTGCCGTCGCTGTCCGCCGCCGACGCGCTCGCCGCCGCTCCGGCCGCCCGAGACGACAAGTTCGTCGTGCCGCGCATCCTGGGGGAGGAGCTGTGAGCGCAAACACCCAGGAGATCACCACCAGCTCAGCGGCCCACCTCGCCGAACTGATCCGTTCCAAAGAGCTTTCTTCGGTCGAAGTGGTGCAGGCCCATCTCGGGCGAATCGGCGAAGTGGACGAGCGGCTGCACGCCTTTCTGCATGTCGCAGGCGATGAGGCGCTGGCGACGGCCCGCTCGGTGGACGAGTCCCTCGCTCGGGGCGAGGCCCCGGCCTCTCCGCTCGCGGGGGTGCCGGTCGCGCTCAAGGACATCTTCACGACCAAGGGCATGCCGACGACGGCGGGCTCGAAAATCCTGGACGGATGGCGTTCGCCGTACGACGCGACGGTGACGGAGAAGCTGCGCCGCGCGGGCTTGCCGATCCTCGGCAAGACGAACACCGACGAGTTCGCCATGGGCTCCTCGACGGAGAACTCCGCGTATGGCCCGACCCGCAACCCGTGGGACCTCGCCCGCACGCCGGGCGGCTCCGGCGGCGGCAACTCCGCCGCGCTCGCCGCGTTCGAGGCTCCGCTCGCCGTGGGCACCGACACCGGCGGCTCGATTCGCCAGCCCGCGGCGCTCACCGGCACCGTCGGCGTGAAACCCACGTACGGGACGGTCTCCCGGTACGGCATGATCGCGTGCGCGTCCTCGCTCGACCAGGGCGGCCCAGGCGCGCGGACAGTGTTGGACGCGGCGCTTTTGCACGAGGTCATCGCGGGCCACGACCCGAAGGACGGCACCTCCACGAAACGTGCGGTGCCTTCGGTCGTCGAAGCCGCGAAAGCCGGGGCGGCGGGAGATCTGAAGGGCCTGAAGGTCGGTGTGGTCAAAGAGCTCCACGGCTACGGCTACCAGCCGGGGGCCTACGCGGCGTTCGAGGCGGCTGTTCGGCAGGTGCAGGCGCTCGGAGCGGAGGCGGTCGAGGTCTCCTGCCCGCACTTCCCGTTCGCGATGCCCGCCTACTACCTCATCCTGCCGTCGGAGGTCTCCTCGAACCTCGCCCGGTTCGACGGCGTCCGCTACGGCGCCCGCGTTGGCGACGACGGGCGGGCCGATGTGGCGAGTGTGATGACGGCGAGCCGTTCCTCAGGCTTCGGGCCGGAGGTCAAACGCCGGGTCATCATCGGCACGTACGCCCTTTCCGCCGGTTACTACGACGCTTTTTACGGGCAGGCCCAGAAAGTGCGGGCCTTGGTCGCCCAAGATTTCGACCGGGCTTACGAGCGGGTCGACGTGATCCTCGCGCCGACGACCCCGACCACGGCGTTCCCGCTCGGGGAGCGGGTGGACGACCCGGTGGCGATGTACCGGTTCGACCTGTGCACCATTCCGACGAACCTCGCCGGGCACCCTGGCATGTCCGTTCCGGCGGGGTTCTCCGCCGACGACGGACTGCCGGTGGGCCTGCAAATCCTCGCCCCGGCGCTCGCGGACGACCGGCTTTACCGGGTTGGGGCCGCCTACGAGGCCGCCAGGGGTCCGCTGCCGCACGCTTCGCTCTGATGGGTACATTCGTGGTATGCGTATTGGGACGATAGTCAACTATGCCGGTGGGTTTGTCGAGGTCGCGGATGAGATCGCGGAATTGGAGAAGGTCGGTCTCGACATCGTCTTCGTCCCAGAGGCCTACTCGTTCGACGCCGCCAGCCAACTGGGCTACTTGGCGGCCAAGACGTCCACCGTCACGCTCGCCTCGGGGGTTTTTCAGCTCTACACCCGGACCCCGACGCTCATCGCTATGACCGCGGCTGGGCTGGACTACGTGTCGGGCGGGCGTTTCGTCCTTGGCCTCGGAGCCTCCGGGCCGCAGGTCATCGAAGGCTTCCATGGTGTGAAGTACGACGCGCCCCTCGGCCGCACCCGCGAGACCGTCGAGATCTGCCGGAAGGTCTGGAAGCGTGAGCGCCTCGAATACGAGGGCAAACACTTCACGGTGCCGTTGCCGCCGGAAAAAGGCACAGGTCTCGGCAAGGCCTTGAAGCTCATCAACCACCCTGTCCGCGACCGGATCCCCGTGGTGATCGCCGCCCTCGGCGCGAAGAATGTGGCCCTGACCGCGGAGATCGCCGAAGGCTGGCAGCCCATCTTCTTCATGCCGGAGAAAGCGGGCGACGTGTGGGGGGCGGCGCTCGCCGAGGGCAAGGCAAAACGCGCCCCGGAGCTGGGGGAGCTCGACGTGTTCGCGGGCCCTGCCCTCGCCATCGGCGAGAATGTGGAGCATTTGTTCGCGTTCGTCAAACCCATGCTCGCCCTGTACATCGGCGGCATGGGCGCCAAGGGCAAGAACTTCTACCACGGCTTGGCGACCACATACGGCTTTGGCAAGCAGGCCGACGCCATTCAAGACCTGTACCTCGCGGGGAAAAAACAAGAGGCGGTCGAAGCCGTGCCCGACGAGCTGGTGCGGAGCATCTCGCTCATCGGCCCGAAGAGTTTCGTCGCCGAACGCGTCGCGGCGTTCAAAGAAGCCGGAGTGACCACGCTCAATGTGAACCCCTTGGCGGAGAACACGGCGGGGCGGGTCCAGCAGGTCGAGACTTTGGCCGGACTCCTCTGACTCAGCGCGCTTGCCGGCCACGGTATCCTGGCCTGTGTGAAACGGATCGGCGTTTTGACTGGCGGCGGAGACTGCCCGGGCTTGAATGCGGTTATCCGCGCTGTGGTGCGCACTTCTGTCGGCCGCTACCGCAGCACCGTCGTCGGTTTCCGCGACGGATGGCGGGGCCTTTTGGAGGACCGGCGCACCAAGCTCGACGACCTCGACAAAATTGACCGGATTTTGACGCGCGGCGGCACCATCCTCGGCACCGCGCGGGTGAACCCGGACAAGTTGCGCGCGGGTCTGGACCGGATCAAGCAGACCCTCGACGACAACGGGGTCGACGTGCTCATCCCCATCGGCGGCGAGGGCACGTTGACGGCGGCGAGCTGGTTGTCGGAATCCGGCGTCCCCGTGGTCGGCGTGCCGAAGACCATTGACAACGACATCGACTGCACGGATGTCACGTTCGGCTTCGACACCGCGTTGGCCATTGCGACAGATGCGATCGACCGGCTGCACACCACTGCCGAGTCCCATCAGCGGGTGATGCTCGTGGAGGTCATGGGCCGCCACGCGGGGTGGATCGCGCTGCACGCCGGACTGGCCTCGGGCGCGCATCTCACCCTCATCCCCGAGGTGCCGTTCGACGTGGACGAGGTCTGCGCCATGATTAAGAAGCGTTTCCAGCGCGGCGACGCGCATTTCATCGTGGTGGTGGCGGAAGGAGCCGCTCCGGACCCTCGGTCGATGACGCTGGCCGAGGGCGGCGTCGACGAGTTCGGGCACAAGATTTTCACCGGTGTGTCGCAGCAGCTCGGCCGGGAGATCGAGAAACGGATCGGCAAAGAGGTTCGCGTGACTGTTCTCGGGCATGTGCAGCGCGGTGGAACGCCGACGCCGTTCGACCGGGTGCTCGCGACTCGGTACGGCGTGCACGCCGCCGAAGCGGCGCACAATGGCGGCGAAGGCAACATGGTGGCTCTGCACGGCACGAAGATCGAGCTGGTCCCGTTGTCCGAGGCCACCAAACAGCTCAAACGGGTTCCGTCGGAGCGTTACGAAGAAGCCAGGGCTTTCTTCGGCTAGCGTGTCGCAGCTGCGGAGTGAACCGGCGTGTCCGGGGTCAGCCCAGCCAGTCCAGCACTGCCGCGGCCGTCCAAGACTGTTGCATGCTGCCGAGCGCCTCGCCCGTGTGCGGCTCGTAGTATTCGGCGAATTTCCCGTCGGCCACCAGGCGCAGTGCCTCGTCTTTGAGCTGCGCCGCGCGTTCGGGCCAGCCCCTGCGCGCGAAGGCGAACGAGAAAATCCAGGTGATGACCGGCCACACCGGTCCTCGCCAGTACTCCTTGGGCCGGTACTGCTTCGACACTGGCGAGGTGGACGGCGGCAGAGCGTAGAGCAGGTCAGGATGTCCGCACCAACGTGAGCCTTCGAAAAGCCGGGCGAGGGCCATCTCCCTTGGCCGGTCCAAACCGCCGCAGATCAGCGGCGCGAACATGGCCAAGGTGTCGGTGGGAATCCGTTGCCCCGCGATGAGGTCGAAGTCGCTGGCCGCGCCGGAGCGGTGGTGCGCCGTGGAGGCCACTCCGGAGCGGAACAGCTCCGCCCACGCGCGCAGCTCCCGCACGTCCGCGTGGGGTTTGGCGTGGTCCTCGCCGATATACGCCAGCATCTCGCAGGCCATGGCGAAAATCGCGGAGAAAAACACGTCTTGCACCTGGAAGCCCATGACGGCGGGCAGCTTCTCGTCGTCGTAGCCGACCGACTTCATCTGCTCGACCAGCCACAGGTATCGGTCGTATTCGGCGTTCGTCGGACGCTGGCCGGGGTCGCCGACCACGGAAATGTCCTCGCGCACATATCCGGGCATCCGGCCGGGCACGACGTTCTCGTAGGCCGCGTCCCAGCGCGGGGAGTTGTCCATGCCCGATTCCCAGCCGTGGTAGAGCGTGATGAGGCCGTGTTGCCCTTGGTCCCTGGCGGTGGCGAGCCATCGGTGCCAGCGCATGAGGTCCGGCCAGCGGCGGTTGAGGAATTCCTCAGCGACGCCGCGCACCGTCTTGCCCCTTCGGCGGGAGTGGTCGAGGATGCGCTGGACGGCGATGACGTGCACCGGGGGCTGGGTGATCCCGGAGGTCTCTGGTTTTTTCGGGGCCGAGGCCGCCAGCCTCGCGGTCTCCCAGCGCTCGGGGCCGGGGAAGTAGCCGGTGGCTGCTGGGGCGAAAACGATATGCGGGATCATCCCTGTGGACCATTGCGCCGAGAGGAGTGTGTCCAGCTCCCGCACGGCGCGCTCGACGCTGAGCGAGGCGAGTCCCGCCGCCACGATCGCGGCGTCCCAGCTCCACATGTGCGGGTAGAGCTTGGGCGCGGCCGTGGTCATGGCGCCGAGGTCGTTCCCTTTGAGCAAGTACGCGGCTCGTGCGGCGAGCTGGGTCGGGGAGAAGCCGCGGCGGATCACCTGACCATTGTGCGGGAAACTCGTGTGTTCGGCATGGTTTGCGGAGGCTAGACTGTCCCGATGACCACTGCTGCCGCTGATGTGTTGGACTATGACGAGGTCTTGGAGCGTTTCGACCCGGTGTTGGGCTTGGAAGTCCATGTGGAGCTCAACACCGCCACGAAGATGTTCTGCGGTTGCCGGGTGGTTTTCGGGGCGCCGCCGAACACCCAGGTCTGTCCGACGTGCCTCGGATTGCCGGGCGCGTTGCCCTCGCTCAACGAGAAGGCGCTCGAGTCGGCGGTGCGCATCGGGCTCGCCCTGGGTTGCGCGATCCGCCCTTGGGGGCGTTTCGCCCGGAAGAACTACTTCTACCCGGACATGCCGAAGAACTACCAGATCTCCCAGTACGACGAGCCGATCGCCGAGAACGGCGCGCTTGAGGTGACCTTGGAGGACGGGACTGCGGTCACCGTCGAGATCGAACGCGCGCATATGGAGGAGGACACCGGCAAGCTCACGCACATCGGCAGCTCGGACGGCCGCATTGGCGGGGCGGACCAGTCGCTCGTGGACTTCAACCGGGCGGGCACTCCGTTGATCGAGATCGTCACCAAGCCCATTGTCGGCACGGGCGCCCGTGCCCCGGAAGTCGCGAGGGCCTACGTCACGGCGTTGCGGGAGCTGCTCGGCGCGCTCGGGGTCTCGGATGTGCGCATGGAGCAAGGATCGTTGCGTTGCGACGCGAACGTCTCGCTCATGGCCAAGGGCGCGCAAGAGTTCGGGACGCGCACCGAGACGAAGAACGTGAACTCCTTGCGCAGCGTGGAGACCGCTGTTCGCCACGAGATGCGCAGGCAAGCGGCAGTGCTCGTCAACGGCGGCGAGATTTTGCAGGAGACCAGGCACTACCAGGACGACGGGACGACCAAGCCGGGACGGATCAAAGAGACCGCCGCGGATTACCGCTATTTCCCCGAGCCTGATCTTGTGCCGGTGGCCCCGGACCCGGCTTGGGTGCAGAGTTTGCGCGCGACCCTGCCGGAGCCTCCTGCGCGGCGCCGGGCGCGGTTGCAGGCCGAATGGGGCTTCAGCGACGAGGTGATGCGGGATGTGGTGAACGCGGGCGCTGTGGAGCTCATCATCGAAAGCGTCGAGGCGGGCGCGGGTGCGGACGCGGCGCGGGGAGTGTGGCTCTCCCAGCTCTCCCGTGTCGCGAACGAGCGAGGGGTGGCGCTCGCCGACCTGCCGATCACCCCGGCCCAGGTGGCGAAGACGCTCGCGCTTGTCGCCTCTGGAGAGCTCACCAGCAAAATGGCGGCGCAAGTGATCGACGGGGTGCTCGCAGGGGAGGGCGAGCCCGATGCGGTCGTCGCGCAGCGGGGTTTGAAGGTCGTGCGCGACGACGGCGCGCTCCAGGCCGCCGTTGACGCGGCGCTCGCGCAGTTCCCGTCCGAGGCCGACGCGATCCGTGAAGGCAGGCAGCAGGCGATCGGCCCGGTCATGGGCGCGGTGATGAAGGCGATGAAAGGACAGGCGGACGGCAAAGCTGTTCGCGCCTTGATCCTGAAGTCCTGCGGGCAGGGGTAGATCCGGAGCCGGCCGATCCCGTGTGAGCCTTCTCGCGTAAGCCGTGAGTGTGTCGTATAGCAGTGTTATTTACACACTCTGTGCTTTCGAGCGCCCCTTGGAAAGGCTGGCGGCTGCGGACGAGGCGGCATTGGTCGAGTTCGGCGCGACGGGCATCGCGTTTGTCGAGCGCAGCGGATTGCGGGTCCTCATCGCGCAACGCGGCAAAGCGCGCTGCTGGATGCCGTACGAGGGGAATGAGAACCACATCGGCGCCATGTACGCGGGGGCGTTGGTCACGTTGGCCGAGCTTCCCGGCGGTCTACTGTATTTGACCTCGTTCGACACGCGCAGTTCTTCCCCATCGTCAAAGAGATGAACATTCAGTTCCACAAGCCCGTCACAAGCGACGTCACCGTGGAGATCTGCCTCGCAGAGGAGGCCATCGCCGCGATCCAAGAGGAGGCGCAGGCGAAGGGCAAGGCCGATTTCGTCCTCGAAGGGGAGCTGAAGACGCAGGACGGCGTCCTGGCCGCGACCAGCCGGGGGATGTACCAGCTTCGCGCCATCGGCGAGAAGCGGTCAGTCGTCTTTCGGTTTCGGCGGTTCGCCGAAACCGGGGACGTTGCCGCCGCCGCCTCCGCCGCCGGCGCTGCAGACCACACGGTCATCGACGTTCTCGTTCGGCTTGCCGCCGGGGGAGCGATTGACTGTGCCGAAGCACAGCATGCCCGAGGCGGAGGCCGCGACGTCGCCGAGCGCGCCGTACTTGCCGTCCACTGCCACCACGGGCGGGGCAGGCAGGCCGCTGGCTCCGGTCGGCATCGTGAGTGTGAGGAGTTTGTCGCGCACCGCCACGAAGGCGACCATTTTTTTCACAGCGCACCCGGACACCCCCGGCCGGTCCGGCCAGCTCCACACCAGCTGCGGCGATTTCGTCCCTTTCGGAATGCGCAGCAGCTCGTCTTTCACGGGGCTGCGATTCGTGTACCACAGCGTGGAGTCGGGGTCGTCGATATCAAAGCAGAGCGCCCCGCCTGAGCCGAGGCCGCTCGTGATGATTTCCGGTTCGGCGTGCGCGCCGCCCTCCAGCTGGTTCGGTTCGATTCGCAAGATTTTCCCCGCGAGGGAGTTCGGGTCCGCCGCCGCGGCTTCGTCGCCAGCGCTGCTGGTGAGCACGTACAGCGCGCCGCCAGGTCCAAACTGGATCGACCCGTAGTTGCCGTCGGCGGTGTGCGGAATGCCGACCAGGACGTCGCTCGCGCCGCCCTCTTTTGTCAATCGGACCACGCGGTTGTCGCTCGGCGTCGAGATATAGGCGAAGATGGCGCCGTCAGTGCCGAACTGGGGCGAAAGGGCGATGTCCATGAGCCCCCCGTCGCCTGCCGCGTTCACATCCACATGCGTGACCAGCGCGGGCTTCTGGCTCGGCCCGCGTTTTGCGAGCAGAATGTTCCCCGTGCCGCGCTCGGCGACCAACGCTGCCTGGGCTCCGGGAATCGGGGCTATACCGCCGGTGATATTGATGCAGGTGGCGATGACAGCGGGATCCAGATCCTCGCACGGCCCCGGTTTGCGGTCGTCCGGTCCCTGCTGCTCCTGCGGCGGGGAGGGCTGTTGTTGTTCAGGCGGCGGCTTTTTCCCGCCGCTGAGCGCGCCTTGGAAGGCGTCTTGGAACGGCGAGTTGTTGAGGTGCTCGAAGTCGGCGCAACCTGCGACGAGGGGGAGGGCGCAAGCGAGTGCGGCCGAAGCCGCGAAGGCGCGGAATTTCATCGTGCGGGCACTCTCCGCACTGCGCCTTGGTCCGCGGACGTCGCCATGGCGGCGTACGCCCGCAGTGCCGCCGTCACCGTCCGCTGGCGCGCCAGGGGGGTCCACGGGCGCTCGGAGGCCTCCATCTTTGCGCGGCGCTCGGCGAGGACGTCGTCGTGGACGAGCAGTTCAAGGGCTCGGGTGGCGACGTCGATGCGGATCTGGTCGCCGTTCTCGACCAGGCCGATCACGCCCCCGGAGGCCGCCTCGGGGGACACATGGCCGATCGACAGGCCCGACGTGCCGCCGGAGAAGCGTCCGTCGGTGATGAGCGCGCAGACCTTCCCAAGGCCCATGCCTTTCAAGAACGACGTGGGGTGCAGCATCTCTTGCATGCCCGGCCCACCGGCGGGGCCCTCGTAGCGAACGACCACGATATCGCCGGGTTTGATCTTTTTGCCGAGAATGGCCGAGACGGCCTCCTCTTGGGATTCGACCACCACGGCAGGGCCTTGGAAGGAGAACAGGTCTTGGTCGATGCCCGCTGTTTTGAGGATCGCGCCGTCGGGAGCGAGGTTCCCGCGCAGCACTACGAGCCCGCCCTCTTTGGTGTAGGCGTGCTCCACGTCGCGGATGCATCCGCCTGCCGCGTCCAGGTCCAGGCTCGACCAGCGGTTCTTGGTGGAAAAAGGCTCGGTGGTCCGCACGCCGCCGGGTGCGGCGTGGAAAAGTTCGACGGCTTCGTCCGAGGCCTTGCCGGAACGGACGTCCCAGGTGTCGAGCCATTCGTCCATTGTGCGCGAGTGGACGGTGTGCACGTCCTCGTGCAGCAGGCCCGCGCGGCGCAGCTCGCCGAGGATCGCGGGGATGCCGCCCGCGCGATGCACGTCCTCCATGTGGTAGTCGGAGTTCGGGGCGACCTTGGAAAGGCAGGGCACTCGGCGGCTGACCGCGTCGATGTCGGCGAGGGCGAAGGGCACCTCGCCCTCGTTCGCGGCGGCGAGGATGTGCAGCACGGTGTTCGTCGAGCCGCCCATCGCCACATCGAGCGCCATGGCGTTCGCGAAAGCCTTCGGGGTGGCGATGTTGCGGGGCAGCACCGAGTCGTCGTCCTCGTGGTACCAGCGCTTGGCGGCCTCGACGACTGTGAAGCCCGCCCGCTCGAAAAGCGCGCGCCGGGCGGCGTGGGTGGCGAGGGTGGAACCGTTGCCGGGCAAGGAAAGGCCCAATGCCTCGGTGAGGCAGTTCATCGAGTTCGCGGTGAACATGCCCGAGCAGGAGCCGCAGGTGGGGCACGCGCTGCGCTCGATCTCGTCGAGGCTGTCGTCGGTGACGGCCTCGTTCGCGCTCGCCGAGATAGCGGTGATGAGGTCTGTGGGAGCATGGGCCACGCCGTCGGCGATCACCGCTTTCCCGGCCTCCATGGGGCCTCCGGAGACGAAGACGGCGGGGATGTTCAGGCGCATTGCCGCGTTGAGCATCCCAGGGGTGATTTTGTCGCAGTTCGAAATGCAGACCAGGGCGTCGGCGGTGTGCGCGTTCACCATGTACTCGACCGAGTCGGAGATGAGTTCGCGGCTGGGCAGGGAGTACAGCATGCCGCCGTGGCCCATGGCGATGCCGTCGTCCACGGCGATGGTGTGGAACTCTCGCGCGACGCCGCCCGCCGCGCGGACGGCGTCGGCCACGATCTCTCCGACGTTTTTCAGATGGACGTGCCCCGGAACGAACTGGGTGTAGGAATTGGCGATGGCGACGATGGGCTTGCCGAAATCGGAGTCGGTGAGACCAGTGGCGCGCCAGAGCGAACGCGCACCGGCCGCTGCTCGGCCGATGGTGGTGGTTCTGGATCGAAGTGGCGGCATCCGCTTAGTTTACCTGTCGTGGGGCCCTCTCGAGGAATGCGGCAGAAACCGTGCTCGGGCTGTGCGCGCCGAGCGGGCGCGGCCCGAAGCGAGCAGACCGCGGCCCGACACGGCGGACGGCTCCCGGCGCAGTGTCGGGCATTGCTCCCCGCGCTGGCTATAACGGGGTCCTGTGTTGTAGCTCTCTGTGTGAGGTTTAGATTGTCTGGTGGCCCGCATGCGGGCCACCAGAGAATCGTTCCAAGCCCAAAAAGCTTGTCGGATCGAGCCGCAAAGGACAGCAGAGATATGACCGAACCCCAGAACGCTCCCGCGCAGCCTGCCGCGCCGAGCTCTTACCCCGCGTACGATCCCGCCGCGGACGACAAGCTCTTGTACAGCATCGCCGCCGCGGCCGTCGCGCTTCCCTTGGTCGCCCTCGCTTTCCTGGTGTTCGCCTCCCGGGGCTCCAAGGCCCCGTTCCGTTTCGGCGCGAAGGGCATTCTCGACAAGGCCGAGTTCAACGACTACCTCAAAACCGGATCCTTCCGCGCCAATGCGACGGTGAAGTTCAAACACCCGGTCGAGAAGATCTGGCAGGTGCTCACCGGCGAGCACGCGTTCAGCTGGCTCCCCGGCGTCAAGGGCGTGCATTACGTCGGCACACCGGGCGAGGGCGCGGTCCGTTACCTCAAAACTCTCCCTCTCGCGCTGGGCGAGCAGGTCGTCGAGTACGAAGAGGGTAAGGTCTTCGGCTACACAGGGACCGGCGCGTCGCTGCCTGTGCTCAAGCACCTGGCTTCTCAATACAACTTCGAGCCGACCAAGCGGGGCGGCACCAAAGTCACCTGGAAGCTGGCGGCGACTCCGAAGGTCGTCGGCTTCCTGCCGCTGTGGCTGGCCGGGCCGCTCGCCAAACCGGCCCTGAAGGTCGCGTTGCGGCTGGCCAACAGCACGATCTTCCCGGCGGACAAGAAGTAAGCGCGCGTTCCCCAGGCAGGGGTCCGTTTGTGACATGTTTTGCGATTGTCCTTGCTTCCAGCGAGGACAGGCTTTACCGTGAGATGGCGCACATCGCGCAGAGAGATCAAGAGGTTCCGCGCCGCTGCTGGCGGCGTGGGCGAAGGAGGTAACAAGGTGGCGTTATACCGCAGCGTGGTGGTGGGCACCGACGGCTCTGAATCGTCGTTCCGTGCAGTGGAACGCGCTGCAGAGGTCTCTGGCGCGGCGGGGGCGACCTTGTACATCGCGACGGCGTATCAGCAGGGCGCCGCTGCTGGCGGCGCTGCGGCGGACGCGCTCAAGGGCGAAGCTTTCCAGATCACCGGCAGCACGCCCGCGTACGAGATCCTGCGGGCCGCGACTGACCGCGCGAAAAAAGCGGGGGCGCAGAATATCGAACAGCGCGCCATTGAGGGAAAGAACCCGGTGGACGCCTTGATCGACCTCGTCATCGGCGTGAAAGCAGACCTCCTCGTGGTCGGCAACCGGGGGCTCTCGTCCATCACGGGACGCCTCTTGGGCTCCGTGCCTTCCGATGTCGCCCGCAGGGCCGACATCGATGTGCTCATCGTCCACACCGTCTAGACCGTGTAACGCCCTGGACCGTGCCGGCAGACGCACACGTTTTCCTCGCGCTTCGCCGTCCGCCCGCGCGGCTTCTCGCCGCCTCGCTCAGCCCGCGAGAGCGGGGCGCTGGGCGAGGGAGGCGAGCGTCTTCGGGAGTGCTTTGCTGTGCACCACCACCAGTCGTTGCGTCGCGCGGGTGAGCGCCACATAGAGGTCGTTGTGGCCGCGAGGGGATTCCGCGACCAGGTCCGCGGGCTCGATCAGGACGACATTGTCGAACTCCAACCCCTTGACTTCGTGGACGGTGTGCACACGCACCGACTCGGAAACGAGATGCCGGAGCGAGGAAGCCTCGTCCGACGGCGCGAGGATAGCGGTCAACCCGGTGAATTCACCACCTCCAGTCAAGTCTGCGACGGTCGCCGCGATCTTGTCGGCTGTCACAGACACCGCGAATGGGACGTGCCCGGAGGCGCGGATCGACCGCGGTGGCGTCTGCTCTGGGTTGATCTCGCGCAGCACGTCCGCGGCCAGACCCATGATCTCGCTCGGGGTCCGGTAGTTCACAGTGAGCTCGGCGAGCCGCCACCTGTTCGCCACATACGGCGAGAGGACGTCCGCCCACGAAGAAGCCCCAGCGGGGTCGCCCGTCTGCGCGACGTCGCCGACCAGAGTCATCCAGCGGTTCGGGGAACGGCGGAAAACCATGCGCCAATCCATGGGCGAAAGCTCTTGGGCCTCATCAACGATGACGTGGCCGAACGCCCATGTCCGATCCGCCTCCGCCCGTTCCGCCGCGCTCGCCAGCGAGGTGTGCGAGTGCCGATCCGCCAAGGCTTCTGCGTCGAGGAGGTCGTGCGCCATCAGCACCTCCGAGTCGAAACCGTCTTCAGGGTCCTCGTTGCCCGAATCCCGGACCAAGTCGAGCGCGGCTTGCGCCTCGGCGATGGCCTTAGCCCGTTTGATTCTCGCCTCTTCCGCCGCGGACTCGTCGTCGGTGCCGATGAGCTCGGCCAACTCGTCCAAAAGCGGCGCGTCGGCGGGAGAGAACCCCGCCCCCGAGGGCCGGGCCAGCGCGGCTTGCTCCGCTGGCGCCAGCCCGCTCAGTCTCTCCGGCTGCGCGTACAGCTCGCGCAGCACGTTGTGCGGGTCGAGCTCCGGCCAGAATTCGCCGAGCGCTTCGAACACGTCGGGGTCCGAACGCAGCTCGTCTCGGATGTCCTGGTAGCTGTCCAGGTCATTCGATCCTTCCTGCTCGGTCTCGCGCCACAGCCGGTCGGCCAACGCGTCGATGGCGGCGCGCAGGAACACCTGCCGGGCCGGGTTGTGCGGCCGCCGCGAGTTGCGCGCCCGGCCCTGGGCCTTGGACACCAGATCGCGGTCCACGATCAGCTCGTGGCGCCCGAACGGGATCCGGATCCGGTTTTTGGGAAGGCGCTGATAGTCCCGCACGGCGGCTTTGAGCACATCCACCATGCCGAGCGAGCCTTTCACCGCGCGCGCTTGGAGCGAATCCTCTTCAGTCGGCTGCAATCCCGGGAAGAGCGTTCCGACCGTGGCGAGCAGAACGCCGGTCTCGCCGAGCGAGGGGAGGACCTGGCCGATGTAGTCGAGGAAGGTGTCGTTCGGGCCGATGATGAGCACGCCGCTGCGCGCGAGCTTGGTCCGGTGCGTGTACAGGAGGTACGCGGCGCGGTGCAGTGCGACGGCAGTTTTCCCGGTCCCAGGGCCGCCTTGCACCACGATCACGCCCCGGTGCTCGTTGCGGATGATGAGGTCCTGCTCGCGCTGAATAGTGTCGACGATGTCGCCCATCTGCCCGGTCCTCGCGGCGCCGAGGGCCGCGACGAGCGCCGCCTCGTTGACCACCCCGCCGCTCTGCTCTGCGCCCACTGCTTCGGACACATCCAGCGTCTCGTCATTGACCGTGAGCACCTTGCGGTTGCGGGTGCGGATGTGGCGTCTGCGCACCACGTCTTCCGGGGCCGCGGGCGTCGCGAGGTAGAACGGGCGGGAAAGGGGCGCGCGCCAGTCCAAGAGCAGGATCTCGTCGCTGTCGTCCTCGAACATGCCGAGCCTGCCGATGTACCGGCGCTCGCCGTCGGCCATATCGAGTCGGCCGAAGCAGAGATTGTGCTCCGCCGCGTGGTATTTGGCCAGGTCTTCGCTGTACAACTGGACATAGGACTCGCGTTCGGAGCGTTCCTGGTCGTCGCCGTCGCCCGCGAGGAGCGCTTCGCGCAGGCGACGTTCGGCTGTCGCTTTCAGCAGGTCCAACCGGGTGTAGAGCACGTCGAGGCGGTCTTGGTCCTCGCAACACTGCTGCTCGTCCGACACGTCCAGGTCCTCCTCATGAGTGTGTCTGCCGACGGCGCAGCCTGCCGAGCATGTGCAGGTGTGCGCACAAGCTGTCGATTCTACTCGGCCCTTGCTGCCTTTTGGGGCAGAGTGCGGATTCCCGTGTCGCGTCGCGGTTGTGCGACGGACAGGGGCGGGGAGCGCCGCGCAGGGCAACGGGCAGGTTCTCGTCCGCTGTTTTGTCGCCCCTCGTCGTTAGTGTGGAAGCATGACGCAACCCCGTTACACCCCACTCCCCGGCAGTGAGCGCGAGGCTCCTCTTCTCGCCGCGCGCTCGAACGCAACTGCGGCGCGGGCTTCCCGAGCGCAAACCGCCAGCGCCACAGTGGTGCTCCGCAGACGTTCGGAGCTTCCCGAAGCCCTCGTGCTCGATCAGCAGTTCATCAGCTCCGATGAGCTCGCCGCGCGCTACGGGGCTGACCCGGTGGACATTGAGAAGGTCCGCTCGGTGTTGGAGCGTTTCAAGGTTTCTGTGGTCGAGGTCGACGCCGCGTCCCGGCGTGTCAAAGTCGAAGGGGCGGTCGCTGACATAGAACGCGCCTTCAACATCGCCTTGCACAGCGCTTCTGGGACAGACCCGCACAGCGGCCGAGGCTTCGAATACAGGTATCGGACTGGTGTTTTGTCGGTCCCGGCGGAGCTCGGCGGCATCGTCACCGCGGTATTGGGACTCGACAACCGCCGCCAGGCCGAGACCAGGCTGCGGGTTGTCCCCGCCGCCGCTCTCGGCAGTTCGTACACGCCGGTCCAGCTCGGCGAGATCTATAATTTCCCGCAAGACGCAACAGGGGCGGGGCAGCGTATCGCGATCATCGAGCTTGGCGGGGGATACACCCCGGCAGGCTTGCGGCGGTACTTCGCTTCGCTGGGGGTCGTCCCCCCGAAGGTCGCCGCCGTGTCGGTGGACGGCGCGCAAAACGCCCCAGGCCCCGACCCCGGCGCTGACGGCGAGGTGCAATTGGACGTCGAGGTCGCAGGAGCCTTGGCTCCCGGCGCGCACGTGCTCGTCTATTTCGCGCCCAACACAGACCAGGGGTTCCTCGACGCCGTCAGCCAAGCGGCGCACGCGACACCGCCGCCAACGGCGATCAGCATCAGTTGGGGCGCGAGCGAGGACTCCTGGACGGCTTCGGCGCGCGACGCGTTGAACCAGGCCTTGCGCGACGCCGCTGCCCTCGGCGTCACGGTGACCGCCGCGGCGGGGGATTCGGGAAGCTCTGACGGGGTTCCGGATAGGAGGGCCCATGTGGACTTCCCGGCTTCGAGCCCGTACGTCCTCGCCACCGGGGGCACCAGTCTGCGCGCCGATCCGGCAACCGGCGTCGTCCAGAGCGAAACAGTGTGGAACGACAGCCAGGGATCGACAGGAGGCGGGGTGAGCGACGTCTTTCCCCGGCCCGCATGGCAAGCGCATGTCGACGTTCCCCATGCCGGGCGAGGCGTCCCCGATGTGTCCGCCGTGGCCGATCCGGCGACCGGATACCAAGTCCTTGTGGACAACCAACCCGCTGTGATCGGCGGGACCAGCGCGGTCGCTCCGTTGTGGGCGGCGCTTGTGGCAAGACTCGCGGAAAGCCTCGGCCGCCCCCTCGGCCTGTTGCAGCCGCTGGTGTACCCGCGAACTCCAGGATCAACCGCGTACCCCGGATTCCGCGATATCACCATCGGGAACAACGGGGCCTACAAGGCCGGCAAAGGCTGGGACGCGGCCACAGGCCTCGGAGTCCCCGACGGCACAGAGCTTCTCGCGCACTTGCGAGGCCTCAACGGCTCCGAGTAACCCCTGATCCGAGACGAACACACGTCCTGGGGCCGCAGAAGTCCCAAGGGCTGGATGATCGCGATATTGGGAGTTTCTCCGCCCTCCAGGACGGCCCGCGCCGGGGGCTGGCGCCGACGAGTCGGGGGCTTCGGCGTTCCGTCCAAGAGCTGGCAACGCCTGTCTGTCCCACTGGGAGATCGCGGCGTGCGACCCGTTGGGCTGCCTCGGCGCCGGGTTGGCGCTCTAGCTTGCGCAGGGTGCCTGCGCAGTGCGTGCGACACTCGTCCGTGAACGAGGAAATGCGGTCTGCCCTCCGGTGTGTCTCAGCCGGAGTGGGAGCCCTTCCCGCGTTGTGCGGATGGTCCTCAAGTGGAATGCCTGCGCGGGGAACTCATGGCAGCGCGATTTTCCGCAGAACGGTCTCCATGGCTCGGACGAGCTGTTCGGCACGGGCTTTCGGGAAGGTGGACTCCGAATGCAAGAGCTGAATGTGCAGCTCGTCTAAGACGCTGTACACCCCGATGAGCGGTGGCATGGGGGCCGGTCGTTCTTCTTCGGGCGCCGCGGAGCGAAGCTGGTTGAGCGTGCTGAAGTCCGACTCTATGCCGCCGATGACTCCTTCGACCGTCAGCGAATCAGGAGTTCGAGGGATGACGAGCACGCCGACGTTGCTGATTCCCAGTGTGGGGGACGGATCTTTCAATCGCGCCCCCATGTCGTCCAAGTGCAGCACGTATTGCTGCACGACGCCGTCGGCGAGATCCTCTCGAAGTTGGTCTGTCACCGATTTTCCCAGTTCAAAGGGATCGTCCTCGGGGCGCGCGGCAACTCGCGCGTAGGAGAAGCCGAGCACATTTGTTCCAGCGTCGATCCCGACCGGCGGCTGGATTCTGGACCGGATATCGACCTGGGACGACAGGCCGAAGTCGATCGGTTTGTTCCCATGTCCTTCCATCAGCGTCCGGGCAGCGCTGATGGCTGCTCCGGCGACGACCCCGTGCATGCTGATTCCTCGGGCCTTTGCCGCGTCCAGCAAAGCTTTCGATGTCCTCTTGTCGAACCGCAGTGCCTGTTTCGACATCCTTGGCGAACTTTCCGAGGCCTTCTCGTCGGTGGCCAGGCTGACCACGCCGGCCAACTTCATGGCGCCAGGCTCCCTCCGTTTGACGATTCCGCGCTCGGCCAAAAGGGCTTCCGGAGCATCAGGGACAGGGCGCGCGCTCCCATCGCTCGCCGCGCCCGTGGTCACGAGATCGGTGTAGGTCGACAGCAGCTCCAGGAAGTAGGTGTAGCCGAGGCGGGCGTCGGCCATCGTGTGGCTCACGCTGAGAGAGACCCAATGCCGGTCTCCTTTTGAGACGAGTTCGAGCTCGACCAAGTGCTGCGTGTGGTCCATGATGTCGAATCGCTCGTCAAAGTCGCCTTCCCGCACCCGCACGACCGGTTCGGAAAACTCGTCGACGACCAGGGCCAAGCCCTGCTCGTGCGGCTCGACCCGCCCGTTCAGGGACGGATTTGCCCGCCGAAGCGCGACAAATGCTTCCCGCAACGCCGCCGTGTCGAGCGAGCCGCGCAACACGGCGGTGAACCGTAGCGTCATCGAGCCCAGGGCGAAAAAGGTTTCGAAAGGCGACAACACGCGCACCAGACGCAGCCCTGTCATCTTGTCGGGCATTGGCTTCTCCGTTCCTGTTGGGCTCGTTGTCAGGGGTGGCGCTCCTCCAACAAGGCGCATGTCAATACACATGACATGCGCCTTGTTGAAGACTTTACGGGACCCAGCCCCAAATTTCCATGGCGAGGGAGGTGGAACCCGTCACTTCTTCAGCGCGCGAAGGCTTGCGTGCCCGGGAGACTTCCTCGGTGCACGCGGCTCCGAGTCCGGGCGGCAGTCGAAAGGCGTTGGTGATGAGACGGCGGAACGCTTCTTCGGCGTGGGGCGCAGGGTCGCGCGAGGGCTCCCTTCAATATAGGACCCGGAGCTTGGCTTGCTTTTCCGGACGGGTTGGTGGTTGGGGCGTGCCGCGCTCGCTGCGGCGGCGGGCGGGGTCTGGTGCGCGGTGGGCGGCAGAGAGCCGAGGCCGGTGTGCTGTTTGACGGGGTCGCAGAAGGCTTCGGCCCGCTCAAAATGGCGCTGGCCAGCTTTGCTCGCCTGGTCCAGGTGTGCCGGTCGGGTAGTTCGTGTTCCATGGTGGGCCAGAACGATTCGACCGCGCGTCCGTCGCCCTGGGCGCGCTGATCGAAGCGAAGCGTCAACGAGTCCGGGCGCTTGGCCCGATTTTGGCCCCGCCCGAAGGCCGTCCTTCTGCCGAACATTGAGCTGTTCAGAAACGAGAACCAAGTCGAGCAACAAAAAGCCCCAGGTCAGAAATGCTTCTGACCTGGGGCGAACGCGTGCGCCAGCAGGGACTCGAACCCCGAACCCGCTGATTAAAGGGAACACATGTTTGGAGCGAATTCCATCGTTAGGTTTCT
>JGI2924J29684_1078531_pt1 | contig 62874 bp, 60 predicted proteins | sample BenlonsequencITS_FD_29684 | JGI IMG/M metagenome (IMG submission 29684) | reverse complement strand
AATCAGAATGCTGCTCGTCGTGCTCGCGCACAGAGCACGAGGGTACAAAGTTCTAAAACACGTAACCGTCGCGCGCAACCAACCGGCGATACCGGTTCACAAGTCACGGTTGATGAGTTGATCAGGCGTAGCCAGGAGCGCCGGCAAACTGTTGCGCAGCGCCAAACTGAGCGCGGTGTGCCGTTTACTCCAACTCCGGGTCCTGTGGTGGCCCCCAAGCCGCGCCCGAGCGCCCCTGAGGCGCCGGCTCCTACGGATGTGGGTGAGCGTCGACAAGCAGCCCCTAAACGCCGCACCTCGCTCGACGATGATCTGTACAGCTAAAAAATCCCCGCTCATGTGGCGGGGATTTTTCATTCTTGCAATTAATTCTTGTGGCGCAGCACGCGAGGCAGCGCGAAAACAATCTTCTCAGCGGCGGAGGTGACTTCCTCGACGTCGTCGTAGCCGAACTCAGCCAGGCGCTCAATGACGCCCTGGACGAGGATCTCAGGCACGGAAGCGCCGGAGGAGATACCGATGGTCTCTACGCCTTCGAACCATGCTGGGTCGATTTCGCGGGCGTAATCCACCAGGTAGGCGTTATCGGCACCGTTTTGCTTAGCGACCTCAACCAGACGAACCGAGTTGGAGGAGTTGCGGGAACCGACCACAATCATCAGCTCGCAGCGCTCAGCGATAGCCTTGACGGCAACCTGGCGGTTCTGCGTGGCGTAGCAAATATCATCTGACGGTGGATCCTGCAGCTGAGGGAACTTCACCTTCAGCTCGCGGACGATCTCCATGGTCTCGTCCACAGAAAGCGTGGTCTGAGACAGCCAGATCAGGTTTGGTTCATCGTTTAAGAATTCAGGCAGGGTGGCAATGCCAGCAACGCCGTCAACCAGGTGGGTTTTCTCAACGGAATGACCCATGGTGCCCTCTACTTCTTCATGGCCTTCGTGACCGATGAAGAGAATGTGGAATCCCTGCTTATCAAAGCGCTGGACTTCCTTGTGCACTTTGGTGACCAGCGGGCAGGCCGCGTCAATAGCCTTGATGTTTTTAGCTGCAGCTTCTTCGTGGACCATTGGGCTCACGCCGTGTGCAGAGAACACCATGTTGGCACCTTCTGGTGCTTCAGATGCTTCGTTGACAAAAATCGCGCCCTTTTCTGCCAGGGTGTCCACAACGTAACGGTTGTGCACGATTTCTTTACGGACATAAATTGGGGCGCCGTATTCCTCGAGCGCGCGCTCGACGGTTTCCACTGCACGGTCTACGCCGGCACAGTATCCGCGAGGGGCTGCAAGCAGGATCTTCTTTCCGGTTTTGGTTTCGGGGCTGATAACAGGTGAGCTCATGCCTCCCAGCGTATCCAACGTTGAGGCTAAACACCTAGACTGGGAATGCAACCACCCCGACAAAGGCGGGGTAATTCACTTTTAGCTGGTGGAAGAAGGAGAATCACACGCCTGTGTCGTCTGAGAAAGCTTCATCAAAATCAACCCCTGAGGCACCGTGGCCAGTCCGGGAAGTAAATACTCAAGTCAAGCAGTGGATTGAACGGCTTGGCCATTTGTGGGTGGAGGGCCAGCTCGCTCAGATTAATGTGAAGCCCAATTGGAAGCTGTCGTATTTGACGCTTCGTGATGTGGAGCAAGAAATGTCTGTGCAGCTGACCTGCCCGACGGACATTATCCGCAATCGCCCCACACCGCTCAAGGATGGCGACCGCGTGATTGTGTACGGCAAGCCCGCGTTTTATGCAGGCCGCGGCACTTTTTCGCTGTGGGTGACTGATATCCGTCCCGTGGGTATTGGTGAGTTGCTGGCGCGCATTGAGGAGCTGCGTAAAAGGCTTGCCGCGGAGGGTCTTTTTGATCCAGCTCGGAAGAAGCGACTGCCATTTCTGCCCAACCGCGTTGGTTTGATCACGGGACGTGGTTCAGCGGCTGAGCGCGATGTGCTGAGCGTGGCTAAGGATCGCTGGCCGGAAGTGCAGTTTGAGGTGATCAACACGGCAGTTCAGGGCGCTTCAGCTGTTCCTGAAATCATCGAAGCGTTGCGGGTTTTAGATCAGGACCCTCGCGTGGATGTCATCATCATTGCCCGCGGCGGCGGTTCTGTGGAGGATCTGCTCCCCTTCTCTGAGGAGGCCTTGCAGCGCGCAGTCGCGGCAGCGCAGACGCCCGTGGTGTCCGCGATTGGCCACGAACCAGATACGCCGGTGTTGGACAATGTCGCCGACCTTCGCGCGGCGACCCCGACCGATGCAGCAAAGCGCGTGGTGCCTGATGTGGCAGAAGAACGCATGTTGATCAATCAGCTTCGCAGTCGTAGTGCCGCGGCGTTGCGCGGTTGGGTGCAGCGCGAGCAGCAGGCGTTGGCAGCGATTCGCACCAGGCCGGTGCTGGCTGATCCGATGACCCCGATTAACCGCCGACGTGATGAGATTGCCCAGGCTGTGGGCTTGATTAGGCGCGATGTCACCCATCTCGTCCGCACCGAGCAAGCACTGGTGGCGTCGTTGCGCGCACAGGTTTCCGCGCTCGGCCCGTCCGCAACCTTGGCGCGCGGTTATTCCGTGGTGCAGGTTATTCCTCGCGACGGCAGCGCCCCGGAAGTGGTCACCACCATCGAGCAATCACCGCCCGGCAGCCAGCTGCGCATCCGCGTTGCCGACGGCTCCATCACTGCGGCATCCATGGGCACCCAGCAAGCAAACTAAAAACTTAGGAGAATGAAGAAATGACCAATCCAGATATCGTCGGTTCCGGCCAAGGCAACGATTCCTTCGAGCCAGTCGCCCAATTATCCTACGAGCGTGCACGCGATGAACTCGTTGAAATTGTAAAAATTTTGGAGCTCGGCCAAATGGGCCTCGACGAATCCCTCAAATACTGGGAGCGCGGCGAAGCCCTAGCAAAGCGCTGCGAAGAGCACCTGGCCGGCGCCTCAGCGCGCGTCGAGCAAGCATTAAACCAGGCAGAATAATGCTTTTCGACGCATCCCTCTAGTTTTCCATCACCTCAATGAACGGCGCTAACTCCGGTTCATTGCGCAATTGATCCAGCACTGCTTGCAGTGAGGCCTCATTAGTTGGCATGGCCTCCTCCATCAACATCGGAGTGTTCAACCTTGGAAATGCTGTTGCTGCCTGGCTTGCTGGTGCAACCATCACCACTTCCCTTGGACTCACATCAGCCGGATTAGTTGGCGGTTTGATGACGTCCCTCGGACTAGTGTTGGCCATCGTGGCTGTGGTTTTGCGTCGAAAAGCGCAAGGCACCCAAGCGACCATCAGCGTTGTGGAGCACCAGCCCGCCCAATAAATAATTTCTCTCTTCTAATTGCGGAGCCTCATATATTGAGTACGGTATTTTGAAACACCTTCAGCCCCCTTTTTAGGAGCCACAGTGTCTCAGCCTCTCAGCAAGCGTCTCAGCATACGAAAAGCACTCGCCAGCGCCTTCATAGTTGCGCTGGCGTTTTCGCTTTCCCCAGTAGCCAAAGCCCAAGCCAATGAAACTCCGACGATGATCGTGTTGGACAATTCAGGCTCCATGACAGCTCAAGATGCCGGCGGACAGACCCGTATCGATGCAGCAAAACAAGCCTCCACTCAGTTAATTAATGACATCTCCGACCGCACCGACGTAGGTCTGACCTACTACGGCGGAAACACCGGCGAAACAGAAGCAGACGTTGAGATGGGATGCCAAGACGTCACCATCCTTGGCGGCCCCTCCCGAGGAAATGCAGACACCTTAATTGACACGATCAACAGCCTGCAGCCTCGAGGCTTCACCCCCATCGGCAAAGCACTCACCGATACCGCCGCCGAGCTCCCCGAAGGCGGAAACATTGTGTTGGTCTCCGATGGCATCGCCAACTGCACCCCACCGGATGTCTGCGAAGTAGCCCAAGAACTGGCTCAAAGTGGAATCAACCTGGTTATCAACACCATCGGACTAAATGTTGATCCAGCAGCGCGCGAAGAACTGGAGTGCATCGCTGGAGTCGGTGGTGGCACTTACGCGGATGCTTCCGACGCGCAGAGCCTTACCGATGCGCTGACACGAGCCGCCAGTAGGCAATACAACTCTTACACCTCCGATGTGACAAAAATTGATGGGGCATCGGAACAAAGCGCAGCCGTAGAAATTGATGAGGATACAGAACTATTCCTCACCGACCTGCCACAAGAATCCCGCTTTTGGAAAATCCCTGTAGAGCCAGGTGAAACCATCTCAGTTTCTGCCAACACAGTTACCGACCCAACAGTACTCACCATGGGGCAAGGCGGAATCAAGCTTGAAGCCCAACTCCATACTGAAGAGGCTCCACAATACGGCCTGCGTGGTCGGTGCACTCGGGTCTCATTTGATAATTTCAAGCCCGGCCTTGGTGTACGCGGAATCCAAAACGCGTCCGTTGCATCAAAAGAAGTGGGCACCAACAACTGTGACACCGATGCCATCTACCTCGAAATTTCTAGAAGCGGAGATTACCTCAACGGGCAGGACATTCCAACGGAAATCACCATCGAGCGCTTCGGAAAAGTAGATGAATCAACAATCGGAAATGTCACAGAGGAACATAGCTCCGTCGATCTTACCGAGGCTGCAGCATCAGAGGCACACCCTGTCACACCTGGCCAGTGGTTCACATCGGCCGCTGATCTAGATCCCGCAGGTGAGAAAGTCTCCTCCATCATCGTTCCAGGAGAAACCCACTTCTATGCGCTGCCTGTCGACTACGGCCAAGAACTGCGCGCAGCTGTAGAAACAACTTTTGACCAAATCGACAGTTCCGCGCTTGGCACGCATCTTTATATCCAAGCGTTCAGCCCAAACCGGGCAGAGATAGAGCTCACCAATAGAGATACGTCATATGCGGACGACAACGGGCTCAAAACTTTTGGATTCTTCACCCCAGTGAGTGCAGCAAATTTGTTCGAGAAAAGTTCTCAAGGCATATCGCTAAGGAGCCCATGGCAAGGTGGCACCCAATACCTCGCAGTGACATACCTACCAAGTGGTCAAGATGAAGATGTATCCGCAACTGATCAGCTGCCCACATTGGAATATGAACTCGTGGCAGAAGCGTTTGGAGACCCTGTTGACCCACCGGTTTTCGCTTCATTGACGGGAGCAACCCCAAGCACCTCCACCCCCCCATCAGATGTTGCGGAAGATGAACAAATCTCCGAGGCAACAGAAGAAGACTCAAGCAGTTTCCCCATCGTGTGGATTGGGCTGGGTGTCATTGGCTTAGGCATAATCATTGGTTTGATCTTTGCGCTGAGAAGAAAGAATTAAGCCCTAAAAGATAAAGAGTCCGGTGACTGTGTAGAGTCACCGGACTTTCTATATTTAATTCACAAACCTTTGGTGGTTCGACCAATTCTTAATTGGTAGGCAGTGGCTCCGAATTCGCAACTGCGCGAAGCAGATCATTGAATTCTTCATCGGTAGCAGCACCCGAGACCATGACGCGGGCATCGCCCAGATCCATCACACGCAGATCACGCACATCAGATTCCTGTGAGGTGTAAATTCCCACGTCGTGGCCATCAAGATCATAAGACTCAGAAAGATCACGCCAGCGAGTATCATAACCAGCCACAGCATCCTCAACGGTTTCACCAGTTTGAGTGAGCTGAATATAGCCCTCATCTGCGGTGACATATCCAACTACAGATGCCGGGGTGTCATCCACCATGGTGCGTCGAGCTGAATTTGTGGTCCAGCCTTCAGGAGTTTCCGGCAACCTAGTTGCATGATCAGTCATTGCGCGCGCTTCCATTGACATAAAAGTGGAAGCATCAACTTCAGGTACCTGCCCATTTTCAGGGGATCCTGTATTGAAAGAACACATTCCCGTGAATCCCACCGCTACCAACATGATGATCGCGGAGACTACCAACGAGATAATCATGTCTCGACTGCCATCAAAAATTTTCGGTCGTTTCTCAGCCACCCGCCTAGTATGTCACGAGTTTGGTACGAAACCCCCTTTTGGGTGTCCAGAATCCAAAATTCCGGGCACAAAAGTGCAACAATAGATGACGTGCGGGTTGATACAGCCCAAGCGCCGATACATTTATAATGCGCCTAGATACGTGCAACCCACGTAACCAGGTCAGATCAAGTGCCCCAGGAGGCCCTTCAGATGAACCTAAAGAACCCCGAAACGCCAGACCGTAACCTTGCTATGGAGCTGGTGCGAGTTACGGAAGCAGCTGCACTGGCTTCTGGACGTTGGGTTGGACGTGGCATGAAGAATGAAGGCGACGGTGCCGCTGTTGACGCCATGCGCCAGCTCATCAACTCAGTGACCATGAAGGGCGTCGTTGTTATCGGCGAGGGCGAAAAAGACGAAGCTCCAATGCTGTACAACGGCGAAGAGGTCGGAACCGGCTTTGGACCTGAGGTTGATATCGCAGTTGACCCAGTTGACGGCACCACCCTGATGGCTGAGGGTCGCCCCAACGCAATTTCCATTCTCGCAGCTGCAGAGCGTGGCACCATGTACGATCCATCCTCCGTCTTCTACATGAAGAAGATCGCCGTGGGACCTGAGGCCGCAGGCAAGATCGACATCGAAGCTCCAGTTGCCCACAACATCAACGCGGTGGCAAAGTCCAAGGGAATCAACCCTTCCGACGTCACCGTTGTCGTGCTTGACCGTCCTCGCCACATCGAACTGATCGCAGACATTCGTCGTGCAGGCGCAAAGGTTCGTCTCATCTCCGACGGCGACGTTGCAGGTGCAGTTGCAGCAGCTCAGGATTCCAACTCCGTGGACATCATGATGGGCACCGGCGGAACCCCAGAAGGCATCATCACTGCGTGCGCCATGAAGTGCATGGGTGGCGAAATCCAGGGCATCCTGGCCCCAATGAACGATTTCGAGCGCCAGAAGGCACACGACGCTGGTCTGGTTCTTGATCAGGTTCTGCACACCAACGATCTGGTGAGCTCCGACAACTGCTACTTCGTGGCAACCGGTGTGACCAACGGTGACATGCTCCGTGGCGTTTCCTACCGCGCAAACGGCGCAACCACCCGTTCCCTGGTTATGCGCGCAAAGTCAGGCACCATCCGCCACATCGAGTCTGTCCACCAGCTGTCCAAGCTGCAGGAATACTCCGTGGTTGACTACACCACCGCGACCTAAGAGCTCTTAGTTCGAAAAACCGCCGGCCATTGTGGTCGGCGGTTTTTTGCTTGGGGATCCCTACGAGGGATGCCAGTGCAAATGCGATTTAAGAGGTCGAAGATCAAGATTGAGTATTTGTATGGTTCAGGGCTTTGGGCGCTTAGAGGCGAATCTGAGAGGTCACTTTTGGTGGGGCCCGGCCAGTTTTTCTGGCGTCCAAGCACCGACCAAACTAGGTGACCGACCAACCTCACATCTCCTGGCCGTTGGTCATATAAGACGGTTTGTGACAACCTCTGGAAGCCGCACCAACTGAATCCCGGCTTTTGCCTCTGCTAAAGCAGCCGATCCGTGATCTATCTGGAAATAAACGGAGTCGCTACCACGTCGTTGCGTTGTTCTTCATGGTTGTTCACCGGAACACCCAATTTGAGGAGCTCAGGTACCACTCCTTCGCCCACGTGATAGGTTTCCTCCAAATGTGGATAGCCGGAGAAAATGAAGTGGCTCAGACCAATATCGCGGTATCGCAAAATTGCTTGCGCGACTTGCTCATAGGAACCCACCAACGCTGTGCCGGCGCCACCGCGGACTAGCCCAACACCTGCCCAGAGATTCGGTGCAATTTCAAGGGAGCGAGCATCTGCTCCTGCTGTGAATGCTGCCCCTTGTCCATGAAGTTCCGTCATGCGACGCTGACCTTCCGATTGAGAACGCGCAAGCCCTTCCTGAATGCGGGCAACCTCTTCCTGATCAAGTTGGTCAAGAAGATTTTGAGCCACTGACCAGGCTTCATCCTCAGTTGGTCGAGCAATGACATGCAGGCGGATGCCATAGTCTAGTTCGCGGTTTCGCTTATCTGCTTCGGCGCGCACCCGGGCAAGCTTCTCCTCTACCTTTTCCGCAGGTTCACCCCAGGTGAGATAAACATCGGAATGTTGGGCTGCGATTTCGATGCCGAGTTGTGAGGATCCGCCAAAGTAAATCGGTGGGGAAACCTCGGGCTGTTCCTTCAATACCGCGTTTTCCACACTGAGGAATTCACCCTGGAAATTTAGAGGTTCTGCGCTGTTCCATAGGTGATCGATGATCTCTAAGGTTTCATCAGCCTTGTGGTAGCGCTCCTCTTTGGAAGAATAATCAGCGAAAGCGCGCTGTTCATGGTCTTCGCCACCCACCACGACGTTGATGAGCAGGCGGTTATTTGAGAATTTCTGGAAGGCAGCACCCTGCTGCGCGATGATGGTGGGGCTAACTTGGCCTGGTCGAATAGCAACGAGGAATTTCAGTTTTGATGTCCTAGACAGCAGCGCTGCGGTGGTGATCCACGCATCTTCGCACCACAATCCAGTGGGAGTCAGGACGGATTCAAAACCGTTTCGTTCAGCGGCCAGGGCAATTTGGGAGAGGTAATCGAGGTCTGCTGTCCGGCTTCCGGAGTGGAAGCCGAAGCCATGCCCGCCGGCTGTGATTCCGCGAGAATCGCCATAGGTGGGTAGGAACCAGTGCAAGGTAGTGGGATTGTTTTCACTCATTCCTCGAGTAGACCACACGGTCTATATTGATCTCAAAGGTTTCAACCAGCGTGAAACTAATGTGGTCTCGCTGGCTTGAAAACCATCTAAAAACCAGCGAAATCACACGTCTAGCTGCTTAGGCTCACCGGACGGCTCAGTGCTTTACCAATGTTGGTACCCACAGGAGTGCCGTTGAGGGCATACTCCCCCACTGCATTCTTGGCCAGGAACACCGGGTTGTTTGAGGACACGGTACGCACATTGCGCCAGTGGCGATCAATGGAATGCTCACCAAGCACTGCAGATGCACCCACCGCATCGAAAACGTTGGATGTCACCACCAAAGCTTGTCCGGAGACGATGGGCCAGAGCGCTGCAACAATAGCGTCCGCCTCGTTGAAGGCTTCGGGGGTTACGATCGTGGCGGCGTTGGAAACGTGGCGGGTGGCGTCGAGAAGCGCTCCACGAATAACGGTGACTCGGCTGCGTGCGTCGCCGATCGCTATGGTTGCGGCCGGATCGCTGCGGCGCTCGACGCCAGGGTTCCACGCATTTCTGGTGGAGGATTGGGCGCGGGCAACCACCTCATCGACAGCTGCTGCGGCACTGCCAACCAGCACGGTCAGCAGGCTCAGCTGCAGATACGTCCACACCAGCGTGGGCGCATCAGTGCGTGGAATGATCCACCGCGGATCCACCTCCAGGTCTTTAAACGTGGTCGTTCCAGAGGCGGTGAGCTTTTGCCCAAACCCGCTCCAATCATCAACAACATCCACGCCCGGCGCGTGCAGATCGACCGGCAAACTGACCAAAGTTTCTTGGCCGTTGAGGTTGCGCAGCAGCGCGGTGGTCCAGGTGTAGTCCGCAAAATAGGTGCCGGTGGTATAAAACTTAGTGCCGTTGAGCACGAAAATCGGTCCGTTTTCAGTCTCCACCTCATCGATGAAGGTCTGCGGATCGCCGTAAACGCCGCGTTTCTCACTTTCGGCGTTGCCCACAAGTCTTCCGGTGGCGACTTCGCGCAGCCAATGGGTGCGGAATTCGCTCTCCGGCGCTTCCAGGAGTAGTTCCACGAAGGCAAAATGTCCGCGCAGGGCTTGGGCGATATTGGAATCGGCGCCCGCGATCTCGATCAGTAACTCAACTACGCTTTCCAGGGAAGCGCCCGCACCGCCTAGTTCTTCGGGCACTCGAAGCCCAGTAAAACCTAGCTCTACCAGCTCTTTAATCTCTTCCACTGGCAAGGCGCGCTGCTGTTCGCGCTCGACGGCGCCGCTTCGAATGCGCTCTAATGCGGGTGCAAAATGGCTCAAAATTTCTTGGCTCATGACAAGGATCCGATCGTGTATTGGGCAGCCACGTGGCCGCCGTTTAAGGCATCTGCGCCAACCTCAAAGGCCTGGGTGGCCTGGCTCAGCACCAAAGGTGCCACCGCTAACTGGGCTTGGTAGGCGCTCAGGTCGACAGCGGCCAGATCGACCTCCGTAGCAGTGCCGGCTTTTGCCTTATCGACGACAAGATCCAGTTCTTGTGCGAAACCCTGAAAGATTTTCTCGACTGCATACGACTTGGCTTTCACCTCACCCACCACCTGTTGCACCTGCGGATCAAAGCGTGGAAGGTCACCACTTCCGTGGCTGAAAATACGGGTGCGGTTTTGTACATAGGTAACAATGTCACGGGTGATTGCCTGCGAAATACCAGTCAACGTAGACAAATGATGTGACTGCGCCAGCGCCTGGAAAGCGCTGGGTGCGGTGTAATCACGGGTGACAATGTCCAGTGGATCTACCACGACTTTTTCAAAGAAGCTGGTTCCGGAGGCAAATAGTTGTTGCCCAAATTCGTCCCAGTAATCCACCAAAACAACGCCTGATGCGTCGCGATCAACAAAGGCGAAAACATCTTGATCTTCCTCATCTTTCGCATGTACTTGAATCCAGTCGGCGTAAAGACTGCCCGTGGAATAGAACTTGGTGTCGCTGAGAACGTAAGACTCGCCTTCCTTTCGGATCTTGGTTTTCAGCTCACCTGGCTTGTTTCCCACTTCAGTCAACGCATTGCCAATGACCACGCCTTTCTCAGCGATTTTTCGCAGCCACTTGGTGCGGTGCTCTGAATAAGGAGCGATCAATAAGCTCTCCACTGCCAAGAAGTGAGGCCGCAATCCCTGCGCGATATTTGAATCTGCAGCGGCCGCTGCCACCAGCACCTCAAATGCTTCTGGAAGGCTAAAACCCAAACCGCCAAATTCAACTGGAATGCGGAGTTTAGTGAACCCACCGGCACTAAGCTGCTTTGCCAAATCACGGCTGAATTCTCGATCCTGTTCGCGCTGCGCAGCCGTTGCTGCGATCTCCGCGAGGACTGGAGCAAGATTGTCGATGATTGTTTGCGGTGAGATCATGAGTGGGCTCCCTGGGAAACTAGTTGGGCGGATATGGAACTGAGATCAATAGTGGCGGTGGAGTTCCGAGCGCCTAGGCGGTAGCTTGCGCCGCGGTGGGTATCGTCCAGGCGATCACCTTTACCGAGCAATTTGTTGCGCAAGGAACCCGGCGCGTATTCCGTCTTGTAGCGGCTAAGTTTTTGCAGCTCAGGCACCACAAAGTCCACGACATCTTCAAAAGTTCCTGGGGTGATGGCATAAGCAAGGTTGAAACCATCAACATCGCTGAGATCCTGGATGCGTGCAAGTTCCGCGGCAACGTTAGCGCCAGATCCCACAAGCACTGGTCCGAAGCCGCCGATGCCGGTTGCCTCACCCAGTTTGCGTACCGTCCACGCACCTTCACCGGTGCCGTTGCTAATGGTGGCTGCAGTGGACTGAATAGCGTTTGACTCAATATTGGTGATCGGTTCATCCAGGTCATACTGCGACAGATCCGCGCCGGTCCATCCAGACATCAAGGTCAGACCACCGACAGGATCGATATAGCGACTGTATTCCTCCAGCTTTGCCTGCGCATCTGCTTCTGTTTCACCAGTGATGATGGTTTGCATCGCAAAGATCTTCACCGCATGTGGATCACGTCCCGCAGCGACCGCAGCAGCGCGAATTTTTGCGACAGTCTTGGTGATTGCCTCCACGGTGCTGGAATTGATAAACACTGCTTCTGCATTCTCACCAGCGAATTTCAATCCGCGCGGCGATGCACCCGCCTGGTAGATCACCGGCGTACGCTGCACACTCGGCTCAGTGATGGCAATGCCCGGCACATCAAAGTACTTGCCATGATGATTAATGGCGTGCACTTTGGAGGAGTCCGTAAAGACACTCGTCTCCGTATTGTTTTGAACAGCATCGTCTTCCCAGGAGCCCTCGAGAAGCTTGTAGATCACTTCCAGGTATTCATCTGCTTTGTCATAGCGCTCATCATGTGGCAGCTGATCGGTGTCACCCATGTTTTGAGCAGCAGAGGGAAGATAGCCAGTAACCACATTCCACCCCACACGCCCATTAGTCAGGTGATCAAGTGTGGCCAGACGCCGCGCAAAAGGATACGGGTGCTCATAGGCAGTACCTGCAGTAATGCCAAACCCGAGGTTCTTTGTGGCATAGGCCATCGCAGAAACAAGAAGGATCGGATCATTGACAGGCACCTGCGCACCACTGCTCAACGCCGCTTCATTACTAGAACCATAAACATCGTAAGTTCCAAGCACATCTGCGATGAAAAGGCCGTCGAAAAGGCCCTTCTCCAAAGTCTTGGCAAGGTGCACCCAGTAATCAAGAGTGTTGTAGTCTCGCGCCTTATCCTTCGGGTGTGTCCACAGTCCTGGGGACTGATGCGCAACGCAGTTCATATCAAATGCGTTGAACAGGATTTTCCGATTCTCCTGTGTTGTGTTCTCGGCCGTGGCCATGTTCTGCTCCTTAATTAAAATAGACATCTTTGTCTAGATTGCGGTCTACTTTATGGAGCGTTGAACATCTGAAACAAGGAGAGCATTCACCCTGAATGAAAACCTCGACGACTCCCCCACCCTGTTGACCTTGAGAAATAGACTGGAATCCCAAAGCGCTTGCATGACGCGGAAAGTTAACATAGGCTAGGTACGTCAAGTTGTTGATACATCAACTTAATTAACTTTTAGAGGAGTACACCATGAGCAAGATCGCCATCATCACCGGTTCCACCCGTCCAGGCCGCGTCAACATTGACGTAGCCAACTGGGTTCTCGAGCGCGCACAAGAGCGCAACGATGCACAGTACGAGCTCGTTGATATCGCCGATTTCAACTTCCCCGTCCTCGACGAAGCAATGCCAGCCGGCTACGGCCAGTATGCAAACGAGCACACCAAGGCATGGGCAGCAAAGATCGCAGAATTTGATGGCTTCATCTTTGTTACCGGCGAATACAACCACTCCGTCCCAGCAGCACTAACCAACGCCCTTTCCTACCTCTCCGCAGAGTGGAACAACAAGGCTGCAGGCATCGTCTCCTACGGCTCCGCAATGGGCGTTCGCGCAGCTGAGCACCTCCGCGGCATCCTTTCCGAGCTTCAGATCGCACACGTTCAAAAGACCGGCCTGCTGAGCATCTTCACCGACTTCGAATACCCTAACTTCAAGCCTTCCGAGCAGGGCATCTCCTCTGTGGACGCTATGCTTGAGCAGCTTGTTGTCTGGACCAAGGCAATGTCCACCATTCGCGAGTCTGCGAACGTCTAAAACTTAAAAACCCCTCACAAAAGTGGCGAGCTCCCCGATTGGGACTCGCCTCTTTTCGTATTCTCACTAAGATCACCCGAGAGACCTTGCCCACCACCCCTTGGAGCTTTCTGCGCACACCCCTTTGGAAGAATTTCACCAAATCCTCACCCGTTTGCGCATCCAACTCCTTGCAGAACACGCCCATCGCTCTACTCCAAGCCCTGCATGGACACCCACAACACCAGGCTTATTCACTTACGACGATGAGGCATTTTCGGGCGTAATTATCCGAAAATTTCCGAGCAGCACAACTAGTGAACGCTGGCTGATCATTGGTTCAGATTGGGAGGATATCAGCCCTTTTCAAAGCAAAGAAAAAGGACATCTCCACATTTCTCCCGCAGCCCCAGAATGGACGGGTCTTGTTTCTCTAGAGGATTTCTATCCTTACCGCGGTTCCGTTATTGGCGATGCACCGTCATCTGTGACCTGGTTTGAGGATGGAATCTGGCACGTTTCCGGGGAAAGAAAGAAGCAATGGGACACCCTCGATCCCCACAGACCCTAGACCGACGAATCCATGAGTTGGGCTTTTAACGGTTTCCTATCCGATGACGCACTGGTTGAACTTATGGGACTGGACTTCCGCAACAGAACAGATTATTTCACAACAGAAGAGCAAAAACTGTACGGAATGGAGCTTAAAACCGCAATCGAAAACCCTGACTCCGCTGCCTTTATCAATCACGTGAGAATCATTCGCGAGAAAAGAGGACGCGAACCACTTAACACCGAACAAGAGGAAAGTCTCCACACTCACCACAAAGCGTTCCACGAATTTTAAAAGAGGGCACGTCGAAGATTCGACGCGCCCTCTTAAAATTTAGTGTCCTACAGCGAGGACACCTGTGAGCGGTGGTACACCAGCGCTGAGCTGAAGTCTTGGTCAGCGGAAGCGTCAATAACTTCTAGAACTGCAAAGAAGTGATCGCCGATTTCCTGGAGATCATGAAGTTTCGTGGTTAGTTGTGCATCAGCGCCTTCAAGGTGAATCGCACCGTTTTCGGTGGATGCCCACCCAAGGTTTTCAAAGCGCTGGTCGGATGGGCCAGAAAGCTTACGCACATGGTCTGCGTGTGCCCCGCCGAGGATAGAAATGCCTAGCTCTTGGCCGGTAACTAATGCCTGCTCGATAGCTGGCCATGAAGAAGAGCTCTTCTGCAAGAAGATGCCTACCAATGGTGGTTCGGCGCTAATGCTGACGAATGAACCAACGATCATGCCCAGAGGCTGATCGGTGTGGGTTGCAATGAAGCTAATTGGGGTTGGTACGTTTCGCAGTACGGAGCGAAGATCAGTTGCGGTGGTGATTGCTGAAGTCATGCACCTAGTAGGCCATTCAGTCTACTTAACTGTCTAGTTTTTCTTCCATATTGGATATTAACCTAGACAATTCAGTCTATATCGAACCGATGAGAGCAATCCCCAAGTATTTCCCACCCCTGTTTTTAGGTACACCTACCGCCGAATTTTGGACGTTAAACAAGCCTGCACCCCCACATTTAGGAGTGGATTGTGCCTTATTTCTCACACTTTCTATTACCCACCTCACTCTAGGGGTGGACTCCAGTGTTTCGCGACAACACAATGAGTAAGCTTGTGACAGCCGTATTTAATTCTCAGTAAGAAATGAGTGATTTCATGACCGAGCAGGAATTCCGTATTGAGCACGACACCATGGGTGAAGTGAAGGTTCCAGCAAAGGCTCTGTGGCAGGCACAGACCCAGCGCGCTGTTGAGAACTTCCCTATCTCTGGTCGTGGTCTGGAATCCGCACAGATCCGCGCAATGGGTCTGCTGAAGGCAGCTTGTGCGCAGGTAAACAAGGACTCCGGTGCGCTGGATGCAGAGAAGGCAGATGCCATCATTGCAGCTGGTAAGGAGATCGCGTCCGGTAAGCATGACGCTGAGTTCCCAATTGATGTGTTCCAGACTGGTTCCGGTACTTCCTCCAACATGAACACCAATGAGGTTATCGCTTCCATCGCGAAGGCTAACGGCGTTGAGGTTCACCCAAATGACCACGTCAACATGGGTCAGTCCTCCAATGACACCTTCCCTACTGCAACTCACGTTGCTGCAACCGAAGCTGCTGTCAATGACCTCATCCCAGGCCTGAAGGTTCTGCACGAGTCTTTGGCGAAGAAGGCTAACGAGTGGTCTGAGGTTGTTAAGTCCGGCCGCACCCACCTGATGGACGCTGTTCCAGTAACCCTGGGCCAGGAGTTCGGTGGCTACGCTCGCCAGATCCAGCTCGGCATCGAGCGCGTTGAGGCTACTCTTCCTCGCCTTGGTGAGCTGGCTATTGGTGGCACCGCTGCTGGTACCGGTATCAACACCTCCGCTGATTTCGGCGGCAAGGTTGTTGCTGAACTGATCAACTTGACCGACGTCAAGGAGCTCAAGGAAGCTGAGAACCACTTCGAGGCTCAGGCTGCACGCGACGCTCTTGTTGAGTTCTCCGGCGCAATGCGCGTTATCGCTGTCTCCTTGTACAAGATCGCTAACGATATCCGCCTCATGGGCTCCGGCCCACTGACCGGTCTTGGCGAGATCCGTCTCCCAGACCTGCAGCCAGGTTCCTCCATCATGCCAGGCAAGGTCAACCCAGTTCTCTGTGAGACCGCTACCCAGGTTTCCGCTCAGGTTATCGGCAATGACGCAGCTGTTGCGTTCTCCGGCACCCAGGGCCAGTTCGAGCTCAACGTGTTCATCCCAGTGATGGCTCGCAACGTGCTTGAGTCCGCTCGCCTGCTGGCTAACACTTCCCGCGTGTTCGCAACCCGTCTCGTTGATGGCATTGAGCCAAACGAGGCACACATGAAGGAGCTCGCTGAGTCTTCACCTTCCATCGTTACCCCACTGAACTCTGCAATCGGCTACGAAGCTGCTGCAAAGGTGGCTAAGACTGCTTTGGCTGAGGGCAAGACCATCCGCCAGACTGTCATCGATTTGGGCTTGGTTGATGGCGAGAAGCTCACCGAGGAAGAGCTGGACAAGCGCCTCGACGTTCTTGCTATGGCTCACACCGAGCGCGAGAACAAGTTCTAAAACTAGAACCCGATAAATAAGGACCTTCACTTCTTAAGAAGTGAAGGTCCCTTTTTCGCTACATATCTAGATCGCGGGGCTTGCCGAAATCTCCGAAATCACCAAAGCCGCCCTGTTGGAGGCGCTCCATCAGATACGGATCTGGGCGCACCTCAATGCCGATCGCGCCGGCCGGTGGCGCGTCAAACGCGCTGTCTTCCCATTCAGCTTCCATTTCAGGAGAGACGACGCGGAAGTCGGTGAAGGTGGTCACCTGGTTGTCGCGCAGCAGGTGCAGGCGCGGGCTTATCGACGTCGGGTTCCCGAGGCCAAAGCGCATCGCGATCCTCACCATCGCGGTGATTCCGTTCATCAGATCTTCGCCGGTGGTCACAGGACGCGCAATCAACAGATCACGATCAGGGACAGCAAAGATGACGCCATCACTTTGGTCCAGGTCAGGTGCCCACTTTGCCAACAGATCGTTGAGGAACAGTGGTGCACTACCCAAGTAGTACGAGTTAGATTCGAAAGCCCAAAATGATGACCCTTCGCTGTCTGATTCAGCGTCGACGAAGGAAGCGTCAACGTTTGCGTCGTAAAGCTCTTGCCAGGTATTGCGGTCCGCAGCCCGCTCTAGGGCGCTGAGGTCATCGAACTCCTCGAGCTCTTTGAGTGGCTGGATGCGGATGGCATGCTCGGTATCGAGCACCAGCGCGATCGACATGTCAGAGGTGAAGGTGCGCAGGATTGAATCGTCGCGGATCTGGCTTTCCCGGTCGAGTCCATGCTCAACTAGATCGTCGCCTTCGCCAGGTGTTGGCAGCAGGCGAAGGCGCAGTGCTTTATACAGGTCAGCAGTAGAAAGATCGTTTAATGTTGCATCGGCCAGCGTGCCGTGAACGAAGCTTTCCACCAGTTCAGGGAGTTGATCAAAGTTATCAAGGCCAGCTGCATTCATCGCGAGGGTGCGCAACGAGACATGTGCTGCCCCGCCATCTGAACGCTGAATCATGGCCGTGTTTCCATCGATATTAATGTGGGCATTCTGGAGTGAAAAACGGTACTCCAATTCACGGCGCAGCATATTTGCACGCGAACGATTCAGCTGTGGCAGATCAGCGTCCGGCAAGAAATCCGCCGCTGTGAGACGACCTTTAGCATCTCGATCAACCTGCTGTTCAATGGGGTCGCCTACCTGACGACCATTACCCTCAAAAACCTCCTGAGGTGAATCTTCAGAGTGTGCGGGCACTGCTGAATTTTCATTCGGGTTTTTGTCTTTGTTCTTTTTCTTACGTCTACTAAAAAATCCAAATGCCATGGGGTGCGCCTCCTTCCCTGGCGTCGTTGCAACCATTTGACCAAATCCTAAGAGGCCAGGTGAAAACCGCCTGCTGCAACAGTGTCAAGTCATCTATGCTATCGCAATTTCAAAATTCCGGTAGGTGCGCAGACAAATCATCGCGCGAATCTTCGAAGTATTTCTGGAGGTATTGTTCCGCCTCTTCGAATTCACCGGCAGCCAAATACTTCAAGATTTGATGGTTCTTTTCCACGTAAATGCTATGGAATGTCTCCACGTTGTAGGTGGCCATGAATCCGATGCGAGCCAGCGCCAACACTTTTCGAGCGTCTGCTGACAACCTAGCCACTCCTGCTAGGTCCACAATCGCCAAGTGAAAAGCACTGTTGGCAGAACCGACAGTTTGCCAATCACCCACGGCATTGGCTGCAGCACCCCTTTCGTAGGCCTCTCGCATTACCCCCAAAGACTGCTCCAGCAACTGAGGATTTTTCCGCGCCGACCTAATCGCAGCAACCTCGATAAATGTGCGGTAAGCATAGATATCTTCCACATCCGACTTGGTGAACGTGTGCACGAAAACCCCACGGTTGGGAATATGATCCACCAGTCCGTCTTGCATGAGTACCCGAAAAGCTTCACGCAGCGTGTTCCGTGAAACGCCAAGTTCTTCTGCCAAAGCAACCTCGGGTAGTCGAGTACCTGGAGTGAGCACTCCTTGATCAATTTTGGCGGTGATTCGAGCCGCTAAATCAAGGGATGCTGCTATTGCCTGCGTCATGTGACTGATCTTAAAGGACTGGGGACACACCTAGGCACTTGCGGGGGTGCTCTGACCATATTCGATGACCATTAATCCCCACGCGGGATTGTGCTATAGGACACATTGGGTCTAAACTCACTCTCAACTCACCAAGATTGTTCAACAATCTGCGATTGGTGTGCAATCTACCCCAATCATTTTGAAAGCCCCCACGAAAGGAGCGCGACAATGGCCGACAACAAAAATGCCGATGACAGCCAGCTAGTCTCAGCCAGCACTGGAACCCCTGGGCCTGGCGACATTGCAAAAGCCAATGCGCCATCCCTCAAGCAAGCTGCAGTAACCGCCTCTGGCCGAAGCGCTCTGATGGGTGCCATCTTCCTCATGGCAACTTCTGCCATCGGCCCAGGGTTCCTCACCCAAACCGCTGTCTTCACCAACCAGCTCGGCGCAGCTTTCGCATTTGCGATCCTGGTGTCGATCCTCATTGACATCGCGGTGCAGCTGAATGTGTGGCGCATCATCGGCGTCTCTGAAATGCGCGCCCAAGAACTCGGCAACACGGTTATCCCAGGTTTTGGTTGGGTGCTGGCCGTACTGGTCTGTATTGGCGGCGTAGTATTCAACATCGGCAACATCGCCGGTGGTGGCCTTGGGCTTAACGCGCTGCTTGGCTGGGACGTCAAAGTTGGTGGCGTGATCACCGCGGCCATCGCGATTGCGATCTTCTTGTTCAAGCGACTTGGTGCTGCTCTGGACAAATTCCTCGTGGTCCTCGGCGTCGTGATGATCCTGCTCACCGTCTACGTGGCTTTCGTCTCCCAACCTCCAGTTGGCTCGGCGCTGAAGAATGCAGTACTTCCTGACACCATCGACTGGCTTGTCATCACCACACTTGTGGGTGGAACCGTCGGTGGATACATCACTTACGCTGGCGCACACCGCATGCTGGACTCCGGACGAACCGGCCCCAACAACGTCAAAGCTGTTTCCAATTCCTCTATCACCGGCATCCTGATCACTGGCCTCATGCGCGTGGTGCTCTTCCTCGCGGTTCTCGGTGTTGTCGCAGGTGGCGTCACCCTATCCACCACGGGCAACCCAGCCGCGGAAGCATTCCAGCACGCTGCAGGCGATATCGGACTACGCATCTTCGGCGCCGTGCTGTGGGCAGCGTCCATTTCCTCAGTCATCGGCGCCAGCTACACCTCTGCAACCTTCCTGGTGGAAAACAAGCCAGAGAAGAAGCGTCTGCAAAACTGGGTGACCATCATCTTCATCCTGATTTCTTGCTCCGTGTTCATCGTGCTCGGCACGGCACCAGCAATCCTCTTGGTCTTCGCCGGAGCATTCAACGGTTTGGTCCTCCCCGTAGGCTTTACCCTGATGATCTACGTAGCGATCTTCCGCCAAAAAGATCTCCTCAAGGGTTACAAATACCCAGTGTGGCTGATCGTAGTGGGAGTCATCGGCCTGGTTATCGCATGGTTCTTGGCTTATGTCTCCTTCGGTGGAGTCTTCGATCTTCTTAGCAGTTAACGTTTTTTGAAAGGATTTTTTCATGACCACCATCGATCTCAACAGCGACCTCGGCGAAAGCTACGGCAGCTGGGTCATGGGCAACGACGTAGCTGTTCTTGACTTGGTGTCCAGCGCCAATATTGCCTGCGGTTTCCATGCCGGCGACGCCACTGTGTTGTTCAAAACTGTGCGCGCAGCCCATGCACGCCACGTCCGCATCGGCGCACACATTGGTTACAACGACATCGCAGGTTTTGGTCGCCGCAACCTCGACATCGCTCACGATGACCTCGTCGCCGAAACGATCTACCAGATCGGCGCCATTCAAGCTGCGGCTAAAGCCAGCGGTGCGGTTGTGGAATATGTAAAACCACACGGCGCGCTGTACAACACCATTGCGGTTGACGAAGCCCAGGCCGCAGCAGTCATCGAGGGCATCAAGCTGGTCAATCCTGAGCTCTCCCTCATGGCCCTGGCTGGCTCCCAAATCGTCGAGCAGGCCCGCGCCGTGGGGCTTCAAGTTGAGCAGGAAACTTTCGCCGACCGCGCCTACACCGCCGATGGCCAGCTGGTTTCCCGCAAGCTTCCCGGCGCGGTACTGCACGACCCCGAAACCGCAGCCAGGCAGGCCTTGGCGTTTGCCACCGGCCAGCCCATCACCGCGATCACCGGGGAGAGCGTGCTTGTCGACGCCAACTCCATCTGTGTTCATGGGGATAATCCGCAAGCTCTCGCATTGGTGGAGAAAATCGTGACCACCCTTGCAGCTCATGAGGTTCAGGTTTCCCATGCTCGTTAGGCCATGTGGTGAGCAAGCAGTCATCATCGATTTGCTTGCTGAAGATGCCGAAGCCGTCCAAGGCAGCATCTTGGATGCTGTTCTTGCACTCAACCGCTCTTTGGTGGGCATGCAGGTCCCTGGAATCATCGATACTATTCCCGCTGCGCAAACACTGTTAGTGACGTTTGACACCAAGCAGATCACCCCGAATCGTTTCGCAGAGATCGTTGATTCAATTGCGCTGACCCCAGCCGCAAAGGGCGCAGCAGAGCTTACCGACACCATTGAGATTCCCGTGGTCTACGACGGCCCTGATCTAGAAACCGTAGCTCAACACACAGGTCTGAGCGTGGAGGAAGTTATCGCCACGCATTCTGGCACCGTGTGGACTGCTGCTTTCGGTGGATTTGCACCAGGTTTTTACTATCTGATCCCCCAGACTCCCCTGTGGGATATTCCCCGCTTGGAATCGCCACGCACCAAGATTCCTGCAGGTTCTGTCGCAGTGGCCGGTGAATTCAGCGCTGTGTACCCGCAGCAGTCCCCTGGTGGTTGGCAACTGCTGGGCACTACTGAGATTCCCATGTGGGATGTGGACCGGTGGCAACCATCGCTTCTCAAGCCCGGTGATTCAGTTCGATTTGTGCAGGTGAAGAAATGAGCTTCAAAGTAATTTCCACTGGCCCCCAAGCCATCTTCCAAGACCGAGGTCGCTTCGGTTTTGCCAGCGCTGGTGTTGGAACCTCAGGATCCTTTGATCGTTTATCCGCTGCTCGCGCGAATCACGCTTTAGGTAATGATCCCAATGCAACCGTGGTAGAGATTCTGCTCGGTGGCTTTGAGGTGGAGGCGTTGCACACCACCTCGATCGTGTTCACGGGAACTGAAGCTGAAGTGATGGTTCGAACGGCTGGTGGACAATCCAAAAATGCCACCACCAACACCATCATCGATGTTGCAGCTGGTGAACGTATCCGCGTCGAGCCCGCAACCTATGGCATGCGTGCCTACTTTGCTGCTCGCGGTGGATTTGCAGTAGAAAAAACTTTGGGATCTGCTTCAACCGATCTGATCTCCCACATGGGCCCTCGCCCGATCGAGCCCGGGGATGTCATTGACGTAGCAACAGACATTGCAGATTCTCAGTGGTGGCCAAAACTTCGGCAACTGCCCACCTTATGGAAACGCATGCCAACAGAAACGCTTACCGTCATCCGAGGTCCACGTGACAAATGGTTCACGCAAGAATCCCTCAACAACTTTTTTACTCAGGTGTTTACGGTGAGCAATGACTCCAACCGGATTGGTTTGCGCATGCACTCAAGCGAGCCGATCCAACATCGTGTGGAAGGCGAGCTGAAAAGTGAAGGAATGGTCCGGGGGTCCATCCAGATTCCGCCTGGTGGAAACCCCGTGGTGTTTGGTCCCGATCATCCTGTGACCGGTGGCTATCCAGTAATAGCAGTACTTACATCAAGGTCGTGTGATCGTTCGGCCCAGCTGTTGCCGGGCGATAAAGTCAGATTTAAATTGCTTTAGGAACTTTGAGCTTGCTCTGGAACGGATAAGAGGCACTCCCACAGATCACAATCGCGCCATTGTCCTTCCATCTCGCCGTAGGGCATCCTTGCCATTTGGTGCATGGTGCCCACCTTCACGAAGCCCTTCGATTCATGCAGTTTCGCAGAACCGAGGTTTTCCGGGAAGATCCAGGAGTGGATCGACCAGATGCCGTTGCTTTCGCAGTAGGTGATAAGGGCGTCGAGCAAAGCGCCGCCGATTCCTCGGCCTTGGCCCTGGGGGTGGATATAGATGGAATCTTCCACCACTCCATGGAAAACCTGTCGGCTTGAAATTGGAGCAGCAGACACCCATCCGAGGATGAAGTCCGGGTCGTTGTTTTCTACCGCCACCATGACGGTATCCATGATTTTAGATTGGGAGAACTGGTCCCACGTGGGACCAGAAGTCTCATAAGTCGCATGTCCCGTCTCCAGGCCCAATTCGTAGATGTCCCTCACCTGAGGGAAATCACCCTCGCGGATTGGTCGGATAGTGAAGTCTCTTTCAACCATGCACGCAATTGTCCTGGTATTTAAATAGATCGGCAACCGGACATGCGCGGGTGACCCCTATCGCCGTTTTCCGGGACGTTTTCTTGCCTGCGGACGCTTCGGAGTTTTTGGTTTCTCCCCCTGCCTGCGGGCTTGTTTTGCCAGTGTTTTTTCACGAGCACTGAGCTTTACCGTTTGCTGCCTGCTGGAATTCCGCGTTCGACCGCGAGCAATACCGACGAAGTCTTGAATCTCTTCAGAATCCTCATCTTTCTTCCATACCAGGGCGATAGATGTTTCAGTTCCACCCTTGATGTCCCGGTGCTCCACCAATTTCTTGCTCAACACCTTGAGAAGTGGCCTGGGGGCGATCACCACACCGACGTTCGCTGCCACGATTTGCAGAGCATCGCGAACAGCAGCGGCATCGACTTCCCCACTATCGGGCATGGACCAGTTGATGATCTCCCCATCTAAGTCCGCAAGGTCCACCGCGCCTTCTTCGGCACTGAGGAAAAAGTCTTTTGGAAAAGCGACTCCGGGTTGTTCCTGATAAAGAGTGACCACGTGGAGGGAGGCGTCGATACGCGCATCTGGAAGCCTGGTTAAGGCGAGTTGTGCCTGGCCAGCGAGCATGAGGCCTAGGGCGTCGTCCGAATCAAGGGTCTCAAGTCCACCGTGATGAGTCCGATCTCGGAATCGGGTAAACCACTTTCCTGGCTCCGTGCCAGTGATGAAACTTAAGGTCAGCATGAAAACAATGCTACCGTTGTGGGCGTGAACGAAGAATCTGTACGCCAGCCATCGGGCAGGGCTATGAAGCCACAGACCGCCGCTAAGAAGCTCGGACTGTTTTTGCCCGCCACGCCAGAGGAGTTCCAAACAGGTGCATTGACTCACCAAGAGTTCAAGAACCTGCAGGAAAACCCACCGGAGTGGCTCCAAACCCTACGCCGCGAGGGCCCACACCCTCGTCCAGTGGTCGCCCAAAAATTGGGCATCACCATCGCGGCTCTGAAAAAGAACGACATGGACAAACCACTGACCACCGCCGAGATCAAGGCACTTCTGGAAAACCAGCCAGAATGGTTGCGCACCGCACGCACACAGCTTGCTGAAGGTCGCGAAACCGCAAAGAAAGAAACTGAAGAAACTACCGAAGACTAAATCTTCACAAAGACTGCGCTCAACCTTTTCCTCACAGAAAAATGGTTGGGCGCAATTTTTCATTCCAGGGCTTCACCGATGGAGCTTTCGCTGCTGCAATTTTGCCCAATCCCCTGCCCCAACTGACCACAGGTGTCCAACCATGCAGCGAACTACCGCACCACGCGGGAAAACCAATGTGCCGAATGTTTTGATAGCGCAATGTGATTCCGGCTTTTTCCCACAGCGGAATGGTTGCGGCGAGTGTCACCGATGGGAGCACATCTCCCCTGGGCACGATGACCGTCTGTGGATCCGCCCAAAACACCACGGTGGCGTTGGCAGCTTCCAGAATGAACCCATCCGCGCTGATCAACAGCGCATCATCGCAGCCGTTATCGTTGGCGCGACTGCGAAGGTGAGCAAGCACATCTAGGTCTGGGCCTTTAATGGTTGGCTGTGTGCGTGGATCTGGGTCTTCGGAAAGCCACAATGATGTGGCCTTTCGCAGTGTTGGTGCCGGGCGAATATTGACTGCGAAAAGATCATCGCCATGCCATTCAACTTTGGGAAACCATGAGCCCTGGCGTGGAATTGCTTCCCTTACTGCGTGGAGAAAATCCCACGGGTCCACGTCCACGCTAGTGGCGAAGCGCTGTTCATGAAGATCCCAGCGCACCACGCGGTGGTCTTTGGCTAGGTAGGAATCAACAACTGTGGGTGTTGATTCCAGCGCGCCTTCTACGAGTGTTGCACCGTCCCACACGAGGTACGTCATGGGAATTCAACCCCAAACAAATTCAGCAGAGGCCGTGATTTAACGCGGATTTCCTCCCACTCAGCCTCCGGATCAGACAGAGCAAGAAGTGCACCGCCCACTCCGTACTCCACGTGATTGTTCTGGATGACGAGAGTTCTGATCACCATGGAGAGATCAACTGCGCCGTCGAGGGAAAAATATCCCAAGCCACCTGAGTAAATACCGCGAGGAGCTGCCTCCAGCTCATCGATGATCTCCATGGTGCGCAGCTTTGGGGCACCAGTCATCGAACCACCGGGGAATGCTGCGCGCACGCACTCAATCGGACTGCGTGGCCCCAACTCTGCAGAGACGGTGCTGACAAGTTGGTGGACTGTGGCGTAGGTTTCGACGTCGAAAAGCTTGGATGTTTTAACTGTGGTGGGCAAAGCGCCGCGGGCTAAGTCGTTGCGGACCAAATCCACGATCATCAAGTTTTCTGCACGATCTTTAGGATTACTGCGCAGCTCAGCAATGATTTCTTGGTCTTCTTGCGCTGTTCGCCCACGCGGCCTGGTGCCTTTAATGGGCTTTGATTCCACATACCCTGCCGAATCAATGGTGATGAACCGCTCCGGCGAGGAACTCAAAATAGAGGTATCCCCCAGCTGAAGATACGCACCATATGCGGTGGGATTGGCCCCACGCAGTGCTAGATAGGCAGCCAGAGGGGCCACATCAGTGGTGCCCTGAAGTTTTGTGGTCAGGCAGATTTCATACGATTCGCCGCGAGTAATCAGCTCCTGGGCTCTGCGAATTTTGTCGAGATACTCATCTTTGGAATCTCGAACCTGCAAAGCGAGGTGTCCGGACGCAGGTATCCGCGGGGCGACAAGATTATGCAGCTTCTTGATGGTTTCTTCAAACCACTCGTCCTGCTCCCCCAACGCCAGCAACCGAACCTGATCCGATTCCACTGCGATGGCGCGATCGGCAAAAATGAGGTGCGCATCCGGAAGACTCGAAGTGTGCGCAGCCCGTGCGCCAGCTTCCGCTTTAAGCTCATAACCAACGTAACCAACCCAGCCAAGACGAAAACCTTGACCGGGCGCAACTGAGTTGGCGGCGAGATCCTCCTTTAGCCAGGTGAAGAAATCCCCCTCGCCGACATTATGGGTTTTTGTGCGTGCGAGAGGACCGCTGGCATCACCAAGATAGCTGGTTCCTTGGGCATCATCGAGCCAAAAAGCATGGGAGGAATGGGCAAAGAATGTTTCAAAAACCGCTGCTGAATCAACGCTGAGCGGAATAGTTTTCTCCGTGAGTTGCCAGCGATATGTGCGCGCTAAATTAAGGAAGTTCTTAATGATCTGATGGCCGAATTGTCCACCAATAGATTCCGGATGAAATTGCACACCCCACTGCGGAAGCACTTCATGTGCCAATGCCATGATCAAACCATCATCGCTGGTAGCTGTAGCTTTCAATGACTCCGGCAAGCGGGTTGCCACCATCGAGTGATAACGCACCGCCTCAAACGTTTCAGGGATGCCTGCAAATAAACCTGAACCATCATGGGTGATCTGCGAAACCTCACCGTGGACCGGCCTGGGCGCCAAATCAACATCACCGCCATAGGCCAACGCAATGCCCTGGTGGCCTAAACACACACCCAAAATCGGAACGCGTGCACGCTCAATGACGCCTGCACAGATACCAAAATCAGCCGCAACGCCGGCGTGGCCCGGGCCAGGTGAGAGGATGACGGCGTCGAAAAGCATCTCATCTATTTCTTGATCATTAGGCACCACCACAGGTGCCTGACCCGTAACCTCTTCCACATAGGTGGCGAGATTAAACGTGAAAGAATCATAATTATCAATAATTAAAACGCGCATGACATCCTCTGACAAAACCACAAAACAACGAGAAAAGCACCGCCAGGCCGAAGCCGACGATGCCTTCTACATATGAAAACTCAAAGAAAAACTTAGACGATGGTCCAGTCTTCCAAGCCCTCATACAGTGGGTAATCTGCAGCAAGCTTTGCTACACGGCCACGCAGAGACTCAATGTCTGCGGACTTACCATTAGCCAAAGCAGTACCAATGATGTCTGCAACCTCAGTGAATGCAGGAATATCGAAACCACGGGTAGCCAGCGCAGGAGTACCAATACGCAGACCAGAAGTAACCATTGGTGGACGAGGATCGAAAGGAACCGCGTTACGGTTCACAGTGATACCAACCTCGTGCAGCAGATCTTCCGCCTGCTGGCCATCCATCTGGGAGTTACGCAGATCAGCCAAAACCAAGTGCACATCAGTGCCACCGGTCAAGACATCCACGCCAGCGGCCTTCGCATCAGAAGCAGTCAGACGCTCAGCAAGAATGCGAGCACCCTCCAACGTGCGAGCCTGACGGTCACGGAACTGCTCAGTGCCAGCAATCTTCAAAGAAGTAGCCTTCGCAGCAACTGCGTGCATCAAAGGACCACCCTGCTGACCTGGGAATACGGAAGAGTTCAGCTTCTTCGCGTACTCCTGCTTAGCCAGAATGATGCCGGAACGAGGTCCACCCAAAGTCTTGTGGACAGTGGAAGAAACAACATCAGAGTAAGGAACTGGGCTTGGGTGCAAACCAGCAGCAACAAGACCAGCGAAGTGAGCCATATCGACCCACAGCTTCGCGCCAACTTCCGCAGCAATAGACTGGAAAGCCTCGAAATCAAGGTGGCGAGGGTATGCAGACCAGCCAGCGATAATTACCTTTGGCTGCTCCTTCAGAGCAATCTCACGAACCTGATCCATATCAACACGCATGGTCTCAGGATCAACACCGTACGCAACAACCTCGTACAGCTTTCCGGAGAAGTTCAACTTCATTCCGTGGGTCAAGTGACCACCATGAGCCAAAGACAGACCCATGATCTTGTCGCCTGGCTCAGCCAAAGTCATCAGCACAGCAGCATTAGCCTGTGCGCCAGAGTGAGGCTGAACATTGGCGAACTCTGCACCGAAGAGAGCCTTCGCACGATCACGTGCAAGATCCTCAATGATGTCAACTTGTTCGCAACCACCGTAGTAACGGCGGCCAGGGTAACCCTCGGCATACTTATTGGTAAGAACAGAACCCTGCGCCTGCAAAACAGAACGGGGAACGAAGTTCTCAGACGCGATCATCTCTAATGTATCGCGTTGACGGGCAAGTTCCCCAGCGATGGCAGCAGCCACCTCAGGATCAAGCTCGTTCAGTGGCTGGTAACGGACATCGTCCGCTTGGTGGGCATCGGTCATCAGGTCAGCTAACCTTTCACAAGACGAATCCCGCGCGTAAGACCTCACTCGCGGGACAGGTACGCCCACAAGCATAGACCGCCGATACCCATATATAAAAGTATGGGTTCACTCCCATCGTTTCGCGCGCATGAGTTTACTCACGTGCCCACGTCTTTTAGCCACCCATTGAAGTGAAAAAATAACCCCGATCACACTAGTGGAGTAGCTAAGGTGCACAATGGATTCATGGCAGAGCAAAACGCTGCAAGCACAACTGGTGTGAAACCTTCCCCACGCACACCAGATTTCAGCCCCTACCTTGATTTCGACCGCGCACAATGGCGCGAGCTGAGAAACTCAATGCCTCAGGTGCTGACCCAAAAAGAAGTCATTGAACTTCGAGGCATCGGAGAAAACATTGACCTCGCTGAAGTGGCAGAAGTCTACCTTCCGCTGTCCCGTCTGATTCACCTCCAGGTAGCGGCCCGACAGCAACTTACTGCAGCCACCGAAACCTTCCTCGGAACTTCCCCCTCTATCTCTGTGCCGTTTGTCATTGGTGTCGCGGGATCCGTCGCCGTCGGTAAATCAACCACCGCCCGACTCCTCCAAGTTCTGCTTCAGCGCTGGAATTCCCACCCCCGCGTGGACCTCGTCACCACCGACGGATTCCTCTATCCCGGCGCGGAACTAATCCGCCGCGGATTAATGTCCCGAAAAGGATTCCCCGAAAGCTACGACCAACGTGCACTCCTCCGCTTTGTCACCGACGTAAAATCCGGAAAACTCGAAGTCAACGCACCTGTCTACTCCCACACCGCGTACGACCGAGTTCCAGGCGAATTCACCACAGTCCGCCAACCCGACATTTTGATCGTCGAAGGCTTAAACGTCCTCCAAACTGGCCCAACATTGATGGTCAGTGACCTTTTCGACTTCAGCGTCTACGTAGATGCCCGCACCGAAGATATCGAAAAATGGTACATCGACCGCTTCCTCAAACTCCGCGACACTGCATTCCGTCGCCCCGGTGCCCACTTCTCCCATTACGCCGACATGGCTGATCCAGAGTCCATCGCCGTCGCTCGAGAACTGTGGCAATCGATCAACCTGCCCAACTTGGTGGAGAATATTCTTCCCACCCGAGTTCGCGCGTCGTTGGTACTGAAAAAAGGTAGCGATCACTTGGTGGAACGGGTGAGGATGCGCAAGATCTAGGGGTTCTTGCTGGTTTTGAGTAGGGAATCCCTTGCTAAGTGGCAGATTTCTACGGTTCGGCCGTGTTTGACCCTGTTCGTCCGCGCCAAGTTGAAATTGAGACCAAAGCCGCGCTGATTGAGGGCTCCTTTGGCCTAAATCTGCACTTATCCCGACGATTAAGTGTCATGTTAAACCAAGGGGTTGAGCCGCACTGTGGCTTTTGGCCTCAAAATGCAGTCGAGCTCAAAACCCACTGTATCCAGCGCAGATGTGCCCAAAAATACATAGGTCTAAATTCGCTTCTAAAGGCTTGGCGTCAGCATATCCAGACGCACACACCTTCGAAAATTCCGACTGCTCAAAACGCCTCACAGTGAGTTTTTGCAACGCCCACTCTAGAGGCCCCTCGCCCACTCCTCCACTGCGTCCAGGCGGGACTCATCGACGCGGTCAACATCGGTATCAAAAGTGTTGATCATCATTTTGTCGTTGTCATTCTTCAACGGCTTCGCTTTCAGCATGTTGACGATCGTCCACATGGTGGTGCGGTGCGCGGTCGAGAGCTCTGAGTAATTAAGGCGTCCCGGAAGGTAGAAACGGGTGACATCGTCTGCCTTGTTTCCCAGTGATCGAGCTGCGCCGTCCTTCTTTTGCACGACATCATCAAGCGTCATGCCGACGGTGCACAGTGCGACGCGGTGGCCGGAGAGATCGGTATCGGTAATGAATTTCGCACCTGGATGGGATGGGCCGTGAACAAAGCTCAAAACCACGATTGCTGCGGTCGGGTTCGCCGCGAGTTCCGCACACGCTTGTTCAAAATTTAAGGCATCTACGCCGAGGCGTTGCGCCAGAGATTCTGCGTACTGCTTGGTAGAGCCGTATGCGGATTCAAATGCGACGATGTAGTCAGACATGTCTCTCCTTGGAGAATAAGTTATTTACCGAATCTTCTGCTGCGCTGCGAGTAGTCGCGAATGGCGCGGAGGAAGTCGATGCGTCGGAAGGCTGGCCAGTAGGTGTCTGTGAACCAGATTTCGGAGTAGGCAGATTGCCACAGCATGAATCCGGAAAGTCGCTGCTCACCAGAGGTGCGGATCACCAGGTCTGGGTCTGGTTGGCCAGAGGTGTACAGGTGAGTGGAGATCGCATCTACCTTGACGGATTCGATCAGTTCATCAACGCTTAGGCCCTCGTCCTTGCCGATGGTCAGAAGTTTTTGCACGGCATCAACGATTTCCTGGCGTCCGCCATAACCGACAGCCATGTTGACTGCGATGCCTGTGTTGTTAACGGTAGCTTCTTCAGCTTTGCGTAAACGACAAGCAACTGGGTCTGGGAGCAGATCTAAATGACCAACGAGGCGGACTCGACAGTTGGTTTCAGGACGCGCGAGTTCATCAGCGACATCGGCGATGATATCGAACAGCAATTGCAGCTCTTCGGAGGATCGCCCAAGGTTTTCCATAGACAGCAAATAAACGGTCACGAGATTGACGTCTACATCATCACACCAGCGGACCATCTCGCCGATCTTTTTGGCACCCACTCGGTGCCCATGGCTGACATCAGTGAAGCCCGCTTCCCGGGCCCAGCGTCGGTTGCCATCACACATGATGGCAACGTGACCGGGCTGTTTGGCGCCGTCTAGTTCTCTTAAAAGACGGCGCTCATACACCGGGTACAGCAGTCTGGGCAGGTTTAACACATTTAACAGTCTAGCGCCCTTAATTACTTGGCTGCTGCTCGGCGTTCCCTTACTGCTGCGGCCAGCTCAGCGAGCAAATCGATGGTGGTGTCAATATCGATGCACTTATCGGTCACAGACTGTCCGTACACCAGGCCTTCACCGCCATTGATGCGCAATTTCGCAGGATCAAGGTTCTGTGCGCCACCAACGAGGAAGGACTCAATCATGATTCCAGCCACAGCTTCAGAACCGCCAGAAATCTGCTCTGCGATTTCACGAACAACCTCAACCTGTCGGATATGATCCTTGCCGGAGTTAGCATGGGAAGCATCGATCATGAGACGAGCGTTTTCACCAAGCTTCTCGACGACGGCCTCCACCGAAGCTGCATCATGATTCGGGCCGGAGGTACCGCCGCGCAAAATGATGTGGGAGTTGCTGTTGCCTGCGGTCTCCACGACGCTCAGCGCGCCGTCGTCGGAGGTTCCGAAGAAGAAGTGTGGGTTCTGGGCAGCCTGTACCGCGTCGACTGCAACCTGGATGTTTCCGTCAGTTCCGTTCTTGAAACCAATTGGCATAGACATCCCAGAAGCCAGCTGGCGGTGCACCTGAGATTCGGTGGTACGAGCGCCGATTGCTCCCCATGCGACAGTGTCGGCGTAGTACTGAGGGCTGTTTGGTTCGAGGAATTCGCAGCCGACTGGGAGATCAAGGTTCACAACGTCGATAAGCACTTTGCGCGCAATGCGCAAGCCCTCTGGGATGTCGTAGGTTTCGTTGAGGTGAGGATCATTGATCAATCCCTTCCATCCGACGATGGTGCGAGGCTTCTCGAAGTACACGCGCATGACAATCTTGAGGTCCTGATCAAGGCGCTTTGCCAGCGGAGCCAGGCGGTTTGCGTAATCGATGGCTGCTTCAGGATCGTGAACTGAGCAAGGTCCCACAACGACAACGAGGCGGTCATCGTCGCCAGCGAAGATATCAGCGATGTCCTGGCGATCCTGCTCCACCTTGGAAGCCTGCTTTGGTGTCAGTGGGTTTGCGGCGATGAGATCTGTAGGGCTAGGCAGCTCGTGGAAAGCCACGACGCGCTTGTTGCTGGTTGACGCCGCGTTTTCGAGTGAGACTGGAGAACTCATTTTTTCTTGCCTTTCAGGGCTATGCATGGGATGGGGTGAATTTAGGAAACAAAAAAGCAGCCCCTCTACCCTTGCGGGGAGGTGCTGCTCGACTCCGGTTCTGTTCGCGTTTTAGGTGGCACAACTAATGGCCAGCTGACGCGGGGAGGCCCCGGAGCCGGACATAAAATAAAATCGTGCTGCGAACATAGTTTGGAACCTTAACACACTTTCTTTTTAAAGGAAGCCCTTTTTGGACTTTTCATTCAAGCCGGCCTCAGCCATTGCCTTGCGAACACCCTCAATATCGAAGGGATCAAGGCCGTTGCGCTCTGCGAAAATACGACGACGATTCATCCGTGACCAGCGTCGGTGGAACGCCCAGCCGAGAACAAGAATGGCAACGAGCATCGCGACGATCAGTAGCAAACCAACCGGCGAGGCCTTTCCAAACTCAGGTCCAAGTGGTCCACCTTGCTGCTGCTGAGCCAAGATGATTGCGTTGGTGTCGTTGTATACGCCGGCAGCTGTATTGAATACAGGGCTGAGGTCAATCACGCCGAAAAGGTCCTTCCTAAAGGATGTGGTCTAACTGCATTATTCTGCATCGGGTGTGATTCCGGCAAACAGGTCATCTTCTGGGATCGACGTCTTCACACGAGTTTTAGCTAATTCGAACTCTTCAGTCGGCCACAGGCGACGCTGCACCTCAACGGGAGTTCCAAAGAAAGCACCCGCAGGATCAATCTGAGTTGCGTGCGCACGCAGGGCGTCATCACGCTGATCAAAGAAGCGCTCACAAGGAACCTGAGTGGTAACTCGAGCCATCACATCAGCCTCATTTGCCTTCCAACGCTCAAGCATCGGGGTGTATGGGCTGGGCTTGCCCTGTTCAATGAGCAGATCATGGAACATTTCCATGCGCTGACGGATAAAGCCGTGGGTGTAATAAAGCTTCAGTGGCTCCCACGGTGCGCCCAACTCAGGTGCATACGCTGCATCGCCGGACTTCTCCCATGCAAGCATCGACACCTCATGAACCTTGAGGTGATCCGGGTGTGGGTAACCGCCGTTCTCATCATAGGTAATGATGACGTGTGGGCGGAACTCGCGCAGAATCTTCACTAAATCTTGGGTGACTTTATCCGAGTCTTCTAAAGCAAAACAGCCCTCAGGCAGAGGAGGCAAAGGATCACCTTGGGGCAGCCCAGAGTCCTCATAACCTAGCCATCTGTGCTCAGTGCCAAGAATTTCCATGGCCTTCGCCATCTCTTCCTGACGCACAGCAAAAATATTGTCCAGGATTCCTGGCTTATCCATAGCAGGGTTGAGAATGTCTCCACGCTCACCACCAGTGCAGGTAACAACCATTACTTGATTGCCCTCAGCTGCATAGCGCGCCATGGTTGCTGCGCCCTTGCTTGACTCGTCGTCAGGGTGGGCGTGGATCGCCATTAGGCGTAGACCACTCACGTGTTTCATCCTTTCCTTGAAGCTTTATATGCTTCCGCAGGGTTTAGTTGATGTGTATTGCATTCATGATAGTCGTTTCCGCCGTCATACCTATTTACCCCTTGGATGACCTCGGTTAACAGTTTTTCCTGAGGTGACTAAGATGTATAGGTGACCAACTCGATTCGGCTTTGAAGAGGATGCAGACAGACTTCCATCATGAGTACAAATTCCAACTCTCCATCCAACGCATCAGGCGCTTCGAACATTCCAAACACCCAACGTCCGGCTAGCCGATACAATTCGCCTCGCCCGGAAGCTGCTGCAGGCAGGAACATCAGCGGAAAAATCATCGCAGTCATTGGCGTGCTGCTGGTGATCGCCATTGTGATTGTTGGCGCAAACTTCCTCAAAAACCGCGATGCACAAACAGTGTCCGGCCAAATGGGTTCATTTGAACGCATCGACGACGACACCTTCCGCTTTGAAGTTGACGTCACCCGCGATGACCCAAGCCAAGTCGCCTACTGCATCGTGACCGCAAAGGACTACTCGCACGCAGAAGTCGGGCGTCGAGAAGTGCTTGTGGAGCCCAGCGACCACTCAACGGTGCGTATCTCCACGCTGATCCCCACCCGCGAACCAGCAGTTTCCGGTGGTGTTTACGGTTGTTCAACCGTGATCCCATCACATATGAACCTGTAAAACTAGAAAATTTTGCTGTGCTAAAATCTGCAGCAGAAACGTACGTTGACATTGTCGGTTAATAGTTAACGCAAAAGCTCATACATCTTGGCCCCGGAAAACCGGGGCCAATCTTATGGCTCAAGTCGCTAGTTAGCCGATGATCCACCTCTACTGTTCCCCAGGAGGGTAAGTAATTATGGCAAGTGTAGATAAGCAATACATCACCCCAGAAACCAAGGCCAAGCTGGAGGAAGAGCTCAACGCCCTCATCGCACACCGCCCTGCAGTTGCTGCGGAAATCAATGAGCGCCGTGAAGAAGGCGACCTCAAGGAAAACGCTGGCTATGACGCCGCTCGTGAAATGCAGGACCAGGAAGAGGCCCGCATCAAGCAGATCTCTGAGCTGCTGGCCAACTCCACCACTGAGCGCGAAGGCATCATCGAAGGTGTCGCAAACGTTGGCTCCGTTGTTCACGTCTACTACGACGGCGACGAGAACGACAAGGAAACCTTCCTCATCGGTACCCGTGCTGGCGCTTCCGAGAACCCAGATCTTGAGACCTACTCTGAGCAGTCCCCACTCGGCGCTGCAATTCTCGGAGCTCAGGAAGGCGACACCCGTCAGTACACCGCTCCAAATGGTTCCGTTATCTCCGTAACTGTTGTTTCTGCAGAACCATACAACTCAGCAAAAGCCGCGACACTCCGCGGCAAAAACTAACCAAGGATTTAAAAGTCTTCAAAATGACAACTCTTTCACGTAAGTTCTTCGTTTCTGCTACCACAGCCCTGGCGGCAGTCGCACTGGTTGCGTGTTCCCCTAATGAGATTGATTCTGAACTGAAGGTGCCAACGGCAACTGGCGTTTCTTTACCTTCGAAGAACGTTTCCGCGACCTCAACTGCTACTACAGATGAGGATGCGCCTGGCTACATTGATTGCGTAGCCGCACCAACTCAGCAACCTGCTGAAATCTCACTAAACTGTGCAATGGATATTGATCGGCTCACGGATATTTCTTGGAGCGAATGGGATACTGATTCCGCAACTGGAACCGGTACCCGCATCGTAACCGCTGCAAATGGTCAAGAGACCGAAACCGAAGATATTGAGGTGAAGCTTTCCTTCCCCACCGAGTCTTCCCAAGGCCTAGTGTTCACTCAGGTCACCGTCGATGGACAGGTTCTCTTCCTCTAATCCTCCATAATTAGAGAGCGTAAGGCCCCTACTTCCTGTTTTAGGAAATAGGGGCCTTTTGTTGTCTTCTCCTGGAGGCTATTTAAGAAGTTTAAATTGTGTCCATGAGTTCGCGTATGGCAATGACAGTTTGAGACGGCCACAGGCGATTCTGAGAAGCCATTTTCTTTGGGCGCCGTGGCAGTTTTTATTGGGTCCCACCGCCGAACTGCATATTCGAACCAAGGAGCCTCAAAAATCGAGCTCGCTTTGGTCTCAAACGCACATTTATCGCGCGTTGAAGTGTGCGTTTGAGACCAAAGAGCCCTCCACAACGCACGTCTTTGGTTTGGATATGACAGGTGCCCAAGAACTCACCCCGCCCCATGCTCACAGAGCCCCCATCAGAAGCCAAAAGACCCCTTCCCTGCCCAAGAAGAACAGGATGAAGGGGTCTTGTGCTGCGTAAACTAGCGGTTTTGGAAGTAGCTAAGCAGACGTAGGATTTCGGTGTAGAGCCAGACCAAGGTCACTGCAAGACCAAGCGCAACGCCCCATGCCATCTTGGAAGGTGCACCTTCGCGGACGAGGCGGTCAGCTGCATCGAAGTCGGAGAGGAAGCTGAATGCTGCCAGGCCGATGCAGAAGAGGGAGAAGATAATCGCGATGATTCCACCGTCACGCAGTGGGCTTGCGCCACCAGTGAACAGTGCCCATACAACGTTGCCCAGGACAAGAACCAGGACGCCAACCATCATGCCGGTGAGGATGCGGTTGAACTTAGGAGTGACCTTGATAGCGCCAGTCTTGTATACAAACAGCATGCCAATGAATACACCGATGGTGCCAAGGACTGCCTGGCCAATGAGGCCACCTGCGTTGGCGTTACCAACTGTGAAGCCGGACAGCAGAAGGGAAATTCCGCCGACGAAGAGGCCTTCGAATACTGCGTAAATCAAAGTGACTGCCGCAGATCCGTACTTCTTGCCGAAGGTGCTGACCAGAACGGTGATGAAACCACCGATGGCACCAACAAGGGTCAAGATCATTCCGAGGCCGGGGCTAACCAACCACACGCCAAAGGTGACCAATGCAAAAACGATAATAACCGCGAGAGTGATACCAGTCTTGGTGATCACATCATCCACAGTCATTGGGCGCTCCGCCTTCTGTGGAGCTACGTTTTGCTGGTAGACACCACCGAAGTTGTCGTAACCACCGTATGGGTTCTGGCCTTGTGGACGTTGAGTTTCCTTAAGGGAACTAAAAACGGGATTGCTGCTTCGCACGGAGTCCCCGATCCTTTCAATTGATTTTTCGTCGTCAATCAAGTTAACGCATCAAGGATCAGTATAGTTCCCCACGTGAGGAACTATTTTCACACCTTTACTACCTTCACATTTGTACAGGTACAGGAGTGTTCAGAAGTTCTTCGCTGAGCTTGGACCATTCAGACTGTTCCAAAATGGTCAGTGGCTTTGGCTGCTGGTTATTAACAGCCACGACGCGGGTTAGGTCCATTCCCCATTCGTCGAGTCCAACTGGGACTGGGAATGCGATGGATCCGGCTGCCACGTCAATGCGGGTTTGGGTGCCGGCAGGGATGGTCACCATGTCACCTTGTCCCATGAATCGGCAGTAGCCGGGGGTGGTGACGGTTGCGGTTCCGCTGTAAATCCACAGCTGCTGGTCCTGATGCGCTTCGGCAAACGTGGTGGTTGCTGGGATGCGTGGTGGGTGACCTGCGGAGCCCATGCCGATCTGTCCAGTAGTAAAGGTGGACGGAGTTGCACCGGTGTGGCGTCGAAAAGCTCTGGTCAAGCTGCTGGTCGCGGCGAACCCGACGAGGTTCGCAACCACTGAAATGCTGAAGTCGTGGGCCAGCAGGCTCGCGGCGACGCAGACGCGCTGCGCAGCACGCCATTCGCTGAATGAATAGCCCGTGGATTTGAGGAACTGGCGCTGCAAAGTACGCGCCGAAACGCCTTGGATCTCCGCAAATTCTTCCAAACTGGTCTGATCCGCAGGGTTGGACACCAGCACCTGCGCCACTGCGCGCGCTTTACGCGGAGCTGGCAGCGGAGGGGTGGGAACGCGGTCGGTGAACAGGCGCGCGATGTCTGGCGACAGGGTCTCTTTACCGAACAGCGAGCGACTGTATTCAAAGGTCAGGCGATCATTCCACACGTGACCCAGGTGGATGCGACGCGCAGGTCCCATGATGTTGAGGGTCTCAAAGCGGATGTTGAGAACAAGTCCTTGAGAATCATCGGCAACCTGGGCTTCCTCAGGCGCGAACAGCAGGTCGCCTGCGACGAGAGTGAAAATTCTCTCGCCAAAACGAACTGTTGACACACCGGAATGGCACCACAACAAGCTGGCAGAACTCATATCTCATCCTCACTACAAGCAAATTTCACAATGTAGGTTACGCTAACCTCATATCTTCGAAATGATGTTACATTCCAGATGCGAAGTATTGCAAGAGACTAATTCAGCCATAGGCCTTTTGAAAGCATTTTGCTTTTCGACGCCCACCTCCGGACCTCAGCGCGTCGGCGCGCCTAAACCCTTCTATGCCTCTGGGATCTCCCCCATCGGTTCAGCAACTTTGCGAGCAGGTCGCTGCGCTAACTCTCCTCCTGGGGATAAATTAGCCATTGAATTAGATAAACCGAGAACATCGGAACACCAAAGAAATGAGCAAAAACGTACCAGTAGCGCACTGTATCCGCGTCGAGGTCGTAATACTTCGCGACTCCCGCGCACACGCCCGCAATATTTTTGTTGTCCCGGGAGCGAAAGAATTTGACCTTATCCATCTTCTTAATCTCCTAAAGACTCCGTATTTAAATATGTCGTGGGACTTATACGCTACCGAAAATACCCCCAGGCTACTCAAACTTAGAAAAGGCCCGATCCCTGGAAAATAGGGGTCGGGCCTTAACTCGCCTAGCTCTCTCACCTAAAGAGCGAGTATTTGCTACCTAGTTCGCGTCCACTGGGCCATTGACCCCGTAACGCATCCAAACGCTTCCATCTTCTAGTGGTTCAACGCTGGCGAGTGAAAAACCGATCGGCAACGGTGCTGAGTATTTTTCATCGGCTTCGAACAAAGAGTGGGTGTGCTTTTCACCATCGGCGATTGGCATCATCACGATGCTAACCTCGTCGCACAAACCGTCGCGGAGCATGGACCAGTTCAGGGTTCCTCCGCCACCAAGGATAATTTCCTCAGTTTTAAAGGTCTCCCCAATTTTGCGAACGGCTTCTGCCATATCCAGCTGCTCATCGCCGGCGATGATGTAGGACACGCCCACGGATCGCAGATGTGCCTAAAACGCATCGCTTACTGATGCAGGAATCAACTCAACGATGTGCGCTTCCACGTCGAAGTAGCTAAATGAGCCTTGCTCCCATTGAAGGGATCCGGAACGGTCCACTGCAAAGTAATGCATTGTGGCATCTGGATCGGCAATGAAATCACCAGCTGGAACCGGTTCGTTAGGTTCTGGAAGTTCAATTGCAGGCATGACAGTCTACGTTCCTTTCCGCCAATTCATCTGTGCCCAGAAATTCTGCTTGCACTCACCCAAGCCGTTTAGCAAATTGAACCTCACGTTCATAATAATGTTCATTTTCATCGAGTTCTAGAAAACACAGGCATGCTCACCCTCAACGATGTCATCACCGCCCAACAACGAACCGCCCCTCATGTTCGACGAACGCCACTTTTCGAAGCAGACCCCATCGACGGCACACAAATCTGGATCAAAGCAGAGTTCCTCCAAAAGTGCGGCGTGTTCAAAACGCGTGGAGCATTCAACCGCCAGCTCGCAGCTTCGGAAAACGGACTACTCGACCCAACGGTTGGCATCGTCGCGGCATCAGGCGGAAACGCAGGACTCGCAAATGCTTTTGCCGCAGCATCCTTAAGCGTTCCCGCCACGGTATTGGTGCCCGAAACTGCCCCACAAGTAAAAGTTGATCGCCTCAAGCAATACGGTGCAACCGTGCAACAAATCGGATCTGAATATGCGGAAGCATTTGAGGCAGCTCAAACCTTTGAGTCGGAAACTGGTGCTCTGTTTTGCCACGCCTACGACCAGCCCGACATCGCAGCTGGAGCAGGCGTCATTGGGCTAGAAATTGTCGAAGATCTTCCCGACGTTGACACCATCGTGGTTGCTGTCGGTGGCGGTGGACTCTATGCAGGAATCGCAGCCGTCGTAGCAGCCCACGACATCAAAGTGGTGGCCGTTGAACCCTCCAAAATTCCAACCCTGCACAACTCACTCATTGCCGGCCAACCAGTCGATGTGAACGTTTCTGGTATCGCGGCAGATTCTTTGGGGGCTCGCCAAATTGGACGAGAAGCCTTTGACATCGCAACTGCCCATCCCCCAATAGGCGTCCTAGTGGACGATGAAGCAATCATCGCAGCTCGACGCCACCTCTGGGACAACTACCGCATCCCTGCCGAGCATGGCGCTGCCGCAGCACTCGCCTCTCTTACCAGTGGAGCATACAAACCTGCAGCAGATGAAAAAGTGGCAGTCATTGTGTGCGGAGCGAACACTGACCTCACAACACTGTGATGTGATTTCAAACGATCACACGACGAAGAATCTCCACAGCTATCTTCGCCGTGGAGATTTCTTTTTTGGACACTCTCTAGACACTTAAGTCTAAGACAGCTCCATATTTTTAGCGTTTCCGCTGGTTATGGTGCCCCCAGTGGGACTCGAACCCACACTGTATTGATTTTAAGTCAACCGCCTCTGCCGATTGGGCTATGGGGGCAAGCAGCATTGTCAGGATACATATGTATGCTTCCAATGCCATTTACTTGGTGCTTACACATCATAGAACATGATGACCCAGTGGTTTAAAACTAGGGTCCTATTTCTTCAAAGAGTCGGCTTCTACCAGGCCAAGGATGAGGCCGTCGAGGATGTCTTTTTCGGAAATAATGATGTAGTCTACACCGGCTTCTTTGGAGGCTAAGTCGATCGCTGCTTGGACAACAACGGATCCGCCACCGATGACGTCGGCGCGACCTGGATCAACAACTGGGTTGCTGGCGCGCTGTGATGATGATTCTGAAATGATCTCATCGGTGACAACTCGCAGTGCATCGAAGTTGAGTGCAGAGAGGTGGATCGCGTCGCGGTCGTAGCTTTCTAGGCCTTGCACCCAGGCGGAGATTGTGGTGAAGGTGCCTGCGCATCCCACAAAGGTTTTTGCCTTTGAAATTGGGACGATGGCTTTTACTTCCTGGATGCGTTCTGCAACGTAGTCGCGGGCGATTTCCACTTCGGTTTCAGTCGGTGGGTCGCTGCGCATGATTCGTTCGGTCAGGCGCACGCATCCCATTTGGGTTGAGTGGGAGCCTAGGATTTCACCGTCGTAGGTGCCAACGATGAACTCAGTGGATCCACCGCCAAGGTCGATAACACAGAAAGGACCTTGGTCTTCAGGCAGGTCAACGATTGCACCTCGGAAGGACAGCAGAGCTTCCTCTTCGCCGGAAATTACTTCAGCTTGGTATCCAGGACGGATCTTGGACAGAAGCTGGCGGGTCATCGAAAAGAATTCATCGCGGTTGGACGCATCGCGGGTTGCGGAGGTGGCAACCATTCGTACGGCCTCTACCCCATGGGTTTCCATGAGTTCAACGTAGTTTTCCAAAGCGACACGAGTGCGCTCGATTGCCTCGGGGTCTAGCTGACCGGTGGCGTCGACGCCTTTGCCCAGGCGAACGATGGTGTTTTCACGGGTGATCTCTTTGAATCCCTCAGGAGTGACTTCAGTGATCAGGAGGCGGATGGAGTTTGTTCCGCAATCGATGGCCGCGTAACGGGTCATTAAGCCCCACCTGCTCGGGAGAAATCAAAGTCCTCCATGTTGATGCCCAGGTCTTGTACTGTTGGCCAGTCCTCTGGGATGGCGGTACCGCGGAGGTCGCCGTGTTCGGCAGCCATTGCTACTGCTTCGGTGCCGAGACGGAAATGGTCTGGGCCTTCTGCCAGTGCATAGGCGATGAGGACGTGGAGGCACTTCACTCGGTCAGGCATGCCACCGCCGGAGAAATCCGTGCCGAGATCTTCAATTGCGTTGCGCTTTGCCAGGAAGTGCTCGTGGGCGCGCTGGTAGTCGGCACGAAGCTCTTCGTCGGTGGAAAGGCGATCAGTCATCCACTTCATTACCAATGCGACCTCGAGGCGGGATGCCTCGGTGGTCAGGCGTGGATCTGTCAAGTAGTACAGGGTTGGGAATGGGGTTCCGTCATCCAGTTTTGGTGCGGTCATCACCACACCGGGTACTCCATCAGGGCTGCGGTAAGAAATATCGAGGACACCTCGTGGGGCCCTTCCCAATTGCTCTTCGACAGCGTTCAGATCTGCTTCATTCACACTCATGTCTTCTATTCTGTCATGAGTCTGTGTCTAAAGCGCTATTGCACAGTTGCTTCCTCAGTTGGTGCAAGTGTTGGAACTTCTCCCTCAACTGCTGGAGGCGCAATTTCCTCTTCGCCGAGTGCTTCTGGCTTGGTGACTGAGTCCCAGAGGTTTTCATACCAAGCTCCCAGTGGTTTCTCTTCGTTGCCGTCAGAGGTGACTGAGGTGTCGGTATCTAGTGCTGGGTCCACGATTCTGAACGCGGTTTCTCCAGGTTCAATGACGCCTAGGCGCAGGCGTGCTTGTTCGCGGATGTACGCCTCTGATTGGTACCTGTTGAGGTCAGATTCCAGTTGTTTGATCTGTTGTTCTTTGGCTTCAATGGAAGCCTCTGTTTGGGCGATGTCGGAGCGCAGCTGAAAATAGTTACGCACAGGAATCGCGATGACAAACAGGATGAGAAGAACTACGAGTGCGATTGCACCGATGCCGACGGCACCCAATCTAAATGGGGCGCGGGTAGCAGAAACTGACTCTGAAGCACGTTCCCTGCTTGAGACAGGAACAAGGCCTTTATGAGTTTTCTTCTGCTTTGCCATAATCCTCGATCATAGTCACACCAGTAACAGTAGTAAGGCAACGACGCCCGGCAACCTTGAGGTTACCGGGCGTCGAAAAGCGCTTTTATTTAGCCCTGAAAGCGTGGGAATGCGCTGCGACCTGCGTAGACGCCGGCGTCGCCAAGCAGCTGCTCGATGCGGAGAAGCTGGTTGTACTTTGCGACACGGTCGGAACGTGCTGGAGCACCAGTCTTGATCTGGCCACAGTTGAGTGCAACTGCGAGGTCAGCAATGGTGGTGTCCTCGGTCTCACCGGAACGGTGGGACATCATGGAGGTGTAGCCTGCGCGGTGAGCCATGTCGACAGCGTCGAAGGTCTCGGTGAGGGTACCGATCTGGTTCACCTTAACCAGGATGGAGTTGGCAGCCTTCTTAGCGATGCCCTCCTTCAGGCGCTCAGGGTTGGTGACGAAGAAGTCGTCGCCAACGATCTGAACCTTGTCGCCGATGGTTGCGGTGAGGTTGGTGTAACCCTCCCAGTCATCTTCCTGCAGTGGGTCCTCGATGGAGACGATTGGGTACGCGTCAACGAGCTCAGCGTAAACGTTTGCCATCTCAGCTGCGGAGTGCTGGCCACCTTCGAAGTGGTAGGTGCCGTCCTTGAAGAACTCAGAGGAAGCAACGTCCAGAGCAAGAGCGATGTCCTTGCCTGGGGTGAAGCCAGCCTTCTCGATTGCCTCAACGATAAGGTCAAGAGCCTCACGGGTGGAGCCGACGGAAGGAGCGAAGCCGCCCTCATCGCCAAGTCCGGTGGACAGGCCCTTTTCCTTGATGACGGACTTCAGTGCGTGGTAGACCTCCGCGCCGTTGCGGAGAGCCTCAGAGAAGGTCTCTGCACCGATTGGAGCGATCATGAATTCCTGAACGTCAACACCGGAGTCAGCGTGAGCGCCACCGTTGATGATGTTCATCATTGGAACTGGAAGAACGTGTGCGTTTGGTCCACCGATGTAGCGGAACAGTGGGAGGCCTGCGGAATCAGCAGCAGCCTTTGCAACAGCCATGGAAACACCAAGGATTGCGTTTGCACCCAGGCGGGACTTGTTGGCGGTGCCATCAAGCTTGATCATTGCTTCGTCGATGAGGCGCTGATCGTCAGCCTCTAGGCCAGCGAGCTCGTCGCCGATTTCTTCGTTGACGTTTTCAACTGCCTTCAAAACGCCCTTGCCCAGGTAGCGATCGCCACCGTCACGCAGCTCATGAGCCTCGTGGACGCCGGTGGATGCGCCGGATGGAACACCTGCGACACCGTGGGAACCGTCATCCAGGAAAACCTCTGCCTCGACGGTTGGGTTACCGCGGGAGTCGAGAATTTCGCGAGCGAATACGTGCATGATTTCAGCCACTGTGGCCTCCTATGCCAACTTGGGAGCTAACTAGAATTATTCACGTGATCAAATGTCTTCAATCACGTCTACACCCAATTGTTGCACGAATCTTGTTTCGATGAGGCAATCAGTTGAAATTAGTGGCGAAAACTACCCATATCCCCAGCCCGCACGTGTCCGATCAGACATAATCTCACATTTTCGGGGGTTGCGCTTGTTAAGTTTTAGATCGCCGGCTGTCGTAAAGCGTAGGACGCGGCAGCATCTCGAACGTCCATCAAATACTGATTAGACATGTTGTAAGAATGAACAGCTGCGGTCCATCCTTCAGGAGTGGACAAGTCACGATCGTTGGAACACAACAGGTTTGCGGCACTCAATGCTGCGTCATCAATTTGGTTGGGGTCCGCTACCCCATCACCGTTTGCATCCAATCCCATAAGTCGCCACGTTTCCGGAATGAACTGCATGGGACCTACCGCGCGATCATATTCAGTATCGCCATCTAATTCCCCACCATCAGTGTCGGGAATTTCCGCAAACCCCGGTGAACCATCAAGTGGAACGCCGATGATTGGAGGGGTTGCAACTCCATTTTCATCCAGGGAACTGCCCCCGAACATTTTGCCGTTGTAGGTACCGTGACGGGTTTCCACCTGGCCGATACCTGCCAAGGTATTCCACCCCAGATTGCAGCCAGGCCACGCAGTACTCGCGATGAGCTCTGCGTTTCCATAAGCCGCAATCGCTTGAGCGGACACACCAGTATCTTGAGCAATTGGTTCCGCCCAAAAACGCAAATGGTTGGATGTGCGTCCATCTGCCTCTGTATCAATTTGCGGAACTTCTACACCACGCGCCGGCGGAACATCTTCAGGGATTTGCTGGAGTTGGCGAATAGGTGCCGTTCCATCCATGAAGCTGAGCGCCCATCCAACAAATGAGATCACCATGATGACGGCCAAAACCGAACCGCATCCAAATCCCATTGCTTTTCTAACCCCTGAACTCATGGGGGTCGATGTTACCGGCTCGTTTTAGAACTCTCGCATTGGCTAGAAAAACCTGATTACTTCACGCCTCTTTAAGTAAAAAATCCTGTGTCTTTCTAACCAAAAGACCCAAAAAGACACGCTAAATCAGCCTCCTATGCAATTAGTAGAGCATTCACATACACCGTGCCAAGACCTGATTTCCACGACTGAAACTTCATTAAATCCACTGGTAGAAGCTTTGATGATCTACATCACAAATTTACAATGTGTGGTGAGTTATTCATATTACCCAAGGACTTAAACCTTAAAAGGAGCCCTAAAAATCATGAAGCTTTCACACCGCATCGCAGCAATGGCAGCAACCGCAGGCATCACAGTGGCAGCATTCGCAGCACCTGCTTCCGCATCCGACTTCGCAAACCTATCCTCCACCAACAAAGAACTGTCCCCTCAGTACAACTGGGTTGCTTGCGGCATCCTTGAGGGTGGCCTCAAAGCAGCTGGCGTCCTTGAAGAAGGCCAGTACAACCGCGAGCTCGCAGAAGCAATCGCCGCAAAGGGTGAAGGCTTCTGGACCACTCAGTTCCCACAAATCGGTGATTGGAACGAAGATCAGGCAGCAGCACTTGCCGACCGCGCACAAACCTGTGGCCTAGTTAAGGCTGACACCTACCTTTCTGAGCTGTCCTCCAACTTCTCTTCCTAAAAGGTTCGGGGGTAACCCCAAAAATCACTTAAGTCACAACAGTCACATAAATCACTTCAGTAACGTATGATTTTGGACTGTTGTGGCTTTTGCCATATTTATTTCATTTCCATCTCAGTGATCTCTTAAGGAAACCCATGAAGAAACTACGTTTCGCCACCATCGCTGCCGCTACCGTTGCCCTGACTGCGAGCCTTACCCCCTCAGCTTCCGCACAGGATTTCAACCAAATCATCGACAACTTTGATTGCGGCATCCTTCAGACCGCTATCTACACCACCGGCCTGGCTCACGAGAACTCCACTCGCTCAGAGCTCGCCGCTAATCTGCGCAACTCCGCAGCTGTCGGCCAACTAGACTTCCCATTGAATATCGCGGCTACCGGCTACTCCGAGCGCATCGCTAACCGCGCACTGACCTGCGGAATCGTGAAGGAAGATCCACAGGACTTCCTCTCCCAGCTGCAGCTTCTGTCCTCTAACCTATCTTCTTCCTTCTTCACTGCTTAGTTTCTCTTGGGCTTTTCCTTGAGCCCACAGCCGCTGCTGCTCGTCGGTGTCCACAATTCCGGTAGAGCCGTCGAACAGGTACGGCGAACGAGATTGCATCTTGGCTACGAAACTCGCCGCCACGTCAAAAATGTCGAATCGACCCTGACGGGCGGCGATTTCTGCATGAAAAAGCACCTGCAGCAAAACATCCCCCAGTTCGCTTTTCATGTGCTCATCATCGCCACCATGAATCGCTTCAATAAACTCCTGCGATTCTTCTTCCAGATACGGAATCAAACTCTCATGGGTTTGCGTGCGTTCCCACTCGCCGCGGCCCACGGCCGCCCGCATGACGCCGACGGCCTCATGCAAAGGGTTGAGGGGCGCGTCGATAAGCAGCGTGCTTTGCGGTTTTGCGATGATAAACCAGGAGGCGCTTGTCGACGTCTTGATCCCCCATTTTTCAATATCAAATGGAAAATCGGGATCGATAGAAACAGGTTCACCCCGCCCAAGAACAGCCTCGAGGAAAGAGACTGGAAGGACGGGGTGTTTAGGATCAACAACTACGACGCGCATGACGCCTAATACTAGTTGGCTGGATTCTCTTCGCCGCCGTTGTTTTTGCCAATGCGCTCATCGACAGCGTCACGGACCTTGTTAATCTGATCCGCTTTGTCTTCACCGAGGAGACCCTTAGCTTTGTCTGCGGCCTTATCCAGCAGTCCATCGGACTTCTGCTCGCCTGAATCAGAGTCGAGGAATTCGGTTGCCTTCTTCTTAGCTTCGTCAAAAATACCCATGGTCTCCAGCCTTTCTAAACAATTCATCTGCACTTGATTAATTGGCCCCAAGATTACGCGAAGTTTAGCGACTTCGCCGTACGTCAACTACGTTAAATGAGTGAATACTCAATCAGATTCTGCGGGGTCTCAAGGTGCAGCGGCCACAAGTCGTACTGTATCTATTAGAACCCTCATCGCGCTGATCATCGGATCGACCGTCGGCGCGGGAATTTTCTCCATCCCTCAAAACATCGGCTCAGTCGCAGGTCCCGGCGCGATGCTCATCGGCTGGCTGATCGCCGGTGTGGGCATGTTGTCCGTAGCGTTCGTGTTCCATGTTCTTGCCCGCCGTAAACCTCACCTCGATTCTGGCGTCTACGCATATGCGCGTGTTGGATTGGGCGATTATGTAGGTTTCTCCTCCGCTTGGGGTTATTGGCTGGGTTCAGTCATCGCCCAAGTTGGCTACGCAACGTTATTTTTCTCCACGTTGGGCCACTACGTACCGCTGTTTTCCCAAGATCATCCATTTGTGTCAGCGTTGGCAGTTAGCGCTTTGACCTGGCTGGTGTTTGGAGTTGTTTCCCGAGGAATTAGCCAAGCTGCTTTCTTGACAACGGTCACCACCGTGGCCAAAATTCTGCCTCTGTTGTGCTTCATCATCCTTGTTGCATTCTTGGGCTTTAGCTGGGAGAAGTTCACTGTTGATTTATGGGCGCGTGATGGTGGCGTGGGCAGCATTTTTGATCAGGTGCGCGGCATCATGGTGTACACCGTGTGGGTGTTCATCGGTATCGAAGGTGCATCGGTATATTCCCGCCAGGCACGCTCACGCAGTGATGTCAGCCGAGCTACCGTGATTGGTTTTGTGGCTGTTCTCCTTTTGCTGGTGTCGATTTCTTCGCTGAGCTTCGGTGTACTGACCCAACAAGAGCTCGCTGCGTTACCAGATAATTCCATGGCGTCGGTGCTCGAAGCTGTTGTTGGTCCATGGGGTGCCGCATTGATTTCGTTGGGTCTGTGTCTTTCGGTTCTTGGGGCCTATGTGTCCTGGCAGATGCTCTGCGCAGAACCACTGGCGTTGATGGCAATGGATGGCCTCATTCCAAGCAAAATCGGGGCCATCAACAGCCGCGGTGCTGCCTGGATGGCTCAGCTGATCTCCACCATCGTGATTCAGATTTTCATCATCATTTTCTTCCTCAACGAGACCACCTACGTCTCCATGGTGCAATTGGCTACCAACCTATACTTGGTGCCTTACCTGTTCTCTGCCTTTTATCTGGTCATGCTGGCAACACGTGGAAAAGGAATCACCCACCCACATGCCGGCACACGTTTTGATGATTCCGGTCCAGAGATATCCCGCCGAGAAAACCGCAAACACCTCATCGTCGGTTTAGTAGCAACGGTGTATTCAGTGTGGCTGTTTTACGCTGCAGAACCGCAGTTTGTCCTCTTCGGAGCCATGGCGATGCTTCCCGGCTTAATCCCCTATGTGTGGACAAGGATTTATCGTGGCGAACAGGTGTTTAACCGCTTTGAAATCGGCGTGGTTGTTGTCCTGGTCGTTGCTGCCAGCGCGGGCGTTATTGGTTTGGTCAACGGATCACTATCGCTTTAAACACCGAAACCTTCCTGCTAGTTCACCAAGATTTTTAAGTTTTACCGCAATTTCTTGAGAGCTTTGGGAGGATAATGGCGGTGTGAATGAATGGCGAACAGTCTCGCTTGTAGATTCCACGGCGCTGACCGTGATCATCAGTGTGGCCGTGTTTACTTCTGCTGTGGCTCTGCTCGGAGTTGTGAAAAAGCGCTCTCGGTGGCGGGTTCTCGGAGCTCTCATCTCCTCAGCAGTTCTCACCAGTGGCGCATGGGTGGTTATTGAAAAGCTGTGGAAGCCTTTCCCCGACCCCAATCCGTGGACCATCTATCTTTCCGCTGGTTTGGCGGTTTTTCCTCTGTTGAGCATCTTGTTCCGCACTGGTCGTACAAGAATACTGATGGCTACACTCACCGTGATTGCACTGGTTAATACGGCCGCAGTCATCAATGTCATCTACCAGCCATACCCGACGTTGGGTTCTTTCAATCCCGTGCCAACGGCTGTGTCCATGTCGTATGCAGATTTTGAATCTCAGACCACTGCCCCGACGATGGATGACCGTGAAGTCGGTGCCCTTGTGCAGGTGCCGCTAGCTGGAACAACAGATGATTCCACCTCCGGCTTTGATGCGCGCGATGCCTACGCCTATATTCCGCCTGCGTATTGGGATAATCCTTCCCTACAACTGCCAGTTTTGGTTCTCATGCCCGGAAACCCCGGCCAGCCAGATCAGTGGTTTAGCAGTGGAAATGCCGATCAAACAGCAGATAATTTCCAAGCAACCCACGATGGCATCAGCCCCATTGTCATCAGCGTGGATGGCACAGGATCATTCAGCGGAAACCCTGCTTGCGTGGATTCTGATGCCCAAAGCGTGATGACATATCTATCCCACGATGTCCCCATGTTGATCAAACAGAAATTCCGAGTCAATCAGGATCAGCGCACCTGGACAATTGGTGGTTTAAGTTACGGCGGCACCTGTGCTTTGCAGATCATGACCAATCACCCCGAAGCGTATGGTTCTTTCCTTGACTTCTCGGGCCAGGAAGAACCAACACTTGGCACACGCCAGCAAACTGTTGATCAGCTTTTCGGCGGCGATGAAGACGCATTCAAAGCCGTTAATCCGGAAGATCTGCTCAATCAAGCAATCAGCTCAGGAGCGCATACCTACAGCGGGATTTCGGGCAGGTTTATTGCTGGTAGCAACGATAAAAGTGCAGTGAGCGCGCTGTCTCATCTTGATAATTTGAGCAATCAGGCGGGCATGTCCACCACCTTTGATACCGTGGCCGGTGGACATTCCTTCCAGGTGTGGCGCGTGGCTTTAGCGAATACTTTTGATTGGGTTGCCAAGCGCGGCGGATTGCAGGTTTAACAATGAAAGACGCTTCACAGTCCTACTTATTATTCGGTCTGAGATGGCTGGGCAGGTCCCTGCGTTTCGCACCGTTAAGCCTGCTCATGATCGTTGTCATGCGGGGTTTGAGGGAAGTGTTTGGCGCCGAAGATCCCGCAAATAGCTCTTTGGTAGACAACCTTGGGCTCACCCTGCCGTGGTCTCTTAATGATCCGCATTTTCTCACCGCAGGGTTTAGCGCTTCCACCACCACAGCAGCGCTCATGTCCACGTTGTGGATCATCGTGTTTGCGGTGCCCTCTGAACGGATTCTGGGCAGCCTCAAATTCGCGATCACAGCAGCGCTTATCCACATCACTTCCATTCCGCTGGGCATCGGCATCGCCCACCTCATCGAAGAAGCCGATCTCAACCGCTGGGGCAACAACATGTTGGCCGATGTGCTGCTCACCCCAGATTTCTGGGTCTTCGGCGTCGCCGCTTTCGCATCCGCCTCCATGCCACTGCTCTGGCGACGGCGCACCCGATTGTTCCTCTTTACTATCACCTTGACGCTGCTGCTTTATACGGGCACGCTTGCCGACGTCACCATGCTCACCGCGACCATCATCGGCACCGTTGCCGGCGAGTTGAACAGGCATCGGAAAACCCCAGGTGGCCGCTGGCTTCCCGGTTCCCTCACCGTGCGTGAAGCGCGCATTATGACGGCCATTTTGGTCACTGCCGTAGCAGCAGGTCCAGTGCTTGCTGCGCTTAATCCACTCACCCACGGCCCTTTTTCCAGTGCAACGAAATTGATCTGGCAGCCCCTTGTCACTGAAGAACACATGCATCACCTCTGCCACACAGACAGCACCTCTGATGCATGCCAAGGTGCGCTTGATCAGCTCCAACAGCACGGTGTTGGCCCTTCCGTTGCCAACCTGATTCCACTGATCCTCACCGTGGTCCTTGCGATGGGGCTTAGCCGCGGACGTCGACTTGCATGGATTTTGGCGGTTTTGGCCCAGCTCATTTCCATCGCAGTGTTGATGTTCCAGCTGACCAAACTATCGGCTGATTCCACCGATCTTCTATGGTCAGTCAATGCCTTTAGCGTGATCGTTCCTTGGCTGGTGGCGCTCGCCGTCTTGGTGTTTTCCCGCCGTGCATTCCAGGTGAAGATTGATACCACCCGGATTTCTAAATCCTTAGGCGCTCTCATGGTTACATGGTTGGCAACGGCAGCATTGTGGATCCTTGCCACATTGTTCCTGCCACACGCATTCCACCCACATCCAACATTGGGGCTGGCTTTCAAAGAACTCCCCTTCCGCTATCTCCCACCAACTATCGAAACGGTGTTAAGCCATCAACTCTTCCCCAGAAGCCCTGCTGGGTGGGCAGTGTTTGAATGGACTGGAACGCTATTCTGGCTGGTCGTAGCAGCAACTCTTTATCATCTGCTCATGGGTGTGCCCAGCAACAAAGCGCACGAGGACCAAGAAAACGCAGCGACTCTCCTGCGCTCTGGCAGCGGCGATCACTTGTCCTGGATGACCATTTGGGGTGGCAATACGTATTGGTGGGCACCAGAAAATGCAGGATATGTGGCCTACCGCGTGAAAAGGGGCATCGCAATTACATTGGGTGAGCCTATTCTGGGTCCGGATTCATCCGTCTCTAAAGCAGAGCTGGCCGCACAGTTTGAAGAATTTGCCAGCAACCAAGGCTGGATTGTTGCGTGGTATTCCGTTTGTGAAGAATTCTCAAAGGAACGCATCAACGCTGGCCACCACACACTTCGTGTGGCTGAGGAAGCAGTCTTAAGCTCAGCTAATGCGGATTTCAAAGGTAAGCACTTCCAAAATGTCCGCACCGCCCGAAACCGCGCGGCCAAAGAGGGCGTAAGTTCCATCTGGACAACCTGGGCTGATTTGAGTGCCGAAATGCAGCACAAGATCATCACGCTGTCGGAAGAATGGGTCTCTGATAAAGCTCTGCCGGAGATGGGCTTCACGCTTGGCACTGTCAACGAGCTCTCAGATCCAGATACCTATCTTCTTCTCGCGATTGATGAGGAAGAGCATCTGCACGGTGTGACCAGTTGGTTGCCGGTCTATGAAAAAGGACGCATCGTCGGCTACACACTTGATGTGATGCGCCGTGATCCGCAAGGCTTTAAATCTGTCATCGAGTTTCTCATTTCCGAGGCCGTCGTTATCGCAAGGGATCACGATCTGGAATGGATGTCGATGTCCGGCGCTCCTTTGAGTACGCCCCCAGGTGTGGCCGACGACGGCACCATCGGACAAATTTTGGAGCTTTTGGGCCGAGCAATGGAGCCGTTCTACGGTTTCCGTTCCCTCGCTGCGTCCAAGAACAAATTCCACCCAGAACACCACGGTTGGTACTTGTGTTACCGCGATGAATTATCGTTACCAAGCATTGGCCTTGCCGTTGCTGCCTGCTACCTCAACGAGTTTCCGCTGCCGAATTGGCTGAAAAAGACCGCCACTTCCGCCCCAAGCCACAGCTAGAAAAACGCGTAACCTTGGTGAGAAACCATGAACTGAAAAATCAGTTCGTGGCCAGCTTAAAACCCGGACATCCACCGGGTGACTCTCCCCAAAAGGAATACATTCATGCTGTGGTCGATATTGGTGAGGTTTTTAAAACCCGCATGGCCCCTAATTTTAACCGTCATCATTTTCCAATTGGCGCAATCAATCACCTCCCTCCTACTCCCCACGCTAAACGCAGACATCATTGACAATGGTGTGGTCACAGGTGATATCGGCTATATTTGGCACACCGGTGGAATCATGCTGGCCCTGACATTAGTCCAGGTTGCCTGCGCTATCGCCGGTGTTTATTTCGGTTCCAAACTATCCATGAGAGTGGGCCGCGATCTGCGTTCGGCGATCTTTGGCAAGGTAGTGAACTTCTCTGAGCGTGAGATGGGTCAGTTTGGCGCACCGTCGCTGATCACCCGAAACACCAACGATGTGCAGCAGGTTCAGATGCTGGTGCAGATGACCTCCACTTTGATGATTTCCGCCCCGATGCTGGCCATTGGTGGCATCATCATGGCGGTGCGTCAGGATCTTGGTTTGTCTTGGCTGATGGTGGTCAGTATTCCGGTGCTCATCATCGTGGTGGCGCTGATCATTGTGCGCATGGTTCCGTTGTTCCAAACCATGCAAAAGCGCATTGACCGCATCAATCAGATTATACGCGAGCAGCTCACCGGTATCCGCGTGATCCGCGCGTTCGTGCGTGAAGATGTGGAACGCGAACGATTCACCACTGCTAGTAAAGATGTCGCTGATATCGGCGTGCGCACCGGTAACCTGATGGCGTTGATGTTCCCTGCCGTGATGCTGATCATGAACCTTTCTGCCGTTGCTGTGATTTGGTTTGGTGCTTTCCAGGTGGAATCCGGCGAGACGCAGATCGGTACGCTCTTTGCATTCTTGCAGTACATCATGCAGATCCTCATGGGCGTCATGATGGCAGCGTTCATGTTTGTCATGGTTCCGCGCGCTGCCGTTTCCGCTGATCGCATCGGTGAGGTTCTGGAAACCACACCGTCTGTGCAGGCGCCAGAAACACCGGCGCAGCCGTCGACAAGCGCTGGCGAAATCGTGTTCAACAACGCGACTTTTGCCTACCCCGGCGCGGATGACCCCGTGTTAAATAATGTGAGCTTCCGCGTTGCGCCTGGTAGCACGACGGCGATCATCGGCTCGACGGGTTCGGGTAAGACGACGTTGATCGGGCTGGTTCCTAGGCTTTTCGACGTCACCGAAGGCGACGTTACCGTCGATGGCACCGATGTTCGTGAATTTGAGCCGCTGAAGCTGTGGGATCGGATCGGTCTTGTTCCGCAGAAGTCGTTCCTGTTTTCTGGAACGATCGCCAGCAACCTGCGTTATGGCAATGAAGATGCCACGGAAACGCAGCTGTGGCAGGCGCTTGCAATTGCTCAGGCGGCGGACTTTGTGCGTGAGATGCCAGAGGGTCTTGATTCTGAGATTGCTCAGGGTGGAACCAATGTTTCTGGTGGTCAGCGCCAGCGACTAGCCATTGCCAGGGCGTTGTTGAAGCAACCTGAGATCTATATTTTCGACGATTCTTTCTCCGCCCTCGATGTGAGCACAGACGCCGCTCTTCGCCGAGCGCTGAGCACCAACCTGCCGGATGCAACCAAGTTGATTGTCGCCCAGCGTGTCAGCACGATTCGAGATGCCGATCAGATTGTGGTGCTTGATAACGGCGAGGTTGTCGGTATTGGAACGCACACGAATTTGCTGAACACGTGCGGTACCTACCGTGAAATTGTTGAATCCCAAGAGACTGCGCAGGCGCAATCATGAGTAATACTGCAGGCCCCCGCGGGCGTTCCCATCAGGCAGACGCCGCGCCGAATCAAAAGGCACAGAATTTCGGACCATCTGCCAAAAGGCTTTTCGGAATTCTAGGCCATGACCGTAACACCTTAATTTTTGTTATCTTCCTAGCCGTCCTGAGCGTTGGACTTACCGTCTTGGGCCCATGGTTGCTGGGTAAAGCCACCAACGTGGTGTTTGAAGGATTCCTATCTAAGCGCATGCCGGCTGGTGCGTCAAAGGAAGATATCATCGCGCAGTTGCAGGCTGCAGGTAAACATAATCAGGCTTCCATGATGGAAGACATGAACCTTGTTCCAGGCTCAGGCATTGATTTTGAAAAATTAGCCATGATCCTCGGACTGGTGATCGGTGCTTATCTCATCGGTAGCCTGTTGTCGTTGTTCCAGGCGCGGATGCTCAACCGCATCGTGCAAAGTGCCATGCACCGGCTGCGCATGGAGGTGGAGGAAAAAATCCACCGCCTACCGCTGAGCTATTTCGATTCCATCAAACGTGGTGATCTGCTTAGCCGTGTGACCAACGATGTGGATAATATCGGTCAATCCCTGCAACAAACCTTGTCACAGGCGATCACTTCCCTACTGACCGTCATCGGTGTGTTGGTGATGATGTTTATCATCTCCCCACTGCTCGCACTCGTGGCGCTGGTATCCATTCCGGTCACCATCGTGGTCACTGTGGTGGTTGCGAGCCGTTCCCAGAAACTCTTTGCGGAACAGTGGAAGCAGACCGGTATTTTGAATGCGCGCGTGGAGGAAACCTACTCTGGCCACGCCGTGGTTAAGGTTTTCGGACACCAAAAGGATGTTCAAGAAGCATTCGAGGAAGAAAATCAGGCTGTGTATAAGGCCAGCTTTGGTGCCCAGTTCATCTCTGGCATCATCATGCCCACCATGATGTTTGTGGGTAACTTGAGCTACGTGGCCATCGCAGTCGTTGGCGGCTTACAGGTTGCCTCTGGATCACTATCCATCGGTGGCGTGCAATCCTTTATCCAATACTCACGCCAATTCACCCAACCGCTGTCGCAATTGGGTTCCATGGCCAACTTGCTGCAGTCCGGCGTGGCCAGCGCCGAGCGCGTTTTTGAGCTTATCGACGAAGACGAACAGGACAGTGATCCTGCGCAGCCCAACACCGTTGCTGCTGGCGCGAACCGTCTGGAATTCAAAGATGTGTCCTTCGGCTACTCGGAGGATCGTCCACTGATCAACAACTTGGATCTGGAAGTTCGTTCCGGCAGCACCATTGCCATCGTGGGTCCCACCGGTGCGGGCAAGACCACATTGGTGAATTTGATCATGCGTTTCTACGACATCAACAGCGGTTCCATCACTCTTGGTGAAACAGCACAAGACGCCGTGGATATCCGCACCATGGCTAGAGAAGATCTGCGATCACGAACCGGCATGGTGTTGCAGGATACGTGGCTGTTTGCCGGAACCATCAGGGATAACATTCTTTACGGTAGACCTGAAGCAACTGAGGAAGAAATGCTTGCTGCGTCCAAGGCCGCCTACGTGGATCGTTTTGTCCGTTCCCTGCCAGAAGGCTACGACACCGTACTTGATGATGAAGCCATGAACCTATCGGTGGGTGAACGCCAGCTGATCACCATCGCGCGTGCATTCTTGGCTAATCCCCGACTGCTGATTCTGGATGAAGCCACCTCATCGGTGGATACGCGTACCGAATTGTTGATTCAGCGCGCCATGTCCAAGCTGCGCCAAGACCGCACCGCCTTCGTCATCGCGCACCGGTTGTCCACGATTCGTGATGCCAACCTGATTTTGATGATGAAAGACGGCGAGATCGTGGAGCAGGGCAATCACCGTGAGTTGATGGCCCTGGAGGGCGCATATTGGGAGTTGTATAACTCCCAATTCAACGCCCCCGCGAAAGAAGAATTACAGGCTGACGGAGATCACTGATGATTTCTTCTTAGGCTTTCCTGGTTGTGGTCCGCGAACATCGATTTCCTCCAAGTTGAACATGTTGGAAATGAAGTTCGCTACCCACTGGAGGAGGTCGACGTCGCGAAGCAAAGGATCTGTGACCTTGTTGCCTGTCTTCGGGAAAGACAGCTGGATTGCTTTAGCGGCTGCGCGGTAGGTGGCGCCTGGGAACAGGCGCTTTAGGCGCACTTGCTGCGAATCGGCGAGGTCAACGGGGTGGACCTTGATGCGCGTGCCCTGCACCGCAATGTCGGTGAGGTGGGCTTCGCGCATGAGGTGGCGCAATCTGGACACAGCCAGCAGGCGCTCCACTTCTTCTGGAATGGGACCGTAGCGGTCTTCCATTTCTTCCACCGCAAGGCGCAGATCCACTTCCGATTCGGACTGCGCGAGCTTGCGGTAGATTTCCAGACGCAGACGCTCGGCGTTGATGTACTTTTCGGGAATGTGGGCATCCACGGGAAGGTCCACGCGGATTTCCTTTGGTCCCTTGACGGTGCCATCAACAACTTTGCCATCAGCCAGCGCGCGGTAGGCTTCCACTGCTTCGCCGACGAGGCGAACGTACAGGTCAAAGCCCACGCCAGCGATATGGCCTGATTGTTCTGCACCCAGCACGTTGCCGGCGCCACGCATTTCCAAATCCTTCATGGCAACCGCCATACCGGCACCCAAATCATTGTTTTGGGCAATCGTTGCCAGGCGGTCGTAGGACATTTCAGTCAGTGTCGCGCCCTTTGGATACAGGAAGTAGGCGTAACCGCGCTCACGGGAACGACCCACGCGGCCACGCAGCTGGTGCAGCTGAGACAAGCCCATGTGGTGGGCATTTTCCACGATAAGCGTGTTGGCGTTGGAAATATCCAGACCAGTTTCCACGATGGTGGTACACACCAGCACATCGTATTCGCGGTCCCAGAAACCTTGAACGGTTTGTTCCAGCAGCTCTTCACTCATCTGGCCGTGGGCAACGACCACTCGGGCTTCGGGAACTAGATCGCGGATCTCGCGGGCCTTCTTCTCAATATCTGCCACCTTGTTGTGGATGAAAAAGACCTGGCCATCGCGCAGCAGCTCACGGCGAATTGATGCCGCGACCTGCTTGTCTTCATACGGTCCCACATAGGTAAGAATTGGGTGGCGATCTTCCGGCGGGGTGAGCATGGTGGTCATCTCACGGATACCGGCCATGGACATTTCCAGGGTGCGCGGAATCGGGGTCGCGGACATGGTCAGCACATCCACGTGAGTACGCAGAGCCTTGATGTGCTCCTTATGTTCCACGCCGAAACGCTGCTCCTCATCCACAATGACAAGCCCTAGGTTTTTCCACTGCACGCCAGTCTGCAGCAAACGGTGAGTACCGATGACGATATCCACCGATCCTGCAGCCAAACCGGAGAGAATCTCCCGCGATTCCGCAGGCGAAGTAAAGCGTGACAATCCCTTGATGGTGACAGGGAAACCAGTCATACGCTCTTCAAACGTGGACTGGTGCTGCTGCGCAAGCAACGTGGTGGGCACCAGAACGGCTACCTGCTTGCCGTCTTGCACAGCCTTGAACGCCGCGCGCACCGCCACTTCCGTCTTGCCATAACCCACATCGCCGATGATGACGCGGTCCATGGGGACACTTTTCTCCATGTCCTCCTTGACCGCATCGATCGCCAACATCTGGTCTTCGGTCTCAACGTAGGGGAAGTTATCTTCCATCTCTTTTTGCCACGGCGTATCCGGCGCAAACGGGTGACCCGGCGCGGATTGGCGCTTAGCGTAGAGTTCTACCAGCTCACCGGCGATTTCACGCACGGCAGCGCGAGCCTTCTTCTTGGCGTTCTTCCAGTCAGAACCACCCATTTTGGACAGCGTCGGCTTCTCGCCACCGACGTAGCGGCTGAGCATATCCAGCGCATCCATCGGCACATACAGCTGATCGCCGGGCTGTCCGCGCTTAGATGGCGCGTACTCCAGCACAATGTATTCACGGCGCGAGGTCTCATCACCCGCAGAAATGGTTCGTTCAGTCATCTTCACAAAACGACCAATGCCGTGGGTTTCATGAACCACCAAATCCCCTGGCTCCAGCGCCAAAGGATCCACCTTGTTGCGGCGTTTTGCAGGTCGACGTTTCGCCCCTGCAATATCGCCAACACGGTTACCAGTCAGATCGGTTTCTGTAATAACCACCAACGGCATTGCAGCGCCATCGCGGTGTTTACGCACCTTCGGAAACACCAGGCCAGCATGGCTCAGCGCATGATAAAGAGTCACTTGACCAGGCGTTGGCTCCCAACCCGGGGTCGCCACATGGGTGGGAATGCCCTTTTCCGCGAAACGATCGACCATGCGCTTAATCGCACCTTGGGTCGGCGCGATAAACGCAGCCCGCCCACCGCCGGTTGTGTGCGCAAGCAGCTGCGCCATCATCGCATCGATCTTCGGCAGCTCACCGCGCGGCGCCGGCCCGGCTTCAAAATCAAGCGGCAGCGTCGCCTCCTCCGAGGCCTCAAACATGCCCGGCGGCGCGAAAGTCCACCAACGCACATCGCTTTTCGACGCAGAAACCTCCAAACTTTCATAACTGCGATAGCTAGAAGCTTCCAAGTCCAGGCCTTCCGCAGCCACTGGACCATCAGCACCCATCGCAGCTGCTTCCCAACCAGCCATCAAAAACTCAGCATCGGTTGCTTCCAGATCCGCAATGCGTCGGCGCACCTTCTCCGGAGCAATCACCAACACATGGGTGTTTTCCGGCATGAGCTCCAGCATCGGAACCATCGGCGTATCCGTCAGCGCCGGAATCAACGCCTCCATGCCATCAACATCTTGGGAATCCGCAATCCTCGACAGCATCTCCACAAGCGTCGGGTTGCCCGGGTGCTTAGAAATAAGAGACTCCGCACGCGATGCCACTTCTTCAGTAATGAGCAATTCCCGTGCCGGGAAAATCTCAATGCTCTTGATGGTGATTTCTGGAATGGTGCGCTGATCGGCGACAGAGAACTGCCTAATGTCAGAGACTTCATCGCCCCAGAACTCCACACGCACCGGATAATCCAATGTGGTGGGGAAAATATCCAAAATGCCACCGCGGGTAGCAAACTCACCGCGCTTGGCCACCATATCGACATGCTTGTACGCACGGAAAACCAGCTCAGTGGTCAGGGCAGAGAAATCAAACTCCGCGCCTTCTTTAAGAGTGAGGGGTGCACGACCTTCAGCATCTTTGAGTACCGGCTGGCAAAACGCACGCGCAGCAGCCACCACGACTTTGAGGTCGCCTAGATGATTGAGCACCTGAGCACGCTTGCCCACAATGTCCACACCCGGACTCAATCGCTCATGTGGCAGAGTCTCCCACGACGGAAGCCACGCCACCTTATCGCCCATCATCGCCTTCAACTCAGCCGTGAGATCCTCAGCCTCACGGCCAGTAGCAGTCACCACCAACACCGGAGCATGATGCGCCAACGCACCAATCGCCCACGGACGAGCCTGATCAATGCCAGTGATATGCAGATGCTGCTGCCCCACATTCGACATCAACCCCTTCAACTTGGGGTCGGTTGCAGCGACCTTCAACAGCCCCGCGAGCATAGGTGTCACGCTTCACTCTCCTTTTCTTGACCAAAAATCGCACCCTCAGCAGAACTGATGGGAGTTAACTTCGGATCGGCTTCCATCCCCGTCAAACCATTCCAACAAAGATTAACAATATGTGCGGCAACTTCTTCCTTCGGCGGAGTGCGCTCATCCAACCACCATTGCGCCGTCATCGACACCATGCCCACCAACGCCTGACCATAAAGATTCGCGTACTCAGCGTTGAGCCCAGATCGGGTGAAGGCATTGCCGAGGATGTGCGACACCTGCGTCGTGGCGTCGTTAAGCAAAGTGCCATACGACCGGCGCTCACCGGGCCGCATATCGCGCACCAAAATCAAAAAGCCATCCGTCTCATCTTCGACATACGTCAACAACGCAAGAACCGCCTGCTCAATGCGATAACGCGAACGACCATGCTGCAACGACCCCGTGATCATCGCCTCCAGCTTGACCATCTCACGATCAATCACCACCGCATACAAGCCCTCTTTGCCACCGAAATGCTCATACACCACCGGCTTAGACACATTCGCACGCGCCGCAATCTCCTCCACACTCGCGCCGTCGAAACCGCGCTCAGCGAAAACCGCACGCCCAATAGAGATTAATTGCTCCCGACGTTCCTTGCCGGTCATCCGCTGTCGAACCATGTCATCCAGAGTATCTCAGCTAAGCGGACCCCAATAATTGGTTTTCTAAGACAATGATGTAAACTCTAGCGGTGCAGTTAATTACTGCAGTTCCCCATGGTGTAATCGGCAACACTACGGTTTTTGGTACCGTCATTCTAGGTTCGAGTCCTGGTGGGGAAGCAAGTAGAACCCCCCGTTCACCAGCACTTTCAGTGCTAATGAGCGGGGGTTTTCGTTTTCTTTGATACTGCCTTAACCTGCTGCCGTAGATTCGCGTACTCAATTCAGAAAACGTTTCAAATTTCGGTGGTGGAAAATCGTGTCCACGATCTGTAGCGTCAATTTCCCACACACGGATCTGCTGAGTGACTTCAACAATGTATCGATGCTGCCGCGCAGTTTGTTCCCGAAGTAACTTGATCTCAGAGATTTCACGCTCTGCCGCTAAACCCTAAATTCACCAAGCCTCCCCAAGGCTGGTTAGTCCCACTATCCTCTCAGAGAGAAGCAAAACTGAAATAACTTCAGCCTCAGCTATCCCCGCAATTTAAGGAAAATAGGATATGACTGACAAGTTTGACAGAGTCCTTGCTGTAGAGGTGTGCATTCAGGAGTGGATCGACGAGCAAAACCTCACGCTAGAGGTGCCATTAATGATTGCACGTTTGCAGCTTAGAGACGTCGCGAAGGATATCACTGCTGTTCACGAAGAAAAATTCTACGACCTCACTGATATCGATACTGATGCCTTTGTGAAAAACATCAAACTGGGATGGAATGAACGCTTGATCAAGAAAAGCCTCTTTCCACAACCGGACGTGCATAAACAACATTTCACAGAAACTGAACATGGCATTGACGCGACTGTGACGGTCTGGTCGAAGGGCTTCGATCCGGAAAGTGGCCCCGACTTCTTGGTTTCCTATGTGGATGGTCTTTGGTCAGCCGATATTAGAAACCGCATCACGAAATTTCAGAATAGAGAAATCGTTAGCAAATTCTATTTTACTCCAGAACATATTAAGGAGGATGGAGATTTCTCCGCAGAGATTTTTATTAACCGACCAGAAAATGACGACGACTCACAAGATTTGGTCGAGGTGTGGACTGATCAAGACACCAGATACTGCGGTGAAATGATCATCTATTTCAAATGGCTCTAAATTCCACTTTTCTGCATCAGAGATACAGTAAACGCTCGGTGCTGTTGCAACTTGGGGCGGGAGCCAAGTTGCAACAGCACCCTCTGGGGTGATATTGAAATAGTCTCCGACTATAGCTCAGTCGGAGACCTTTACCGAAAAAACACAATAGCCTCCTTAAATACAATCTCAAGGAGGCTACTACGTTCAGAAGTGATTACATACCCAGCTCAGCCAGATAAAGCTGGATGACCATGGTCTTGTTGTGCATCACATCCACTTCTCAAGGTCTGGACTCAACCACATTGGTATCTCATTAGCATAGTCCAATAATTCTTCTATATCCGCCGGAGTATTGAGGCTATGGTGGGTATTTCTCCAATGTATCTTTTGCGGAGCTTTCAGATCGACCTTCTCTATAAACCAATCACCTGCAATTGAGTCAGCATACATTAGCTCTACTGCACCAAATTCGATGTTGTCGGGATTATATCGAGGCGAGATCCGAGAAAAATAACCCACGAACGTCTCACCTCTGCTTTCCTCAACCCTAAAAACAATAAGGAGACAATCATCCTGAACCCATGTCGCAGCCATAGTCAGGGTAGGCCACGTTGACTTGTCATAATAATCAAAAGCGTTTTCTGACGGAATAAGATCCTCGAACAGCTGCGACATACGAAAAACTACTTTTTCCAAGTCAAGATCATAATCTGCTTTGTACGTCATTACCATAAGTCCAATGTTGGAATGTCTGTACTAAACCATGTTGGGGTTACATCACTTGAACCATGCGTTCCCTCATTGTGTACAGGAAAAAATGTCCTCAAACCAAGTGGCTCTGTAGCACCAGGCTTATATATATTTCTTTCATAAATACCGCGATATACAAAAGACTGCCCGGTTTGTTCACAATTTAAGAAGAGTCGATCACATTTCACTTGATAAACTTCTTCTTCATAAACCTGCTGTGTACCTTCAATCCTGTTGATACACGAATTTTCAAATACTATACTAACTGACCACAAACTAAAAACACCATGTTTGTGCCGAATTTTATCGTACCCCCACGGCTTATCTTTTCTGGAGGCATCCGAGTTGTACCACCCTCTACGGAGGATTATTTCATTGCCACACATATCCTCAGTTTCAAGAACGACCTGATCAGTGTATTTATTTCCACCAGCTGGTCCTTTATCATAGTTCGCCGCCTGCCTTGACATTAGTACCCCCGGTTCGCCACCAGCGGAATCGTCCCATGCAAACTCGTCCCATGCGGGAAAAAATGTACTCAGTTGTTTTCCATGCAAGAAACCATCTGCAAAGGCTTGTCTATACCAACCATCATCTTGGAGTTCAGGGTCACCTGCAGGATAACCTAAAACGGTGCTGTTGCAAAGTTGGGGCAGTAGGAAGACCGGCGTGGAATAATCAGGTCCATGGGTATCTTCTCCGGTCGGCAGTTCCCTCGTGAAATCATCCTGTGGGCGGTGCGGTGGTACTGCCGCTACGGCGTGAGCTATCGC